>OCVV012855239.1_pt1 | contig 25941 bp, 24 predicted proteins | sample 1539721 | NCBI WGS metagenome assembly OCVV01 (sample SAMN02144230, study PRJEB22623) | gut metagenome | biome: sheep rumen | host: Ovis aries | place: New Zealand | reverse complement strand
GTCAGATTTTTGAATTTGTTTCGAGGGCAGAGTGTCAGTCGTTGAGGGAGCATAGCGGGCTATGTGACCGAAAGGACTGGCAGTATGCACTGAAAGAAAACAAAAAGATGACATAATGATATTCACATAATTGATTAATTTAACTCGTGGGAATTTTTAGAACCCACCTATAATATATGGAGATAGATTTGATATTCAGGTTACTTGGTTCGCTGGCACTGCTCATTTACGGAATGAAGACCATGAGCGATGCCTTGCAGAAGATGGCAGGTCCGAGCCTGCGACACATATTGGCACGCATGACGGGCAACAGGCTAAGCGGTATGCTGACAGGCACGCTGGTGACGTGTGCCGTGCAGTCATCGTCAGCCACCACGGTTATGACCGTGTCGTTCGTATCGGCAGGACTGCTCACGCTGGCGCAGGCCATATCCGTGATAATGGGTGCCAACATAGGCACTACGCTTACGGCATGGATTATGTCGCTGGGCTATAATGTTGACCTTACCGTCATAGTCTTCTCATCGTTCCTTATAGGCATAGTACTAATCTACAAGAAGCGCCACCGCGTGGCAGGCGACCTGCTCTTTGGACTGGGATTTCTGTTCTGGTCGCTGGTGATGCTGAGCAGCGTAGGTCGCGACATGGACCTTGCCCATAATGCCGACGTGGTAAGTTTCTTTGCATCATTCGACACTGGCAGCTATTTCACCATCCTTGCCTTCCTTGCCGCTGGTACCATAATAACCTGCGTGGTGCAGTCGTCGGCGGCGGTGATGGCTATCACCATATTGCTCTGTTCTACCGGCGTGCTGCCTATCTACATGGGTGTAGCCTTGGTGATGGGTGAGAACATAGGCACCACGGCTACGGCAAACCTCGCAGCACTCGGTGCGGGCACAGAGGCGCGCAGGGCTGCACTCGCACACCTGCTGTTTAATGTGTTTGGAGTCATCTGGGTGCTTGCGGTGTTCTATCCGTTTGTAAATCTGGTGTGTGGCTTTGTAGGCTACGATCCGTCATCGGCAGGACAGTCGGCGCGTATCCCTGTGGTGCTCGCCATGTTCCATACCTGTTTCAATGTAATCAATACCGCCCTGCTCATAGGTCTGATACCACAGATGGAGCGTGTGGTATGCAAGTTGCTGCCGGAAGGCAAGGCAGAGGCCAAACAGCCCACCACGCTGCACTTTATCAGTGGCGGCGTGATACAGACTCCGGAGATAGCAGTGCTTCAGGCTCAGAAAGAGGTGGTACACTTTGCTGAGCGTATGCAGCGTATGTTCGGCATAGTGTGTGCGTTGATAGACGAGAAGGACAAGAAAGAGCTTGACGCACAGTATGCCCGCATAGAACGCTATGAGACCATAGCCGACAATATGGAGATAGAGATTGCCAACTACCTGGAGCAGGTGAGCAATGAGCGTCTTTCTGACGAAACGAAGGAGAAGGTGCGCGTGATGCTCCGTCAGATAGGTGAACTGGAATCCATCGGCGATGCCTGTTTCAAGATTGCCCGCACCGTCAAGCACCTGCGCAAGGGTAAGGAAGACCTGTCTGCAGCGCAATATGGCAGGATACACGATATGCTCCGACTGGTAAACGAGGCTGTGGCGCAGATGATAGTTGTGGTAAGTGGCAGGCGTGAAGACCTTACACTCAGTGATTCACTCTCAATAGAGAAGGACATAAACGAACTGCGTGACCAGATAAAGGTGGAGAGTATAAACGATGTGAATGCTCACTTGTGCTCCTATGCCCTTGGTACGCTGTATAGTGACATCGTGGCAGACAGCGAAAAGATAGGCGACTATGTAATGAATATAGTGGAGTCTCGTCTGGGCAGGCACATGCTTGGCTTTAACGGACTGCAGCTTGACCTTGACAAGAAGACTGCAGCCGTTGACGGAGTAAGCGTGAGCCTTACTCCTACGGAATTTGCACTGCTCCGCTTGTTGCTGTCAAACCGTGGCAAGGTGCTCTCGCGCCAGCAGCTGATGGATGACGTGTGGACTGGCGTGGTGGTGACAGACCGCACAGTGAATGTCAATATCACTCGTCTGCGCAAGAAACTTGGACCATACGCTCAGAACATTGTCAGTCGTACAGGATTCGGGTATTTATTTGAAGGATAGGACGGTCAGCTGATACTGCAGATGCTCTGAAAACTTATTTTTTCATAAAGACTCTGGATTTGTTTTTTTTCGAATATGTCAATATTAGGCATCTTTGACATATAGAATATAGAGGGTAGGGTAGGGAAAAATGCAGAAAAAAGCCTTTTTATAGACGTGTCTTCCCTACTTAGGTGCTAAAGCATAGCTTTCAGGTCGTAATATGTATGCTTTTACATCGTAATTAGATACATTTTACCTTGCAATATGATAGCTTTTACAAGCTGAAAACTATCATATTGCAAGGTTTAGTTTAATTACTTTGTTTATAGTAAGTTACGATTTGCTGAGGATTTCGCTGAAATCGACAATTCGTAATAGGATAGCGGACGCGTTTTTTTGTGGAGGAATTATTCCGTCAACGGTTTGTATAAGCCAGTGTCTTCTATGTGTCCCCAATACTGCACTACAAACCACATTGGTTTGTTAGCCTGCGGACGTCCGTTATTATCGAATATTATATCACCGTTCTCATCACGTGCATAACCGAAGAGTGCTATGCTGAGTACATCGAGCATACCTGTGGCACGCTCCAGATGTAGGTCAACCCATGCCTGATAGTTAGAGTAAGCCACAGTACACCATCCCCACCCATCGGTCACGGTGCCACTGGTAGGCATGGCAGTGTGCAGTTGTGCATCGATGTTATGCAGTTCCTCGTTATCTATGCCCTTATCCTCCAACACCTTTTTTATATATTCAAAAGGCTTGAGTACCTCGGCAGTACGCTCATACGTCAGTTTGTCGAGATTAAACTGCGTATAGTAAGAATATTGCTCATAGTCGTATGAAGCAAGCATGGCTCCCTGCTCCACCATAGGCATTTTGTCGGTTACGATGCCACTTACTGTTATCTTGTCGCGCAGGGTGTCTATCTTCTCATAAAAGCCGTCAAACTCCTCTTGTGTTATAACTCCGCGCTCAAGCAGTTTGCATGTCATATCGTAGAGGTATGCCAGATGTCCCTGTCTGAACAGTTCACGCACATTACCATCTTTGTCAAAGAAAGGTATAGAAAACTCCACATTACTTAGTTTTTCAACACTTATCTGCACCTGATGGTTATTAGAGAACTGCATTCCAACGGCGGTCTGCACCGTATCAGCACACAGTGCGTATGTATTCATGTCATTTGAAGCCATATTCTCTACCTCTACAAAAAGGTCGGGTACATAGAGCCCTACTATCACGGTGCCTTTATATTCACCATTTACTGTTTCAACCTTTATGTCGTTGGCGGTACTGTCACAGGCGCATATCATCGCTGCGGAGCCGACGATGGCAATGAGAGACTTACAGATGTTATATACTTTCTTCATAGTCGTTTAATCGTTTGGTCGTTTAGGGGTTGTTCGTTTATTCACTTAGGTTTTCCACCCTCGCAGAAAGGGTTAGGGTGGGGCTCTTTAGAATATCACTGACATTGCAGCTCCTATGGTGAAGGAGTTAATCTTGTTCTTGAAATTAAACAATGACTGCTTTGTTACCACGTTGAGCAGTTCGTTGTGGTATGGGGTGTACTCCGCATAGAACTCAGGTTTTGAGTAGTCATAATCAACGTATGCTGATATAGCCATGCCGCTGTTCATGGCATAGGTATAATGTAGTCCAAGTGTCAGGTTGTCGCTGTTGGTTTTGTCAATCCACAACGCATCACCATACATGGTGACAGATGCCGTCTCATTGGTCTGCGTGTTGAGGTATAGCTGATCTGATGCTGCTATAAGGTCAAGTGTACCGAAGAAGCGACGGCCGTAAAGTGCTTTCATGCCCAGGTTGTGCTTCGGGCTTATTGGCCATGCCAGGTATATGCCGGCGTTGATGTCAACAAGTGACCATACATCAGAGACTGAAGCAGAGTTCATGTTTCGCGTCAGCGCACCATCTTTCTCCGTATAGGCATACAATCCCTCGGCAGTGACTGGTGCAGTGGTGATACGTGCCCTTGCTCCCACTCCTACATATTTATTTACAAAATATGTTGCCTCAGCACCTACTGTGGTACCTGTACCTACTTTTATAGTAGGTGTCTGCCCTTCATCGTATGCTGGTGAGCCTGATGCGTAATTCTTGTATTCACGGTTAGCAGCATTGTAGTCATCTGGCACGCGGAAGGGATTTCCATGACGCTGTATGGTATAGTAGTCGTCATCAAGATATGCACCTCCGTAGTTGTAGAGATTGGCGGTGGTAAGGAACTCTGTATTGGTAGGCAGTTTTAGGTTGTTGGTAAACTGCATTCCCAATCCCAACTTGAAGAAACTCGGATTCTGCCATAGATCAGAACTCCCCTTCAGTGGCTCGCGGTTAATGCCTTTTTTCTTGTATATCCAGTCTGCACACATATATCCCAAGTCAGTAGAGATGATACCCAGACCTGCGCCAACAAGAACATCGCTTATCCAGTGGCGGTTGTTGAGTGTACGCATGATACCCGTGGTTGTGGCACATCCGTATGCAAAAACAGACCACCATGGTGAGCGCGTCAAACCATACTCCTTGTGCATGATGGTTGCCGCAGTGAATGCCGTACACGTATGACCTGACGGAAACGAATTGGCTGTAGAACCATCAGGTCGCATTTCCTTGGCTGTGTACTTTATAGAGTTGACAAAGAGTGCACACCATGCAAATGACAAACTACCGCTGACAAGGTATCTCATTGTCTTGCTGCGTCCCTGGTAGCCTGCAAAATTAAGTCCAGACGCTACAACGAGAGGCACAAGTTGTAGGTTGTCATCGAAACGGTTCTCATAAGCAGGGATGAAATTGTTTCGTGCTGCACGGAAATCTTTTTTGTTGGCTTTGGCAATGAATCCGAATGCAAGTAGCGGCACCGTTGACCACTCAAATTCCCTCAACGGAGTATAGTAACCATATTTCTCTACGGCCTTGGGTGTTGCAGTCCAACTGTGTACTTGATTATCCACAATGGCAGCATCGTAGTAGGATATATCGTTTATCACAACACTCTTCTCTTGATTTGTTGTGGTTGTCATACTGTTACTATTCTCAAGGAGAGAATTGTAGATTTCCTTTTCTGCACTTACGGGATTTAATACTCCCATGTCGTAATTATCATATTCGAACTTCATATTCTCGGCACTTACCGACAATGCGATGATGAGTGTGGTTAGAATTGTTAAGGTTTTTTTACTCATGATAAAATAAATTTTGGTTTTATTTTGCAAATATAAGCATTTTTATTTTAATTGCAAAATTATTTTTAAAAAAAATGAATAAAACTTTTATTTTGTTTTATTCTCATATAGAGTTTTTGACTATTCCGACAAATAATTAGCAAAAGATTTTGAGGAATGAGGAAAAATCTGTAACTTTGCAGGAAAAACAATACCATAACTAACAATGTTAGATAAAGAAAGTAAGATATACGTAGCTGGGCATCGTGGTTTGGTGGGTTCGGCTATTTGGAATAACCTAAAGAGTCGAGGATATAATAATCTTGTGGGTCGTACACATAGCGAACTCGACCTTACCGATCAACTTGCAGTAAGACGTTTCTTCGATGAGGAACAGCCTGATGCTGTCGTGCTCGCTGCAGCTTTTGTGGGAGGAATAATGGCAAACTCGCTATATCGCGCTGATTTCATGATGATGAATATGAAAATACAGTGTAATGTCATCAGCGAAGCCTATGCGCACGGAGTAAAGAAACTACTTTTCCTTGGTTCTACATGCATCTACCCGAAGAATGCCCCGCAGCCAATGACTGAAGACTGTCTGTTGACATCAGAACTGGAATATACCAACGAAGAATATGCCATTGCTAAGATTGCAGGATTAAAAATGTGTGAGTCGTACAACTTGCAGTACGGCACAAACTACATTGCTGTAATGCCTACTAACCTCTATGGACCAAATGATAATTTCCACTTGGAGAATTCACACGTGATGCCAGCCATGATGCGTAAAGTGTATCTATCAAAACTCATACACGAACAAGACTGGGAATCAATTCGCATAGATATGACAAAGCGACCAGTTGAGGGAGTAAGTGGCGACAGCGAGAAAAGTCAAATAATCGAAGTGTTGGCTAAATATGGCATAGAAAACAATAAGGTTACCCTTTGGGGTACTGGTATGCCATTGCGTGAGTTCCTGTGGAGCGAAGATATGGCTGATGCCAGCGTGCATTGTCTGCTCAATGTTGATTTTAAAGATATAATAGGAATAGAGAAATATTCAAGTGTGCATTATGGTGCGGCAGCCGATGGAACCGTAGATCGCAACCATTCAGCAGGTCGCGGAGGTGCGATACCATCGCTTGGAGAGATACGTAACTGCCATATTAATGTAGGTACGGGTAAAGAACTCACCATTCGTGAGTTGTCAGAGTTAGTTCGCGAGGCAGTAGGTTTCGATGGCGAAATATGCTTTGACAGAACAAAACCTGATGGAACCATGCGAAAGCTAATCAGTGTTGATAAATTACACCGCCTTGGTTGGCAGCATAAAATAGAAATAGACGAGGGAGTAAAAAAACTGTTTGAGTGGTACAAAAAAAGTTTGAATAAATAAAAACTAACTATAATAATAATGGAAAAGAAAAATGTTGCTCTGATTACGGGCGTAACAGGTCAAGATGGTTCATATCTTAGTGAGTTTCTTTTGTCAAAAGGATATGAGGTTCACGGCATAATACGTCGCTCCTCGGTGGACTACCGCGAGCGCATAGCACATCTTGAAGGACAAGAGAATTTTCACCTACACTATGCTGACATGGGCGACTCAATGTCATTGGTGAAACTTGTAGGTCAGGTACAGCCTACGGAAATATACAACCTTGCCGCACAAAGTCATGTACAGGTTAGTTTTGATGCGCCGGAGTTTACGGCTGATGTTGATGCCGTTGGTGTGTTGCGTATATTGGAGGCTGTGCGTACAAATCATTTGGAGAAGACCTGTAAGATTTACCAAGCCTCAACATCAGAGTTGTATGGTAAGGTGGAAGAAGTTCCACAGAACGAAAATACCCCATTCCATCCATACTCTCCATACGCTGTAGCAAAACTTTACGGTTATTGGATAATAAAGGAATACAGAGAGGCTTACGATATGTTCTGTTGTTCTGGTATATTGTTCAACCATGAATCAGAACGTCGAGGTGAGACGTTCGTAACCCGTAAGATTACCCTTGCTGCTGCCCGTATTGCTCAAGGTAAGCAGGATAAATTATTGTTGGGCAATCTCTCAAGTCTGCGTGACTGGGGATATGCTAAGGACTACGTAGAGTGTATGTGGCTAATATTGCAGCACGACAAGCCGGAAGACTTTGTAATAGCAACAGGAGTGCAACATTCAGTGCGTGAATTCGCTTATTACGCCTTTAAGGCTGCAGGCATAGAGTTGGAATTTAAGGGCGAAGGAATGGAGGAAAAAGGCATTTGTGTAGCAGGACCAGCAGAACTTGTTGGAAAGACACTGGTTGAAGTGTCACCTGATTTCTATCGACCTACTGATGTAGTAAACCTTTGGGGTGACCCATCAAAGGCAAAACGTGAGCTCGGATGGAATCCGCAGACCACAACTTTCGAACAACTCGTGCAGATCATGGTGAAGCATGACATGGAGAAGGTTGCAGCAGATCATGTGGCAAGCGTGATGCGCACTAACCTCGCAGAATATCTCGAAAAAGGAGTGGTGAAATAATATACGGTACTCGGAAGTAAATCGTCAACTATATTTCATAAGTTATGAGTTATACAATCGGTTTAGATCTTGGTGGCACTAATAGCGTGTTCGGTATTGTTGATGAGAAAGGTAATATCGTAGAACAAACTGCAATAAAAACCGCAGGATATTCAGATGCGAAAGAATATGTTGATGCGGCGATGACAGTATTGTTGCCATTGATAAATAAAATAGGCGGGAATAAGCATATAGTAGGTATGGGCATAGGTGCTCCTAATGGCAATATAATTACTGGAAGCATCGAGTATGCTGCAAACATAGCATGGGCTCATGAATGTATTGTACCACTTGCAGAAATGTTTAGTAACGCACTAGGAGGATTGCCAGTTACGCTCACCAATGATGCAAATGCCGCTGCATTGGGCGAAATGCGCTTTGGTGCTGCCAAGGGAATGAAGAATTTCATAGAACTAACCCTCGGTACTGGTGTCGGTTCAGGGATTGTATGCAATGGAGAGTTGGTATATGGTTGCGATGGAAATGCTGGAGAATTGGGACATTTACTCATCAGACCAGGCGACAGACTATGTGGCTGTGGTCGTAAGGGATGTTTGGAAACATACTGCTCAGCAACAGGCGTTGTTCGTACTGCGCGACTGATGTGTCAAGCGAGTAATGAGCCTTCGTTGCTACGTAATATATGTGCTGATAAGATAACATCGTATGACATTGCTGTGGCTGCACAGCAAGGCGATGCTATGGCACTGCGAATTTTTGAGTTTACTGGCAATATACTTGGTGAGGCATGCGCTAATATGGCTGCTTTTTTATCTCCTGAGGCTTTTATTTTCTTCGGTGGATTGGCGAAAGCTGGCGACTTGCTATTCAACCATGTAAAAAAATCTTACGAGGAGAATGTGATGCCGATATATAAGGAAAAGTCCAAGTTCCTTGTTTCAACGCTTGACGGAGCAGGAGCCGCAGTGCTTGGTGCAGCCAGTCTGCCTAAACAAATGATGAAATTAAAATAATTGTTTTGTGTACAACTATGGTTGATTACAGTAAGGATATAAAAGCGGCCGTTGACTGCATGAAAAAAGGAGGAGTTATACTGTATCCAACAGACACAGTTTGGGGTATAGGATGTGACGCAACCAACGAGGCAGCCGTGGCAAAAATATATCAAATTAAGAAACGTGAAGAAACAAAAGCAATGATATGTCTGGTAGACTCAGACAATAGGCTCGCTCGTTATGTCAAAGATGTTCCAGAGGTAGCGTGGGATGTAATGAATCTTGCTACGCGTCCAACAACGGTAATACTCGATGGAGCCGATGGATTGGCAAAAAATCTTGTAGCAGAAGACGGTAGCATAGCAATGCGAATAACACAAGAAGTATTCTCAAAGGAATTGTGTTATCGTATGCAAAAGCCTATAGTATCTACAAGTGCGAATATTAGTGGTGAGCCTGCAGCTCAAAATTATCGCGATATTTCTGAGGAAATACTAAGTGCAGTTGATTATGTATGCACTTCGCGTCGTAATGAACATCAGCCTCATCAACCTTCTTCCATCATTAGGTTGCGCAAGAATGGTGAAGTGACAATTATCAGATAAATAATGAAACAGATGATAACCATACTCGGACCAACAGCAAGTGGAAAAACTGATATTGCAGTAAGACTTGCAAAAAGGATAGGCGGGGAGATAATCTCTGCAGACTCCAGGCAAGTTTACCGACGTATGGACATAGGAACAGGCAAGGATCTGGATGATTATATTTTGCCTGACGGCAGTACGATTCCCTATCATCTGATAAATATAACAGAGCCTGGCACAAAATATAACCTGTTTCAATATCAGCGTGATTTCCATAAAGCATATGAAGGAATAACAGGCCGAGGTCATTATCCTATACTATGTGGCGGTACGGGATTATATATAGAAGCAGTGCTCAAGGACTACCAACTGTCAGAAGTGCCAGTAAATCAGGAATTGCGTGATAGACTTAAAGGCAAGTCTCTTGAAGAATTGACAGATATGCTACAGATGCTGAAAAAACGTAACGGAGGAGTAATGCACAATAAAACTGATATCGACTCGTCACAACGTGCGATACGAGCTATTGAGATAGAATTAGGTTCTGAAACCTATAATTCCGTTACTCTTCAGCAAAATATATCTTCGCTTATAATAGGGGTATCTTTAAGCAGAGAATTACGAAGAGAGAGAATTAGCCGAAGGTTACGAACCAGACTTGAGGCAGGTATGGTGGATGAAGTAAAAAATTTGCTTGATGAGGGCATTAAACCTGATGATTTGATCTATTATGGTTTAGAATACAAGTATCTAACGCAGTATGTCATTGGTGAACTCACTTACGATGAAATGGTAAAAAAATTAGAGATTGCAATTCATCAGTTTGCAAAACGCCAGATGACATGGTTTCGTGGAATGGAACGCCGTGGACTTCACATCCATTGGATTGAAAGGCCAAAAAGTGATAACGAGTTGGAAAGAACAGTAGAAGAGATAATATCACTGATTGATGAATGAAATCTGTATTATATATTGTCCTACACACAAAGCATTTACATCCCCAAAGAAAAGATGGATGAAAATTGCTGATGCGCTTGCTGCTCATAATGTGAGTTATGATGTTATATATAGTGAAGAACGGCAGAGCGTAGAGAAATTGGTAACGAAAGCTGTAAATGATGGTTATAAGACTTTGGTTATAGCTGGCGGAGATTCTGCACTTAACGATGCTGTTAACAGTCTTATGCGTATGGAAATCCATCAGAGGGATAACGTTATGTTAGGAGTAATTCCCAATGGAATAATGAATGATTTTGCAGCTTATTGGGGACTAACATACAATAATGTAGAAAAAAGCATAAGAAGTATAGTTGAAAGACGAATAAGGCGTGTAGATGCAGGATGTCTTAGATATAAGAATAAAGAAGGCGAAAAGAAACAGCGTTATTTTATAGATTGTGTAAATGTAGGATTACTTGCAAGCATACAAGGATTAAAACAGAAAACACGTAGGGTGTTGTGGTCAAGGAAAGTTTCGTTTACGGTATCGTTGTTACTCACAATCTTTCATAGGTTAACTTTTAAGATGAGATACAAAATCAACGAAACTGATGAAACACATCGAGTCACAACTTTGTGTATTGGCAGTGCATGGGGATATGGACAGACACCCAATGCAACTCCGTATAGCGGAATGCTCGATGTCACAGTAGTACGCAGTACCTTGCTGATGCAACATATAGAAGCCATCTTTTTCTTTTTGATAGGTAGATTACTTAATTCAAAGAGAATTTTACCATACAGAACTAGAAGCATAAGGATATTGTCAGACAAAAGATTGCCTGTTACTGTGGATGGACATCCATTAAAAGAACAAATTCGTACAATGACAGTGGATATAGAGCCAGAAGTGATAAACTTTATTATAGAAGAAAGTGAGAAAAGTAAAAAAAGTCAATAATTGTTTGTATAAAATAAAAAAAATAACTAACTTTGCAAAGAATTTCGTAATCGTATAAGTAGAATATGAGAAAGATACTTTCCTTTCTGCCGTTGATGGCTATTGCAATGGCGTTTTCAAGTTGTGTAATGACAAAACAGGTTGCCTATTTTCAGAATATGGATAGCATTAGTCTTGCAGGTGCTAAGGCGATGCCAGAAATACGTATAAAACCTAATGACGAATTGACAATTGTCGTTTCGGCATTGAATCCAGAGGCAGCAAGCCCATTCAATATGTCGTTGTCAGGTAATTTGTCAAGCAATTCAATGAGTTCCACATCTACAGCAGGAAAAAGCTTGTATTCTTATATTGTAGATAAAGATGGTAACATAAACTATCCTGTAGTAGGAAAGATACATCTTCTGGGTTTGACGCGTCCAGAGGCAGAAGAAAAGATAGCTCAGACAATAAAACCTTATTTTGCATCTGATGAAACTCCGATAGTAAAAGTACGTTATTCAAGCTTCAAGGTAACAGTTATCGGTGAAGTGTCTGGTACGAAAGTAATAAATGTAGATAATGAACGTCTAAGTATAATAGAGGCATTAGCACAATGTGGCGACTTGTCTGTGTACGGTAAACGTCCTAATATCTTACTCATAAGAGAAAGTGCAGATGGAGAAAAAACGACAGCTCGTTTTAATCTTAATGATGCAAATACTTTGAATTCGCCATATTATTACCTTCAACAGAATGATGTGGTATATATTGAGCCGCATAAGGCAAGAGCAAGGAGCGCTGATGTTAGTTCCTATACTTTCTGGACACCAATATCGAGTGCATTGATATCATTAGCAACATTGACAATTAGTCTTACAAAAAAATAAATCACAGAGTTAATATGAAGAGCCTAACACTCCTCGTATTAACTCTTTTTTCTAAAAGAGTAATAAAGTATATATTCTGGTAATATAGTAACAGGAATAATATTATGTGTGGAATAGTAGGATACATAGGAAAGAAACAGGCATATCCCATATTGATAAAAGGACTGAAGCGTTTGGAGTATCGTGGCTACGACTCTGCTGGTTGTGCACTGTTATCGGATAACGGGAAGAAACTAAATATATATAAGGCAAAAGGCAAGGTGTCAGACCTTGAAGCATCAGCAAATAATAAGGATATTACTGGAACAATAGGAATAGCTCATACAAGATGGGCTACACACGGAGTACCCAGTGAAGTAAATGCACATCCCCATGTTAGTCAATCGGGAAATTTGACACTTGTGCATAACGGTATAATAGAGAATTATTCTACGTTGCGTGAACAGTTGAAAGAACGTGGTTATGAGTTTAAAAGCGAAACAGACACAGAGGTACTTGTGCAACTGATAGAATATGTAATGACAACAAATAAGGTTGATCTTGCAACAGCTGTACGAGGAGCACTCAATCAAGTTTTTGGTGCTTATGCCATAGCTGTTATTGACAGCAGAAATCCTGATATGCTTGTTGCAGCTCGTAAATCGTCACCGCTTGCAGTTGGTGTTGTTGATGATAATAGCGAGTTTTATCTTGCTTCTGACGCATCTCCAATTGCAGAATATACTAAGCAGATTGTATATCTTAATGATGAAGAAATGGCTGTAATACAATGTGATAAGCCTCTGCAGGTATATAATCTTAACGGAGAAATTACAGATGCGGAAATTAAAGAAGTCAATGTAGATCTCTCAATGCTTGATCATGAGGGCTTTCCTCACTTTATGTTGAAAGAAATATTTGATCAGCCAAATGTTTTGAAAGACTGTATGCGTGGCAGGATTGTAGATTCTCCTTATTCAAGTCCACAGGTGATTTTATCGGCAATTACTAACAACCGCAGACAGTTGCTGAATGCCAAGCGTATAGTTATTGTTTCGTGTGGTACATCTTGGCATGCTGGGTTGATAGGGAAACAGTTAATAGAACATTTCTGTCGAATACCTGTAGAGGTCGCATATGCAAGTGAATTCCGCTATTCAGACCCTGTAATTGATTCAGATGATGTTGTCATGGCTATATCGCAATCAGGTGAAACAGCAGATACGCTTGCTGCTATTCAGTTGGCAAAAGAACGTGGTGCTATGATATTTGGCATCGTAAATGGTGTTGGTTCTTCTATAGCGCGCGAATCTGATACAGGAACATATATACATGTGGGACCAGAAATAGGTGTAGCTTCAACAAAAGCTTTTACAGGTCAGGTCGTGGTATTGACTATGCTATCGTTGGCTCTTGGTATGGCAAAAGGTACTGTCTCTCAAGAAGAATATGAGGAAACTATAAAGGAATTGCTCATAATTCCTGATAAAATCGAAAAAATCCTTGAACAAAACGAAAAGATACAGCGTTTGGCTGCTACATTTACCTATGCGCATAATTTCCTTTATCTCGGTAGAGGCTGGAATTATCCAGTAGCACTTGAAGGAGCATTGAAACTAAAGGAGATAAGCTATATACATGCCGAAGGATATCCTGCAGCAGAGATGAAACATGGCCCGATAGCATTAGTGGATGCAGAAATGCCTGTGGTATTTATTGCAACACATCACAAACTGTATCAAAAGATAATCTCAAACATGCAAGAAGTTATTTCTCGTCATGGTAGGATTATAGCAATCGTAACAGAGGGTGATGAACAAGTTAAAAATATGGTAGATGAAGTGATAGAAATACCACAAACCCTCGCGTGTCTGGCTCCTTTGCTTACAGTCATACCTTTGCAATTATTATCGTATCATGTGGCGGTAGTAAAAGGACTAAACGTAGATCAGCCACGTAATCTTGCAAAATCAGTCACGGTAGAATAAAAACACACAAACACACAGTAACAGGAATAGAAATACAAAAACATGACGATGAGAAAAGTTACATTACTTTTACAAGACGGAACAAAGTTTCATGGAGAGTCATTTGGATACGACAAACCTATAGCTGGTGAGGTGGTATTCAACACTGCCATGATGGGTTATCCTGAGAGTCTTACGGATCCTTCGTATGCAGGTCAGTTAATGGTGCTGACATATCCTCTCGTGGGTAATTATGGAGTACCGGCATTTTCGTTTGAGGATAATGGTTTGCCTACATTTATGGAGAGTGATAAGATATATGCATCAGCTATCATTGTAGCAGACTATAGTGAAAAGTATAGCCACTGGAATGCGAAAGAGAGCCTTGCAGAGTGGTTAAAGCGTGAACAAATTCCTGGCATAACAGGAATAGATACCCGTGAACTGACTAAAGTGCTACGTGAACATGGCGTTATGATGGGCAAAATACTCTTTGATGATGAACCCGATAATATACCTCATGCTGATTATGAAGGAATAAACTTCGTAGATAAGGTTTCATGTAAGGAGATAATTCGTTACAATGAGGGAGGAAAGAAGAAGGTAGTACTTGTTGACTGTGGTGTGAAGGCTAATATTATTAGGTGTCTTATCAATCGTGGATGCGAAGTAGTAAGAGTTCCTTGGAACTATGATTATACCGATATGGATTTTGATGGTCTATTCCTGGCAAACGGTCCTGGCGATCCTGACATGTGTGAAGATGCAGTAAAAATTGTACAGAAGCAAATGGCCAAGAGCGATAAGCCTATTTGTGGTATCTGTATGGGAAACCAACTTTTAGCAAAGGCTGCCGGCGCAAAAATATACAAACTCAAATATGGTCACAGGTCACACAATCAGCCAGTGCGGATGGTGGGTACAGAAAAGTGCTTCGTAACATCACAAAATCACGGATATGCCGTTGATTCTTCTACTCTTGGTAGTGATTGGGAAGAGTTGTTTGTAAACATGAATGATGGTTCGAACGAGGGAATACGTCATAAAACTAAACCTTGGTTTTCAAGTCAGTTCCATCCTGAAGCATGCTCAGGACCAGTAGATACAGAGTTCATGTTTGATAAATTCGTTGAATATTTAGGTTAAGACACAATGAAGGACGAAAATATAAAGAAAGTATTGCTTCTGGGTTCGGGAGCTTTAAAGATAGGAGAAGCTGGAGAATTCGACTATTCTGGTTCACAAGCCTTGAAAGCACTGCGTGAGGAAGGAATAGAGACAGTTCTGATAAATCCTAATATTGCGACAGTGCAGACATCTGAGGGAGTAGCCGATAAGGTGTACTTCCTGCCTGTACAACCATATTTCGTAGAGCGCGTAATACAACAAGAGAAACCCGATGGTATCCTGCTTGCTTTTGGTGGACAGACAGCACTCAACTGTGGTGTAGAGCTTTATCAGAAAGGAATACTTGGCAAATATAATGTAAAAGTGCTTGGTACGCCTGTACAAGCTATCATGGACACAGAAGATCGCGAACTCTTCGTAAAGAAACTTGACGAGATTGACGTGAAAACAATCAAGTCACACGCCTGCGAGGATATTGAAAGCGCACGCAAAGCTGCTGCTGAACTGGGATATCCCGTTATCATCCGTGCTGCTTATGCGTTAGGCGGATTAGGTTCTGGATTCTGTGATAATGAAGAAGAACTTAACAGACTCGCGGAAAAAGCATTTTCTTTCTCTCCTCAGGTTCTTGTAGAGAAATCATTAAAAGGGTGGAAGGAGATAGAGTATGAAGTTGTTCGTGACCGTTATGACAACTGCATTACTGTATGTAACATGGAGAACTTTGACCCTTTGGGAATACATACAGGGGAGTCCATCGTTATTGCTCCATCACAGACACTTACAAACTCTGAATATCATAAGTTGCGAGCACTTGCCATTAAGATTATACGTCATATTGGCATTGTTGGTGAGTGTAACGTGCAGTACGCCTTCGATCCACAGTCTGAGGATTACCGTGTTATCGAAGTAAATGCCCGCTTGAGCCGTTCGTCTGCATTGGCATCAAAGGCTACAGGTTATCCTCTCGCCTTTGTTGCGGCAAAACTTGGCATGGGCTACGGGCTCTTCGAACTGAAGAACTCTGTGACAAAGACCACCAGCGCATTCTTCGAGCCAGCACTCGACTATGTGGTATGTAAGATACCACGTTGGGATTTGTCAAAGTTCCGTGGAGTTGACAAGGAATTGGGTTCTTCAATGAAATCCGTAGGTGAAGTAATGGCAATAGGCCGTAACTTCGAGGAAGCTATACAGAAGGGCCTGCGTATGATAGGTCAGGGCATGCATGGTTTCGTAGAGAACAAGGTACTGCAGATTGATGACATAGAAGGCGCACTTAAAGCTCCGACAGACAAGCGTATTTTTGTCATAGCAAAGGCACTTAAACGCAAGATATATAATGTGGAACAAATCCACGAGATGACAAAAATTGACAAATGGTTTCTTGAGAAACTGCAGCATATCGTTGACATTGATGACGAGATGGATAAGTGTAAGTCTATCAATGCCATGAGCAAGGAGTTGATGCGTACGGCAAAAGTTTATGGATTCACCGACTTCCAGATAGCACGTGCCGTAGGTCTTGACAAGGAACTGGGCAATATGCACAAAGCCATACTTACTGTGCGTGCATTGAGAAAGGGTTATGGTATCGTGCCAGTGGTCAAGCAGATTGACACGTTGGCAGCTGAATATCCTGCACAGACTAACTACCTTTATGTTACATATGCTGGTGTTGCAAGCGACATAAAATATGAGCAAGATAAAAAGTCAATCGTGGTACTTGGTTCTGGAGCTTATCGCATTGGTTCTTCTGTAGAGTTTGACTGGTGTGGAGTGCAGGCTCTTAACACCATACGCAAGCAGGGATATCGCTCAGTGATGATAAACTATAATCCTGAGACTGTATCTACAGACTATGATATGTGTGACCGCCTGTATTTCGATGAACTGACATTTGAGCGTGTTATGGATATCCTTGACCTCGAAACTCCTCATGGTGTTATACTCTCTACGGGCGGTCAGATTCCTAACAACCTCGCCATGAAACTCGATGCAGAGAATGTGCCAATACTCGGAACATCTGCCAAAGACATTGATAACTGTGAAGACCGTGCCCTTTTCTCGTCAATGCTTAACCGCATTGGCGTTGATCAGCCAGCGTGGGCTGCACTGACCTCAATGGAGGATATTGATGCATTCATCGAAAAGGTTGGTTTCCCTGTACTCGTTCGTCCATCATATGTACTCTCTGGAGCAGCAATGAACGTATGTTCCAATCGCGAAGAACTTGAGAAATTCTTACAGTTGGCAGCCAATATCAGCAGTGAGCATCCAGTAGTTGTCAGCAAGTTCATAGAGCATGCCAAAGAGATTGACTTTGATGGTGTAGCAAAGGATGGTGAAATTGTGGCTTATGCAATTTCCGAGCACGTAGAGTTTGCTGGCGTTCACTCAGGAGATGCCACGTTGCAATTCCCTCCACAGAAACTATATGTTGAGACAGTACGCCGCATCAAACGTATCTCAAAGCAAATTGCAAAGGAATTACACATATCTGGTCCGTTCAACTGCCAGTACATGGCAAAGGATAATGATATTCTCGTGATTGAGACAAACCTTCGTGCATCGCGTTCATTCCCATTCGTTTCAAAGGTATTGAAGTACAACTTCATAGACCTTGCCACGAAGATAATGCTTGGTGTGCCTTTTGAAAAACCCAACAAGAACCTCTTTGACCTTGACTATGTGGGTATTAAGGCAAGCCAGTTCTCATTCAATCGTCTTCAGAAAGCCGACCCAGTACTTGGCGTTGATATGTCATCAACGGGTGAAGTGGGTTGCATAGGCAACGATACTTCATGTGCATTGCTCAAGGCTATGCTGTCAGTTGGCCACAGAATACCTGAGAAGAACATACTGCTTTCTACTGGTTCTACAAAACAGAAGGCAGAAATGCTTGATGCAGCTCGTATGCTCGTTGACCATGGATACCAGCTTTATGCTACTGGTGGTACGTATAAATTCCTGTGCGACAATGATATTCCAAGCATAGAGGTGTTCTGGCCATCAGACGAAGGCAAACAGCCACAGGCTCTTGAGATGCTCCATAACAAAGAAATCGATATGGTTGTCAACATACCAAAGAACCTGACAGCACGAGAACTTGACAATGGATATAAGATACGTCGCGCTGCAATTGACCTCAACATACCGCTGATAACCAATAGCCGTCTGGCAAGTGCTTTCATCAATGCATTCTGCACCATGCCACTTGACAAGATAATGATAAAGCCATGGCAGGAATATTGATAAGTAAATAATATTTTATTTTGTAGTTAATAGTTAATTCATAGATATGCAAAACATATTTCGCGGCTTGGGCATAGCCCTTGTAACTCCCTTCAATGAAAACGGAAGCGTGGATTATGACACGTTAGGCAACATCATAGAGTATCAGTTGTCTAACGATGCCGATTTCCTCTGCATCCTTGCTACCACTGGCGAGACCCCCTGCCTGTCTGCTGATGAGCATTATAAGGTAAAGCAGTTTATAGTAAAGCAGGTTGCAGGACGCGTTCCACTGCTGATGGGATGCGGCGGCAACAACACCGCTGCCGTGGTTGAAATGTGTAAGACCTACGATATGAGCGGCATTGATGGACTGCTCTCCGTATGTCCTTACTACAACAAACCATCGCAGGAGGGATTGTATCAGCATTTCAAGGCTATTGCAAATGCTACCACTTTGCCAGTCGTACTCTATAATGTACCTGGACGCACAGGCATCAACCTGAAACCCGAAACCACTTGCAGATTGGCTAATGACTGCGACAATATCGTAGCAATAAAGGAGGCCAGCGGTAGCATAGAGCAGGTAGATGAGATTATCAAGAACAAACCTGAGCGCTTCGAGGTGCTTTCTGGCGATGATGCTATCACCTTCCACATGATTGCTACGGGTGCCGTAGGTGTCATATCTGTTATTGGTAATGCCTTGCCAAAGGAGTTTTCACGCATGATACGCCTTGAATTTAATGGAGAGTATGCGGCCGCACAGAAGATACACCATAAGTTTACTGAACTGTATAGCCTGCTTTTCGTTGATGGCAATCCTGCTGGTGTAAAGGCACTGATGAGTGAAATGGGATTGTTGAAGAATGTACTCCGCCTGCCACTCGTGCCTACACGCGTCACTACGCGACAGAAGATAGCACAGGTACTAAAAGAACTTAAACTGTAATCAGTATCATATTGTCATGCAATCAGTATCTGATAACCATATAATCAGATAGCAATTACATGGTTATTCGATACTGATTACATGGTAATCACAATGCTTTTACAGCTAACAATTCTGCCTGATAATAACGCATACTTATTTCATACATGAATAATATTTCGCTTGACCTTATGGAATTTGTCGAATGTAAAATATTGAAAAGATACAATGCATTCGATGCTGCGCATAATATCAATCATGCAAAACGAGTGATGGATGCTTCTGTTAAATTGGCAAGAAAGTTAGGAGCTGACTTGGATATGGCCTACGTTGTAGCTGCTTACCATGATTTAGGACTGGAGAAAGAACGCGCCACCCACCATCTTGAGAGCGGGAAGATACTAAAGGCTGATAAAAGGCTGGAGCGTTGGTTCTCTCAGCAGCAAATTGAGACAATGAAGCAGGCGGTGGAAGACCATCGTGCCAGTGCATCACACGCACCACGTAACATATACGGCAAAATCGTAGCTGAAGCTGACCGCGACCTTGAGCCGATGAGCGTATTCCGGCGTACAGTGGCATACGGTCTGGAACATTATCCCGAGAAAAGTCCTGAAGAGCATTGGGAACGTTTTATGCAACACATGCAACAGAAGTATTCTACGGCTGGTTACATAAAACTATGGATACCAGGTTCTGATAATGAGAATAACCTGCGAGAGTTACGCATAATACTAAATGATGACATTCGCTTGCGACGGATTTTTGAAGAATTATATCAACAACTGACAAGTTAAATTCACATCATATATATCTACAATGAAACAAATTACATCCTTGGTTATATGTTTATTTATAGCCGTGTTTGCCTTTGCACAGCAGACTGACACTGACAGCAAGAAACTGCGTATTTCCATACTCGGCGACAGCTATTCCACTTACGAGGGGTATCTGATGCCTGACACGAATGAGATATGGTATTTTAAACCAGATAATCCGCAACTGCATAATAAAAACGATGTGCGTTCGGTGGAAGAGACTTGGTGGTATCAAGTCGTTAAAAATATGCAAGCAGAACTCGAAGTAAACAACTCTTTCTCGGGTGCCACTATCTGCCATACCGGCTATTCAAAAGGTCCTGAGCCATGTGTCATGTTGCCAGGCTTAGAGAAACATCGCGACTATACAAACCGCTCGTTTGAAAATCGGAGCAATCGTTTGGGCAATCCCGATGTCATTCTTATTTTCGGTAGCACGAATGATTCATGGTGTGGTGCACCTATAGGCGACTATGTTTTTGGTAACCAGAACTCAGAACAGTTGTATTATTTCCGTCCTGCTTTAGCTAAACTATTGGCTGATTTGAATACGAACTATCCCACTGCTTACAAATTGTTTATACTTAATACCGAACTTAAAAAGGAAATCAATGAATCGGTACATACGATATGTAAGCACTATGCTATATCATGCCTTGACTTAAAAGAAATAGACAAGCAGCAGGGACATCCGTCAGTTAAGGGAATGAAATCAATAGCAGAGCAAGTTACTGCATACCTAAAGAAGAACCTCTAAACACTAACTAACGAAAGGGTAAAACAATGAAAAAGTTTTTTGTATCATCTATCCTTGTGCAGATAGTATGCGTAATGACATTTGCTCAGACAGTGTATTCGCAGTTGGATCTTAATACCTTATTGGAAATGTCATCAAATGGCGATGCGTGCGCCACTGATGCAATAGGTGATTGCTACTATAATGGCTCTGGAGGTGCAAAAATAGATCATGATGTGGCAATCACATATTATAAGAAAGCACTACCAGGACTCGAGGCTTTGGCGCGCGAGGGCAATGCTGAAGCCATGAACAGACTGGCTGGCGCATATACTTTCGAAGACGTTTATGGTACAGTTGACTATAATAAAGCTTTTAATCTGTATATGAAAGCTGCAAAATTAGGTCACGCTGCAGCGCAAAATAACCTTGGCACGTGTTACCAGTTCGGCAATGGAACAACGGTAGATTATAACGAAGCATTCATCTGGTATCTGAAATCAGCCGAACAGGGGTATGCCGGGGCGATGTTGAGCTTAGGATATATGTATGACTCGGGTCAGGGACTTGAAAATAATATGCAAAAGGCTATCGAATGGTATGAAAAAGCTGCAGCGACAGGTAATAGGACTGCTATCAGCAACCTTGGCTATATCTATTGGAGCGGAAAGGGCGTTCCTGTTGATTATGAGAAAAGCCGGAGCTATTATGAGCAACTTGCTGAAAGAGGAGATGGCGAGGCTCTGAATTATGTAGGATTTTGCTATTATGATGGATTAGGAGTGGAACAGGACTATTCTATGGCATATAAATATTATGTAAAGTCTGCCAATGCAGGATATGCCTTAGGGCAGTACAACTTAGGAAACTGCTATCAATATGGTAAAGGCATAGAAAAGGATTATAAAAAGGCTTTTGAGTGGTATCAGAAAGCTGCAAATCAAGGTGACAAATATGGTCAGGTAGGTGTAGGAGATTGCTATAGATACGGAATGGGAGCACCATCCAATGGCTATCAGGCATACGTATGGTATCAGAAGGCTGCAGATCAGGGGTATGCAGTAGCTATAAATAGAGTAGGGGAGTTGTTTCGTGACGGCTTTGGGGTACACCAAAACAAAAACAAAGCACGTGAATTCTTTCAGCGAGCTGCTGCTATGGGCAACAAAGAAGCTCAGACAAATCTGAATAATCTACACTAAAATAATAGGTAGGTTTTATGAATTACCACTACAACATAAAACTATATCGAAAAACTGACAAAGCTAAGCAACCTATAATATAACAAAAAATCCTGACAACATTTTGTTGTCAGGATTTTTTGTTAGTTGCGGAGGCTCGACTCGAACGAACGACCTCCAGGTTATGAGCCTGGCGAGCTACCAACTGCTCCACTCCGCGATTTTGTGAGTGCAAAGGTACTGCTTTTACTTGATAATACCAAAGAATAATAGTATTATTTAATGACTTTGTAATCTTTCCTTGATAAATATCAAATCTACAGGTATAAACAACTACGATTGTTACACTTTATAGTTGTATTTAATACTAATTTGACATTATAATATAAATAACAAAAATACCTTATTTTAGGTATTGTAAGAAAGTAAAAAACTTAGTAACTTTGCACTCAGAAAATAATGCACATATATTTTGTTATTAAGATAAAAGTTCATAATGTTTTTGTATAGTATAGGGCTGGCTGTGAAGTCAGTCCTTTTACTCTTTGTATCATACCTCAGACATACCATGTTGTATGGAATGTAATATCGATTGTTAATCTAACGTGAATTCAATGAAAAACACTTTAGAATAAAGCGTTTGTTCTTTACCAAACAAAAAAGTTGGGAAGGCGAGAATGAATATAAGGTTTTAAGCAGAGAAGATTTTTTGGACATACGAGGTGCTATCACAACAGTGTATCTTACCTCTTGTTGGAGTCAAGAATGTATGTTTGTCGAGAAGCTTGTAGGCGAGAAAGTGCCAGTAAAATACTTGGCTTATGTGGGTACATATAAATAATTGGGCTGTTCCTACATTGAGGGATACGAGAGAACAAAGAGAATACGAGTATAAAATGAAAGAAATGCAAGAAAGCAATAATAGTAACAGCGTATAACAAAGTTTAATTATTGTCATAGAATAAATGGATAGAAAACTAAGATGTGAAATAGCACAAGTGTTTGCGAGTGAGTCCGTGCGCTATCATTATGAGGTGATGAATGAGGTTTGGCTGACTGGTGCCAAGTTGGCTGAGCAGATACAATTCTTTAGCCCGTCGTGGCTAAAGAGGTATGGTTATCTTTTGCCGAGGGAGAGCATGGTGATGGTGGATGAGAACGGTGTGGAGCATAAGTCTGGTTGGTGCTATCCACTGCATAGAATCCAGCGAATGATTGTTGAGGACAAGTTATACTTTCATGTAGATAGCCTTAAAGAAGATAAGAAAGAATCAACATAATACATTATTATATTGGTATGTATGTCACGAAGAAAGATAGAGAAGTAATTGCGAAGACTATTAGGGCTGTAGTAGAAGACGTATATAAAACGCCCAGGTATTACGAGGCTAACGACGTGATTCTTTCCCCTGCACAGGTGTCAGAAGAATTCCCGTTTATCACCCAGCATTTCCTGAAACGCTATGGCTGGTGCATTCCTCGTGAACGTGTGGACAAGTGGGACGATGAGACATGTAAAAGTAAGTATGGATATTCACGAAATCTGATAATAGAATTGCTCCATTCGGGAGCACTCAGAAGAATAAAACCAATTATAGTAAGGGTGCATGGGAAAGGGGTATGATAGTATGTTGAAGGCTGAGATGCTCAGTGCAGGGAAGCGTCTGATGGAGGAAGTGGAACGCTACTATTCCGACAAATGGGTAACAGGCAAAGAACTCACGAAACTTTATCCGTGTTTCTGTACATCGTGGCTTCGGCAGAATGGTTGTTACCTTCCCAGAACCCGTGCGACAATATATGATGACGGGAATGAACAAAACTCCAAGTGGGGCTATTCGCTGAATCGTATAATGAAATATATTGAACAAGGGTATGTGGAAATTAACTATAAAAGATACTATTTCAGCAAGGATAAGACTACATTTAGTGTACAGTGGTGGCACTATTAGGTGATGTCATTTTTAGTAAGGTGTACTAAAAGACGAGGGGGGCTGTCATTTTGAAGAGACCCCTCATTTATATAATGAGTCTTTTTCCGTAATTTCTTGTTGCACCTGCGTTTGCGTCCCCTTTGTACCAAATGAAATATTGATGTCACTTGCTGAATACGTTTTTATAAATGCGAAAGCTGCAACCATTAAAGCGAAAAAGAATGCACCTGCTATACTTTGTGCCACCCCATGCCAAAACAATGTCCATTTTCTTTTTGGTTTTATTGGTTCTATTATCTCACTCAAAGATTGTTTGTGCCGTTTTATAACATCTTCTTCTATCTGCTTTGTTGTTTCATCAAGGGTGTTACGCAAGAACGCTTGCAACACTTGTAAAGCTTGTGTTTTATAACGGGCAATACTTGTGTCTAGACAAGAAATGTCATGAAAAGGCTTCAAATCCATTTCAGCTAATTCTCTGCCATTATTTTTTGCTTTGAAATCTTCAATGAACTTGATTTTGTCTGTTTTGTATAGAGCATACGCAACATGACCGACTATATCAGTTTCATCCTCAACTAATTTCTTATATATGTAATTATAAGTTCTTGCCATAAAGTTATTTAAAACTTAAAGACGCACCGAAAGCTTGACGCATTTGTGACTCTGTTAAGACTTGTGTATAAACTTGTCCCACATACTCAACAGATAAATGAATCTCTGAAGGCTGTGTATCTGATACATACATCTCGCCAATAGGTATACGTTTGGTCTTAGCGTTTGCACGACATACCGTTTCCTTAGAAATTTTGCACATTTTACAATGATTATTGATTAATCGGTTACAAAATTACTAATTTCTTAAGTAATTATTTGCTTTTCGCTAAGAAAAAACAAAAAAATGCCTAAAAATATGTTAAAAGACTGGAATTTCCGCTTATTATTGTATCTTTTTCAGCGGATATGCTCCAAACTTGTAAAAGGAAAGGACATGGCAAAAATCCTCGAACTCGGTTCCCGCCCTTTGTTTTTCCACATTTTTATATCTTACAGGCCGTCCGTCGTGGCGGTCTTTTTTGGAGACTATACACAGAAATTCAAACTAAAAGGATGCTATATAGAAAAAGTTTTGTATCTTTGCTCTCTAAAGCATATGAAGTATGAGAACGGAGCATTTGGATTTCGTTACTTTCTGCGTGGGCAGCTTGTCGGATGCGCTTCATAAGAGTGCGTCTCAGGTGTATGGTGCCATGCGGTCGTCGGGAGTACTGAACGACTATATTGTGCCGTGCTATGACGTGTTGCACACGTTCAGCAAGGACTATCTTGTGGAGGAACTGACTGAAGTGCTAAAGGAAAGGGGAGCACTGGCATGAAAGGTGCGATTGAGCTAGATACCTGTGGAAGCCAACAAGACGATACTTAAGATGAAATATGCAAGGATTGTGGCCATCTTTGCAAAGGAATCAGGCTTGTCGCTTGAGGATGCCTTGGCTTTCTTCTATGATTCTGACACGTATAAACTCATCAGTGAGGGCGTGACCGACATGCATTGCCGCAGTGATGAGTATCTGGCTGACGAGTTGATGTTGGAATACAAGGAGCAGGTTTGCAGCCAGTAAATAAAAGAGCATGAAAAGAACCGTCTTTTGAAAATTATTGGGTTAGAAAATAGAATCAGTAATTACATATACCGTTTCATTTCTTTTCCCTCAACTCCTGCATACAACTCCAACAGGCTCTTGACGGGACTCGACTGAATCTTGGGAATCAGGACTTCCTCGACTTGGAAGAAGCCTACCTCTGCCCTCATGTGTATCTCAATCTTCAAGGGACGT
>OCVV010000380.1_pt1 | contig 25942 bp, 25 predicted proteins | sample 1539721 | NCBI WGS metagenome assembly OCVV01 (sample SAMN02144230, study PRJEB22623) | gut metagenome | biome: sheep rumen | host: Ovis aries | place: New Zealand | reverse complement strand
CTACTGCGTCTATTGCGGGTTCAACTGCTACAACCATATCAAGCGCATGCAGCTCACCATGGAGCAGATCGAGCACGAGATGAAGGTCATTGCCGACAGCGGCATGGAAGAAATCCTGATTCTCACCGGCGAAAGCCGTGCCAAAAGCAGCGTGGAATACATCGGCGAGGCCTGCAAGCTGGCCCGCAAGTATTTCCGCATGGTAGGCGTAGAAGTTTACCCGGTCAATGTGGACGAGTACCGCTACCTGCACGAATGCGGCGTGGACTACGTGACGGTTTTCCAGGAAACCTACGACAAGGTGCGTTTTGAACAACTTCACCTGCTAGGCCACAAGCGCGTATTCCCGTACCGCTTCGACTCCCAGGAACGAGCACTGATGGCGGGAATGCGCGGGGTGGCATTCTCTGCACTCCTCGGCCTTTCGGACTTCCGCCGCGATGCGCTTGCCTCGGCACTCCATGTGTATTTCTTACAAAAGAAGTACCCGCATGCCGAGATGAGCTTAAGCTGTCCGAGACTGCGCCCCATCATCAACAACGACAAGATTGACCCGCTGGACGTTCGCGAGAAGGAACTTTGCCAGGTGCTTTGCGCCTACCGTATCTTCCTCCCCTTCGTGGGCATTACGGTCTCGAGCCGCGAAAGCAAGGAGTTCCGCAACGGCATCGTGAAAATCTGCGCGACGAAGGTCTCCGCCGGAGTATCTACGGGCATCGGCGACCACGAGAGCAAGTACAGTGGCAAGGATGACGGCGAAGGTGGCGACGAGCAGTTCGAAATCAACGACGGCCGCAGCTTCAACGCCATGTACTCAGACATCTCCGGCGAAGGCCTGCAGCCAGTATTGAACGATTATCTGTACGTGTAGGTCTACTGCTTCTTACCGCCGTTGCAACCAGCATCGCCAAGAGTAGAAAAACATACACCGTGGTCGGTATAAAATGCGTAATTGTAGTTCTTGCCGTTAGGAAGTAAATACACCTCTAATGAACCACCGGGCTTACTTACATCACTCCACCGAACACTAACGGTGTAACGAGTGTTCTCGTCTTTTTTTTCCCTTATTTAAAGCCTAGCTGATAAACATTGGCTTCTTAGGGGCTGTACGCCACCATTGAGCATCATTGTTGTTGTGATCATTCCAAGAAACAGATGTATACGTGTCAGTATCTTTTTTGTAGTTACCCGTAATTCTTCCGGCAATAATATCAGCAACGCCTTCAAAGCCGGCTTCATTTAATGCATTATACCACGTTCCGCTTGTACCGATTATTTCGCTGATATTGTGTGCATTGTTTGCTTGGTTATGGCTGTTTTGCACATTTATCGACAAACCATTGTGCAATTCTATAACAAAAAGAGTCGCCCCCCTATTTGAAGAAAGTCCGTTACTCAACGTCGTAGTTAAAGTATTCATTTGTTCATCGTTTTTCTTCTTTACCGTGGTCGTTTTCGTCAAAGCGTCTCCGTCTTCAAGCAAAGCCCTATTCAATGCATCTCTCAAGTAATAGAACTTGAGCAAATCGACCTTCTCTCTCGACTTTTCGATAATTCCAAAAAGAATTGGGGTGGCAATAACCGCAAGGAACCCCATAATGACAATAACAACCATCACCTCTACAAGAGTAAACCCTTTGCGAGATCGAGATGTTGTAAAACCAAACGACATTGTATTATCACCTCACTCCCCTAAATATAAGAAAATACAATCCCGTTCTGCACAAAAAAAGCTGAATTATATCGTCAATAGGGTTCCTAATTACACTTTTTCGAAAAAGACTTGCAGGCAGCATCCCCTTCCGTCGAGAAACAAACTCCATGTTCGGTCTTGAAGGCTTTGTTGTTCATATTTCCGCTATTGGGTAGCAGAGCTACTTCGACGGACCGGCTACTTTCGCTTCCACCAGACCATCTGAAGTTCATTGTCAACCGGTAATTTCCAGAGCAGTCGCCCTGATTCAACGCCTTGCTTATAAACATTGGACTTTTGGGGTATGTCCGCCAATTACTACCATCTTTTTTTGCATAATAACTTGAATTTGCCTGATCTAGGCTGTTATAATCTGTTTTGTTGAGCCTTGATGCCACAATGTCAGCAACGCCGTCAAATCCGGATTCCATCAAAGCATTGTACCAAGTACCCCCGTCACCTATAAGCTGACACATGTTGACGCTGTTGTTTGCGGATCCATGAGCCCCCTGTACGTTGACGGACACGCCATTCTTGACCTCAATTACAAAAAGGGTTACACCCTGATTGCCTTTCAAAGCATTTGTGAGTTTGCTTTCTCGATTTTTCTTTTCATCTCCAGAGGCACCCGAAATGTATGAACTATTCATCAAAGCACTTCCATCACCAACAAGCGCCCTGTTCAATGCATCTCTCAAATAAAAAAGTTTTAGCCGATCTATATTTTCTCTAGAGCGTTCTATTATGCCCATAATATTCGGGACGGCAATTCCTGCAAGCAAACCCATGATGATGATCACGACCATCACCTCGATAAGGGTAAAGCCACGTTTTTTGCTACGTACCATTCTACACCTCTTCCGTAAGTACAACGCTGTTCAAAAACACTCTATACCCTAATATAGATAAACAAAGGCGATTTTTATCGCCTTTTGACAAAAAAATGATAAAGCAAATCATTCCTATTTGCATTACATCACACAGAAAAGCCATTTTTCTACCTTTGTGGCCATGAAATCCCTCGATACCACCCTTTACTTTATCACCGACAGCACCTGCGTGCCCGAAGACCGTTTTTTGCCCGTAGTGGAGGCTGCCTGCAAGGGCGGAGCCACCATCATGCAACTGCGGGAAAAGGACCGGAGCACACGGGAATACATGGAACTGGCCAAAGCCACCCACGAAATCACCGCCCGGTACGGAATTCCGCTGATTATAGACGACCGTGTGGATGTGGCTCTCGCTATCGGAGCCGAGGGTGTTCATGTAGGGCAATCCGACATGCCTGTCCGGGACGCCCGAAGGCTGATGGGGCCAGAAAGAATCGTCGGAGCCACCACCAAGACCGTGCCCCAGGCCCTGGAAGCCTTTGAACAAGGGGCCGATTACCTGGGCTGCGGCGCCATCTACCCCACCACAACCCACGTGAAAACCGTCATCACACCAGTAGAAACATTAAAAGACGTGGTGAAAGCGGTACCCATTCCGGTGAATGCCATCGGCGGGCTCAACAAAGAGAACATCTTTGTGCTGAAGGATTCCGGAATCGCAGGCATCTGCGTCGTTTCCGCCATCATGAAAGCGGCCGATCCGGAAACTGCCACCAGGGAACTCAAGCAGGCGGTCAAAGAGTTGTGAGTAGTGAGTAATGAGTTATGAGTTTTTATGATCGCGCCGAAGGCGCCAAATTACAGACTCAATACTGATAACTGACAACTCATTACTAATTCTGCATTCCACATTACACATTTCAGAACCCCAATACCGCTTCCGAAATCTCGTTGGCTTCGTCGGAGTAGTCGTCAGCCCGATCCGGGATAAACTCCCCCCAAGCTTCGCTGACACCGCAACCCACGCCTACCTCCACGGTGGACCACTTGAACACGGCAAACACCTTCGGGAACATTTCCAACAGGCCGTCCAACACGTCTTCGGGAGGTTCGTCTTCCACCAGCATGTTGCCGTCCATGGCCAAAAGCTCCGTCTCCGGCAGTTCTTCGAAGCGACACTCGTATTCGTCGGACACGATGGGGTCCACAGAATACCAATCTCCCGAATCTTCGCTAGGGAGTTCCGCCTCCGGGAATTTTTCCATAAAGGCCTGCCACAGAAGGGCAAGGTCTGCCCCCTCGCCAATAAACCGGACTAAAACGCGACAATCCATTTCACCCTCCTTAACAACAAGAATATAAATAAAAAGCAGAGAAAGAGGGAGGCCAGATGGCGGATCAGGTCCGCCATGACGAGTTGGAATATCAAGCCGCCATGACGTTCGTAACCAGTTTTACCATAACGTTTAATTATGGTCCGTCGGGGGCAAAAAAAAGAAAAACCGGTTCCGAAAACGAAACCGGCTTTTCACTGAGCTACGAAGGGCTCGAACCTTCGACCCACGCCTTAAAAGGGCGTTGCTCTACCAACTGAGCTAGTAGCCCGAGCGACCCAAATATAGAAACTTTTGCCTTTTTGTAAAGGCAAATTTTATAAATTTAGCCTATGTTCAAGAAGATAAACTTCCAGCTGGCTGCGCTTGCTCTGCTTGCCGCCACGTTCGAGGCGCAGGCCTACTTTTCGCAAGGCGATGCCGGTCAGGAAGTTTTCTCCTTCATGTCCACCTTCGACAGCCCCCGAAACGCGGCCCTTGAAAAATCCGCAGCGGCAGCCCCTTCTGCCGACCCGAGCATTGCCCAACTGAACCCGGCCGCTCTCCGGATGCCCGAAGGAAAGGAACGCACCGTCGGCATGCACTGGCAGACCGGCGAATTCTCCGAAAACCAGGGTTCCCTATACTACACCCGAGACTTCAAGCGATTCCTGTACCAGATTTCGTACAACTGGCTGGACTACGGAACTATCGAAGGCTATGACGAATACGGCAACGAGACCGGCAAGGACTACAACCCCCTGAGCCAGCTGGTCACCGCCACGGTAGCATTTCCCATGAAGCATTTCCAGTTTGGCGCCACCCTCAAGTTCGCAAGCGACAGGCTGGCCGACGAAGAGGGTGACCGTACCGCCTTCGGGGCGGCCTTTGACTGGGGTATTTCCTGGCAATCCCAAAACAAGCTATGGGGACTGGCACTTGTGGCCAGGGACTTCGGTTGCCTTTTGCGAGACTATGTAGATGACGGCGAAGACGAATACTACCCCATGGGGCAAGTATTCGCCCTTTCCGGATTCATGCGCCCCAAGAGTCTCCCGAAGTTGACAGTCTTTGGCGAAACGAATTTTCCGCGGTATGCAGAACCCCGCCTGAATATCGGCGCCGAGTACCTGCTGGGCAAGTACTTCGCCATACGGGGCGGTTTCACCCGGACATGGCTGGACTTGAAACGGGACGCCCTGGAGCTGATTCAAGACCGGAACAGGCCCGACGAATCCAACGAGGCACGCTTCTTGAGCCTCGGCCTCGGCTACAGCATGGGCTTGTTCGCCCTGGACTACAGCTTTTCTTACCTGGCCCAAGGGCTCGGGATGGAACACCGGGCCGGCCTGCGGTTTAATTTCTAGGGCTAAACGATATGCGGCAGTTCGACGTTTTTGTCTGGGGCTCACCTAACATTACCGAGACAAAGCCGTCATTTACCGACCCGGCCCTGGGCTGGTTCTTTACGGACAGTTTCAACGAAAGGCTGAACGAAAGCGACGCGGAATGGATCGTCTTTGCAAACAGCGCCGTAAAAATCGACAGAGAATTCCTGAACAGCCTGGCCGAAAACATCTCCGCATTTCCCATGGTAGATGCTTTCGCCCCGAGACTTCGATACGCCTCCATAGAAGACGGCGACAAGAAGTCCGCAAAATTCATCGGGGGCTTTAAGCTCCACAAGGCCAAAGGTATCGAGCCTATCGAAGAGGACGCTCCCCTGCGGTACGTGGCAAGCCCAAGGCCCGAAATCGCCGTCTTTTCTAGGCGGATCGTCCAGAGGACCGGGGCCTTCGACACAAGCCTGCCCGTGTCAGCGCAGATTCTCGACTACGCCCTGAGGATGCACCACGCCGGAGGACGCTGTTTCTCCGTTCCCTACCTGGTAGCCGGGCTGCAAGGAATCCCGATGGATTTTTCCAGCGAAAACAAAGAATGCCTCCCCCACATCGCCTACGCCCTTTCCAAGTCCCTCGGGATCAAGACGACGCGTTTCGCGCTCAATCACCCGTCGGTCATCGCGCACCTCTGGAAAAACCGCAAAGGCCTACGGGAAAAGCGGGACAAGGCCATACTCTTGAGCAAGCTTGCGCCGGAAACTTTACAGGAACTGTATTAATCCGGAAAAACATCCAGCGGATGCCCCATCAAGTGGGGCATGACGATGACGGATTCGCATCCAGCGGATGCCCCACCAAGTGGGGCATGACGATGAAGGATTCGCATCTAGCGGATGCCCCACCAAGCGGGGCATGACGATGACGGATTCGCATCCAGCGGATGCCCCAACAAGTGGGGCATGACGAAGAATCCCTATCCAGCGGATGCCCCAACAAGTGGGGCATGACGATGAAGGAAATAACGACGGGGATTTCCGCCGCAAAAAGGATTTACACTTTCTTGAAAATGAGGGACGTGTTGATTCCGCCGAAGGCGAAGTTGTTGCTCATCACGTATTCCACATCCATTTCCCGACCATCACCGACGATATAGTCCAGCGGGGCGCATTCCGGATCCACGTTTTTTAAGTTCAGGTTCGGGCTGAACCAGCCCCGGTTCATCATGTGGATAGACGTCCAGGCCTCAATACCACCGCAGGCACCCAAGGTGTGCCCGATGTAGCTCTTGAGACTGCTGATGGGGGCGCTACGGCCCTTCAGGGCGTTGTAGGTGGCCCAGGTCTCGGCCCGGTCGCCATGCTTGGTGGCAGTTCCGTGACCGTTCACATAGCCGATGGCATCCGGGCTGAGTCCCGCATCTTCCAGGGCCAGTTCCAGAGCCCGCTGCATGGTTTCTTGCTTGGGCTGGGTCAGGTGGTCACCGTCGGTATTGTTACCGAAGCCCACCAATTCCGCATAAATTTTTGCACCGCGGGCACGGGCATGCTCGTATTCCTCAAGAATCAAGGTGCCGCTTCCTTCGCCAATGACCAAGCCGTCGCGGTCCCGGTCGTAGCTGGCGGGAGTGAGTTTGGGCGTATCGTTCTTGACGGAGGTTGCAAAAAGCGTATCGAAAACGGCAGATTCCGTGGGATCCAGCTCGTCGGCACCGCCTGCCACCATGGCGTCCTGTTTACCATACTTGATGACTTCGTAAGCGTTACCGATGGCAAGGCTCCCGGAAGTGCAGGCCGTGTTGGTAGTAATCATGCGGCCCGTAAGCCCGAAGGTCACGCCGATGTTCACGGCGCAGGTCTGGGGCATGGACTTGATGTAGGTGGTAGCAGTAATTTTCGAGCTGTCGTTGGTGACAATCATGGAGAAGAAATCTACCAAGGGCATCACGGAGCCCATGGAAGATCCGTAGGCCACGCCGACACGGCCGGAATGCAAGAAATCCTGGTCTTCCAGAAGCCCGGAACATTCCAGGGCCTTCTGGGCGCCCACCGTAGCCAGCAGTGCCACACGGCCCATACCGCGTACCTTGCGGCGGGGCATTTCAGGAAACTGGTAGTTCACCGGAACCGCCAGACGGGTGTTCATCTGCACGTACTTGTCCCATTCGTCCATGCGGACCACCTTGTTCTCCAGCTTTTTCAGGCTGTCGAAAATTTCGTCCATCTCGGAACCCAAGGCCGAAATGCAGGAACCTCCCGTAACAACAACCCTACGGGTCATGCGAGACCTCCGTTTACAGAAATCACCTGACGGGTGATGTAGGCCGCCCCTTCCGAAAGCAGGAACACTGCCGTGGCGGCAACTTCGCTGGGCTTGCCCACGCGTTTCATGGGCACGGCCTGCAAGATAATGTCCAGGGGTGCGTCCTTGATCATTTCGGTCTCGATAACGCCCGGCGCAATGCTGTTCACCGTGATGTTTCGGCTGGCAAGTTCAGTGGCCAGGGCCTTGGTAGCCCCGATGATGCCCGCCTTTGACGCACTGTAGTTCACCTGGCCACGGTTACCGATAACGCCGGAAACCGAAGAGATGGTGATGATGCGGCCAATGCGCTTGCGGCACATGGGCATCACCAGTGGTTGAACCACATTGTAAAAACCGCCTAGGTTGGTGTTCACCACCTTGTCCCAGGAATCCCCGCTCATGCCAGCAAAGGTCATGTCGGCGCAAACGCCTGCATTGAGAATCAGACCGTAATAAGTTCCGTTTTCCTCGATATCTTTGGTCAACACTTCCTTGCACTGTTCACGGTCGGAAATGTCGAGCTGAAGCCCACGGATTTCTCCGCCGGCAGCCTGGACCCTTTGTATAAGTTCATCGACCCTGGTCTTGCCCCTGTTGTAGCCCGCAACAACGGCATAACCCGCCTGGGCAACGGCTTCTGCTATGGCAGAACCAATTCCGCCACTAGCACCGGTCACGAGAACCTGTTTCTTATCGCTCATGGACACTCCTAAGCATTTCAATTATTCCACGCCAATTATAGAAAAAAAGAACCATGAACGCAATTGCCACAGCGACCTATTTACCCCTGGAACCCGCAAACGGAGACAGGATAAAATTGAAAAGAATTCCCAAGAACACGGACAGGCCAAAAGTGGATACCGGCGAAAATCCGCTGAAAGAAAGGCTCCCGAAAGAGAGGATGGTGGTCAGGGCCGATAGCGCGATGGCAAGTACCGTCAAGGGGCTTCCCCGCCCTTCCTTGAAAAACAGGGAGTAATCGATGCCTATACCGAGGGTCAAAATAATCCCTACCGTAGCAAAGAAATTGAAGGGAATGCCCAGGTAGCCGAACAGCGCTACCACAAGGCACGAGGCGCATACTGGAATCCGCATAATGGAAAACGCCCCGGCAAACCCGTAAATGAACAGCAGTACCGCAAACACCAGCACAAAAGCAAGCCCCACTAGGGCAAGGGCCGTCAGGGAAAGCCGCGTCAGGTTCTCGTTTATCTGGTTTACCTTGTCCATAAAGTAGATTCCGTCGCCTGCAAGGCCGGAAAGCTTTGCGGCATCTTGAACATGGAGAGGCATCACCGCACTGTAGTAGGAATCGCCTATGCGACCAATCCAGAGGCTATTCAGGAGTTTTTCGAAGTTGGCAGGCAACTTGCTTTCGGGTTCAAGAACTTTCAGGCCTTGGCCCATCGAGGCTCGGAAAGCCGAATCGGACCGGAGTCCAAGTTCCCTGTGCATCTCCGCAACCGTCAGGGAATCCATGGCCCGGGAAAGGATTTCAAAATTTTCCTGCTGAACGGAACGGGGCGGAACGAACCGACTTATAGCAAGGTAGTTCTGCAGCACGCCGTCGGTACGCTCCCGCTCCAGGCGTCTGCAGAAGGCATGTTCCCGCTCCAACACCTCCTGAACGGAACTCCCCTTCACCAAGAAGTAGCTGCCCGAAGAGCCGAAATCCAGAAGTTCCATGGAAAGCCTTTCCTGGGCAAGGCGCTCAGACGACATGGTATAGAGGGACTTGAGGTCCGTACCCCACTGCACACGGTAAACACCCACCGCAGCCCCCGCAGCAATTACCGCAGCCACGGCAAGCGACGCCCACCTTTTCGTCTTGAGCCCTGCAAGGATTGTTCCGTAGCCATCCAATACTCTAGAAACGGCCCCAAGGGCGAAACCCGCAGGAGCGCGGGTCCTTGCGGCAGGCAGGGCCGCAAACAAAAGCGTAATGGTCAAGAAGGAGCTTGCAAGCCCCGCCATGGAAAAAACCGCCATCTGCCGGAGCAGCGGGAAGGGAGCGAAGGTAAGAGCCAAGTACGAAAGTTCCGTGGTCATGAATCCCAGGACAAGTCCCTTGAAAATCAGGCCACGTTCACCACCACCGTCCAGCCGTTCTTCCCGGATTTTCCAGCCTGTAAAGAAATGGATGGCGTAGTCGATGCTCACGCCGATGACGCTGGTCCCGAACACGAAGGTGAAAATATGGATAGAGCCGAAAAGCGTCCAGGAGACCGACAGGGCCGAAACGATGGCGACACCGATAGAAAAAAGCGTTAGCGCCAATGGTACGGCAGACCTGTAGGTGGAAAGGATCAGCAACAGGAGCAACACGATGGACACACCCGAAATCACGGCCACTTCCAGCTGCGCCCGAGAAGAACTTTCGTAACTGTGGAAGGGCACTCCTGTGGTTGCCACCACCAGGGCGGAATCCACCGCTTTCAGTTCCGAAATCTTCTGTTCAATAATCTGGAGGGCGCTACCGTCGCCACCGAAGGTGGATGCACCCGGAACAAGGCTTGCAGACCACATGACGTAAGTCCGTAGAGAATCCCGCAGCACAAGACGCTCATCCCGGAGTTCCACGTTCTTGCTCATGAAGGAGAGATTTCCCAGAACATCCTCGAAGGCCTGGGCCGAAAGCAAGAAGGGGTCTTCATCCAGGTTCTCGAGGCTTGCCATGGAAAAGCCTCCGTAGATTTTTTCCAGGGCGTTCTGCTTCAAGAAGGCTCCCCCACCCTGGCGAACGCGGTCCATAAACGCTTCGCCCTGCAGTGCATAGCGGTATTCCCTCGCGAAGGCGCGAGCCTCGTCCATGGAACTGTCCGACACCAGGTAGCTTACCTTTTCCAGCTGGCCATTCCCGCGCAGCGCCCGGTCGAATTCGTCTGCCGCCGCCTTCGCCTTTTCGAAATCGCTATGGCCCACAAGCACCGTCATCTGGCCCATGGTCCTGCGGGAAAGCTCGGCGTCGGCATCACCCAGACCCGCCGACACCTGCGAAGGCGGCAAAACGGAGAAAAGGTTTGAATCGATTTTCCAGGGGCTAGCGTTCAAGCCCAGCGCGATGATGGCGACATGCAAGATTCCCCAGAGGAGAATCCCCCACTTGTTCATCCGTTTTTTTTCGGGCTTATCCATGAAACTCCGCAGGCTCCATCAGCGCAACAGGGCGGATTCTTCGGGAGTGAGGGAGATGCCCCCTTCCACCTTGGAAAATTCGTAGAGGATGGGATTTCCGTCGCCGTCGGAGAGGGTCACCTTCTCCAGCCACTTGTGGCCCGAGAGCACCACCGACGAAATCTGCTTCTTGATGACGCTTTCCTTGGGAACAAGGCCGATGGTCCAAAGCCCGTCCTTCCCCGTCTCGAAGAAAATCTGGAATCGTTCTTCCAGCATTTTGCGGTTGCCCGAAAAAATCCCCTGAATGGTCTGGGAAACCTGGCCAAAGACCGCGTTGTCCTTCATGTTCATCTGGGAAACCGCCCCGGAGGCATTTTTCTGGAGCATCTTGTCGCAGGTGATGGCGGTAAGGCTCTGGAAGGGCTTTTCCATGTTCCACAAGATGCCCAGGGTATCCGCGATGACGAAACTCCCCGTGGAGACAAAGTCCCGGTTGATTTTCTTGACGGTCCGCACCTGCCTGAAACTCCCCCGTAGGTATTTCTGCTGCTGCATGGCCGAAAGAACCTGGGCAAGTTCCTTGGAACGCTCAGCCGTCAGGGGACTTTCAAAGACATCGGCAAACGCCATGGACGACAGCGTCAAGCAGAGGAACATTGCCAAAAACAGTTTCATATGGCTCAAATATAGCTTGTTTACCCAATTTTTTTTATCTTTCCGAATAGAAACGCTACATCATATCTGACATGACTTTTTTTCAACGCATCGCCTATATCTGGCGCACCTACGTCAAGCTGCAGACCTTCTTCTTTTTCGGGTTAGGTAGTCTTGTCCAGGCGTCAGTGGTATTTCCGACACTTTTTCTCCTTTCCGGCTTTTCGCGGAAACGCTTCAGCCGGTGGGCCCGTTACGCCATCCACATCGCGCTCAAGATTCTCATCTGGCAGCTGGTGTTGCTGAGGGGTTCCAAATTCAAGGTGGAACACCGTGAACGCCTCAAGGGACTCCACTCCAAGATCATTATCGCCAACCACCCTTCCCTACTGGACGTGGTCCTGCTGTTTTCCATCATCCCCAACGCCGACTGCATCGTGAAGGGGGCTCTCGGCAAGAACCGCTTTGTCTCCGGAATCGTGAATTCCATCTACATCCTCAATTCAGAATCCTTCGACCAGCAGATGATGGAAGTGAAACGCACCACAGACCAAGGGAACAACCTCATCATCTTCCCCGAAGGCACACGCTCCGAACCGGGCAAGCCTTGGGACTTCAAGAAGGGGGCGGCCAGGTTCGCCATCGGCTGCAAGCGCGACATCGTGCCCATCTACTTTGGCGGGAACGAAATTATCGGGCTTCGCAAGCACGACAAGCTGGTCAGCTACCATCCCCGGGAACAGTACCATTTCTACCTGGACGTGCTGGAAACCATTTCCGTAGAGCCCTACCTGGAAGGTCACCAGGGCGCACAGGTGGTGGCCCTCACCAAGGAGATGCAGCGCCGCCTGGAAGAACGCAGGGATTTGGACCCGGAATACCCCCAGAGGCTCCTAGACCAGCAGGCAGAACTAAAGGACAAGGCATGATTGAGCAGATTCGTGGAAAGTTGATTCAGAAAAGTCCCACCTTCGCGGTGGTGGACGTAGCAGGCATCGGCTACGGGGTGAACATCTCCGCACGCACGGGCGGAATGCTGCCCGAAGAAAACGCCGAGGTGCTGCTGTACACGAACCTGGTGGTCCGTGAAGATTCCATGACCCTCTTCGGATTTGCGGACCAGGCCGAAAAGGATTTGTTCCTAATGCTTCTGGACGTGAACGGCGTAGGCCCCAAGATGGCCCAGCGGATTCTGAGCGGAGTCGCCCCCGCCGACCTATTGAACATGATTGCCAGCGACAACAAGAGCGCCCTGGGGAAAATCAAAGGTCTGGGCAAAAAGACCACCGAACAGATGGTGCTCACCCTCAAGGATCGTGCCGCCACCATGCTCCAGGCTCTCGGGAACGTGGAAGGCTCGGGCGTCACGGGCATGGGCATGCTTACCGGCGCCAAGATGGAAGCAGTCCTTGCCCTGCATACCCTGGGAGTAAAAGACCCGGCGGCAGAAAAGGCCGTGGCCAAGGCCTACGAGAACCTGGGCGACAGCGCCGACGCGGCAGCCCTTATCCCCGAAGCCCTAAAGTACTTATAACCAATGTCATTGCAAACAGCCCACCCATTGTCATTGCGACCCTCCCACCTATTGTCATTGCGACCCTCCCACCTATTGTCATTGCGAGCAACGCGAAGCAATCTCTAACCTGAATTAATATGTCCCGCATTACAGAAGCCGAAGCCCTGGACCTTTTCAACAACGCCCCCCTGGCGGAACTCTGCGCCCTTGCAAACGCCGAAAAGGAACGCCGCCACGGGAAATCCGTCTATTGGGTCAACAACAGACAAATTAACTACACCAACGTCTGTGTTCTGCACTGCAAGTTCTGCGCCTTCTCCAAAATCAAGAAGGACAGCCCCACCGCCTACGACTGGGACTACGGCACCATCAGGACAAAGGCCGCCGAGGCTATCGGCCAAGGAGCGCGGGAACTCCACATTGTAGGCGGCCTCCACCCGGACCACCCCTTTGACTACTACATCGACATGCTCTCGAAACTCCGCAAGGAATTCCCGAAGGTGAACCTGAAGGCCTTTACCGCCGTAGAAATCTGCCACTTCTCGAAAATTTCGGGCCAGAGCCCCGAACAGATCATGGCGACGCTGAAAAAGGCAGGCCTTGACGCTCTCCCCGGAGGCGGCGCCGAAATCCTGGTGCAAAGCGTCCGGGACCAAATCTGCCCGGGTAAAGAAACTGGCGAGGAATGGCTTTCTGTGCACAGGGCGGCTCACAAGCTGGGAATCCCCACCAACGCCACCATGCTCTTTGGCCACGTCGAAAAGCCCGAAGACCGCATCGCCCACATGAAAATGCTCCGTGACCTGCAGGACGAAGCCCCCGGATTCTTCGCCTTCATCCCCCTGGTTTACCATCCCGAGCACAACGCCCTCCACAAAATTGTCCCGAACATCACCAGCGAAGAAGACATCTTGCGTACGGTGGCCGTAGCGCGCCTGTTCCTGGACAACTTCCCCCATATCAAGGCCTACTGGATACAGATGGGAATCGACACCGCCATGAAGGCACTCCACGCAGGGGCTTCCGACCTGGACGGTACCATCATGGAAGAAAAAATCACCCACGCCGCCGGCGCCACCGCCCCCGTAGGGATGAGCCCTTCTCGCATGCGGGAACTGATTATTGGCGAAGGCCTCACCCCCATCGAACGGGACGCCATGTACGAGACCTTCGGGTAGATGGCACTAGAAAACCCCGTGCAGAATTGCACGGGGCTTTCGTCGTTCTTAAGGAATAATTCTTTTAGATTACTTCTTCTGGAGCGGGGTATCCTTCAGGATTTCCTCGACCAGGTTCTTCATGTTTTCTTCCCAGTCGCCCTTGCCCATGGCAAAGCCGAGGTGGACACGAGCCTTGAGCGTGCCGCTCGCCACAACGGTCTTGCTGTCGGCGTTGGCAATGGAGTATTCGCCGGTGAACTGGAGGTAGCTCTTGGTTTCGGCGCTCATGGTGAGCGGGTTCATCTTGGTCTCGGAGAGGCGGGAAACTTCGAGGTTGCTCATGGAGATGATGAGACCAGAAACGCCGTCGAGAGCGTCAAACTTCGGGGAGGGAACGAGATAGTCCTTCTTGCCGAACTTGGTCGAGGTCATGGTGAAGTCTGCCGCTTCCTTGGCCGTGAAATTGGCGGCGATGTCGGCCTGGCTCTTCAGTTCGCTGCCCATCTGCTGGGTGAACCAGCCGGAGAAGTTGCTGGAGAAGTCCGGAAGGTCGTCGGCAACGTCGTCCTGGTTCTTCACGACAGGTTCGGTGTAGAAGACGGTCACTGCCGTTGCAGGTTCTGTCCAACTAGGGTCGATGTTCTTGAGACCAGCCTTGCCCCCGCAACCGATGAGAGAAAGTGAGACTGCACAGAGAAGAAGTGCAGCAAATTTTTTCATGATATTATCCTCCTGATGGAAAATTTCCAGAAAAACGACATTGTTTTCCTGGCGAGGCAATATAGGAAAAATTTGTTCTAAAAAAGAGATTTTCGTGCAATAAAAAAATTTTTTTCGAGATTTTCCGTCAAAAATTTTCTATATGACTCAATCTGAGACATATAGGAATTTTCCAAGATTTCATGACAGGAACGGCAATCCAGGGGCCTTTCCAGTTCAAGAAATTGCAAAAACGATCCGGCCCATCTAGACAATTTCCCAAATTTTATATATTTTAATTTTTGGGAAATAGAAATTCGGGAGCCGACAAATGAAACTGATTGAAAGAACAGTGTATTTGGACACATTGAAAAATGTCAGGGGCACACCCGACATCAAGATAATAACCGGAATCCGTCGTTCCGGCAAATCAAAATTATTAGAATCCTTTGCAGAATGGATTGCAAAAAATGATAAAAAGGCAAACATCATCAAGATCAACTTCAACTTGACGAAGTTTGAAAAATTACAGAACTATTCCGCACTCGAAGAATATGCAGAACAGGCGTACAAGCCTAAAAAGACAAACTATCTGTTCATCGACGAAGTTCAACTTTGCGACTCGTTCGAAAAGGCGTTGAACAGCCTGCACGCCACGGAAAAATTCGACATCTATGTAACCGGCTCAAACGCATTCCTGCTTAGTAGCGATCTGGCAACGCTCTTTACGGGCCGAACTTTTGAGATACCCGTCTTCCCGTTTTCGTTTGCGGAATACACAAAATACTACAAGCCGAAAAAAATGGAAGACTCGTTCGAATCCTACCTTAAAGAAGGTGGAATGGCGGGTTCCTTCTTATACAAGACTGAAAACGAAAAGTTCCGTTACGTGAACGAAGATGTTTTCAACACGTTGGTTATCCGCGACATCGTCAAAAAATACAAGATTCGGAACAAGGTCTTTCTTGAAAAACTGATTGACTTTTTGATGGACAATGTCGGCAACATCACCTCCATCCGAAATGTCGCCAAGACAATCAGCACCACAGGCGACAAGACGAACCATAAAACCATAGGTTCTTACATCGATTATTTATGCAAGGCATTCGCCTTCTACAAAATCCGAAGATTCGACATTCGCGGAAAAAGATACTTGACCACGGAAGACAAATACTACTTGAGCGACCATTCGTTCCGCTACGCAAGACTCGGGACCCGCAACATGGACTACGGCCACGTGTACGAAAACATGGTTGCCATGGAATTACTTCGAAGGGGTTACCAACTTTACGTCGGAGTCCTATACAAGAAAGAAATCGACTTTGTAGCAATGAAACATGACGAAAAGCTGTATATCCAGGTATCGGACAACATCTCGGACAAGAAGACTTTTGAAAGGGAAACTGCCCCGCTGCTCGGAATAAAAGACGCATACCCCAAAATGCTCATCGCGAGAACAAACCACGAAACGACCCAGTACGAAGGAATCAGAATCGTCGATGTCTCAAGATGGCTTCTTGGCATGGATTAGCCCCCAACGGATTAAGCCCTCCCTTGGGCGTTCCCCGGCCCCAACTTGTCATCCCCGCGAAGGCGGGGATCTCCCAGCGTCGAAGGGGGGCCGGGTCGGGTGCTGCTCGCCGAGCACGCTCGGCTCATCGAGCCGCTTACGCGTCTCGCCACCGCGTGGCGGTGCGACGCCCCCTAACGCAGACGCGGGTGTGGAGTGTGTAGTGTGGGGTGTGGAATGATAATTCGAAGATGATTTACTCAGAATCCTTGACGCAACGGATGGAGAAACTATAGTCCTTGCTGTAATCGTGATACAGCCACGCACCATCGTGGAAAGAAAGGTACGTACAGTAGGCGTAGTCTTTACTGAACTGCGAAGCGCTCCAGAAGTAGGCTTTGCGACCGACACCTTCAAAGAAGCCTCCGTAGTGCGCAATGCCTGCAGGAGGCGCAGAAAAACCGTAGTCATCCGTGCCGTTACCTTCACCTATCCAGCCCGTCTTGGTCTTGAGTTTCAAGCCCGCCGTGGCCCAAGTCGCACCGCCCACTGCACCAAACAGTTCCTCCCATTCACTCTGCGCGGGAACATGCCAGCCGTTGGGGCACACGCCCTGCACGTTGCCCGTACCCAGGGTGGTACAATCGTGGTAGCAGCCGCACTCGTCCTCGGACTTGCCCATGGCGGCGGCCCAGGTGTAGAGCCGCCCGTAGATGGCGCAATCGCCTTCCTCCATCGTTTCGTGTCTTCCGCCACCGCACCAACTTTTCTCCGTCTGGTAATTCAAATTCTGAGCCATCCACACTTGGTCTCCGATTTTCACCATCTTGTATGTCTGACCATCACGAGCGTCTTTAAAACAGTTCTCGTCTGTTTCAACTTCACACTGTCCACTTCCATATACAGAACTCGAGGACTTCGCAGAACTGCTGCTTGACTTTGCGTCATTTCCAGATGTATTCGAATTGCTGGACTTGGTCGATGTTCCTGCCGAAGAAAGATTGCCCTTGCTGTCGCTGGAGTCGTCGGTCACTTCGGCGGGATCGTTGGACTTGCTATCGCTCGACTTAGCGTCGCTATCCTTATCAGTGACCTTGGCACTCAACGAGGAAAAGTCGCAGTCCATCTTCTCGATGAGAGTCCCGATGACCCAGCCGTTGTCGCCATCGCACACAGCCATGTTATGGTATTCCGTCAGGTAGGTGGCGACACACTTCTGACTCTTGCCGCAGTCGTAATCCGACAGTTCCATGAATGTCTCGACGGTGTCGGGAATACCCCCACGATTGCCGCCGCTACCGCCATCACCCCCCGCCGACGACGAGTCATCGCAGGCGGTCAGGGCGGAACCGAGCACCCCCGCAAGGGCGCAGACCGTAAACATTTTCGCGAATGTATTTTTCATAGCAAAACCTTTTGGAATTTATTCAGAGTCCTTGAGGCAACGGACGGAGTACCCGTGGTTCTTGTAGGAACTCCCCAAGTCCGCAAGGCCGCTGTGATAGTCCAAATTCACTCTGTACGCGCCGAGGCTTTCGCCTTCAATAGAACTCCATAGGTACGTCCTAGTGGCGTCATTGAAGAAGTCGCCACTGTAGGCCCTTCTACCAGCAGGGAGCGCAGAAAAACCGAAAGCGTCATCGCCGTTGCCATTTTCTTGCCAACCATTTGTAGATTTCAACTTTGTACCTGCTATGTTTTTTCCGCCAACCGCCGTGAATAAGGCATTCCATTCATCTCCGTTCGGCAGATGCCAGCCGTTGGGACAAAAACCCTGAATTAAGGTTGCCGAACCTACCGAAATGAGGTCGCAATCTTTGCGGAAGCCGCAGTCCTGCGGATTGTCTGCATCGCTCGCCAACTTCACCGAATCAATGGCCACAGCCCAGGTGTAAAGTCGTCCGTACTTGAAACAATTGGCAGGGGCGTTGTCATAGCACCAACTGGTGGAATCGGAGGTGTAGTCACCATAGTTATAGGGAACGTTAGTGTATGCGTAGTTCAAATTCTGAGCCATCCATATCTGACAATTTTCATTTTCCTCGTCGCAAATCTCAATAGTCTTATAGACCTGACCATCTCGCTCGTCGAGAATTTCGCCATACTTCCCCGCTTCCAGAAAGTCCTGATTCAGGTATTCTGTCGTGAAGCATTTGTATTTGGAACACGCGTAAGTTCCCGACGGCATGACCTTCGCTTCGGCGTAACTTTTCGGCGCTTCAGTCGAACTCGAAGAATCACCCGACTTTACGGAACTTGAACTCTTGGAATCTGAAGATTTCTTGTTTTCTTTCGTGGAACTGCTGGACACTTCGGCAGGCTCAGTGTCCTTGACACTGCTAGACGAAGAAGACTTTTCCGAACTGGACGACACGTCTTCCTGCCCTTCGGCGCTGCTCAGAGCGCTTGTTTCGGTTTCATCGCCACCCGCCGACGAAGAGTCGTCACAGGCGGTCAGAGCGAACCCGAGCACCCCCGCAAAGGCGCAGACCGTAAACATTTTCGCGAATGTATTTTTCATAGCAAAACCTTTTGGAATTTATTCAGAGTCCTTGAGGCAACGGACGCTCACTGCAATGACCTTACTGCGATTAACCATGAGTGCACTCGGACGTCCATAATACATATTCACGCCATATACATAATAGCCATCAATTTCGGAAGAACTCCAAAAGTCTGTATAATCGCCAGCATTGACAAAACCATCGGTTGGTCTCGAGCCCACAGGCAACGCCGCAAAACCATATGCGTCCGTACCGTTACGATTATTAGTCCATCCCGTCTGAGATTTGAGAGCCTTACCCGCATCATCTGTTCCGCCAACTTCATCAATCAAAACATTCCATTCGGTTGTATCAGGCAGATGCCACCCCATCGGACATAAACCCTGAACTTTTGAAGGTAGAGAGCAGGTCTTTTTTCTGCCACAGTCCACTCCATTGCCGCTGTCGTAAAGTGCGATTGAGTCAATCGCCGCGGCCCAGGTATAAAGCCGACCGCCATACGCACATTTTTCTTCATTGTATTCATAGCACCAATTACGTTCCAACAAACTAAGCGTTTTAATACTGTCGGCATAGTTCAAATTCTGTGCCATCCATATCTGCTCGCCAATCTGAGCAGTCTTATAAACCTGACCATCGCGTTCATCGAGAATTTCGCCATACTTACCCGTTTCAAGGAATTCCTGGTTCAGGTATTCTGTCGTAACACACTTATACTTCGTGCAATCGTATGTTCCAGACGGCATGACCTTTGCTTCGGCGTAACTTTTCGGAACCTCGCCTTTACTAAACGAAGACTCGACCTTGCTCGCAGAACTGTTGCTTGACTTTGTGCCATTTCCAGACGAATTGGAGTTGCTGGACTTGGTCGATGTTCCTGTCGAAGAAGGATTGTCCTTGCTGTCGCTGGAGTCGTCGGTCACTTCGGCGGGATCGTTGGACTTGCTATCGCTCGACTTGTCACTCGATGAAGAGAAGTCGCAGTCCATCTTCTCGATGAGGGTCCCGATGACCCAGCCGTTGTTACCATCGCACACAGCCATGTCATGGTATTCCGTCAGGTATGTGGCGACGCACTTCTGACTCTTGCCGCAGTCGTAGTCCGACAGTTCCATGAATGACTCGACGGTGTCAGGAATACCCCCACGGTTCCCGCCACTACCATTATCACCCCCCGCCGACGAAGAATCGTCACAGGCGGAAAACACGAAGAAAGTTAAACCGGCTGCACCTATTAAGAAAATTTTCTTGACATACTTCATTTTGATTCCTCTGTTCATTTTGATTCCTCTGAAGTGCCATATTCCTTTACACAGCGAATGTGCGCATATCCGGAAGAACAAACTCCTGCCCAATCATTGGATTCGCTTGAAGAACAAACCCATACAGAACCAGACACAACGTCTTGATACTGTGGAGAAATTTCCATCGCTGGGGCTTGTTTATAGTTTTTACTAGAAGCAACAATATTAAAGTATTCCAAAAGATAAAGGTTATGTTCGGTTGCCTCTTTTTCATAAAGATTCAAGCCATAATAACTACTGTCCTGATTAGCGAACAACTCATGGATCTGACCGTTTTTCCTCAGGGTCTCGCTTAGGCTCTTCCATGTCTCTTCTGTAGGGATTGTAAAGCCAGCAGGACACGATGTAGAACCCTTGGCCAAAGGCGAATAGACGTATTTCCCGTCATACACGTTCTCGGTCATCCAAAGAACGCTATCTACGGCCACAAGAGCAGTATCTCCACTTAGTGTCGCTTTCCAGAGCATATATTTTTCATCGCAAGTAAAGGTAAAACCGTCAAATTTTCCCGTTGCACCAGCCTTCTGGCAAATGCCCAGATTTTCTTCAACGATGTTCAGACGACGCCAGTACTTGTCTATGCATACAAAACCGCCAACCTTCGTCTTTTCCACTGTCCCCCTTTTCGATTCCGTACATTCAGGGAGACTATTTTTGATAACCTCCTCTTCAGAGGCGTGCAGCCATTCGAATTTGCTGTAAAATTTCTTACAAATGTAAGCGGTATCGTTAAATGTCTCGACTTTGTATTGGATTTTTTCGTTACATTCCTCCAATACATCTTCTGCAGTGGGGATTCTCCATGAATACAATGATCCTCCTATTTCGTGACACACGTATTCGGTTCCCTGAAATTTCTTGAATTCTTTGGCATTTTCTTGGGAGCATTTGCCCAGTGCCTCTCCTTTAGTAGAGACATTCCAGGAACCCGTAGAAACTCCAAAACTTACACTTACCTTGCAAGTATAGGCGGTGTCGTTAAATGTCCGCACTGAATCTATTAGCGCCGAATCACATGTGCCCAGTTCATAATTCAGAATTTCCTTATGAGTTGAAGATACCCACAGGGAATCTTTGCATGTCATGTAATCGCCGTTCTTGCCGACCACGTTGCCTTCGGCCGTGGAATCACATTTCCCCAAAATTTCAAAAAGGGTGTTCTCGTCGCTGACACACCGCACATAAAGTCTTGCCCGGGATGCATAAAATTCCGCGAAAGTGTAATCTACATCGTCATTGTCGAAACGGACTCCCGTAGCGTATCCGTCTTTATCCTTTTTACCATACATCCAGAATGCAGAGTGTTCGCCTTCCCCTCTATAACCACCGTTCTTGATACCCGTAGCCTCTACAGAAAAACCGATAACATCTCCACCATTACCGTCTATGTCGTCATCTGGCAACCAGCCACTTTTGGACTTGAGTGCCCACGCCGAAGAATCGCCATAGACATTTTCCATTGTCTGGAATAAATTCCTCCATTCGGCAGCCGTAGGAAGATGAAATCCTGCAGGGCAAATTGAAAGAGCCTTATCAAAACTATACAAGACTCCATAATCCTTTGACGCACCCGCTTCTTTCGAGGTTTCCATGCCGGACTTTCCCTCTTCGATATACCGTAAATTTTCGGTCATCCAAGTGATGCCGTCAATGGAAACAGTGGAATAAGACGCACCGTCCCGCGAGTCCTTGAAAGAACCCGACTTGATTTCAATAGAGACGACATCGCCCTCTTCGTTTACAAAAGACAAATTGCCGGGAGAGGTGCTGGAGTCGTCCCCGCAACCGATAAACGCAGCACCAAGCACCCCAGCAAGGGCACAGACCACAAAACTTTTGGCAAATGAATTCTTCATAAAAAACCGTCGTAATGATTTACCCCTAAAAAATAACAAGGTGGCATGCAATATTCCACCCATAAACGCACCGAAAAAAACATTTTTCGTCGTATTTTTACCGAAAATTTTCTATATGACTCACTGCGAGACATATAGGAAAAAGGTAACGTTGAAAAAACACTGCGAGCCTTCACAAAATTCATTTTTCTTCCATTTTGTCATTTTGTGACACTTCAAAAAGTTATTTTTACTCTAGCACAGTCAAAAAGGCTTTATTTGCCCCGAATAAACCTTTTGACGCAGGTTTCACCACTTGCACCAGCACGAGGAAAAATGTATATTGATTATAGTTCAATTCAACAAGGGAGGTCGTCATGGCACTAGCAATAGCATCAGTACCGATACTGACCGGCGAAGCGTCGGACAGGTTTGACCTCATGATGGAAGAAAGCGAAAAGCGTCGCGGTTCCATTGATTTTTCCAAGCAAATTGAACAGGCTAGAGACATTCTCTCCAAGGCCGACNTTTAGAGAATTTAAGTAATGAATTTTCTCCAACAGAATTGCCGCTTTGGGTTCTACACTCAAGGCAAGGCCGCCCTATGCAAATCATTCAAGTGCGGGGACAAGGACTTGGACGATTTCTTTACCGAAGATGCATTTTTGCAAAGCGAACAACTCCTTTGCAAGAATTATTGTTTTTCCCTTGTTGATGACCCGACACAACTGGTGGCGGTTTTCACTCTTTCCAATGACAGCATCAAGAAAATTCCGGGTTCCCGTAAGAAGAAAGTCGAGAAGAACATCCCCCGCGAAAAGATATACAGCAGTTATCCGGCAGTCATGATCGGTCGTCTCGGAATTAGCCAAAATTTTCAAAGCAAGCATTTGGGAAGCGACGTCCTGAGTTTTATAAAAGCATGGTTCGTCGACCCGCTCAACAAGACCGGTTGCCGATTCCTGCTGGTAGATTCCTACAACAAGGAACGAAACCTAAGGTTTTATCAAAACAACGAATTCAAATTCCTGTTCAGCACCGAAGAACAGGAAAGGGAATTTCGCGGTCTTGGTCCTGACAGGCCATTGAACAGCCGTCTGATGTATTTCGATCTGATTGAATTGAAAAAGAAACAGACAGGCAAAGCAGAATAAACATTCGCGTTAGGGAAAGCCTAGGTGGCAACACCCCTACTCGGAGTCCTTGATGCAACGGACGGAGTAGGCGACATCCGTGAAAAGCCTTTCCTTGCCCATTCCATCGGATCCATAAGACAAATACTCAGGATGGGTAAAACTCAAACCGTCAGTTGAACCCGCGGTAGTATGGAAATAAGCGAGACCTCCGGCACTGCTGAATTCGCCGGAGCTGGTCCTGTAACCAGCAGGAATCCCTGAAAAACCGAAGGTGTCGGTGCCGATATATTTATTACCACGATATTCCCATCCCATCTGCGACTTGAGAGCCTTGCCTGCCGTTTTTTCGCCCGCTGCAATATACAAGATATAGAATTCATCATCATCACCTACACCTGCATATCTAGGCAAGTGCCAGCCTGAAGGACAAATGCCCCGCACTTTTTTAGTAGGCACGCCATCATCACAATTCACACCATTGCCATTATCACAGAGTGCAACGTAATCTATTGCCGCCGCCCAGGTGTAAAGGCGGCCCGCCACGTCGCAGTTCTCGGTTTTATTGTCGTAGCACCAACTGCGTTCCAACAGACTCGGTGTCTTGACGCTGTCAGCGTAGTTCAGGTTCTCCGCCATCCATATCTGGTCACCTATCTGCACCGTCCTGTAAACCTTGCCGTCGCGTTCATCGGTCATGGAGCCGTAAGTAATATTCGGATTAAAGTGGGCTTCCTTTGGCACATCCCAGTTCCAACTCATTAGAGAGACCCAACCATTTGCCGTGCAATAATACTTGTTAGTTTCGGTCACAACGCCATTTGTTCTCGTCCCCACTTCTGCGTTGGTGCACGTTTTGCCATAAGTATCCATGTCAATTTCCTTGGCCTTTTCCCACGAACCATTTTTACAGACAACATAAGACGAAGAATCCTTCTTTCCAATAAATCCTTCCCTACTCGCATTGCATTCTGGCAACGCCTTTACCGTGTCCTTCACGCAACTCTTTATTTTGTTGTCGTTCCCGCCGCCGTTCTTGCAGGTGGACTTTGCTGCGTTGAATGCCATTTCCACGCCCGCTTCGGATTCCATATTATACATAGAATAGGTCTTAGAATCAGTCGAGCCGTCGGCACTCTTGATGGTCACGATAAGGTCCTTGCCGTCCACCGTGTAGGTGTATTCCGCGTCGTCGCCGAAGCTGTCCTTGCGGACAAAGTGCCATGTGCTTACATCGGTCTTGACCATGGCGTCGCATGCGCCCACTTCGGTGCAGGTCTCGTTCACGGTGATTTCGGGTTCAAGGATTTCGGTCGGCCGCGAACTGCTGGACTTTGCGGAACTGCTTGATGTCGTAGCGTCGCTCGACGAGCCGTCCTTGTCGGTAGCCCTGGAGTCGCTGGAGCCGTCGGTGTCCTTGCTGGCCGACGACTTTGTAGAACTCGGCTTTGTCTGGTCGTAGGACTTGAACCACTTCTCGCCGTCGCATTCGTAGTTCTCTTCGAGTTCGGTCACGTAGACCTTCTCGCCGATGACATCCATGCTGCACTCGTAGGTTTCAAGCTCCGCCATATCGCCCACTTCGGCAGGAAGCCCCGTCCCCTTCGGCGAAGACGACCCGTCGTCACCGCAGGCTGTAAACGCAACACCGAGCACCCCCGCAAGGGCGCAGACCGTAAACTTTCTAGAGAATGTATTTTTCATTGGGAAACCTCTTGAAAATCTTTACCCCCTAAAAAATAACAAGGCGGCATGCAAAATTCCACCCATAAACGCACCGAAAAAGAAGTTTTTTCGACAACTTTTTATCGAAAATTTTCTATATGACTCACTGTGAGACATATAGAAAAAATTTCTGTGTCCGCACGACGAAATCTTCATTTTTACCGTTTTTTTCCCTTTCAAAAAATTTGAAAAAAACTGCCCAATTAGGTAAATTTGAAGAAGCCCTATGAAACCAATATCCGACTACAAAGATTATCGCCTTTATATCAGGGACTTCTACGAAGAGCGCAAGATGATGACCGGCCTGTCCTGGCGCGGCTTCAACAAGATGGCCGGATACGCCAGCACAAAGTTCTTGAAACTCGTTTGCGACGGGAAGTCGAAATTGAGCAGCGTCGGAGCCGCCCGCGTGTCAAGTGCCATGGGTCTTTCCAAGATCCAGACGTCCTATTTTTTGGCAATGGTCACCTACGGCAACACTCCCGTAGAAAAGAAAAAGCAGGAAGCCCTTGAACTCATGGAATCCATAGCGAAGGACAACAAGGTCAGGATTGTAGAGGGCGACGCCTACGATTACTTCAAGAACTGGTGGAACCCCATCCTGAGGGAACTTGCGCCCAGGGTTGCCGTCGCTACGCCGTCAAAGTTGGCTCAATTATTCTACGAGAACGTAACTCCCGAGAACGTGAGGAACTCCCTTACCTTCATGGTGCAGGCGGGGTTCCTGAAAGAGTACCGGAACCGGTACGTGCAATCCGACAAGGCGATTCTGGGTTCTTCCGAAAAGATTCCAAAGGCAATCCGCAACATGCACAAGCAAATGGCGAAGTTCGCGGAGAAGGCCATCGAGAATTTCCCGGTATCCGACCGCAACTTTTCGGGAATGACGGTTGCCGTAAACCGGGAGGCATACGAGCGGATTGTAAAGGAACTCGACATCTGCCGCAAGAAGATTGCCGAGATTGTTTCTGCCGCAGAAGATTACGACCGGATTTACAGGGTGAACTTGCAGTTGTTCCCGCTGACGAAAGAGATTGAAAAATGAAATGGTTTCCGAAAATCCTATCCATCACGTGTCTTGCGTTCCTGTTCTACACCGCTTGCAGCGATTCAGACAAGAAAATCGCCAACGGCTATACCGAAGAGCAGAACACCACGAACCTGGATTGAACTGAACCCCAAAAGTTGGACAGTTTAAAGTTAGGATAAAACAGTGTTATGAGTCCGGTATTGTACCGGGCTCATTCCTTTTAGGCGCAGTTTTATCCGGTCGTTGTTGTAGTATTCGATATATTTCCTTAGTTC
>OCVV012869947.1_pt1 | contig 25945 bp, 18 predicted proteins | sample 1539721 | NCBI WGS metagenome assembly OCVV01 (sample SAMN02144230, study PRJEB22623) | gut metagenome | biome: sheep rumen | host: Ovis aries | place: New Zealand | reverse complement strand
CCAATTATTCTAATTAGTTTCAAGAAAAAACAAGCCGCTTGCGGCGAAAAGGAGAAACATCATTGTATAAGATAATTTTGTGTAGTTACTTAAAAAACAGCAAGACAATGGAAAAGAAAAGATATTTGGCTCCTGTGGTGGAGCACTTTGAGATGGACAGTGTGCTGCCCGTGTGTGTCAGCCCCGGTGTGAGGGGCGAAGGCTTGGGCTATGGCGGTGTGGATGGTGAAGGGACGAAGGACCCGAGCGCGCAGCAGCGTGTGATTGAGGACTTGGAGGCTGGGGAGGCTGAGGACTTGTGGTGAGAGAGGTGTGAATGGTGGGGGTGATGGTGGGGGTGCTTCGGCGGGTAAACCTCCGAACGCTGGTGGGGAGGTGTGAGGTGGATTCTGAAGAAAGGGAAAAGGCCCTGCGAGGTGTTGCCTCGTGGGGCCTTTTCTGTGCATGAAAATAGGTGTGAGTCACACCTGTTTTGGGGGTGTGGAAGGGGGAGGTGATGGGATGAGGAGGTGTTTGGCAAATTCCCAGATAACGATGCCGGCGGTGGTGCTGACATTGAGGGAGTGTTTGGTGCCAAACTGGGGAATCTCGATGCAGCCGTGGGAAGCATCGACCACTTCTTGGTGGACTCCTTTCACTTCGTTGCCGAGTACGATGGCGTATTTGGAGTTGGAGGGTGAGGGGAGGGTCTGGAGGGTCTGCAGGGGGGTGGAGCCTTGGCATTGTTCGATGGAAAAGATGGTGTAGCCTTGGCTTTTCAGTTCCTCCACTGCATCCAGAGCGGTGGGGAAGTGTCGCCAGGCCACGGTGTCTTCGGCTCCGAGGGCTGTCTTGTGTATTTCGGGGTGTGGTGGTTGGGCGGTGATGCCGCACAGGTGGATGGCTTCGACGCGGAAGGCATCGGCGGTGCGGAAGACGCTGCCCACGTTGTACATGCTGCGCACGTCGTCAAGCACCACGATGAGGGGCATCTTTTCTGACGCACGAAACTCTTCTGCGTTCATGCGCCCCATTTCGGTTATTGTCAGTTTCCTGTTCCGCATGATAAATTGTACATGGTAAATGGTCAAATGGTCAATGAGGTTACATTTGTCCGCTCTCAATCAGCAGGATGGCGCGTTCGGTGAGTCGGTCGTCCACTTCGGGGTCGTATTGCTTTTTCAGACTGGCTCCGAAGAGGGAGGCAAAAGCGTTGTAGAAGCCAGCCTTGAAGCCGCCCATGTATTTCTTGATGAGTTCGTAGCCCGTCATGTCGCACTGGCGGTCGATGAGTTTGATGAGGAGTTTGCCTTGTGCGAAGGTGAGTTTCTTGAGTCGGGGGTAGTACTTCGCCTTCAGTTCCTTCTCCTGCTGCTTCATGTAGGCATCCTTCTCTTTCTTGGTGGGCAGCGAGTCCATGTGGGCGATGGTCTGGTTGACTGTGGCCTGAATCTCGCATGCGAGGGGATAGACTTTCTTGATGTTGTTGGCTATCTTGTAGTACTTCCGGGCTTGTGCGGGACTCTTGAAGGTGAGTTTCTTGAACACGTAGAAGTCGCTGTACTGGAAACTGGGTATCATCTCGCCTTCGTAGTCCACCATGCCGGTGTAGTAGAGTTGGTGGGTGAAGATGGGTTCTCCTGTCATGGCACGGTCGGTCTCGGCATCGGCCTTCACCTCCTGTGCCTGACTGCAGAGTGGAAGCATGGCACAAACCACTGCTAACAATCCTATAACCAACGTGTTTCTTTTCACTGCTTTTTTCTTTATTGGCTGCAAAATTAGTAAGAAAAAGGCATATAGGGTTCTTTTTCACGTTTTGTAACAATATTTTTTAAGTTTTTTCACTATCTTTTGCTCCGTGCAAGATACTCGCGCTCGGAAAAACACAAATTATTTTGTTTTTTCTCTCACTTAATCGTAACTTTCGCTCCGCGCAAGTTACTCACGCTCGGAAAAATACAAATTATTTTGTTTTTTCTCTCACTTAATCGTAACTTTGTAGCCCAAACACATCAATCTATGGCGAAGAAAGAAGAGTTGACACCCATGATGCGGCAGTTTTACGACCTGAAGGCGAAACATCCTGATGCGCTGCTGCTATTTCGTTGTGGCGACTTCTATGAGACTTATAACGAGGATGCTACGGTGGCTGCCGAGATTTTGGGCATCACGCTGACGAAGCGGAGCAGTGTGGCTGGCACGTCGGCCAGCGGCACGGCTATGGCTGGGTTTCCCTATCATGCGCTGGACACCTATTTGCCCAAACTCATCAGGGCTGGCAAGCGGGTGGCCATCTGCGACCAACTGGAGGACCCGAAACTGACGAAGAAACTGGTGAAGCGAGGCATCACGGAACTGGTCACACCAGGTGTGGCTCTGACGGATAATGTGCTGAACACGAAGGAGAACAACTTTCTGGCATCGGTGCATTTCGGCAAGTCGGCCTGTGGCGTGGCTCTGCTCGACATCTCGACGGGTGAGTTCCTCTGTGCGGAGGGTACGACGGACTATGTGGATAAACTCCTGACGAACTTCGGGCCGAAGGAGGTGCTGTTTGAGCGTGGCAAGCGGCCTATGTTTGAAGGCAATTTCGGCAGCAAGTTCTTCACCTTCGAACTGGACGACTGGATTTACACCGACGAGGCGGCCCGCAAGAAACTCTTGGCTCATTTCGGCACAAAGAACCTGAAGGGCTATGGCGTGGAACACCTGAAGAATGGGGTGGTGGCGGCTGGTGCGGTGCTGTTCTATCTGGAGCAGACACAGCACACACACATCGGCCACATTCGCAGCATCCGTCAGATAGAGGAGAACCGCTATGTGCGGATGGACAAGTTTACGGTGAGGAGCCTCGAACTGCTCGGCTCGATGAACGAGGGGGGTAACAGCCTGCTGTCGGTCATCGACAAGACGGTGAGTCCGATGGGAGCGAGGATGCTGAGGCGATGGGTGGTGTTTCCTCTGAAGGACGTGAAGCCCATCGTGGAGCGACAGAACGTGGTGGAACACTTCTTCAAGGAGCCTGACCTGAGGGACAGCATCGAGGAACTGCTGCACCAGATTGGCGACTTGGAGCGCATAGCGAGCAAGGTGGCTGTGGGCAGAGTGAATCCGCGCGAGATGGTGCAGTTGATGCAGGCACTGAAGGCGATTGAGCCTATCAAGAACCTGTGTCTGCAGTCGGACAGCGAGAGCCTGCACGGCTTTGGCGAGCGGCTGGATGCCTGCATCCCGCTGCGCGACCGCATTGAGCGGGAACTGAAGCCTTCGCCACCCATCCTGCTGAACAAGGGGGGCGTGATTGCCGATGGGGTGAACAGCGAACTGGACGACCTGCGCCACATTGCCTATTCGGGCAAGGACTATCTCTTGCAGATTCAGCAGCGCGAGGCGGAGGCCACGGGCATTCAGAGCCTGAAGATTGGCTTCAACAATGTGTTTGGCTACTACATGGAGGTGAGGAACACCTACAAGGACCAGGTGCCGCAAGACTGGATTAGGAAGCAGACGCTGACGCAGGCGGAGCGGTACATCACGCAAGAACTGAAGGAATATGAGGAGAAGATTCTGGGGGCGGAGGAGAAGATTCTAAGTCTGGAGATGAGGCTGTTCAACGAACTGGTGGCGGATGCAGCGAACTACATTCCGCAGATTCAGCAGAACGCCGCACTCATTGGGCAGATGGACTGTCTGCTGTCGTTTGCCCTGGCAGCCAAGGAGTATCGCTACAACCGCCCGGTGGTGGACGAGAGCCTGGTCATCGACATCAAGCAGGGACGCCACCCAGTCATCGAGCGGCAGATGCCTGTGGGCGAGGAATATGTGGCGAACGACCTCTATCTGGACTCGGACAAGCAGCAGGTCATCATCCTGACAGGCCCGAACATGGCGGGTAAGTCGGCTCTGCTCCGCCAGACGGCACTCATCACCATCATGGCGCAGATAGGAAGTTTCGTGCCTGCCGACAGCGCACGGATAGGACTGGCCGACAAGATTTTCACCCGTGTGGGGGCTTCGGACAACATCTCGGTGGGCGAATCGACCTTTATGGTGGAGATGAACGAGGCGGCCAGCATCCTGAACAACCTGAGTGCGCGCTCGCTGGTGCTCTTCGATGAGTTGGGGCGTGGCACCTCGACCTACGACGGCATCTCCATCGCCTGGGCCATCGTGGAATACATCCACGAGAACCCGAAGGCTCATGCCCGGACTCTCTTTGCCACTCACTATCACGAACTGAACGAGATGGAGAAGATGCTGCCACGGGTGAAGAACTTCAACGTGAGTGTGAGGGAGGTGAACGGACGGGTCATCTTCATGAGGAAACTGGTGCCGGGCGGCAGCGAACACTCCTTCGGCATCCATGTGGCCAAGATTGCAGGTATGGCACCGAGTGTGGTGGCCCGGGCGGAGCAGGTGTTGAAGGAACTGGAGGCCAACAATTCGGGCGACGGCATCAGCAGGCCGAAGACGGAGAGCATACAGTCGGTGAGCAAGAGCGGAGTGCAGTTGAGTTTCTTCCAACTCGACGACCCTGTGCTGTGCCAGATTCGCGACGAGATTCTCGGCCTCGACATCAATGCCCTCACACCGCTCGAAGCCCTGAACAAACTGAACGACATCAAGCGCATTGTGAAGGGAAAATGATGCCCCTCGCTCTCGTTGGAAGAGTCGTAAGAAAAGCGTACCCCTCGGGTACGGCATGGTGTACCCCTCGACTACACCTCGCCGTACCCGGGGGGTACGCTTTTTGTGGACACAAAAAAGGCTGAATTTCTTCAGCCTTTTAATTTTTCAAATCCTTCTCCATACACGCCCTCAGCCTTGGTCTGCGAGATGAAGGCGGTGGGGTCGATGGCTTTCACCAATCGGAAAAGGGCCACCGACTGATTCTTCTTGGCCACCACCATGAGCACACTGACGGGCTGTCCGCTGTAGCATCCTGTGCCAGGCAGCAAGGTGGCCGAACGGTCCATCTCCTTGATGATGGCACTGCTGATGTCTTGCGGATGCTTGGTGATGATGAAGAACTGCACGGATTGCTGCACATAGTTCATCACATAGTCGAGCACCATGTTGCACACGAACATATCGACAAAGCCGAATGCCAGCCGCTGCCAGTCGTGCAAGAGTGGATAGGAGGCGCTGACGATGAAGATGTCGAGGTAGAGCAGCATACGTCCCAGACTGATGTGGCGGTATTTGTTCACGATGGCAGCGATGATATCGACACCACCTGTACTGCCCTGATGCAGAAAGCACTGTGCCAAGCCCATGCCGCAGAGCGAGGAGCCGAAGATGACGGCCATGAAGCCTTGGTCTTCGCCCAGATAGCGCGGCAGTTTGGTGGCTTCTTCGCCTGCACTGGCCAGCAGCAGACGCTGCATGGCCCAAAGGAAGAACGTGAGCATGAGGACGGCATAGATGGTCTTGATGCAGAACTTCAAGCCCAGTATCTTCAGGGCAACCAACAGCAGCAGTGCATTGGCAATGAGGTAACTGACCTGCATCTCCAACCCTGTCGTGTAGTAGATGAGTGCGCTCACACCTGTCAGTCCGCCCGATGGAATCTCGTAGGGCAGCAGGAAGACCGTCCATCCTACGGCATAGAGAAGGAGTCCGAAAGTGATGAAGAGGTAATCTTCTACTTCATCTTTCCATTTTGTGAAGTTCATTCAGCCTCCTCTGCTTCTTTGTTGTCGTCCTCGGCTGACGAAGATGGAATGAACTCACTGCCAGAGATTTTGGCCATGATTTTCTTCTCAATCTCCTCGGCCAGTTCGGGATTGTCTTTCATGAGTTGCTTGGTGGCATCGCGCCCTTGTGCCAGGCGAGTGTCGCCATAACTGAACCAACTGCCGCTTTTCTTCAGGATGCCAGCATCCACACCGAGGTCAACGATTTCGCCGCTCCTGCTGATGCCCTCGCCATACATGATGTCGAACTCGCAGCGGCGGAAGGGGGGAGCCACCTTGTTCTTCACAATCTTCACTTTGGTCAGATTGCCCAAAATCTCGTCACCGTTCTTGATGGGAGTGCTCTTGCGCACGTCGATACGCACACTGGCATAGAACTTCAGGGCATTGCCACCAGTGGTGGTCTCAGGGTTGCCGAAGAGTACGCCAATCTTCTCGCGCAACTGGTTGATAAAGATGCAGGTAGTGTTGGTCTTGTTGATGGTTCCGGTGAGTTTGCGCAGAGCCTGGCTCATCAGTCGGGCATGCAGGCCCACCTTGTTGTCGCCCATGTCGCCCTCAATCTCTGCCTTTGGAGTCAGTGCAGCCACTGAGTCGATGACGATGATATCGACCGCACTCGAACGGATGAGTTGGTCGGCAATCTCCAGTGCCTGCTCGCCGTTGTCGGGCTGGCTGATGAGGAGGTTGTCAATATCCACACCGAGTTTCTCGGCATAGAAGCGGTCAAACGCATGCTCTGCATCGATGAAGGCGGCCACACCGCCTGTCTTCTGGCACTCGGCTATGGCATGGATGGCCAGTGTCGTCTTACCAGATGATTCAGGACCGAAAATCTCGATGATGCGGCCCTTGGGATAACCGCCTACGCCCAGTGCGGCGTTCAGTCCGATAGAGCCGGAAGGGATGACATCGACGTGCTCGATGTTCTCGTCGCCCATCTTCATGATGGCACCCTTGCCAAAACTTTTCTCTATCTTTTCCATAGCAGCCTGAAGTGCTTTCATCTTCTGCTGCTGAGGCGTCATGCTCGCCTCGTCCTTTTGTGTTTTTGCCATATTTGCTTTTTTATGTTTTTGTCAATCTATCTTATAGTTCAAAGCCTTCGTCACGTGTTCCTGTTCGCCTGCTCCGCGAGGGTTGACCAAGTGCTTCAGGATGAAGCGTATCCGATGCGTCCGCCTGCAATACTGGTCAAAAGTCTCCTCGTAGGGGTTGAAACTCTCCTTCCATCCCTGATGGGGCGAGAGGTGGAACAGAGGAAGCATCTCCACCACTCTGTTCACGTGTTTCTGAGTCTTGTTCTCATGCTCTATCGAGTTGATGTTCGCCCTTTCGGGATACAAGCACGTGATATGGTTCGCCTTGCAGTATTCTATCAGCGGACCGATTCTCTCCTCATACTTCTCGTCCAGTGCCTTCATCGAGTAGTTGTCGTAGGCCGTGCTGCCTATGTCCTGCACAGGCCGCAACTGCACCACATCGGGCTTCACTTGGCCGAACACCTCCTGAAAATGTGCCAGACTGTCAATATTGTCGGCACATACGGTATAGTTGAGGCGCAACTGAAACGATGGATGCCGCTCCTTCACCACACCAACATCTCCAATCAGTCGGATGAATCGGCTGAAATCCGCATTCCGCATCATGTACTCATACGTGTCCTTGTCTAACCCATGAGCAGACAGCACCATCTCGTTCAGCCCTTCATCAGCCAGACGCAGCAGGGTCTCCCGTGTCAGCAGATTGCCGTTGGTGGTCAGCGAGATGTGGGGAACTCCCCTCTCATGAGCCGCTTTCACCAGACCTGCCAGACCCACATAGGTGGTCGGTTCTGCCCCACAGCCAATCTGCAACTTCAGCACCCTCGGAAACACCGACCGCGCTATCTGCCTGATGTCCTCATCGGAGAAAACGCCGTGCAACAGTTTCGCATCCTCGGGGTTGCTGAAATAGCACATCCGGCATCTCAAGTTGCAGGCCAGCGAAGGGTCCATCAGGACATACAGATACCTCCTCTTGGTCAGATGCAGCGTCAGAATGCCCAACAGTTTGATTCTCGGACTTTTGATGCGCCGATACCACTTGATGATGCTATAGGTGTTCATGCCTTGAATCAATCCAGTTCCAGGTCACCGTCGAACACCTCGTGCCAAGGCAGGCCCTGCTTGTTCAGTTGCTCCATGAAGGGGTCGGGGTCAAACTCCTCCACATTCCACACGCCCGGACGCTTCCAGATGCCCTTCATGAACATCATCGCGCCAATCATGGCAGGCACACCTGTGGTGTAACTCACGCCCTGCATGCCTGTCTCTTCGTAGGCAGCACGGTGGGAGCAGTTGTTATAGACGTAGTAGGTCCTCTCCTTGCCGTCCTTCAGACCACGGATGCGGCAACCGATAGAGGTCTGACCTTCATAGTTCTCGCCCAGTTCCTGCGGATTGGGCAACACAGCCTTGAGGAACTGCAAAGGCACAATCTTCACCTTCACGGGACCGCTGCCGTCAGCAGCCTCTGCGGTGTATTCGATTTCGTCGATGCGAGACATGCCAATGTTCTGAATCACATCCAGATGCTTTAGGTACTGCTCGCCGAAAGTCATCCAGAAGCGGGCGCGCTTGATGGTCGGGTAGTTCTTCACCAGCGACTCAATCTCCTCGTGGTGGAGCAGATAAGACTCCTTCGGACCTATCTCAGGATAAGTCAGCGGTTGGTGAATCTCCAATGGCTCCGTCTCCACCCACTTTCCGTTCTCCCAGTAGAGACCCTTCTGGGTGATTTCGCGGATGTTGATTTCGGGGTTGAAGTTGGTGGCAAACGCCTTGTGGTGGTCGCCAGCGTTGCAATCCACGATGTCGAGATACTGAATCTCGTCGAAGTGATGCTTGGCAGCGTAGGCCGTATAGATGGAAGTCACGCCAGGGTCGAAGCCGCAGCCGAGGATGGCGGTCAAACCTGCCTGTTCAAAACGCTCTTTGTAGGCCCATTGCCAAGAATACTCGAAGTGTGCCTCGTCCTTCGGCTCGTAGTTGGCCGTGTCGAGATAACTCACCCCGCTCTGCAGGCAAGCCTCCATGATGGTCAGGTCCTGATAGGGCAGCGCCAGATTCATCACGAGGTCGGGCTTGAACTCACCAAAGAGTGCCACCAGTTCTGGCACATTGTCAGCATCCACATGAGCCGTCTTGATGCTGCCCTTCGGCACCAGCCCCTTGTCCTCTATAGCCTTTGCCAACACCTTGCACTTCGACTCCGTGCGGCTGGCAATCATGATGTCAGTAAACACGTCGCTGTTCTGAGCGACTTTATGTGCAGCCACCGAGGCCACGCCTCCTGCACCGATGATAAGAACTCTTCCCATATTATATAGATGTATAGTTGGATTTGGGTACAAAGATAGTGTAAAATTAGGAATTAGGAATGAGGAGTCAGGAATTTTTTCACTTTTTTAGTGCTTCCGTCCCCCGATGTCCGTTTGCCTTTTGCTTCGGCTGCGTTCCTTGCCTCTCAAAAGGACTACTCCCATCCCCCGAAAAGGTGAAAAACATACTCAATGTTTTCCGCCTTTTCGTCCAAAATCGGCAGGAATCTCTCCCCATTCCTCCGTTGGCCACTTGATGATGGGGTTTCGGTAGGGGTTCTCCCTCAGCCACTTCTCCGCCCGTTCGACGAGTTGGTACACCCCTTCGCTCTTCTCGTTCCGCTCTAAGGTGGTCTTACACTTCTTCCGCTTCACCCACAGTTGGGCGTTCACGCTGTCGCTATAGATGGGCATCGTGTCCAGCCCTTTCTGCTTCAGCAGTGCCAGGCCATGCACGATGGCAAGGAACTCGCCGATGTTGTTCGTCCCCCACACAGGGCCATAGTGAAATATCTCCTTTCCTGTGCGCAGATACACACCCCGATACTCCATCTTGCCAGGGTTGCCCGAACAGGCTGCATCGACGGCAATAGCCTCAGACCCTCCCCTCACCCTTTCTGTAGGGAGGGGATGGTCACTTTGTTCGCTTGTTTCTCCATTAGTTTCCTCATTGGCCGAGATACTACTCCCTCCCTGCTGTGAGGATGAGGGGAGGGTCTGTTTTTTCCGATAAGCCTCCCATCCCATCTCAAACGCCTCTTCTGCCTCCGCTTCCGTCTTGAATGCTTGGTATTTTGCTCCAGAGAAGCCTTCCACAGCCTCCTTGCAAGCCTCCCACGAGGTATAGACTCCATCCTCGGCTCCGTTCCAAACTACGTAAAACTTTTGTTTTGCCATCTGTCTCTTGCTTCTTTGGGGCAAAGGTACGACATTTTTCTTAAATCTGCAAGAAACACTCGTCTGCTCTCATCTCATCGCCATATATCCCTGCTCAAACACCTGCGGATGGGGGAAACAAGACCTTCCGTTCTACCGTCGTGTCCCAGCCGCCAATCACCGAGTCCTTGTGCATGTCGATGCCCGTGTAGTTGAGGCTGCTGTCTTCATATCGCTTGAACTTATACACCGCATCGTTCATCAGTTCGCTGTTGAACACGTTGAGGCTCACCAGCAAGTCGAAGTCACTGATGCTCAGCCCCGTCACCTTGCGGAACAGTTCGGGTTCCAAGTTCACAATCACATCTTTGAGCGAATACTCGCGGAAATCCGTCAAGTACATGAACACGGGAATGCGTGTGGCAAACTTGATGAGTTTCTGCTGAATCTCCTTGCGCTTGCTCTTATACTCCTTTTCCGCCTCCGTCAGTTCCTTCTTCTGCTTCGGCGTGAGGTTCTCGCCCTGTTCGCGCTTTGTCTTCTTCACCTGTTCACTCTTGTTGATGATGGTCTCGATGTCCTGATTCAGCGAACGGAAACCCTCAATGTTCATCAGCGCCTTCATTGCTTCAGGCGAGTTCATCAACCGGCTCAGCGTGGTGTTGTCCACGTTGACCAGCACCGCACTCTCCCACCTTCGGGCCAGCAGCGTGGCGGTCGTGCCGCTCATCGCCATGTCGAGAATGCCTGCCGCATCAATCTCCTTCATCGAACTGCCGTCATAGGCCAGCACAGGCAAGAAGCGAATGAACTCCTCCACCTTCTTCTCGGGGTTCGGCTCGTGCAGGTTCAGTTGGCAACTATACTCCTCCACCTGTCGCAAGGCACGGTTGGGCGCAAAGTCGAACACATAGCAGTAAGGCTTCAAGATGACCTCTTTGCCCCATTCGTCGCGTGTGACCCAGGGCGACTGCACCCGAAACGCCGCCTGAAAATACGTCTCTGGCGAACGGGCATTGCGCAGCATCAGGATGCCCGTCCAGGGCCGCACCGTCACACCCGTGGAGAGTTTGCCGCACGAGAGCGTGATGGTCTTCGTCTGCCGTGGGTCGCCCTCCGCCTGCATCGCCTCATAGACAGGCACCACCGCTTCGGCACCCATCCCTGCCTCGTTGCCAGCCGCCACCACCACTTCGTAGTCGTGATAGAAGCGGTTAATGGGCTTTGCCATCAGCCGTTCCATCGCCTTGCAGGCCGCCACCGAGGGCAGAAACCAGTAGGTGTGTTGCAGATAGCCGTGCAGACGCACATCGCTGAAGGGCATGGGCGGCCGTTCCTTTCCCTGCTTCAGTTCGGTGATGATGTTCTCCTTGTAGGCCCCTCGGATAAGGTCGAGCCACTTCTGCACATGCTCCTCATGCACGAAGCCCCGTTCGTCGGCACGGAAAAACTCATTCAGGTCGAACTCGTCAAACTCCCCTTGGTTGGCCACCTCCTTGATGCTGTCGGGCAGTTGATAGGTCATCATCACCATCTTGGGCAGCGACTTGTAGGGGTTCGGCCTCCCCTTCGTTTCGGGGTCAGTGTCCCACTCCTCCTTCGCCCGTTGCTCGTCCGAGTAAGTCCAGTTGTAGATTTGCTCCTCGATGAACTCGCCCGTGCTGATGGCCCGGAAGGGTGTGCCAGACAGGTAGAGGTAGGAACGGGTGGTGAGCGGCATCAGTTCCTCATCGTAGAGTTCACGGCTGTCCAGTTCCTTGCGGTCGGTAGCATCCTCCGCCATCAGTTCGCCCATCTCCACCGCACGAGCCAGTTGCTCCACGTCCTGCTTGTTGTAGAAGTCCTTGGCATGCTTGCCCCATGCGCCATAGTGATACTCGTCCAGCACGATGCAGTCCCACTCCACCTCCTGAATCCACTCGTTGGTCGCCTTGATGCCACCAGCCGCATTGCGTCCCAGCACATCCTGAAAGGAAGCAAAGCACACGAAGGGCTTTCGTTCGTTCACCCGATTGAACTGCGCATTCTCCCCTTTCTCGCAGAACTGCCAGCCCTCAAAGTCCCGATGCGTCAGCAGATCCTCCTTCCATGCCGTCTTCACCGCCGGTTTGAAGGTGAGCACCAAGAGCCGCTTCCAACCCATGCGCAGCGCCAACTGATAGGTGGTGAAGGTCTTGCCGAAACGCATCTTGGCGTTCCAGAGGAAGTGCGGAATCAGGTGGGGCGACCCCGCCTTTCCTGTCCGTCCAGCAGCCCGTTCCTCCCGATAGAAGGACTCGAAGTAAGTGGCAGTCTTTGCCACCGCAGCCGCCTGTTCGGGACGCATGGCGAACACCTCCGTGCGCTCCAGCATCGTCTCGCTCCCAGTCTTCACCGCCTTGATGGCACGTTCCACATCGCGGACGGAGCAGCGGAACCACTCGCCCTCGGGGTTGTAGAAACCAGCCCCACGCAGCACCCGATGCACCGCATGGTCGTCGAACGAAGTGCCGTCCGCCTTCATGGCAGAGCGCATCAACACGATTTTGTATTTCAGATGAGCAGTCCTGCACTGCTCCGCCACCCGCTCCTCAGCGGTTCGCACAGTGTAGCCCACCTTCAGCAGCCCGCGATGCGACGGCACCTCGGGCAGTTCGTAAGCATAGATGGAAGGTTGCCCCTCCACTCTGGCCTGTAGTAGTTCTGTTGTTGCCATAAGCAGTTTTGTTTATGGCTCCTCGGTTTTGTGGGAGTTTTTCGGGGCTTCTAGTCTTTCTAGCCTTTCTAGTCTTCCTAGCCCTTCTAGAAAATCTAGCCCATCTAGATAGGCTAGAAGGGCTAGAAAAACTAGAAAGACCAGACAGACCTGACAAGCCTCCCAAGCACTACCCCTCCTTCTCTTTCAATATCCTTTCCAGTTCCGCTATCCGCCTGTTGGCAGCATCCAGTTCCTGCTTCAGCCGGGCTATCTCCTCCCGCTGATTCGTTCGGTAGCCCAGTCGGGCGGCAGTCATGCGTTCCTTGATACCCCCTTCGGTGATAAACTCCTGCTCACGCTGCTTTTGATAGGTGGTCATCATCCTATCTACCATGTGGCAGAGGGTCAGGGCAATGTTCGCCATCTCCTCTGCCGTCCATTTCTCAAAGAAGGGTTGGTAACTGTCGATGCTGTTGTGTTGGCGGCAGAACTTGAGCATGCCGTCATAGCGAGCATGCCCCACTTCCCAGCGCGACAGGTGGCGCGAAGTGAGATAGTCCTCATAGTCTTCTTTCAGTTCCTTCATGCTGCTGCGAGCCACATTCAGAAGTTTCAGTTCCATCTCCATCGAGGTGACTCCGTCGGCAGAGCCTTCCACGATGTTCTGCTTGCCCGAACGAGCCGCCTGCACCATTTGGTCGATAGTGCGGTCGCCTCGCGTGAGGAAGCGTTTGGTGAAGGCGAAGGTCATTTGATAAAGCACATTCGCCTTCTGATAGAAGTAGAGTCCTTCCCAATTAGCCTGTTTGCGCAACACCTGCTTTTCGGTCGGGTTGTCTTGGGATGATTGAGGTGTTTCGTTGTCCATTCTCATTGTGTTTTGAAGACAAAGATACAACTTTCTTCTCAATCCAAGCAATGAATTCCCACAAAATGCCAAAGAGCGCCTTTGTTTTTGTTTTCTTTCCTTATCCTCTCTTACCCCCCTTCACAGCCTCAAAACAGGTGTGACTCACACCTATGGTAGGGGTCTGACTCACACCTATGGCATAGGTGTGACTCACACCTGTTTCGAGGTTGTGGAAGAGTCGTTTTAGTGCATCTTCCCATCGCCTCATTCTACCTATTCCATCGGACGTATCATGCTCTCGATAAAAGCCACCTCCTCGTCCGTCAATCCGTACTTCTGATAGAGCATCTCGTCTGTCCACGGATGAGAGAAGTCTTGGAGGGGGACGACCCAAAACACCGACTTGGAAAGGTTGATAGAACTCATTGTGACTAACAATAGAAAGCGGACAAACTTTGTGTAGAGATAACTTAGAAGATTATCTGCATATTCTTTTTGTTCATAATTTCCAATGATGAAATAGGAATGTGTGCAGACTTCTTTGGGACCAATAACACGTGTTGAGGCAGTCAACACACGATACATTCCATCCTTTCCTGGTTCACCAGCATGTTCTGCACTCACTTTCCCCATAACAATCTTATATGTATCTATACACTCAACTCCCTTTTGAATCTCTTTTCTGCTTATGTATGATTCTCCGTCACTTGAATGAAGGGTTAAAGCATTTTCAAAAAAAGTATCCTTTCCTCGATAATTAGTTGGTAAACCATAAGGGCATAAAGAAGATACTATCTGCGACAAAGCAGATTCTTTCATCGCCTTTGTTTTGTGCAGGATGCTGACAGCATCATTGTATCGAACAAGCACCGGGAATTCATTCAGCGGTCTAACTAACTTGTCTTCTTTACCCGCCTTTATGTTTGTAAAACTACAATCACCAGCATGGTCTCTATCCCATAGAAAATAGCAAACTCCACCACTTATGCTGTTTTGTGGGAAACACTCTTTTGCATTGGCATAATCGACAAGTACACGAATGCGTCCATCATTCATCATTTTCTCTCTAAAATCTTCAAGTTGCTTCATTCCGCCAGAGAACCAACGTGAAGGCACTATCATTGTCAAAAAACGTGGATTCAGTTTCATGGCTTGATGGACGAAAAGGTCGTATATGGGCTTCGCTTGTTTACCAGCTCCACCTGTTTCCAACTGATACGGAGGATTCCCTATAATTACGTCAAACTTCATATTATTAAATAATGTGTGTGGTTTGTCTGTGTGAATAAACTCGTAGGCATATTGTTCGGCTTGGTCGCCTCGGTCATAGACTTCTTGCGAGGCTCCGCAGTAGCGGCACTTGCCATTTGCCCACGTGTGGCGGAGCGGACGATAGTGGATGTTGCCATCCACGGTGTCGAAGCGGCAGACACTGAAAGGGCTGTCGGCATTCTTGGAACAATAGACACTTCGGCGCGAGAGGTGGGCAGTCAACTCGGTGATGGCGATGCCGAACACCTGCTTGCGCAAGATATGCTCGATGCGCTCCTGGCGGTCGGGCATCTGCGTCTCCAACCCTCGGTCGAGCCGCTTGACAATCTCGCGGAGGAACACGCCCGACTTCGACACAGGGTCGAGAAAGGTAGTGGTGGGCGACTCGAACAACTCTTGCGGCAAGAGGTCGAGCACCTGATTGGCCAGCGACGGCGGCGTGAACACCTCGTCGTTGCTCAGATTGGCCAGGCAGTTGAGCACATCAGGATTGTACGTATCACGTTTCATGGACATGTTTTTTAACAACGAATTTTTCGAATGAAACGAATTTCTGGTGCAATGCACCTTTGGTGCGTCGAATGGAAACGAATGCAGGGTGTAACCATTCGTTTCTATTCGTCGCCGTTTGCGGCATAGTGTTAGGAATTCGTTTCATTCGAGATATTCGTTGTTTAGTAAATGCTTTAGTTAGTTGTTCCGTTGTCCTAAGTCCAGGAAGTACACAGGCGGGAAAGTGTCGCAAGGTGTGTCGCTGAAGAGGTCGTTGCCTTGTCCCGTCGCCACCAAGTAGGAGAAACTATAGTCGCGGCGCACCACCTTGCCGTCGCCGATGAACGACCACTCGCTCACCACAATCCACTCGTCGGGGTTATCCACCCGACGATAGGTGAGCGCATCGCCCATGATGATGTTACGCTCCAGCAGATACGACACCGCTCGGCGACAAGCAGGTTTGCTCTGCTTGCCAAACAGCCGTTCGTACTGCTCGCAAAAGTAACGGTAGAGCCGCTGGCGGCAAGCCTCGGCATTGTCGGGCAGAAGTTCGATGCCGTAGATGCTGCTTACCGCCCACACGGCATGCTTCTCATACTGCAACTGGGTGAACTGCTTGCGCCGCACACGCTCCTCACACACCGCCAACTTGCGGCGCAAAATCTCGATGAGGAAGTTGCCGTCGCCACACGCCGGCTCCAGGAAACGGCTCTCGATGCGTTCCGTTTCCTGCCTGACGAGGTCGAGCATCGCGTTCACCTCCCGTTCGGCGGTGAACACCTCTCCATGCTTCGACACACGCTCCTTCGACTTGATTTGCCTCTTCTCCATCGGCGGAGAAGCGGGCATCAAGCCAGCATCCATGTCGTCCATGTGCTTTCCTGTTTAGCACATCAGTCTAAGTCGGAAGAATACAGGCTACTGCAGAACACCTCGGGCACTTGAAGGCACACAAAAAGCGTGAACATTCCTTATCAAGTACCCGAGGTATTTGCCGTAACCTGTATCGAATGATAAGTTCTGTCCACGCTCGAACGTGAACACGAACTAAATCTATTCGATACCTTTTCAAATCGGCAAATTTTCGGGGTACTTCGAGATAGTTGATGCTTGAGTTAATATGTTATGTTGTCTAAATCTTCTGTCTGGCTCTTTTCTGTGGTTTTGATTTCACATTGCGGCTACTCCTCCCCGCCTCTGTGGCAGGGGACCACCCGCATTTCTTGTTGCAAAGTTACGTTTTTTCTGTCAATCACAAAAGAAAATTGCGGAAAAGAATGGGTTGTTCCTTTATCCTCAATAAAAAAAGGGAGGGCGTGTTTGCGACACGTCCTCCCCTGAAATGGGCTATGCAAGCGGAGGCTTGCTTCAAAGATTGATGTTGATGTCGTGACCGAAATCTTCCAACTCGTCGGCAATGCAACTGTTGTCTTTCAGCATCGTACTCTTCGTGCTGATTTGTTGCTCGATGGTTTTGCCCTCGGCATTGATGTCTTTCTTGGCCTCATCCAATAGTTGCTGGTATTGGTTGACGGGCTTGTTGATTTCGATATCGACAGCCTCTTTAAGTTTGTTGACGATTTCTCCGATGGAAGAAGTGATGTTGTTCACAAACTCGTCCTGATGCTTTGTTATTTCTTGCTTGATGGTTTCGGCTATCTTCTTCTTCGCTTTGCCCTCTATGCTGCCCAATCCGATGGCACTGCCTACGAAGAAGACGGCAATGTTGGTCAAAATGATGGCAACCCAACCGATAGGGCCGGTGAAGTAAGCCACGATGTAGAGGATAATGTTAGTGATGATGGTGGTGACGAGTGTGGGCAAGAGTCCTTCCCATCCCATGGCACCTCCGTTGATGGCTGCAGCAGGGTTGAGTAGTAGCACTCCGGCAATGGCTGAAAGGATGCGGTTGGTACCGCTGATTTCGTCGGGTTCTTCTGTCATGATGGACATGGAGAGGTTGCCACGCACGTTTTTCAGGTCATCTTCCAGTGCGGAGAGACTTGTGTTCTGCTGTTCGGCCAGTTCTTTGAGTTTCGGCTCAATGTACTGTGGCACCAGTTCTTCAGTACACCAGGCACTGATGGATGTCTCGAGTTTGGTTTGAAAGAACTTGAGACATGCCTCGGAGAAGATTTTTCCAGTCTTCTGTGGATGCCACATGGAGATTTCTTCGTTTTCGGCTGGCTTGAACTCGTTGACCCACTCGCTGATGTGTGGGACTACTTCGGTGTTGAAGTAGGCACGGGCTCGGTCGTTGATGCCGCTGACCAAGGTGTTGGCACCTTCTGCGAAGTTGCCTGAGATGAGGCCGGCCTTCTCTTTGGCCTTGTTGAGATTTTGTTGTGCTACGCTCAGTTTTCCTGCCAGAGTGGATTGGTCTTGGCGCAGGATTTCTAGGCGGTCGGAGAGGAAACGGCCTGTCTCGCGGTTCACCTTCTTCACAGAATAGAGGGCTTTTATGAGTTTGAGACGACCACGCTCATTGAAAAGTATTTGCTCCAGTTTCTTTTCCATGGCTGGGAGGTGGCTCGATTCGAGCATGGAGTTGTCTTTCTTGATTTTACCCATTAGGGCTGGCAGGGAGCCAACGAAGAAGATGCCCTCGGTGCCGAGGTCGGTGTAGGGTGCCAGCACACTGGTGTAGTGGCGACGGGCATCTTCGGCATCGTGCTTGCCCGACATGAGGTCGTTCATTTCGAGCAGGTCGAAATAGGTGAGCACGAAGATGATGGACTTGTAACCCAGGGCGCGCAGATGTTCTATCTCTGCCTTGTCTCTGGCACTGAAGGCGTTTTGTGAGTTCATGCAATAGACGATGGCATCGGCTGTGGGCAGATAATTAAGAGTGATAGCATCGTGACAGGTGGGGTCGTCAAGTCCAGGAGAATCGACAAAGTCAATGCCCATCTTACAGATGTGGAGAGGGTATCGGATAACGATCTTGGCATAGGGGGTCTCCTTGGGTTCGTCGCCCTTGTTGGCTGTCTCATGGTCGATGATGATGTATTTGTCGAGGTCTTCAATCTGGATGTTGAAGGGTTTTTTGCCTGTCTTTTTCTTGGGATAGAGTGTGGCACCAGCCTCGTCGGCATACTGTATCTCGCCAATGACGGCCGTGGTGGGTGTGGGTTTGGCTGGCAGCAGCATCTTGCCCATCATGGCATTGAGGAAGGTGGATTTTCCGCTGGAGAACTTACCCATGACGAGTACGCGTAGGCTGCCTTCTTCCAGCCGCTTCTTCACGTCGGTCAGTGTGGCAGTGGGTTTATTGCCCAACGTTACATCATCGTAGCCTGATGCAGAGGTTACATTGTACTGTTTGCCCACCATGTTGGAAAGATGGGCAGAGGTCTCTTTGAATTTTTCTGGTGTAAACATTGTTTTTTAGGTGTTGGTTATGGAATATGATTATAAAGTTTAGTTGACGATTGTCCATTATTAATTGTCCATTATTTCAGTGCTTAGATTGTTGATTTCCTGCATGCACTCGTCCCATTTCTTTTGTTCCATCTGGTGGTTGTAGAGGGCTATCTGCCTTTCTTTCTCGATGGACTGTCTGGCTTCTTCAATCCATTGGTTTTGATAGGACTGCAGGTTTTTGATGAGGTCGTTGTAGGCACTGTTCAGGTGGTCGGAAACGGTGATGACGAGTTTCTGCTGAGTTTGAGTCACCATCTGTGGAATGAGTTCTTGTACTCGCTCCTTTGATTCGTTCTGCTTGCGGTTCATCAGGAACTCGGCACCGATTCCGGCCATCATGCCTGTGGCCATGACTATGCCGCCCACACCCATCGTGGCACACATGGTGCCTGCGGCGATGACGGTGACGGCGGTGCCTATACGCGCCACGATGCGCATCTTCTTGGTGTCGGCTATCTCTACGTCGGCTGTGGTGGACACAGACTCTGGCTCAATATCGTAACTGATGGGTTGGAGCGAGTTCAGGCTCTTGTTGAACGACTTTTTGATTTCGCCGTTGAGCCAGTTGATGGTGTTGAGCACATCGGCGTTGATTTGCTGAGAGGCTGTCTGGGAGTACATGCGCACCACGTCCTCTAGGCGGTAGGGGAGTTCCTTCTCCCAATAGAGTTTGATGTCTTGGCACATCTCCACGTTGTGTTTGAGTTGGCGAATGGTCTCTGCTTTCTTTTTCTCCAGTTGAGTCCTGATCTTTTCGGCTGTCTCGTTCTTGCGCTGGTTGAGTGCGGCTTGCAGACGGAGCCAGACCGTGGTCATGTCAGAAAGTTTGGACAGTTTCTCGGCAGTCATCTTCTCCGCATCTTCTTGTGCCGCCGTATCACCCAACTTCTGGTTGCAGGTTTCGAACAGCACGGAGAGTGCGTCCATCAGAAAGAGACGCTTGAGCGAGGTGCGCAAGGTGAGTTGGCTTCCCGCTTCGTCGAGGAGTTCGTCAATGATGTGCTGCACTTCCTCGGCCTGTTGTTCTACGGGCATGGGCTTTTCTGGAGCCAGCACTTTCACCGTATGGAAAGAGGAAGTCTTCTGCTTGACATACTTTGCTACTTCTTGGTAATCGCTCTCTTGCATGCGATCGGCCATCGAGAAGACGAGTAGGGTGGGAATGCTTAACTTCTCCAAGGCTTCAATCTTGGTCATCTCGGTGCGGCTCAAAGGCATCATGGCATTGAGGAGCATCACGCACACATCGGTGTGGGCATAGTGCTCGCCCAGTTGGATGAGGGTCATTTCGCCTTCTATATCTAGGTCGCCCAGTTCCCACACCTCCAAATTCTGTGCCTGCATCCATGCCGAATCCACCTCGATCACATTGACGGTTTCGGTGACATTGGTAGGGCTGATACTGGTACCATCAGCGATGTTCAGCCCTTTCCTTACAAAGCGTGTGGTCTTGTAGGTGGGCAGTAGCGACACTTCTTCGTGGGTGCCGAGCAGGGCATTCACAAGGCTGCTTTTCCCTCCGCTATGTCCGCCCGTGATGGAGATGCGCGTAGAGGAACCCTCAAGCATCTTCATGCGTGAGTTCAGTTTTTCATACACATTGGGGCATCCTAACTGAGCAGAGAGTTTTTTAATTGTTTCTATTTTCATAGTCGGTATATATTGATGGTTATTGTTTTTCTTTCAGCCTGATAAGGGTGTAAGTTGTTTCATCTTTGATGTCTTCCAGTATGCGGATTTGTTGCTTGAGGCTATTGATTTGTTGCTGTATCAGCAGGATGTTTTTCTCTTGCTGGCGAATAAGGTTTTCCACTGCCTCGCCATATTCTGCCACATGGTTGTGGGCATATTGCTCAATAGCCTGGTGGATGTTCCTTCGCCGTTCGTCTATTCTTTTCTCTATTTCTGTGCGAACGCTCAGGAAATGGGTGTCTATCTCGCCCAGCATGGTGCTGGTCACGAGGGGAAAAGCATCTTCGGCCAGTTGGTCACTTTTCTTGCCGCCAAAGAAGGCTCCTGCCACCGCACCGATGACAGCACCAACACTAGTACCGATGACGGGAACGATGGAGCCAATGACGGCTCCTGCTGCTGCTCCTCCTGCTGCACCTCCAAGAATTTTGCCTCCGCCATCAGAATTTGTATTGAAAACCAATTGGTTGGTTGAACTGAAAGCCATGTCGGGCAGTGTTATCTCGTCGATGGGCAAATTCAGCACTTTGGCCTTCCGGCGCAGAGTGGAGAACATGGAGTAATGGCGGTTGAACTCGTTTCTCATTTCAGCCAGTTGCTGGCTGACAGCCGACTTCACCTGCTTGGAAATCATCTCGTTGACCGTGGCCAACACACCTCTCACCCCTGCATGGGCCGAATTGGCCACGATTGGTTCCACCACTTCGTGGAATTGGAAAGCGTTTTTTCTACTCAGTTTGCTGACAGCCAGTGCTTTGCAGGCATCTCTCGCCAACAGCATCTCTTCGCCCTCTTTGTCGGTCAACTTCTTTATCACCCTGTTAATCTCGCTTTTGGCCTTGGCCGATAACTGGGCGGTGACGGAATCGATATGCTCGATGCGACTATTCTCCAGTTGCTGTTTCTCTACTTCGCATATAGCCTGTTTCTCCGTCAGTGCCCTCTGCAGTTGTTGAACCAGGTCTAGTGTCAGGTTGTGCAGATGTTCGGAGAGGATGACTTCTTTGTTTCGTATGAGCAGATTCCACATATTGGTTTTGAATGCCACGAACTCCTTTTGCCAGTATGTCCATTCTGGCTTCATGCTGTCGGGGATTCTGACTACGGGAAGGGTTGTGATGGCACTTTCGCAAAAGACCTTTGCCTCCTCCATCTTGAAATCGGTGAGAAGACGTCCCTTCACGTAGTTCAACAGCAGTTGTCGATCGGAGGGTGTCTTGTGGTCACCCATAGTGAGTACGAACACGCAACGGTGCAGATACTTGTTCAGATAGTCGTGCATGAAGACTCGCAGTGAGTTGGAAAAGGGTTGGTCTGAGGGCATCAGCACCAGTGCTGCATCGGCTTTGGAGGTCACTACACGTTTGGTCACCTCAAAGTGGTTCTGTACTGACACGTCGCCTGGATTGAAACCAGGGGTGTCGATAATGACAACGTGGTCGGGCAGGGAGATGTGGGGAATAGCGAGGTGCATGGCTTTCACATCGCGAGCCACAATTTGGTCTGAGGTGAGCGTGTCTATCAACTGTTGTGTGCCGTCGGGCTGGAGGTCATAGCGTTGCTGCAAGTAGGAGAGGAGCGAGGTGAAATCCCCTTCCTTTACACGGAACTTCTTGTCGGCAAATTCCACAGAGATGCTGAGTGTTCCCACTCCTTTACTGATGTAGGTGGCACAAGCAGTGGTGGGCATGACTGCCTCTTTTAGGATGCGCCGCCCAATGAGGGCATTGATGAAAGTGCTCTTGCCACAAGAAAATTCGCCTACCACTGCTAGATGAAGTGTATGGTTCTTCATCTTCCGTTGTAGGTTGGCGACCGATTGCCTCATGCGGTCAAGGTTGTAGGCATCGGTCAGTTGGCTGAAAAATTCCAGTTGCTGTTCTACTTCCATGGTGTTTTACTGCTTGACGAGGGTGGGGAATCATCCTATGCGAGTCCGTTGGAGAAGTCGGAAATAACATCATCGGCATCGTTGCCGAAGGTGTCAGTACTGCCGAAGGCGGTCTGACTGTATGCGTAGTTGTCGGTCACATCTTCGGTCAAGATAAGTTCCTGCCCAGTGGTTGGGTCGGTCATGTGGAAGTTCCCCTCTTCATCGAAATGGAAGATGTTGGGATAGTCCTCCACCACATTAGCCCAACCTTCGGGATTGGTGCGGATGGAATCGAGGATGACATCAATGAAGTCATAGGACTCGGAGAGGTCTATGACTGCCATTTGCTCCAGTGTGGCAGTGGGGATGCCGCCGAAACTCTCCATTGGCTGATAGTCCAGCCCCTGGAATTGTTCGGGCGATTGCTCGGTCGATACCATGAAGCAGTTGGAGTCCTTCCATGCGTCCATGAACTCCTGCTGACTATAAGCCCACTGGCGATTGCCGGTACCAGGGTCGGTCACGATGACTTTCACATCATCGGGATTGCTGGTGTCGATACCTACCACCACTAAGGCATGGTCGGCTTCTTCGCCATAAGTGGCATCTTCCTCAAGTTCTTCTTCGGGATGCACTAATTCGCCTGAATCCACGCCCACGATGACCTGATGTCCTTGTGCCAGTTCGTTGGCCAGATTGAAGATGTTGTTGTTTTCGGTCACTTCCACATTGACGCCATAGTGTTCCAGTAGTCGGCCCACATACTCCATGGGGGTGCCATGTCCCGTAATGTACCAGCCATGTGCCTTGGCCACCTCAATCATTTCATTCTGAGTCACATCAATTCCATAGTGCTGCAAGACGAGATGCTGCGACTGGATGGCACAGGTGTCGGGATAGAACTGGTAAACTTCGGGGTCGAAGGGAATGTCGAGTTCAACTTGTCCATGAATGGTCTCCGCTGGCTTCACTCCCAGAGAAGTCTCTTTTGAACTGATTTCCAGTTGCCCATCGTGATAGGCTTTCCATAGTTGGTAGGCAGGTGTATCCATGCTAATCGATTTGTTTCTTAGTTATTTGGATGTATAATTATTTAGTCAGTTTGTATTTTTTAGTGATAAAGGTTATTGGCCACAAATGTAGAATATTTCTGACAGTCTGACAAAAAATAGGAGGGAAAAAATATGAAAAAGATGAAGAAAGTGGCATCCGAATGTTCGGATGCCACTTTCTTCATGATTAATTATCTATTTTAACGGTCAATTGCTGACTGTCAACTCTCTTAGAGTTTTGGACCAGCAGCAACGAGTGCCTTGCCTGCTTCGTTGGTAGTATATTTGTTGAAGTTCTTGATGAAGCGGCCAGCGAGGTCCTTAGCCTTCTCTTCCCAAACAGAAGCGTCAGCGTAGGTGTCGCGTGGGTCGAGGATGGCGGGGTTCACGTTGGGCAGAGATGTTGGCACCTCGAAGTCGAAGAATGGAATCTTCTTGGTCTCAGCCTTGAGGATAGAGCCGTCGAGGATGGCGTCGATGATGCCACGAGTATCTGGGATAGAGATACGCTTGCCTGTGCCGTTCCAACCCGTGTTGACGAGGTAAGCCTTGGCACCGCTCTTCTGCATCTTCTTCACGAGTTCCTCGGCATACTTAGTTGGGTGCAACTCGAGGAATGCCTGGCCGAAGCAAGCAGAGAAGGTGGGAGTTGGCTCAGTGATGCCGCGCTCTGTACCTGCGAGTTTTGCAGTGAAACCAGAGAGGAAGTAGTACTGAGTCTGCTCAGGAGTGAGGATAGACACTGGAGGCAGCACGCCGAATGCGTCGGCAGAGAGGAAGATGACGTTCTTGGCAGCAGGACCTGCGCTCTTGCCGTTCACCTTCTTCACGATGTTCTTGATGTGCTCGATGGGGTAAGAAACGCGAGTGTTCTCAGTCACGCTCTTGTCGGCGAAGTCAATCTTGCCGTCCTCAGCCACAGTTACGTTCTCGAGGAGAGCGTCGCGCTTGATGGCTCCGTAGATGTCAGGCTCGTTCTCCTTAGAGAGGTTGATGACCTTAGCGTAGCAACCACCTTCGAGGTTGAACACGCCCTCGTCGTCCCATCCGTGCTCGTCGTCGCCGATGAGGAGACGCTTCGGGTCGGTAGAAAGGGTAGTCTTGCCGGTGCCAGAGAGACCGAAGAAGATGGCAGTGTTCTTGCCTTCCATGTCGGTGTTGGCAGAGCAGTGCATAGAAGCGATGCCCTTCAGAGGGAGGTAGTAGTTCTGCATAGAGAACATACCCTTCTTCATCTCACCACCGTACCAAGTGTTGATGATCACCTGCTCGCGGCTCTTGGTGTTGAAAGCCACGCAAGTGTCAGAGTTCAGACCCAGTTCCTTGTAGTTCTCAACCTTAGCCTTAGAAGCGTTGTAGATGACGAAGTTAGGCTCAAAGTTGGCGAGTTCTGCCTCAGAGGGCTGGATGAACATATTCTTGATGAAGTGTGCCTGCCAAGCCACCTCGACGATGAAGCGCACAGCCAGACGGGTAGCCTCGTTGGCACCGCAGAAGGCGTCAACCACATAGAGTTGCTTGTTGCAGAGTTCCTTGATGGCGATGTCCTTCACCTTAGCCCAAACATCCTCAGTCATGGGGTGGTTGTCGTTCTTGTAAGCCTCAGTGGTCCACCACACGTTGTTGTGGCTCTCGTCGTTGTCAACGATGTACTTATCCTTAGGAGAGCGGCCGGTGAAGACACCTGTCATCACGTTCACTGCACCGAGTTCAGTCTCCTTGCCCTTCTCGTAGCCTTCGAGAGCAGGATTCACTTCAGCCTTGTAGAGTTCCTCGTAAGAGGGGTTGTGCGCAATCACTGTTGAACCAGTGATGCCATACTTTGTCAAATCTAATGCCATAGTACTTGTTGTGTTTATAAAATAAATGAATAATTAAATCTTTCTACCGGGTTGGCCGCCCCTCCCGAAAGGAGGGACAACCTTCAAAAAGAGAACTACGGGCCTATTCCGCCCCATAGTCTTTTGCAAAGGTACGCATTTCTTTGGGATGGGCAAAGTGTGTCTGCCCCGAAATTATGTTTTTTTAATTGTTTGTGGCCAAAATGTCGATAAAATGCCGAAAAAGGCAAAAGAGTTGTAACATTTGGTTTGCAATCCGTCAAAAAAAACACCCGATGGAAAAATTATCGGTGGGCAATGAACAATTATCAATTATTTTTTCGTACCTTTGCAGCCGATTCGCCGAGGGCCTTGCGCTCTGAGGGATTCGGGATGTAGCGCAGTTGGTAGCGCACTACGTTCGGGACGTAGGGGTCGCGTGTTCGAGTCACGTCATCCCGACTCGAAGGGGAACCACACCGATGCAGGTTGTGGCTCCCCTTCTTTTTGTGCCTTTTCGTAGCCTCAAAACAGGTGTGACTCACACCTGTCATAGGGGTGTGACTCAGACCCCTCCCATAGGTGTGACTCACACCTGTTTTGAGGCTCTGAAAAGGCACACCAGGAGAATAAATGAGGAGCATCTTGAAACGTCACTTGCGCCTGTGAACGAACAAATAAGCAGGCAAAAAGGATTGATAGTAGGCTCTTTTTCATCTATCTTTATATTATTTAATGATGGGAATAGGCGGATTAAAGAAAATTGTGTAATTTTGTGGGCAAAACCATTAGTGTCCCGTTAAAATTGGGACGAGTTAAATATTAATCAAACAACCCCGGAATAAGGGGGCCAGATTGCTCTTTGACATCATTGGA
>OCVV012864237.1_pt1 | contig 25949 bp, 17 predicted proteins | sample 1539721 | NCBI WGS metagenome assembly OCVV01 (sample SAMN02144230, study PRJEB22623) | gut metagenome | biome: sheep rumen | host: Ovis aries | place: New Zealand | reverse complement strand
CACATAGCTCGCTATGCTCCCTCAAAAGCTAACAAAAATCTACTCACATAAAATCAAAAATCAATCCGACATAATTAATAGAACCCACCTATTGGGTAACGATGTATTTCTTACCACCACGAATATAAATGCCACGGGATGGAATGGTGACTACTTGCCCCGCAAGGTTGTAGATGCGATGGTCGGACTGAGAGTCGGAATGGAGCGAAGAAATACCCGTATCGATAGAACCACCTACGAGGGTGATGGCATAGCAAGCCTGATTGTCGCCTGAAGGAGTGAAGGTGAGAGAACCCCGAACAGGAACGGAAAATTCAATCGTATGCGATGCGGAATTGACGGAGGCATCACGAGCAGGATAAGGATAGACATCGGCTTCGTAAGTCATTCCGTTGAGTTCCTTCAAATAACCCGTCTGACCATCGCCATTGCAATAGCCGGTGAAGGTTGCCTTGGTGATGGCAATGCCTTCTGGAATCTGAATGGTGAACTGCATGTTGCGCGTGAACTTCATCGTTCCGTTTGTACCAGCGGCGTATGCCTTGTCCTTTTCGTTCGTAATGCTGAAGCCATTGTCGAACTTCCATGTGCTCGCAGGATTGGATTCCATATATGTAGAAGAAGTAAGCGTGTATTCCTTCACTTCTGAGGGTTCTTCGTCACTGGGGCCGATAGGCTCGCCTCCACCGTCCATCGTCTGCGTGCCGCTCATTTCTGTACCACCTTCGTTCTGCGCTGCAGTGATGTCGGCAACGATGCTGTTCATGTAGAGTTCGAGATTCGTGTATCCGCTTTCCGAAACCGTGTTACCATCAGCAGCATTGTTCGGATTGAGTCCATGACTGTTCTCCCATGCGTCGGGCATTCCATCGCCATCGGTGTCGGTCTGCACATCATAGGTCTTGAGTTCAGGCCAAGCCGACCAATCAGCAGCAGCGTTGGCTGGTTTGTTGTCGTCCTGCGAGTTCACAATGCCTGGATAGTTTCCAGAACCAGTGCTGGTGGCAACGCCTTTGCGCGTGTCGCTGACCATCTGCTCATCAACCCAGTCACGATGCAGAGATGCACCCACATAACTCAGCACACGCTCATAGGCTTGTTCGGCAGTGTGGGTAGTGACCACCTCATACTTGATAGGCACAGTCACCTTCATGGTGTCCTTGGTAGCTTGCGTGTAGGTGTTGTCAACCGAACTGTTATCGATTTGGTTATACATGCCGTAGGTCCAATTGTCCTTCGTCACATCGCTGTACTTGCTGTTGACATTGCCATTCACATAATACTTTCCCCACACGTGCCACATCACATCCCACTGATTAGGGTTGCTTGTGTTGTGATGCGTGTAGTCGGAAGTGCGGATGCCCACACCAGCAATGCGACGCTGGATGGTAGTATTACGCTTTTCGGTGGCAGGTCCCACCTTATAATAGTTGTTCACCATGTTCACGTTCATACCTTCTCCTCCATAGCAACCATTGCCTGCCCAGTTGAAGATGACATTGTTGCGGAAGTCCATGCGCTCATCGGTCTGTGTGCTTGGACGAGGACCGAGGCGTGGAGTGCGGGACTCGTTGTGAGCAATGAGGTTGTGGTGATAGGAAGCACCTGAGCCTCCCCAGTTGCCACCATAGCCGTGAGCACCCTTGGAGTGTCCTGCATTCTTAAGACTTTGCGAAGCGATACACCACTGCACAGTGAGGTTCTTGGAACCATAGACCGACAAGCACTCATCAATACTCCAACTCACGGAACAGTGGTCGATGATGATGTTCTCGGAATCCATACCACCGAGTCCGTCTCCTTCGTGATTTGCCACATACTTGTTGCCCAATCGGAAACGAAGATAACGGATAATGACATTCTTGCACGAAATGGTGAAAGGATAGTCGGCAATGCAAATGCCATCGCCAGGAGCCGTCTGTCCTGCAATGGTGACATTCGGTCTGCTGAGTTTCAACTCACTGGTAAGATGGATAGTTCCCGACACATCGAAAACGATGGTACGTGCACCACTCTGATTGCAAGCATAGCGGAAAGAACCTTTCGTGTTGGTGTCCTCCAAGGTGGTTACATGATAGACCGCACCACCACGTCCTCCCGTGGTATAGCGTCCGAAGCCTTCTGCACCTGGAAAAGCCAACTGCTGGGCATGGAGTGCGGAAAAAGAAAAGAGGGAAAGGACGAATGTGAGATAAAATAGAATCTTCCTTTTCATAAAAATGAGATAGGTTTATGAAAAAACAAAAAATCTGTGGAACCCAACAGACGGAGTTCCACAGATTACAATGTTTATGAGAATTTACTTAAGCCAACGTGGGTCACCAGCCTTAAACTTGTTTGCCTCATCACTGATGAGTGTGTAGTCGCCTGGATCGAGTGTTGGATTGCCTTCAGCGTCAACACCTGGCTGAGGATTCTTGAAGGTACCAGTAACATCTGTGCTGAGAACAGTACCTTCGATATAGTTGTCAACATCAGTACCTTCAGCGTTCATACGCTTCACGAAGTCGCTTGTGTAGTAGATGTCGGAAGCCGTAGGAGCCACAGCACCTGTCCAGCCCTTGATACCCGTTGCACCTTCACCTACATCACCCTTCGTGTAGAGTTCACCTGCAGGGCCGAAGAGACAGTTCTTCATGGTGATGCCACCAGGAATGTCGTCATCCTGCAATTCGGTGATACCACGGCTTGGTTGCGAGAAGTAAACGAAAGTACAGTTCTTAATATCTACACTCTGAGTGCAACCACCCGACTTGTTCTTCGTGTTGACGAACATACGTACGCAGTTTGCAAAGGTAGAGTTCGAAACCTTGATGTTGTGGATTGCAGCATCACCATTATCCACGTTTGTGATACCATAACCGCCGATATATTCAAAGATACAGTCGTCGATGACAACATTATCAACTACGTTAGTAGAACGGATGCGAAGCACACCACGCTTGTAGCGAACTACGCAGCTCTGGATAGTGAGTGTACCCAAATGAGCATTCGACTGAGGGTTGAAGAGGTAAGTACCACCAAAGTTTCCACTTGAACGAGGTTTTGATTCATCGTCAGTGAATTCAATCTTCTCAAATGTCACACCTGCAATGTCAACATCTGCAGGAAGGTCGAAATTACCTGTCACATTCCAAATGGCATTACCCTGCAAAGAAAGACCTGTGACGAACTTGATTGTACCCTTAGTGGAAGGCAACTTCACCGTTTCGAGACGGTAGTTCATACCACCCTGAAGCACGATGTTGATGTTCTGGTCTGGATTTTCACGTACCAAAGAATCGATATTGTCGGTGTTAATCCACTTTAAACTTTCCTTGGCATCCATATCGCGGAGGTCGAATACCACACCATCATAACTTTCAGCTGCGGTAGTCGTGAAGCGCTTCTTACCTTGATAATAGTTTCCGATGTAAGCAAGTACACGATATGAAGTCTTAGGGTCCAATCCTGTCACAATCTTGGAGTTTGCAGCATTGTCTTCCTCTGTGACAGCAACACCTTTCACGAAGGAGCCATCACTATCCTTCACAATAGCAAGTGAGTCATAAACCACACCTGGCATCCACTTCACGCGTACCTGAGTGTCGATGACGTCGGAAGTAGAGATATTGGTAAGATTGGTTGGGAAGTCAGCTGTTGTAACTGTGAAAGAGTACTCTTTCGACTGCAAACCAGTCACGGTATTCATCGACTTCACACCAATGTTGTAGTCTGTATCGTACTGCAAGTTATCGAAACGAACAAAGTTCGTGTCAACATCGACTACACGCTCATCCAAACCATCGGTTGACTTGAGAGTCACTTGATACTTGTTAGCATCCTTGAACTTATCCCACGCCACTGTTACGTAAGGAACATTATCCGGTGTCAATCCCAAAACGACATCGTCATCGGTATTGATGATTGGGCGGAACAATGCATCGGCTTTTGTCAAGTCCTCATCATCTTTACATGCAGAGAATACAGCTCCAACAAGCACCGAAGCAATGAAAAGCCACAAATATTTATTTATCTTTTTCATTTTTTCTTATGGATTTAATAGTTTTCAGTTTTTACAGTACCAACCACAACGTTGACACCCTCACCAGCATCGTTTGCAAGGATTCCATAACCTTCATTGTTGAGTGCTGCACTTGAGTTGAGCGTAGTAGTACTAATTGGAAGATAGAATGGAACAATACCATTACCCTTGAGAGCACCATTGGTGTAGCCACGATAGATGCGAGTAGCAAAATCGCTTGCCTGATACTCGTCGTTACGAGTGATGTTGGAATCTTCACCTGCTGGAATCGTGACAGTAATAGCGGAAGTACCTTCACCCAGCACGTAAGTCTTCACGCCTGTTGAAGCGTCTGTAGTCTTGGTACATGCTGTATAAGTGGTTCCATTATAAATATATGTACGCACGCGCTTGAGCATCGAAGAACCCCAGTTCAAACGATACCAACCACTCACGTCTGTTCCCTCCTCTAACTTGTACTTTGTATTGAGCCATTCAACACGACTCTTGGTGTTGTTGGAAGAAGAACCTAACTTATAATAAAGATAATCTGCCCAATTTGCATATTTATCTACATCAGGATAAGCAGCCTTCACGCTTTCGTCCATCATGAGGTCTTGGTTCTGAGCAATACCCCAAACAAGCATGGTGCGCATAGCCTCTTCAAGTTTCTTAGCATAGAGGTTCCAACGGATAAGGTCGAAACGACGGAGACCTTCACCACCAAACTCCCAAGCACGCTCGTCAACAATAGCGTTGAAGAAGGACTCCTTGGAACTTGCAGCATTGAGTACATAGTTGTAAACCTGCTCTGCAACGTTTCCATGACCTTCGAAAGCACGGGTACGAACAGCAATTAATGCATCCTTTGCAAGTTCAGTAGGACCATTCAATTCGTTTTCAGCCTCTGCCAACATCAAGAGAACATCGGAATAGCGCATGAGAGGGAAGTTGATACCTGTACCCTTACTGGATTCCTTACCCAATTCCTTGGTTGCCAAAGCACGGTCCCACTTACCAACAGTGATAGCAGTTGGACCATTCACACCGACTGTATCGTTGTCATGCTTCCAAAGAGCACAACAAACATCGCGACGCTGGTCGCCATCAGCAAACGACATGTAGTAGGATGGAGTGAGGCCCACCTGATTCGTGGTGTTACCCTTAGCACAAGTACCTGTGTTGGTTACACCGAAGCACCAACCCACATCACCACCGAAGCTTTCAACAAATGCCACTTCATAAAGCACTTCGCTGTTGTTAGCTACATAATACTCGTTTTCGTTCTGGAAAGCCTCGTTATAGTCTGCATTCAACTCTCTTGGCTTCATGTTCACCAGCTTCTGAGCATAATTCTTAGCCATCTGATAGTAGTCCTTATAAGTGTGGGCTGTCACTTTGTTACCAGCCAAGTCGGTATAAGTAACTGAGAGAGAATCAGAGTTCACATCCAGATAGTCATCAGCACGCTTCATCTGGTTGTCGTATGTCTTCGCATAACCAGCACGGAAGAGTGCCATTCTGGCAATCATACCCATAGCGAAATCACGATTGATACGTTCGATACCACCAGTGTTCACGTCTGAGAACTTCATCTTTGGCTCGATATTCACCATCTGCTGCAACAAACGGCTATAGATGATGAACTTGTCAGTACGAGGCTTGTCGAGTTCCTGACCCCAAGCAGCTGTTTCCTCATAGTAAGGAACATCACCCCAGAAGTTGCACATCAGATAGTAGCGGTAAGCCTTCAAAAAGATGGCTTCGCCCTTGATTTGCTGCATTTCTGCTTCCTGACCAACAGGACTTTTGTCGATACCAGCAATTACCTGGTTTGCACGGTCGATAGCCTGAAGATTGTGGTTCCATGCTGCATAAATATCATTGAAACCAACGATAGCGGAAGATTGGAGAGACCAAACAGCACGGCGGTCACTACTTGGTACACCTGCACTTGGTGCACTTGCCTCCACGTCGGTATTCTGCATCCAAACGTTAGACATACGCGACGTGTAAGAGTCCTGTCCAAACAAATTATACACACCGTTGAGAGCTAACAGGGCATTCTCTGAATTGGAATACACGAAATTGGCATCTTCTTGCGATGGAGACGAAACGTCCAACTCATCGGAACATGCAGACAAGCCAATTACGCCAACGGTTGCAATTACTATATATTTATTAATGAATTTCATATTTTTATGATGAGTTTTTTGAGTTTTTGAGTTTTTTCAGAGTTCTCGGAGTCCTCGGAGTTCCAAAAGATCTCGGATCTTTAAAACCTTGAAACTTGAAACCTGAAACCTGAATCCTTTTATTACAGCGTGAGGTTCACACCGAATGTGAAGGCGCGGCTCTTTGGATAAGAAGAATAGTCAATACCAGGAGTCAAACCAGAGTAGCTGCTATTACGAGCGTAAGAGCTTACTTCTGGGTCGTAGCCTGAGTAGTTTGTAATGACAAAGAGGTTAGAACCTGTCACATAGAAACGGAGACGCTCAACACCAAATTTCTTAGTAATTGTCTTTGGCAGTGTGTAACCGATGGTCAAACTCTGCAAGCGGAGGAAAGAAGCATTTTCAATGGCCCAGTCAGTTGGCATCACCACTGCATCACCAAATGAGAATGGGCTCCAGTATTCCTTCAAACGAGAACCTTCGTTCCACTTTGCAAGGTCTTCCAAGCTGGTCATCAATTCGCCTGTCTCTGGGTTCATGTAAGAGTAAGAATTGCTCTGGTTCATTGTGTTCAGCATGTTAGGATAAGAACCTGAACGATAGCGCTGAGAAGAAGCAATCTTGTTAGCATTATAAATATCGTTGCCAACAGTGAATGTGAAGTTGGCATTGAAGTCGAAGTCATAAACTGTACCGGAAAGGCCGAAACCACCCGAGAAATCAGGGTTGGTATCACCAATCACACCAATATCCTTCGTATCTACAACACCATCACCATTGGTATCCTGCAACTTGATAGTACCAGGACGAATACCGATGGCACCACCGAGGAGAGCTGTTGTTGGCACACCTTCCTTCAACGTGTAAGTGTTCGTTGCTGCATCGTATCCGGAGAAGTCTGCAGTCGTGTAGTAGCCGTTTGTCTTCCAACCGTAAATCAAACCGATAGGGTCACCAACGCGAACGATGTAGTCCTGCTGGTTGCGGTTGTCAGTTCCTGCCCAACCCGAAGCGAAGGTCATCTCCTTCATGCCTGCTGCGATTTCATCAACATTCGACTTGTCGAAACCAATGTTGAAGTTAGCGTTCAGAGTGAAGTTCTTCTTGGTGAAAATAGCCGCATTCAACGACAATTCAACACCCTTGTTGCTGGTCTCACCACAGTTCTCATACACGGTTGTGTAACCAGGAGCGGTGATGTTGTGCTGGATGAGGAGATCGCTGGTGCTGTTCCAGTAGAATTCAACGCTACCGTTGATGCGCTCGTTCCAGAAACCAAAGTCGAGACCGATGTTACGAGTAGTTCTCTTCTCCCAAGTGATGAATGGGTTAGCGAGAACTGAAGAAGAAGAGTAGTCGTTGTTCATCTGTTCGCCCACACCATAGCGCTTGCTTCCGCTGTTTGCGAGATAAAGCTGCTCGTATGTGCTGCTGGCAATACGGTTGTTACCTACCTTACCATAAGAGAGACGAAGCTTCAAGTTCGACAACCAATCCTTTGCACCTTCCATCCAAGGCTCGTCGATGATACGCCAAGCTGCAGCAGCTGCTGGGAAGAAGCCCCAACGATGACCGTCAGCAAACTTCGAGCTACCATCCTCACGGAATGTCAAGGTGAGGAGATAACGCTCCTTGAAATTATAATTGAAACGACCGAAGTAAGAATTCAAAACATCGTTTGCACTCACACTACTGCTGATGGTTGGAACACCTGCTCCCATACCAAAGTTTGCAAACACGTTGTCTGGAGTTCTTGCCTCCGAATATCTTGTGCCTTTCATCACGTTCTGGTCAACCATTGCCTTGCGGAATTCCTGACCAACCATGAAGTTAACCTTGTGGTCTTCACCAAACTTCTTATCGTAAGAGATGTTCACGCTCTCACGCACGGTGCGCTGGTTCTGCTTGGTCCATTCAGCCAATGGCAGACCACCTTCGTAAGAAGCATTGGTAGTAGTTGAGCCCCACCAGTTCTTCGTTTCGTTGAAACCATATTCGTAACCGCCTTCAGCGTGAGCCTTCAAACCCTTGATGATGGTCCAGTCGAGTGCTGCACTGAAACCAAACTTGCGGTTGTTACGCTTGCGCCAGTAACGCTGTGCCTGCTCAGAGAGGCTCATGTTGTTCTGCAAGTATTCCTGATATTCTTCATCACTCATGCTTGCAATGTCTGGCTCAACAAATCCCGAGAGACCGTGAGTAGCTACGGAAGTAATAGCCTGAGAAGTACGAATCTTGTAAGTACCACCCTGAGTACCCTGGCCGTTCACTGTCTGGTCGCTCACGTTTGCTTTCATAGAGAACTTCAAGTTCTTGTTGATATCGTGGTTCAATTTGAACATGAAAGCGTAACGGCCGAAGTCGTTGTTCTCCATCAAACCACCGTTGTAGTCGTATGTACCCGAGAGAGAGAACTTGGTCTTTTCAGTACCACCGTTCAAGCTCAAGTTGTGGCTGTGAGAAAGAACATTCGCACCGAACATATCCTCCTGCCAGTCGATAGCACCAACACTCTTGTAGAGGTAGAGGTCATCATAAACACCATAGTTCTGTTCGAACGCTGACACGTTGCTGCTACCGCGAAGGAGAGCATACTCATAGTTCGACATCACATAGTCGTAAGCGTTCATTGCCTTCAGGCGCTTAGCGATGGTCTTCGTCTGCAAATAACCGTTGTAGTTAATCTGAGTCTTACCTGCCTTCGCATTCTTTGTAGTGATGAGGATTACACCATTAGCACCCTGAGAACCGTAGATAGCTGTAGAAGATGCATCCTTCAACACGGTGATATCTTCAATATCGTTAGGCGAGATGTCGCTGATGCTTGAAGTCTGGAAACCATCCACCACGTAGAGTGGAGAGTTATCACCTGTGATGGAACCACCACCACGCACGCGAATCAGCACTTCTGCGTCTGGCGAGCCGTCGGTCGTAGTGACACGTACACCGGCCAACTTACCGCTCAATGCCTCAGAAACACTTGGAACAGGCACCTTCACGATGTCCTGACCTGTCACTGTAGCCACCGAACCAGTCAAGTCCTTCTTGCGGACTGTACCGTAACCAATCACTACCACGTCGTTCAAGCTATGAGCTTCGTCCTCAAGAACGACCGAAATTTTACTCTTACCAGCCACATTGATTGTCTGTGTCTTCATTCCGATGAACGAAATCACCAACTGTGGCGACTTGGTCTGAGTCTTCAAGGTGAAGTTACCGTCAAAGTCAGTAACTGTACCATTGCTTGTTCCCTTTTCCAACACTGTTGCCTGCATCACGGGCTCACCCGTAGAGTCCTTCACGGTACCAGTCACAGTTTGGGCAGAGATACCCAATGCAAAGAGCGCAAACACCAAGGTCAGCACTACTCGCATTGCCATAGAATTACCATGCATAATTGACTTTAGTTTTTTGTTATTAATATTAGTGTAGTTAAAAATTTTATCGAGTTTCAATTAAAACCGTGGCAAAAATATAAAAAATCTTGCAAATAACGTGCTCAAATATCAAAAATGTTTAAAAAAACAGTCTCTATCACACTCTTTTGCAACTTTTCCAACCTTTTTTCCCACTTATTTCCCCGCATCACATCGCGATTCACTCTTCAAGGCACTTCGTGCTGGTTTCAGGTTTCAGGTTTCAGACTTCAAGAATCCTTATAAATCCTTTAAATCCCTGATTCACTTACTCACCCTGAACCAATCCACATCAACCCAGCCGCCATCGTTCGTAGTGATAGCAGGTCGGGTGCAGAAAGTACCTGTCTTGCAACCAATCCATTTGCCTTCGCGAGCCTGGAATTCCTTGCCCAATGATTGCCATTTCTTGCCATTCAGACTATATTCGAAATTGCACTTCACCACCAAGTCATGTCCGCCTTCGCTTGCTTTGATTTTCGAACCGTCACTACTGTATTTCACACGTAGATACACCGTTCCATCCTTCAGCTTCACACTGCCATTCACGGTTTCTGCATTTCCCTTGTCTGCCTTCAGGCATTCCACCTGACTCAGCACCAGTCCTTCGTTCGTATTCTCCACCACGAGCGCAGCATAATCCATGCCCAAGACGACGAGTCCCGTGCGCTCACCCTTATACTTCTCAGATGGCACGAATGTCGTCTTCATCGTCGCCGTGAAATTCGGAGCAGTAGGCTTCTGAAGCAACAGATTGTTCACGTCCCAAAGGTTCTTGTAGTCCTTTGCCACTGGATAGGAATACAAACGGAGCACTCCCTTAGCAGCGTTGCAGAACGACCACTTCATATTTCCATCTGCCTGCCATTGCCACTGCGGCATCAGTTCCACACCATCGAATTCATCGCTCTCCTGAGGCGTACAAATCGGATAGCTCTTGCCCACGTTCGGCTTCTTATAAGTCAACACAGGGTCTCCACAGCCATCGCCATCCTTATCCACACCAATCACAGGCCAGTCTTTCACCCATTTCATCGGCTGCAAATGCACAATTCGTCCGTATGCACCCACATCCTGGAAGTGCATGAACCAGTCCTCGCCCGATGGAGTATCAACCCATCCGCCTTGATGAGGTCCATTGACAGGCGACTTTCCCTGCGCCATCACGATTTTGGTCTCGTAAGGACCATAGATGTTCTTCGAGCGTTGCACGGTTTGCCATCCTGTTGGCACACCTCCTGCTGGATGGAAGATATAATAGTAACCACCTCGCTTATAGAGTTTTGCACCTTCGCAAGTAGGTTGTTCCTCATGTCCGTCGAACACGATTCTGCTTGGCGAAATCACCTTCGTTCCCTCTGCGTTCAATTCACACACGAGCAGCACACTTTTCAGTCCTGCACGACTGCCTGCCAAGGCATGACCCAAATAGCACCTGCCATCGTCGTCCCACAAAGGACAGGTATCAATCATTCCCTTGCCTGCTTTCACCAACACAGGCTCGCACCACGGACCTTCCGCCTTCTTTGCCTTCACCATGAAGATGCCTTGGTCGGGGTCGCCCCAATAGATATAGAATTCACCGTTATGGTAGCGAATACTTGGTGCCCACACGTAATTTCCATGTCCAGGCTTATCTTCCTTGTGTCCCACTCCTTCAGGCAGCGCATACGACAAAATCGTCCAATTCACCAAGTCTTTTGAATGGAGAATCGGCAAGCCAGGCGAGCAATTAAAACTCGATGCCGTGAGATAATAATCCTCTCCCACACGAATCACGTCGGGGTCACTATAGTCGGCATAAAGCACTGGATTCTTGAAGGTGCCATCCCCTTGGTCTGCCACCCACACGTCAGACACGTAAGGCTTCGTCTGAGCCTCACAGATAGTTGGTGCCGAAGCCATCTGCCCCATCAGCAAAGTAGCCATCAGCACTAATGCATAGTCTTTTCTCATGAGAATATGATAGTTAGTTAAAAAAATAAAGTCTAAGATTTAAAGTTTAAGGTCAAAAGCTACCATTTGGACGGCAAGCCTTTGACCTTAGACTTTTGACCTTAGACCATTTAGCCAAAGCCAAGCCTATTTCACTGTAATCTTCTGACCCTTCACCACATAGATGCCAGGATTCAGCTTGTTCACTTCAGAAGCACGGAGGTTGCGAGCCACTTTCACGCCCGAAAGATTGTAAACGTCAACCGTTTCGCTTGAGTTAGCCACCATTTGGATGCTGCTCACTTCGCCTGCTCCCAAGTGGTTAGTAGTAATCTTACGGTTGTTGTCAGAGCCTAACTGAACATAGCAACGAGTTGCATAAAAACCGCTCTTGGTCTCATCCACCTGAACGAACTGAGCCTCAGCATTATCCACAGCCAAGATGCCATAGTAACCAACGCCCTTCACGTGCGTGCTAGCACCAGCCATCGTCACTGTCTCACCGCGGTTCGTTGTGAAACTCAGTGATGAAGGAGCATTCTCAATCGTAGCAAGCTTCTTGATTTGCTTCGTGCCATTCTCACCTGTGTAATACAACAAATAAGGTGTGTTAGCCTCGATACCGCCCTTCTTCACATCCTGGAAATTGAGCACCAAAGCACTACCAGTTTCATCAGCGCCAACCAACTTCTCCAACTTGCAGTTAGCGCCAAAAATCTCGTTCAGTTCGTCCTCGCTCAGAGCGAAAGGAAGAGAAATCGTGTTCCAACCATTGAATACATAGCGACTTACATTCACCATGCACTCCTTGCCATCATAACGAGTCAAGTTTGTACCTGCGTAAGTACTCAACGTAAGATTCTGCTGTGCATAGGCTGTCATAGATGCCACAGCCATCAATGCAATCATGTAAAATTTTTTCATAATCCAATATGTTTTTAGTTAAGTGTATATCTTCTAAAAAAGTGAATAAGCTCTTTTCACACTTCACTTTTTCCTCCTTCGCTTGCAAAGATACAGCAATTCTTGAAAGTAAAAAAGAATTTTCCACATTTTTTCACTTCAATTTCCCTTTTAACTTTTCAAAACAACTCTCCGAATGTGCTGGCGCTTACCTTTGGTTGTACTGATGCTTTCCTTTGGTTGTACTGAAACTCTCCTTTGGTTGTGCTGAACCGTTTCTTTGGATTGGCTTACGCCGAGCTGAAGGTTCAACTAGTTGCCGAGGGCTCGTTATCGTTTTAACGAGGGCTCGCCGTTGCGATAACGAGCCCTCGCCGTGTTAACGTTGAGGGCTCGCCATTTCAGTAAAATCAAAGGAAAGAACCAGTATATTCGAAGGAAAAGTTCTGTAGAATCGAAGAAAAGGTTCAGAATAATCAAAGGAATAAATGGCTTTAGCCTTGAGGTTGGCTTTAGCTTTGGCGTTGACATTAGCTTTAGCTTTCCCATCCGGATGGCTACCCTCCCCCTTGGGGGAGTTGGAGGGGGCCAGAGGGGGCTAGAGGGTGCTAAATATCCAAAATATAATTCACAAGCATCACCACATCAGCGATTGTCACTGAACCATCACCATTGATATCCATGTTCTGTCCACTGAACTGCACGTTCATCTTGGAATCCTTTGGAATCACCACTTTTAAAGTATTGTTGCTCACGGAGGAAGTCACATCTACTCCATTCAGCGTCACTTGCTCCAATCGGCAACCCGCTGCTGCCTCGAAGGCAATGGTATTCTCAAGAGATGCGAAAATGCCTACCTCCTCAATCACGTTAGTCAGTGCCTCTCCTCCATTGATGCTCACACTGCCCTTGGTGTTGCATGCCAAGGTCATACTGCCCTCAGAAGGCAATGCTGGATAGTATTCCTCAACGGCTGAAATTGCATTGGCATTCTGAGCTTTCACAATATCCTCCACGATGCTGTTCATATACACTTCCAGATTGGTGTACCATCCCTTGGCATCGATTGTATAGGTCTTGCCATCGGCAGCATTGTTTGGGTTCAATCCATTGGCGAGTTCCCATGCATCAGGCATACCGTCGGCATCGGTGTCGTAACCAGCAGGACGTGTGTTGGATGCCAATGTAGGGAAAGATGGCAAGGCAGCGTCCTGTGTACCCGAAGGGTCGTTAATTAAGTCAATGAGTCCTCCTTTTCCTGTCACGGTACCCGTATAGGTAGCCGTACCGTTTTTCACCTCTCTCATATATCGCTCATCCACGGCATCGCGATAGAGCGAAGCACCTCCGTATGCCATTACCTGCGTGTATGCATTCTGGGCTGAGTGAGTGGTGATGTCACCCGTAGGACAAGGGGCATCGAGCTTGATAGACACACAATCCACACCAGAAGTATTCTTCACGTAAGTAACGCCACTGCCATAATAGTGGTTTGGGTCAATACTGTACTTCTGCCCATTGATGGTGTAAACATCAGAGTCGTAGGAAACACCCGACCAGTCGTAATTAGCAGCAGAGGAACCAGCAGCAGTGACATAATTGCCCTTGATGTAGTAGCGACTGGTCAAACCATACAATGCTTCATAAGTGGAATTGCCACTGGCACCCACAGACACTTTCGTTACTTGCTTGTCGGTTGTTCGGGCAGGACCCGCCTTGTAGTAGTTGTTCACGATGTTGATATAGCCACCACCAGGACCACCATAGCATCCCGAATTGCAGTTGTAAATCAAGCAGTTGCGCATATCCACGTTCTCTGCCTGCACAGCATTTTCCCAATTGTAAGTGCTGTAGAATGGATTGCTCTTGTAGATGTCTTTCATGTAGCGAGCACCATTGAAACGAGGAGAACGATTGCTCACGTGGGTGATGAGGTTATGATGGAAACTGGTCAGTTTGCCACCCCAAATGCCACCATAGCCATGAGCGCCCTTGCCGTGTCCTGCATTGTTGAGACTCTCTCCCAAGGTACACCACTGCATGGTGAAGCAGTTCATGTCGTAGAACGAAGCCACCTCGTCGATACTCCAACTGAAAGAACAGTGGTCAAGAATCTGATTACTGAGTTCACGCGTCCAGATGGCATCGGCACCATCATTCACATCCTTCACCTGACTTCTTCTGCATCGGATGAAACGGATAATGATATTGTTGCCATTAGGTCTCACCGTGAAATAACGAAGCGTGATGCCAGGTTCAGGTGCCGTTTGTCCAGCAATGGTCGTGTTCTCCTGAATGGTGAGGTCAGCAACAAGGTCTATATAGCCGCTCACATCAAATACAATCGTGCGAGGTCCTGACTGCTTCAAGCACCAGCGAAGCGACCCTCTGGTACTACCACTCGCATCGTCTGCCAAGTTCGTGACATGATACACATTTCCGCCGCGTCCACCCGTCGTTGTGTAGCGAGCATGACCTTCAGCACCAGGAAAAGCAGGAGCCTGTGCCTGAGCCACAGTCCCCATGCATAAAAGGAATAAAAACAAATAATAGAAAGGTTTCATTTTGAATAAAGATTATAGATGAAGATTTGTTATCTTTTAAGGCTTTAGCTTTTCCATCCGGATGGCTTCGCTTCACGCTTCACACTTCACGCTTCACGCTTCACACTTCACGCTTCACGTTCTGCCAGGGGGCTAAGTATCTTATCGATGGCAATGCAAAGGAAAAAGATGATGACTGCAACGAGCATCATCAGGAGAACGCCAAGCAGATTAGGGAATTTGGCATAGATAGGAGGGAAAAGATTGAGGTATTCATCCCATAACAATGGATGCGCATGTATCAGATAAACTGCAAAAGCGGATGAGGAGAGATAGTTGATGACCTTGCTCTGAACGTGCAGTTTCGAAAACATCAAAAGTACCAGCAGCGATGACACGACGATAAACGGACTGTTGTAATGCGCAAATATTCCAGCACAAGCATCGCCAAAGCTATCACCTTTCCAATCGTAGGCAAGGAAAACGAACAAAGCGGTGATGGCAGCGATGAATAGGTATAACGCAAGCAATTTTGAGAATGAGAAGCGTGAAACGTGGAGAGTGAAGCGTGTCAGGGATTTAAAGGATTTAAAAGGATTCTTGAAACTTGGAACTTGAACCTTGGAACCAGCACGGAGTGCTGTGAAGCGTGAAGCGATACCGTCCGGATGGTTGTTTTCGTTTTCGTCTTTCGTTCTTCGTCTTTCGTTATCGTTATCGTTTTCGTATATCTTCACATATCGTGCCAACAGATATAGACCCATAAAGGACAAAGCGGAATAGCCGCCTGCAAATTCCTCCAAACCAAAGATCCAACTGTAAACGAACTGGAAACCGAAGAAAACGAGCAACATCCATTGGAACTCACGCTTCGAACTATGTTCCACAAAAGTATTGAGTATGGGAGAAACAAGATAAAGCAAAAGATAGGAAACCACAAACCAATACTGCTTGCCAATAATCAGCATATCAGTCACATAACCAATCTTGAAGGTCGTCTTTCCCAACAACAAGAAAGCTCCCGTGATGATAATGGAATACATAGCCACTTGCAGCATCAGTCGCACAAAGCTCTTCATCCTGGGACGAATGCCGAACCAACCCGAAATGAGCACATACACATTCACTGCCACAAGGCACAAATGTTCCACGAATATCCTGCCAAACGTCGTCATTGGTGCCTGCTCCACGCTTTCCGCCGTAGGCAGACCGAAAGCCCCATAGTCCATGTGCATCACCAGAATCATCATCATAGCGACGAGTCTCAGCAATTCCATATTCGACTGACGTTCCATAGAATATCTTGTTTCCGAATGAACCAGCATCACCTCATTTTTGGCATGCAAAAATACAGAACAATCTCCAATTACCAAAATTTTGAGACGTCAAATATTGTTCTGAACCCACATTGAAGCAGTGTTGATTGTTTCTCGAAAAACGCATGCCGTGTGGGCAAAAGAGTTCCATCAGTCTTTCCCCAAAAGGTAATTTATTGAAGCCTCCAAGGGCTTTTAGGGGCTTTCTCTTGAGTTCAAAATCTATATCCCCAATCTCGAATAAGACATCAATCATATTTCCTAACAAAAGCATTGGTGGCCGCATTCTGTGCGGCTGCCTTTGCCGCCTGTTCAAACGACGACTACAAGCAGGACTACAATCCCCTGATTGATGACCCTCAAACGGAGGAACCCCAAAAACCAACTGAGCAATCAGGACGCAACGAGAAATATCGTCCCCAGATACATTTCACCCCAGCTAAGAACTGGATCAACGACCCTAACGGAATGGTGTATGCGGATGGCACGTGGCATCTGTTCTATCAGTACAACCCTCAGGGCAACGGATGGGGCAATATGTCGTGGGGACATGCCACTTCCACCGACCTCATCCATTGGACAGAGCAGGCTGTGGCGCTCACTCGTGATGAATTGGGCGACATCTTCTCGGGTTCCGCTGTCATCGACAAGCAGAACACCGCTGGCTTCGGCGAGAACGCCATGGTTGCCCTCTACACCTCGGCAGGGGAAGGTAAACAGCAACAGTCGATTGCCTACTCCACCGACGGTGGCAAGAACTTCACCCGCTACGGTGGCAACCCAGTGATTAAGAACGACGACGATAACCTGCGCGACCCAAAGGTGTTCTGGCACGAGGGAAGCAAGAAATGGATCATGGCATTGGCGAAAGGCTGGAAAATGGGAATTGACTTCTATGGCTCTTCCGACCTGAAGACATGGAATTATCTCAGCACCTTCATCACCGACCTCTACGGACGCCCAAGTCTGCAATGGGAATGTCCCGACCTCATCCAAATGGGCGACAAGTGGGTGCTGATAGTCAGTGTGAACCCAGGAGGTCCTATATCTGGTTCTGGCACGATGTATTTCGTGGGTGACTTCGATGGAACCACCTTCACCGCTGAACAACGCCAATACCCCGTTTGGCTCGATTACGGCATGGACAACTATGCAGGTGTGACATGGAGCAACGCAGGAGACCGTCGGATTTTGATAGGCTGGATGAACAACTGGAACTATGCTGGCGATGTGCCTTGCTCGCCTTGGCGTTCTGCCATGACGCTGCCACGCGAACTGAAACTGGTGGAATATAATGGTCAAACACTGCTGGCAAACACCGTGGTGAGCGAGATTGACAAGATTGCAGGAAAATGGAATGATGCAGGCGAGAAGCTCGAAGTGACCGCTGCCTATCAATTGCGTCTGACCCTCAACCTCGACAAGAACTCTACCATTACCCTGAGCAATGAAAAAGGCGAGAAATACGTCATTGACATCAACGCCAACGCAAGAACCGTTGCTGCCCACCGCAATGCTTCCACTGGAGAGACTAAGTTTAATGGCAATTTCTCATTACCTTCTATCAATGCTCCGCTGAACGTGGAAGGCAATACTGTGACGCTCGACTTGTTTGTTGACCAGTCCTCTGTTGAGATGTTCAATCAGGAGGGAACCATGTCAATGACCAACCTGGTGTTCCCACAATCCATTTACAATCGTCTTTCTGTCACGGGTGTTGACTTCAAGGCACAAGTACGAACATTAGAAACGATTTGGAAATAAAACGAATCAATTAAATCTAACAATATAATGGAAAATCAGAAAAGATATGTAGTAGGACTTGGTGAAGTCCTCTGGGATGTACTTCCCGAAGGTAAGAAATTAGGTGGCGCGCCTGCCAATTTCGCCTACCACGCAGGCCAGTTCCTTGGCAACAACAACACCATCGCCATCAGTGCGCTGGGTGAGGACCGTCTGGCTGATGAAACAATCGAAGCACTCCGTGAGCACGGTCTTAACGACTTACTGCCTCGTGTACCTTATCCAACAGGTACCGTGCAGGTGACACTCGATGAGCAGGGCATACCTACCTACGACATCAAGGAGAACGTGGCATGGGACAACATCCCTTTCGACAGCGACATTCAGCAGATTGCCCGCAACTGCCGTGCCGTATGTTTTGGCTCGTTGGCACAACGCAACGTGGTCAGCCGTGAGACCATCCACAAGTTCCTCGATGCCACACCAGACGATTGCTTGAAGATATTCGACATCAACCTGCGTCAGCAGTTCTATACGAAGGAAATCATCAAGGAGTCGATACAGCGATGCAACATCCTGAAAATCAATGACGAGGAATTGGTATTGATTGGTCGCATGTTCGGCTATCCTGGTCTCGACATCGAGAACAAGTGCTGGCTCATCTTGGGCAAGTACAACCTCGACATGTTAGTGCTGACATGTGGCACCAACGGCAGTTATGTATTCACTCCAGGTCAGATGTCGTTCCAGCCCACACCTAAGGTAGAGGTGGCAGACACCGTCGGCGCTGGTGACTCTTTCACGGGTTCGTTCTGTGCCGCTATCCTTAATGGCAAACCTGTTGCCGAAGCTCATAAAAAAGCTGTGGCTGTCTCTGCTTTTGTCTGCACGCAGAACGGTGCCATGCCGATACTCCCACCAGAACTCTTGGATTGAACACAGGAACTCATATCCTTGTAAAGTTAAACAATGCCAAGCCGCGAGAGAACGATCTCACGACTTGGCATTTTTGATTCTATCATTGTCAAGTTCTCAAACTCGTTATTCAAACCAGCTATCGCGGTCAAGATTACGATAACTGATGGCTTCAGCAATATGATAAGGTTTGATGGATTCGGAACCTTCAAGGTCTGCGATGGTGCGGGAAACACGAAGGATGCGGTCGTAGGCACGAGCGGAAAGGTTGAGTTGGTGCATGGCAGTGCGGAGACGGGTGAGGGAAGCATCATCGAGGACGACGTACTTCTGAAGCAAAGCACTCGTCATTTGAGCGTTACAATGAATACCCTTATGGGATTTGTAACGCGCCTCCTGAATCTTCCGTGCCTTAATCACTCGCTCACGAATCTTAGCACTACTCTCCCCCGCAGGAGCCACCGACATCTCTTCTATAGAAAGTGATTGTACTTCCACTTGCAGGTCGATGCGGTCCAGCAATGGACCTGAAATTCTATTTAAATATCGCTGAATCTGTGTAGGTGTGCAAACACAAGTATGGGTAGGATGATTGTGGTAACCACAAGGACATGGGTTCATGCTTGCAACCAAGGTAAAGCTGCAAGGAAGAGTATAGGTGTATTTTGCCCTACTGATGGTGATTTCACGGTCTTCAAGGGGTTGACGAAGCGTTTCAAGTACGCTACGAGAAAACTCGGGAAACTCGTCAAGAAAAAGCACACCGTTATGTGCCAAACATATCTCTCCTGGCATGAAATTAGAGCCGCCTCCAACCAAAGCGACAACGCAAGTACACGATTTTGATGGGGGACTACTAGTTGTTATTTTAGAAATTCCTGCAAATATAGGAATGTATGATATGAGAAACACCAATATTATAGGGAGATAACGCGCGTACATATTTATATGGCATTAAAAACAGAGATTCCTTTTATTTTTCATGCTGCTGCAAATTTAACCATTTTTTCAAAAAAATACAACAAAATATAATGGGATATAACGGGATATAACGAAAATACAGCTATTTTAAAAAATCGGTATCTGCCAAAAAAATTCGTCGTTATTTTGCATTCAAATATTTAACGACGATGAAAAGTAAAAAAGAAATAATCAATAATTGGGAGGTTCTTATTTTCAAAACAAGAACTGCCATTGCCCTCCAGCAGAAAGGTCAGCTTCCTAAGTTGAACGAAGAGCTGGGGAATATTATTAATTCATGCGAACAGACACGTCCGCCCCCCCTTTCCGTAGCCATCAAGGCCTACATCACCCTTCGCCAGGCTCATGCCTGAGCTCCGATGCCTTTCAGTAGGCACTCTCACCTCCCCCTAGAGTTCGGAGGTAGGAAGAAAGAATTATACAAATTTAAATACAATAAACTAAAAAACAAAAACACATGAAAAAGATTAAATATTTTTCATATGCATATGGAAGTGACAAAAAGGAAATTCATGTTCCAGAAGACATCATCCAGTCGCTTCTTGTGATACTTGCATCTTACTGTTGGGTTACAAGCTCTGGAATCTCGCCTAAAGATAGTGAGGATTTATTTTCCGAGTTCTTTACCGACATGAGTAAACAACTTGAAAATTTGGTTGATACTATTATTACCACCACCGAGTGGAACGAAGGCTTAATCTATCACGCACGACATTTCTACATTGTTGATGCAACAGTGGTAGATGCTTATTCGTTGAAGAGATGGCCTGTCAAACGAATCAGTAGGCTGATCAAGGACTTGGAATCAAACGATGAACTTGAAACCGAAGCAGGTTATCTCGTTACCAGCTCTGGTATTTGCAGCATCAAAAAGTCTGGTTTGCACACTGAAATCAAGGAATTTGCAGCCTTTAGCCAGACGGGAGCTCTTGGTCGCTACGTACAAGAGCGTGTGTTTAAGTAATTAATTTTCTGGAGGCGGGATGTGACAGATCTCTGCCTCCTTAATTTATTAACATTAAAATATAAACATAACAAACATGAACGAACAAATTCGTTTTTGGGAAAAAATTAAGGCATTTGCTCGAAATCCTACAACAAAGTATGTGGCAATCGGTGTGGGGGTGGGTGGCTTAATTGGCACACTCACAACATACGTGGTTGTCAATCGCAAGAAGAAAATCAAGTTCTATGAAGGGAAAGTTTTCGTTTTTTTTGAATATGGAAACCCTGTCATCATTACTAGCGCGCAAATCATCGAGATTAAGCGTCTGTATGAGGACGGAAATCGTTTCAGTGAAATTGCAGACGAAACCAATCTTTCGCAAGTGATGGTGTCGCGTGTTATCAACACTTTTGATGACATCCCATTTTAATTATTAACCCGTGGTGGGTGCGAAACACCCACCACTTTAATTTCTAAACAATAGTTTATGAAAACAGCAAAATGGGCTATACAAGCTCTTAAGTATTTAGTAAAACTCATAGACAGCAGTCTTAAGCTTGACGACAAAACAATTTGTAAAATTCTTAAGTTTTTAGGCTATACATTTGTTGTTGGTGGTGGTGTTATTACTGTTTCTTACTGGGGTGAAAAACTCTTGGTAACAAAAGCCAACAAGAAAGCAAAGGAGGCAGAGGGTGATCTCTACTACGTAAAACGTATGGCCGATGCTGAGTTATATCGAGCTAAGAAGCGTGCAGACGCTCGTTATTCCCATACTCCTCATCCAGAAACTAAGAATGAGGAGAAGGGAAATGAAAGTGGTGAGGTTCAGGAAGAGGTTGGGTGCAAGAAAACTTGGATTGAGAGTTTCAATGCCAAGTTTCACATTCCCCAACTTCCACCTTTCCTCTATCATGTGATGAGTATAGTACCTAGAGAAAATGAAGCGGCTATGTTGCTTCATACTTGCTCAATGCTCGGTGCAATGTGCTTTTCTAAGGTTCGTGCCAAATATAATGATCTTGAAATGCACGCACCCAACCTCCAAGTAATTGTGGAAGGCAATTGGGGCAGTGGTAAGGGTAGGCTCGAGGTGTTTTTCAAGAGACTGTTTTCCCGCATCATCAATAGCAGCAATAAGAAGATTGAACTGTTGGACAAGCCGGAGAATCAGGGCAAATATATTGTTCAGGTTATTGGTCTAGGAACTTCGATGGCTAAAACAGTTGACATCATGGCCGGCAACCAGGGTTGTCATGCATACCTGTTCAATAGTGAGGTCAGAGCTCTCGGTGACGATTTGAAGAAAGGCAACGGAATTTCTTACGATTTCCTTCGTAAGGCGTTTGAGAATGGCGATGTGTGTCGTATAAACCGCGCGAAGGACAGTAAAAATGGTATCTTCCCAATATTTCTCAACTACACGCTGACAGGTACACCAAACGACATTAGCACAACCTTTCGCAAGGAACTTGAAGGCGGCACACTCTCCCGCATAGCTTGGGCCACAATCCCTAAGCAAGGCCGAGAACCTTCGAAGTTGATTATACCATATGGTGTTGAATTGGAATCTTTTCGCGATCAGATTGATGGCTGGAGAGACAAGTTTTGCTTCCATCACACACCAGCAGGTGATGTTGCTGTGGAGGAATATCTCATCAATCTTGACTATGTTAACGAAGCTCTCGATGAATGGTGTAAGAAGCAGTACGATCAGGCAGAGGAGAAAAATAACGCAGCTCGCGCTGATGTCCGCTTGAGAATCGCAACTATAGCCTTCCACTGTGCCATCATCTTCCACATGTTATTTGGTGAGCCTGATTCAGACCACAAAAAGGAACGCAAGCAGGTGGTGGATCTCACCCTCTACGTTGCAAACTACTGCATGGAGCGATTCCTCCATAAGTTTGGCAAGGAACAAAATGAGCAGCACAAAAAGAATCAGGAAGCAGAACTGGTTGATGCAACTGAGCCAATGGTTTCTTCAAGTGTTAGTACTCCTGAAAAGCTCTATCGTGGTATTCCAGAGTCTGTTGTGAAGTGCATGTCAAAGGACTATGTGCCTAATGAATTCGGACTGGGAAGCGTAGCAAAAAAATATGGCTACAATCCCAAGACAGATCGAGACAAAATCAAAAACGCGATTCTAGAATATCGCAAGGAACACAATTGAAAGAGAGAGGCCGATAGTTGGCCTCTCTTTTTTATGTATTTTTGGTGTATTTTTACTGTGTATGAAGTGTATTTTTCTCAATACACCCCAATACACATCATTTTCTTTGACAATCAGTATTTTATAGATTATTCATACACCTCCATACACCCCATAATACACCTCCATACACACAAAAAACAGCTGCAATGGCTACATTCATGTGGCTCGTGTAAACATAGCTTCACACACTCCTCCGACCTCATCAAATATCAAGGCCACATATTCGTTGTGATACCTCTATTTACGCGCACTAATTTTTCATGTTTTGCGCGGATTGGAAAAGCCGCGCGCGTTTGCCCCCCGAGGGCGAGTTGTGTTGACCCCTTCGGGCGAAATAGCATTGACCCCTGAAAAGCAGACGATTTTCAGGGGCTTTTTGTACACTTAGCATGAGCATAGTTTAATGGGTGCAAGTCCCGAGCTATCCCTAATAGCGGGAATCACACAGTCCAAGGAAAGGGTGTCCATCGTTAGGTTGAATCTGAAGGAAATTGGCGGGAAACATCTGACCTAACGAACAGGAAATTCATATAAAGGCATATGGCCGTGGGTAATACTGCCAAAGGGGAACTACCCCCATGCTCCAACCTTAATTTCCTCTTTTTACATCTACAGCTATTTCATCTTGATTTCCCAGTGTCCCCCCCCCTCGTTTAGCAATGGTGAGTTCCTTGGTAATTCAAGACCATATATGGAACTCGACATGGTCAAATTGAATGAAGATTACCTTCGCAAGTACATCAAAAACAACTTCGAATAAGTAAGGTGTTTTTAGTTTCTTTAGTTTTATGACTTGAGCACTCTTCTAATTACTATTCTTACATTCTTCAGTTTAAGTAGAGGTTGACCAAGGTATGAAGAAATCTCGTATCCATTTACCTTCATCCAATTAACAGCTTGATTTCTAATTTCGTTGTCAAAGGCGATAGTCACTTGTAGAGGCTGCTGTGCCGTAAATATGTCAGGAACATAGGTGGTGCTGTCAGGTGAAGTTGCGGTGATTCCGAGAATGAAGGGCACGAGGCTGCCATTCAGGGAGCACTTGTCCGCTTCCTGCTCATAACCCAGTTCCTTCCGTATTCCTTCAACTATCTTCGCCAAGTCGAGCAAAGCATCCGTTAGACCGTTCTGACAGATTGCATCCAGTTCAGTGATCAAGTCCTGTTCCATCCCCATGATTACGATACCCTTTTGTTTTCTCATGTATTCCACCTGAAAGCGGAATGATTCATTCTTTGCTCGTGTAGCCAATTGTGCCTTGCGTTTCTGAACTTTGTTCTTGCTCATGATTATTGAAATTACATATAGTTAAGAGGAATAGCCCCCATGTATATGTTTCTTTATACGAATGAAAAGGCACATAAAACGGCGTTATTGCTTGTTGATGTGCAAAAACGCCGCAGAAGGGAGGTATAAAATTTACAAGAAATATCTCTTTTTGAATTCTTCTGTAAAAGGAGACGAAGAAATATCTTCTAACATATCGTTATAATGCAGGCATTCAAACTTAATATTAGTCCACCTAATTTTCGTAAGGAAGTCATTTATCCTTTGCTGGCATGATATAGATTCTTTTTCAATCGAAGTTCTGCGATAACGAAAAGACTCCTCTAAATCATCATCGTTAATCTTATCAATAAACAAATCGGACATTCTCCATGTAACACTCTGAAAAAATATTTCTAATTGTTGATCATCTTTGTGTTTTCTCCATATTGCCAACAAATGTCTACATAATTGTGAGAAATTATATAGTTTGTACTCCTGAGCGTCAGAAAACAGTCTGAACCAAACCTCTTTATCTTTCTCTGGAACATCATATCTATTTGTGTCGAAATATGAGTCTCGATTATGCTCATTTCCTGAGTAATATGGCTCCAAAAATTTGCTTTCAACATAATAGATCTTACCATCTCTTTTGTAAGAAACATCTAGATTTGCAGGCTTTCTACCTTTGATAAGAGGGATGGCTACTTTATCTTCAAATAAAAGATCCTTGATTTTTTCAGTCTTCTCTAATATTTTATAATAGTTTACTGCCAACCCCGTTGAAGAGTTTATCTGCTTATATTCGTTTGGATTACTTTGTCCGTCTCCTTCCTTTAGTTTTTTTTCTTGCTCCGAAGATAATGGTATAATGGGCTCAATGTAAACAATTGGAGATTGGTGATACTTTGTCTTTATACCCATATCAGAGTATAATTGATAAATTGTTTTTGTAAAATTCATAGTTTTTTTCATTTATAAAAGTTAGACATGTTGCTTATTCTTTTCTTCATTTCTTCTCTCAATTCCTCCGGCTCCAAAACTTCTACCTTCTCTCCCATTGCCAACAGTTGACTGATGAGATCTGGAGTTATACATAATCTATACGTAAACTCTGCAAACTCACGATATTTGGAGCGACCTTCGGATTGAGTTTTGTGAAGCGGCGTGGAACGAATGTACTCAGCCTGAACGCCATAAGCACGAATTTTTACGTTGTCAACAGGGAGATCCAAGTTCGTATAGATTCCGACGACATTTGCAAAGTACTTCCTCGCATCGAAATCTTCTGGCAACTCAAAGCTGGTCGAAAGGATTTTCAAGTCAAGTATGCGGTCAAGGGCTATGGTACGCAAAGCACGCTTTTCTTTAATAAATCCCAATAGATACCAACGTCGATCGAAAACTTTCAAAGCGTATGGCTGGATATGAAACTCCTGAAGATTCTCTTCTTCCTGTTCGTTTTCATATCGTTGGTAGTCAACCTGCAGTTCAACATTATTCTGCATGGCTTCGATGATGTCATCAAGGAAAGATGTTCCTAATGGAATCTCTTCCAATAAGATTCTGTCCTTCATGCTATTGAAAGTC
>OCVV011291063.1_pt1 | contig 25957 bp, 20 predicted proteins | sample 1539721 | NCBI WGS metagenome assembly OCVV01 (sample SAMN02144230, study PRJEB22623) | gut metagenome | biome: sheep rumen | host: Ovis aries | place: New Zealand | reverse complement strand
CCGTTTTGCTGGTTGAATTGAATATGAATATTCCATACGCACATTATAAAAGGAATCTGCAGAAAGAAATAGTAAACTGTTAGTTTAAAATTTTTCACTTTTTCTCAAACTGTCTAGATAACCCGGAGGCCTCACCCACCGCCCCAAAAATCAAAACTGCTTAAATCCCAAACAATTTCTGAAAATTTGTTTCCACAATTTCGCTGAGCTTGCGGCTGGTTATATTTCGCTTCGAAGAAATATATTCATAAATATATTTTATGTTCTGAGGAATATTGGAATCATTTTTCACAGGAACAGGCGGATAAAACGGACAGTCGGTTTCTATTAAAAGCCGGTCTTTTGGAACATAATTCACAAGCTCTGACATATCGCTGAATGATTTTTTTCCTGAATAGGTAACTGTTCCGCTAAAGCTTACATACCATCCTAAATCAAGAAAAAAATCAAGTTCAGACTGACTGTATGAAAAACCGTGCACCACTCCCCTATTCCACTTTACAGCTTTCAGAACATCCGAGGTTTCTTTAAAACCTTTTCGGCTATGAAGAATAAAAGGCATGTTAAGTTTTTTTGCCAGTGTAAGCTGCAGGGCAAATAAATCCTTTTCATCACTTACTGTATCATAATCAAAATAATCGTGGTCGCGGCCCTTAAACTCCACCGAGTCCCAGTCATGATCAATTCCACCCGGTCCAATTCCAACAAGATGACTGGCAAAAATACCGCCGTTTGCCTTAAAATCATTTATCACATTTTCAAGATTTTCTATGATTTCAAAACGATTATCAACTGAATCCAGATCAGGCATTACACCGGCAGTAAAATACATCATGTTTTTAATATGTCTTTTTTGATTGTCATCCTCAATTAATTCAAGACATTCTTCTACGCGCCCGGCACGAGTCCAGATATCATCAACATGAACTCCGCTATCCAATGCAAATGAAACACCACTTTGTTCCATTTCCATCAAACTGTCTGCGCCCTGCTGCAGGCCGAGTTCTTCCGTAATTTGAAAAAAATTCATCAGCAAATCTGAATACATAAATCTACTCCACTAAAATATATCACGCATTATATAAGAGAGCAAATGAATTATTGTGGTTTATTTGAGATGCTTTTTTATTGCCTCAATATAGGCAGTTGAGTAACGCGAAAGGTTCATCGATTTTCTTGTGATAATACCGACGGTCATATGTTCCTTACAGTCCAAAGGGCGGGCTATAATTTCCGGTCCATTAAGTTCGTGACTTATGATTCCCGAACAGATGGTATAACCGTCCAAGCCAATCAAAAGATTGAAAAGTGTCGCACGATCGCGCACCTGAATATTTTTCGGACAATCAAAATCAATTTCTGTAAGAGGTTCCTCTGCAAAATAAAAAGAATTAAAATCACCCTGTTCATAAGTTAGATATGGAAAAGGTGTCAAGTCTGTAAGTTTGATTTTTTTCTTTTTTGCAAGCGGATTTTTTTTGGAAATAAAAACGTGAAGCGGCGCTGTAAAAAGCGGCTCAAAAATCAGATTATTTTTTTTGATTAATTTGGAAATTACATTTTCATTTCGACTTGAAAGATAAAGAACTCCTATTTCACTTTTAAGGTGTGCCACATCTTCAATAATTTCATGAGTCTGAGTTTCTCGCAAAGTAAAATTGTATTCATTTCCACCAAATCTTTTGATTACATCAACAAAAGCATTTACAGCAAAAGAATAGTGCTGACAACTAACAGAAAAAATTGTATTGCCAGAGTCTTCATCTTTTGATTTGAAACGTTCCTCCAGCAAGTTTGCCTGTTCGAGTACCTGGCGGGCATAAGATAAAAACTCATCGCCTTCGTTTGTAATTGTTACGCCTTTATTCGAGCGTGAAAAAATTGTAATTCCCATTTCTGCTTCCAGCTCGTGGATTGCAGCTGTAAGACTTGGCTGAGAAATAAAAACCCGGCGCGAAGCTTCTGTAATATTTCTGGTATCTGCTACTGCTACGGCATATTTTAATTGCTGTAATGTCATGCAATAATCATAGCAAAACTAATAAAATATTACCATAGATTTTTCCTATGTCTAACCACCTGTAAATAGTATTTTCCTTTAATAAATAAAAACCATATACTTTCCTTGTTTTAATATACTAAAAAGGTAGGTAAAAGCATATGACACAAAGAACTTCAGTTATCGGATTTCCTCGAATCGGAAAAAATCGTGAATTAAAATTCGCAAGTGAAAAATATTTTAAGGGAGAAATCTCTGCGAGCGAACTTGAAAAAACTGCCACAGAACTTCGCTCTTACGGCTGGAAAAAACAGGCCGATGCAGATATCAGTTTTATTCCTTCAAATGATTTTTCATTTTATGATAACATGCTTGATACAGTTTTTTTACTTGGGGCTATTCCTGGACGTTATAAAGCACTTGGCTTAAGTCCACTTGAAACCTATTTTGCTGCAGCTCATGGTTATCAGGGAAAAGCCGGTGATGTAAAAGCCCTACCGATGAAAAAATGGTTCAACACAAATTATCACTACATTGTTCCTGAACTTTCTGATGATACGGAGCTGACAGTAAACGAAGAGAACAAAGCTCTCTCCGAATTCAAAGAAGCAAAGGCACTTAGAATTCAGACTGTTCCAACTCTTATCGGACCATATACCTTTCTGCATCTTGCAACTTATACAGGTTCAAAAAAAGCTCTTGATTTTGCCAGTTCTGCAGCAGCTGCATATCTTGAACTTTCAAAATCTCTGTCTGCTGCCGGAGCTGAATGGATTAGCCTTGCAGAGCCTGCTCTTGTTTTTGATATTAGCCCAAAAGAAAAAGACCTGTTTGTTTCTATTTTTAAAGAATTGATTACAAAACTCCATACAGAGACAAAAATCAAAATCAGTCTTCAGACATATTTTGGTGATATTCGCGATGTTTACAAAGATGTTTGTGAACTTGGATTTGATGCAATCGGACTGGATTTTATTGAAGGAAAAAAATCTCTTGAACTTGTAAAATCAGGATTCCCTCAGAACACACTTTTGCTTGCCGGTCTTATAAATGGTAAAAATATCTGGCGAGCTGATTATCAGAAAAAATACGAACTGCTTGAAGAAATTAAAAAATCAGTTGCCGAAGAAAATATTGTAATCGGAACTTCCTGCTCACTTTTGCATGTTCCATACACAAAAGCTTCAGAAGAAAAACTTTCTGCTGATATTCTCGAACACTTTTCTTTTGCCGAAGAAAAAATCCAGGAGTTGAAAGAACTTGCTTCAAGAGACACAACAGCCTTTGAAGCAAACAAAAAACTTTTTGCAAAGCAGCGTGTTGCAAAAGACGAAACAGTTCAAAATTCTCTCGCAAAAATCACAGAAGCCGATTTTGTCCGTAAACCTGATTTTGCAGAACGCGAAAGAATCCAGCATGAAACTTTCAGACTGCCGCTTTTCCCAACTACAACTATCGGTTCGTTCCCTCAAACGAAGGAAGTCCGCGCTAACCGTGCAGCCTTCAAAAAGGGGACAATTACCCGCGAACAGTACATTGAGTTTAATCAGAAAAAAATTACTGAGTGCATAAAGCTTCAGGAAGAGCTTGGTCTTGATGTTCTTGTACACGGAGAATTTGAACGCAACGACATGGTTGAATATTTTGGAAGCCAACTCAACGGATACCTTTTTACACAGAATGCCTGGGTACAAAGTTACGGAACTCGTTGTGTAAAACCACCTGTTGTATGGGGCGATGTTAGTCGAAACAAACCAATGACAGTTGAGTGGTCAGTGTATGCTCAAAGCCAGACAAAAAAAATCATGAAGGGAATGCTTACTGGCCCTGTAACAATTTTGAACTGGTCTTTCCCACGAGAAGATATCAGCCTTAAGGAACAAACACAACAGATTGCACTTGCCATTCGCGAAGAAGTTTTAGACCTTGAAAAAAATGGAATCAAAATCATTCAGATTGATGAAGCCGCTCTCCGCGAAAAACTTCCGCTCCGCCGTAGCGACTGGCACAAAGAATATCTGGACTGGGCAATTCCGGCTTTCCGTCTCGTTCATTCAAAAGTTAGGCCTGAAACTCAGATTCACACACACATGTGCTACAGCGAGTTCAATGACATCATCCGCGACATAGATGCAATGGATGCAGACGTAATCACTTTCGAAGCAAGCCGCGCAGACCTCAAGATTCTGGATGCACTCAAGGAAGCAAACTTCAGAACAGAGGTTGGACCTGGTGTTTACGATATTCACTCAGCACGAGTTCCTTCCGTTGAAGAAATTACAGCGGCACTTAAAAAGATGCTGACAAAAGTTTCAAAAGAAAAGCTCTGGGTAAATCCAGACTGTGGTCTCAAAACCCGAGGCGAAGAAGAAACCGTAGCCAGTCTTAAAAATCTTGTAGCAGCTGCAAAAATTTTACGGGAAGGTAAATAATGACAATCGCTGAGATTCTGAAAAATAAAAAAGTTTCGCTTTCATTCGAGGTCTTTCCTCCAAAGAAAAAAGAAGCCCTCGAATCCATCAAACAAACTGCCTGTTCCCTCACCGAGCTCAAGCCTGATTTTATCAGCGTGACCTTTGGTGCCGGTGGGACAACAAAAGGCTACACCGCAGAAATTGCAGAAGCTATTGAAAAAACTGGAACAACAGCACTAGCTCATCTGACTTGTGTTCGTTCCACTACTGAGGCACTTAATTATTCAATTCAGAATCTCAAAGAAAAAAAGATTTCAAATGTACTTGCCCTGCGCGGCGACTTTCCAAAAGACGCCGTAACAGGCGAAAACATTTTTCCTTCCGGCTGCACACACGCTTCCGACCTGGTAACAATTTTGAAAAAGCAAGGCCTTTGTGTTGGCGGTGCCTGTTACCCGGAAGGCCATCCCGAAAGCAGAAGTCACGAGGCAGATATCGAACTGCTTAAACACAAAGTAGATGCCGGTGTAGATTTTCTGACAACCCAGATGTTTTTTGATAACGATATGCTTTACTCATTTTTGTATCGTCTGCAGTCTGCAGGAATTCATGTACCCGTGCTTGCAGGAATCATGCCAATAACAAATGCAAACCAGATAAGCCGAATGATAGACTTATCCAACGCTTACATTCCCCGCAAACTCCTCGCAATCTGCGACCGCTTCCGCAGCTCACCGGAAGCAATGATGCAGGCTGGAATCGCCTATGCCACCGACCAGATAATCGACCTTATTTCAAACGGCATCCGCGGAATCCACATCTACACCATGAACAAACCCGAAATCGCCCGCGCTATTATCAGCAATGTAAATGATATAATTGAGGCGATTAATAAATAATTAATTTCCCATTCAAGGATTTTTTATGCTATACTCTTTTTATGTTCGAATACGGTAAAGCAATTTGTTATTCTGGTTACAGAAGAAATCAGTCACCTGTAAATTGTACCTATCCTACTTATGATGAGGTTGTTGAAGATTTACAGATTTTAGTTAATTTGGGATTTAAATACATCCGCATGTATGATCCTGTAGAGTATGCGCGCACAACTTGTCAGGTTATCCGCGATAAGGGTTTTGATTTGAAGTTGATGCTGGGCCCTGGAATTCAGTCAGAAGTAAATAATCCGAACTGTCCGTGGCTCAAGACAAATTATTCAGAAGCAGAACTTGCAGAGCGTGCAAAATGGAATGATACTCGAATTGATGACCTTATCAAAATTGCAAATGAATATGAAGATATCATCAATGCTGTTTCAATCGGAAATGAAAACACTCCTAGCTGGGGCGCCAACAATGTTCAGGTTGAACGCCTTATCACTTTTGCAGACCGTCTTAAGGCAGACTGCAAACAGCCGGTAACTTTTAATGAAGGTGCCTTTGAATGGCCTGCCCTCACAGAACTTGCAAAGCATCTGGATATAATCTGTATACATTCCTATCCGCTCTGGTATGGAAACACAGTTGATGAAGCCCTCGAGGTAAATAAAGAATGGTACAAAAAAATCAAAGCACTCTATCCGGATAAGCCGGTTATTTTTTCTGAAATCGGCTGGGCTACAGATGCAGTTGATTTTTCACAGATGAAGGAAGGTCAGCCTAACGAAGAAAATCAGAAAAAATATTATAAGGATTTCTGGGCCTGGGCAGACAGCGAAAAAATCATTTCGTATATGTTCGAAGCTTTTGATGAACCATGGAAAGGCGGCGACAATCCACGCGAAGCCGAAAAGCACTGGGGAATCTTCGACGTAGACAGAAAACCTAAACTGGTTGAATTTTAAGCATTCATCTTTCTTCTATAATAAACTCCTATATAGCATTTATTTGCGCTAATACTAAAACGCGTGTAAAATGGTTATATAGGAGTTGTTATATTTAATGGCAAAAAAACGCTTTAAGATTTCAATAATTTTATGTTGGGTACTTGTAGGGCTGATTTTTGTTATGAATGTCATTCAGGGCATTTTGATTTCTTCCTTTACAAAAAAATCTACAGCAGAAAGTTATGCTATGGATTGTACTCAGATTACCAACGCATACTCACTGGCAATCGCAAATAAAATCAGCGAATACATGAATCAAATGACATTCTATTCTAACGCCGATATTGTTTCTACAGCAGATGACCAGCAGATTATAACCTGGCTGAGAGAGCACAATGGAAACAGAAAAACTTACTTTTCTTCTGTAATGTATGCAGGAAAAAGTGGAGTAGGTTATAACGATATTGGAGAAACTGAAAATGTTTCTAATCTTGATTTCTATAAAGAAATTATGAAAAACGGAAAATCAAGCTATATCGATAATCCTGTAAAAGATAAAAATGGAAAAATAGTTTTCCACATTGCCTGTGCTGCAAAACTCCACGGAGAAATTTTCGGTCTCTTTGCTGCAGTTGTTCCACTTGAAAATCTTGAAAATATGGTTGAATATATCCGTCTTGGAGAAAGCGGCCAAACCTGGATTATTGCTGATAATGGTACCATCGTTGCAAACTTAAATCATGATAATGTTATGAACCTGAATCTTCTGGATTCTTCAAATGATCCTAGCGTAATCCAAATCATAAAAAATGCTGTGAACGGAGGAATTGGTACCGGCTGGGGAAAAAACTGGGCAAACATAAAAGGGAACACCTTTGTTGCATACACTCCAATTGCATATACTCCCTGGATACTTGTTTTCTCTGTTTCAGAATCACAGGTTTATAAAACGGGAAATGCTTTAAGAAATACAAATGCAGTTATATCTCTTCTTACTATTATAATTCTTGCAATTTTTACTCTTCTTGTTTCAGGAGTGATGCTCAAACCTCTTGGTGTTGTAGAAAAATCAATTAATGAAATTGCATCCGGACATGCAGATTTAACTCAGCGAATTCAGATTGATTCAAAAACAGAAATTGGTTCTGTAGTTGATGGCTTTAATAAATTTTCAGAAAAACTTCAGAATATTGTCCGGGGATTGAAAAATTCAAAAGATCAGCTTGCTGCAGCAGGAGAAGAAATGCATGTCTGCTCGCAGGAAACGGCTGATTCAAATAATCAAATTTTGACAAATATTGAAACCGTTTCAGAGCGTATTTCAAATCAGTCTGCGAGTGTTGATCAGACAGCTGGTGCAGTTAATGAAATTGCTTCAAATATTCAGTCCCTGGAGCACATGATTGAACAGATGGTTATGAGTGTTTCTCAGGCTTCTGCTGCTGTAGAAGAAATGATTGGAAATATCGATTCAGTAAACGGATCTGTACGTAAAATGGCAGATCAGTTTGTTGAACTGGAAGAGACCTCTGCAATTGGTACAGAACGCCAGCAGGATGTAAATGAAAAAATCAATCAGATTGAACAGCAGTCTGTTATGCTTCAGGAAGCAAATGAAGCAATCGCAAGCATTGCAGAACAGACAAATCTCCTTGCCATGAATGCTGCAATAGAAGCTGCCCACGCTGGTGATGCAGGAAAAGGCTTTGCCGTAGTTGCAGACGAAATCAGAAAGCTTTCAGAAACTTCTACCGACCAGTCAAAGACAATCGGTAATCAGCTTAAAATAATTCTTGATTCAATTAAAAGCGTAGTTTCTGCTTCTCAGGCTTCAAGCGAGGCCTTTACTTCTGTTACAGATAAAATCCAGAGTACTGATGAACTTGTAAATCATATTAAAAGTGCAATGGAAGAACAGGCCGAAGGTTCCCGCCAGATTGGTAATGCTCTCAGCGTTATGAATGATTCAACCCTCGAAGTTAGAACAGCATCCAAAGAAATGTCAGAAGGAAATCAGGCAATACTTACAGAAATCCGTCAGTTGCAGACAGCAACCTTTGCAATCAAAGAAAGCATGGATATTATTTCCAGCACAACAGAAAAGATTACCGAAACAGGTCAGTCGTTGGATAAGATTACAAAGATTATGTATGATTCCATTCTTGAAATTGGGAACCAGATTGATCAGTTTAAGGTTTAAAATCAGGGGGCAGAGGAATGAAAAAAATTATAAACATTACAGCAGGCTTGCTGCTTGCATTTTCATTGTTTTCAGTTACTGCATGTCAAAAAACAACTTCGGACGAACAGGTAATTGGAGTTCTTTTGCGTAATGACAGCGAAGTGTTTTTGAGTGCCTACAGAAAGGGAATAGAAGCTTTTGCTGAAAAGAATGATATCAAAGTTCAAATATATTCTGCAAACAATGATGCTGCAATTCAGATAGATCAACTGAAAACTCTTCTGTTGAATGGTGTAAAAAATTTTGTGTTCATAGCCTATAACTCAGACCTTACCGAACAAATGACAAAAATAATCAATTCGCAAGGGGGCTCAGCCGCATTTTCAAATATTATCCCTACAGTAGAAGCATTAAAAGCTGGAGAAAACTTTTTCTATGCATCGTCTCCAGAAACAGATGCCGGAAAATTCCAGGCACAGATAATCGACGGCTACTTTAAAAAAAATCCTGGCAAATTACAAGGCAAAAATCTTAGAGTTCTTTATTTTAATGGTGAATACGGACATCCTGCTCAGATTTACAGAAAAGTCGGAGTTATGGAAGAACTTTCAAAACTTGGCTATAAGGTTACCGTGTTAAGGGAATTTGGCGCTAACTGGGACAGAGCCAGTGCCCGCCAGTATCTTGATTTATGGCTTGAAGGAGATAATCCTGCTTTTGATGTAATCATTGCACAAAATGATGAAATGGCACTTGGTGCAATTGATTCACTTTTAAATCACGAAATGGTAGACAATCCTGCTGATCCAACCTCTGATACAGATAAAGATGGAACAGCCCTTACAGTCCCTGTTCTTGGAATTGATGCAACAGAAGGCGGTATGGCATCTCTTCAGAAAAATCAGCTCTACGGAACTGTTCTCCAGGATGTAAATGCACAGGCAGCAACAGCACTTGAACTGGTCTGGCAATGCATGAAAAATGGAAACGCTAAGAATTTTACAACCCAGGGTGGACTTTCAGCAGCAAAGGAAACAACAAAAGAAGCCCCGCTTACAGAAAGAAGTGTGTTAGACCAGTGCTTTATCGTTCCTTTCGTTCCTGTTACAAAATAAAGAACTCTTAATATTTGATAAATCAGGCTTTAGCCTGGTAGAACTTCCACAGTTCTTCCGTGGCTAAAGCCATTTTTGTAACAGAAAAATCTGAGCCTTCCGGGTAAACATACAGGGTATCATTAATTGTATTCAAATCCACACAATCACCTTTTTTCCCAAGATAATCATATTCAATATGAACAGAATATTGAGAAGGCGCATCCAGCTTTACGGTGTACGGCTCATCTTTATAAGTGCCGCTCAAAGTAAATCCCGACATGTCATGAGTTAGTTTAGCCTTACCAATGTCAATATAACGCTTAGCATTCGGAAGTGCATCAACCTGAGCCTCGCAGGTAATTCCGTAAGTACCCTTTTCAACTTCCTTGCGAACTTCAGTACGTTCCCATTCATACCAGTCCGGAATATGACTGAACTCAGTTTCGCCAGCCACTGCCTCAAGCTCACCAAGCTCAGTCATCTGCCATTCCTTACCACAGGCATTACAGCGAAGTACAGTGCCAGCAGAAGTCATTTTGTATTCAACTCCGCAGGCTGCACATTTATATAAAACCTTGTGAAGTCCTTTTGCCCTTTCATTGTATTTTATATGAAGACCTTTTTCTTTCTGCCACTTAAAATCATCATATTCAAACTCGCGGCGAATGTCTTCCATAATTTCTTTATTGTTAAGTGAGGCTAACTGCTCCGGAGTATAAAGACATTTCATCGTAGCCTCAGTTCCCTTCACTTTGTGATCCGGCAAATTCCAGAAGGGAGAGTTTACGTGATGTCCGTGACAAATCAAAGTAACAACCGGCACCTTCAAAATCTTGGCGAGCTTACCAAGAGCCTCAGGAAGAATTGCCGTAGTGCCACAAAGAGAATATCTGGCTTCAGGATAAATCACCGCAATGTTTCCGCGATCAGTCACTCTCTTAAGCTGACGAATCAGATAAATATCATTTGTAAATTTCCGTTTACAGATACACCCGATTAAACGAAGCAGCCACTCACGTTTCCAGAACCCGTCAATGGCAACAACATAATTTGCCCTGTGTGGAAACACCGCCTTGGTTGCAACCTTAAAATCCATAAAGGCATTGTGATTGCACAAAAGCAGATACGGCGGCTTTATGTTTTCCATGTTGATTTTAGTAAGCTTGTTTTTATGCGAAATCACCGCAGGCATAGAAAGAAGCCAGATAAGTGGCAAAAGATGCTGCCTCATCGGAACAGCGGCCATGTCAAAGCGTTTAATATCGTCGAGCATATTTTCTCCGTTATTAAATTATAACATGGGATTCTTAATAGTAGAAATGATTTTTTGGGCGTGCCGGCAGCAAGCTGCCGTCGGCTGTTCCACCCTTCGCTGACGCTCACCGTCCTCACTCACTAACTAACGTTAGTTCGCTCCGGTCGGCTGCTTCGCAGGGGCTCCATAGCCTCACGCATTTCCTCTCTGCTGACTTGTGACAGATGATTAAAGATGAGAAGTCTCTGTCCCTTTTCGTCAACCAACTCCTGCGCCTTAAACATTCCCCGCACATACACCTGCGCGATGTGGTTGGCACAAACGCGGCAGGTGTAGAGATCTCGCAGCTTCTCAGCGGTGCTAATATCCGCGATGTCGGGCACGTGGAGTTCCACCACCATAAATTGATGAATAATTCGTGCGGCGGTCTGCCGGTTCAGCAGAGTCTCCGGGTGGCGTTCATCACTGTCTTCGAGCCAGCCACAAAAGTGCCCGTAGCGCAGAAGCTCGCCCAGCGTAAGCGAAGCGTCCGAGCCCTCACCCGGTGCCGCGCCGCCACACTCAGTGCCAGCCATACACTCAGAGTCCGCTCCACACTCCGTCCACAGCATCTCCACAAACTCGCCGACAGTAATTTCTGTGTTATCGTCGTCTAACATTATCTCGCAACAACCTTAAGAGTCACATTTCCGCAAGCATCTAGTTCCTTCACACTAAATGCAACATCACTCAGTTTGTCAAAACTAACAGTACATTTCTCGCAAGTCCACAAGTTCGTCATTTCAAACGATTTTGCCTCATAAAAATCAGCCGGCAGCTTCTCGCCCAAATACTTTTTAATCAGCTCAAGCCCAACGCTAAACTCACCGTTTTTCTTTTCCTGGCTCAAATTCAAAAAGCATAAAGCAAGGCTTCCATCACTAAGCGGCTTAGCAAGAACATCAACTCTATCACAATCAATAATATAATCCTTATCCGGCTGCAACACCTGGCCACCACCACATACCGTCTTTGCAGTAGTAAAAATCCTCTTCGCCTGAACACCAAGCTCATCCTGATTCAAGGCAATCAATTCACTGTTAGCAATAATATTGTAAAGCTCATCACCCTTTTGAACCCGTCTCAAATCAAGCCCCAACATCAAAGGCGAGTTCATCATACACCACATGGTAAAATGAGTCTGACTCATCTGAGTTGTCATACCGTTCATTCCAACCATCAGCATGTCAGGATCATTCCAGCCCTTATCGAGCCCCGCAAACTCATCCATTACAACTGCTTTATTATATTGAGAAGTTACACTTGGAGTTCCCGGATCCGTCCATGCACCAAAACCTGCGTCTCCATCGCGGCCAACACGGAAGGTAATATCATTTAAAATACGCCAGGAGTCCCCTACTTTGTAGCCCCAATTCTGCGGCTGAGTTTTTCCCCATTCACACAAAGAAAGCAGAACATCATGTCCAGGCTTAGCTTTGTTAAGTCCATCTAACATTGCAGCATAAGAACACAAAGTATTTTCCTGACGGCGGTGATTCATCAAACGAAGCTTGTTGAGCCCCGCACGCAGATTGATTTTTATTACGTCAGATTCTCTAAACTCTTCACAAGAATTAGTCGCCTCTAACAAATCATCAAACAAAACTTCTTCGCCAACAGCTACCTGCAGCCACTCACCACATCCATTCACACGTCCAGTCGCGTAAGTAACAACTAACTCGTATTCTCCAGCCGAAGGCACTTCAAGCTCAAAAACTAGTTCCCCGCTCATATCTCCAACTGGAGTTGTCCCCGTGTTAGTTCCATCAAACGTACCGATTCCACTCACATAATCATCTTTTATAAAGGCACCGCGACCAACCAATTGCCCCTCAATCGCTTTGAATGTTTTTTTGAACTTCCCCTGCCCGCCTGCACTACGAACTTCAATTCCCTTAATATTCGGTGCAAAAACATAGCGTGCATTTTCCGGATTCGAAAAAGTAGCATTATCCCAGAGATAGTAACAGTTATCAATTTTCAAAAAGTCAACGCCCCAGTCCACATAAGACTGAGCATCAGTTTCTTCAAATCCACAGGTTCCAACTGCCGCACCCGCACAGAGATTTGTTCCAATGTCATTGTACATTCCAAACTTCAGACCACGCGCATGTACATAATCAGAAAGCGCCTTAAATCCGCCCGGAAACTTCACAGGCTCATTTGCAAGCTTTCCGTCTTCCCGCTCAGACTTATAACAGCCGTCATCCAGCACCAGATATTTATAACCAAGCTTATCAAGCCCAAGTTCAACAAGCTTATCAGCCATAGCCTTAGTGAGAGCCTCAGTGTTTCCACTACCAAAAGCATTCCAGCTGTTCCAGCCCATTGCAGGCAGACGGCCTTTTTTATTTCCTTCAAATACTTTTCCATTCTTAAAAGAATCAAATCTAAACTTTTTATCTGTAATTTTTGCAGGTTCCTTAGGAATCATTTTTTACCTCTTAGCCCTTAAATCTAACTATTTTTCCAACACACTTCAAGCAGTAGTTTTTCTTATCTACTCTACAAGACTCAAAAAAAGTATTAAAATCTCCCTATGTCTGAACAAAATCTTATCACAATCCAAAACTGTAGAATTGAAAACAGTCGCAATGTTGTTGTACCTGAGCTTTCCTGGAAAATGAACGAAGGCGAAGTCTGGCTAGTTACCGGTGCCAACGGTGGCGGCAAAGCTGATTTCTTAAACGCCCTCGACGGAAGTCTTAAAATCATTCCGAATACTGAAGGCCTTTATTCAAATATTTTTTCCGACTCTGTAGAACTTGTTTCTCTTGAACGTGCTGCCCGCCTGATTCAGGAAGAGCGCGAAAATGATGAAAGCGATTATCTTGAAGGCGGAGTTGACCACGGCCGCACAGGTCGTCTTTTTATTGCCCAGGGCTTGAATCCTCAGCTCAAAAAAGGCACAGAGCTCCCAGACAATCTGAATTATCTTGATAACGACCCGGCCATAAAATTATGCGGTATCGAAAAGATTCTGGACCGCGGCTTAAAATATATGTCCACCGGAGAAATCCGCCGTACCCTTCTTGCCCGCGCCCTTGTTTCGGGTAAAAAACTTTTGATTTTGTCAGACCCTTTTGCCGGCCTCGATATTCAGAGCCGCACAATTCTTTTAGACTTTTTTGATTCTATTGCAAAACGCTCCGGCAGCGCTCAGCCTCATATAATTTTGGGAATGGAACGCTGGCATGAAATCCCGGATGCAATTACCCATGTTCTTGAATTTACAGACAAAAAAGTTTCCTTCTGTGGCGCCCGCTCTGATTATGAAAAATTACTTGCCGAACGCGCAGAGGGAAAAGAAGCCGAAGCTGAAAAAGCAAAACAGGATTTTCAGGAAGGCTTTGCAGAACTGACTCAGACTACTAAAAATGCGGCTGACACGGAAAATGCTAAAGACCTCGCTGAATCCAATACAAACACCGCACCGCAGGACTACCTCGTAGAAATGCACAAGGTAAACGTCGGTTGGGATGGTCACACTGTTTTGAAAGACCTTACCTGGTCTCTCAAACGTGGCGAACACTGGCTCGTTCGTGGCCCAAACGGCAGCGGCAAAACCACCTTCCTCGAACTGATTACCGGTGACAATATGCAGGTTTTCAGCAACGATGTGCGCATTTTCGGCAAGCGTCGCGGCTCAGGTGAAACCATCTGGGATATCAAAAAACGCCTTGGAATTGTTTCTTACCGTATGCATGTTGAATACCGCATGCTCGGCGGAACATCACTTCTCGCAGTTATTGTAAGCGGCTTCCGCGACAGCATCGGCCTTTATGGTGCCCCAACCGATATGGAAGTTGCTGCGGCAAAAAAATGGCTCGCTCTTGGCGGATTTGCAGGCCGCGAATCAGAAAACTTTGGCAGCCTCAGTTACGGCGAACAGCGTGCAATTCTCATTCTGCGCTCAGCTGTAAAAACTCCGGAAATCTTGATTCTTGACGAGCCATGCCACGGCCTCGATGAACAGTACAGAAGCAAAATCCTTCATCTTATGGAACTAATTGGCAATGGCGGCACAACCACAATGCTGCACGTTACCCACGACCCGAGCGAAGTTCTGACTTGTGAAAAACACATCCTCGAACTCCATCCGGGTGAAGAGCCAATGTTTCAAATCATTGTAAAATAGTATCATCCTCGGACTACTGTAGTGTCATCCTCGGGCTTGACCCGAGGATCTTATCTTCAATAACACATATTTAGTACATCTTCATCATATTATTGCCGATAATCTCTTTATGAAAAGAATCAGCTTATTGTTAATCCTCTCAGTTTTTTGCAGCGTTGCTTTTGCCCGCGGAAAAGCTGATATCGAAGTTCCAACAGAAGAAGTAGAATACGCCCTCAAAGGCGACGAACCTTCCGTTACAGCCACAGAAGAAGAAAAACCACTTCTCCCCCTCTATACCCTGAATCAGGCAACCGGAAATCCAGTTAAGCTCCGCGAAAGCTGGGGCTATGTTATGCAGAGCCGCTTAGATGAATACGACAACAACATTCCTCTAACCGATGTTTGTTTTTTCTCTGCAGAAATCAACTGCTACGGCGAACTCACAGCCATTCCAAACCGTTCCAGAATCAACACAAAAGGAGCCCGCTGCCACTTAGTCATCACCTGCGACAGCAAATCACTCACACACTTCATTCTGGAACCCGGCAGCAAAGTCCGCAACAACCTCTTAAAAGCAATAGTAAAAGCCGGTGCTCCATACGACGGAGTCCAGATAGATTTTGAACTTGTTCCTGCCCGCGACCGTAAAAACTTCATCAATTTCCTTTCAGACCTTCGCTACATGCTCGGAAAGGCAAAATGGTTTACAGTCTGCGTACCAGCCCGCTTTAAATTGCTTTCAGAAGATATTTACCCATATTCAGAAATCGCAAATTACTGCGACCGCGTTTTTGTAATGGCTTATGATGAGCACTGGTCTGGTAGCCGCCCTGGAGCTGTTGCTTCCATAGACTGGTGCCGCAAGGTGATGGAATACGCACAAAAATCAATTCCTCAGAAAAAGCTGATTATGGGCCTGCCTTTTTATGGCCGCACCTGGGCCAGCGAAACTACAGCCGGTGCCTGGTACTTCAGCGGCGCAAACCGCATCATGACAGAGCATCAGGTTCCGGAAGTTACTTATATTGATGATATTCCAACCTTCAAATATACCGCTCAGGTAGAAGTCACAGGCTACTTCAACGACACCTATTCTGTTCTGCAACTAGCCCGCCTTTACGAAGAAGCCGGTATACAGAAAATGGGCTTTTGGCGCATTGGTCAGGAAGATCCGTCTTTCTGGAACTGGATAAGGATTAACAAATAAGAGCCCATAAACATCAGACTAAATTTTCTATTGCAATATTATGTTCACGCAAAAAAATAATTAGCTTCAGACATTTTTCTGCTAAATACTTTTTAATAATACATTCGATTGGATCAATATTTATGTAATCTCCATTTGTTTTGTATGAACCATAAAAGCATGTGCCTCCACATAAGTAACGTGCCCAACATTCGTTGCAAGTACCTCTTTGGCCAACTAATATATTATGATTTATCTTTCTGTAATCTATTCCATCCTCTATATTACCATAACAAAAATCTTTATTATCTGTAAAATAAAGACATGGATATATTTCTCCTTTAGAATTAACAACAATCTGATCATCAAAGCTGCATCTTCGCACAATCTTTACTCTGTTTAAGAAAGAAAAGAATGAAGCCAAAATCATATCTTCCTTCAGTAAATAAAATAAACTAAAATCTTTCCTAATTGATGTGTTTTCTAATTCCTCAAATACTTCATCATAACCAGCAAGTAACTGATTCACATTTTTATCATTAAAGGAACATTCATATCCTGGACGAACAGGTGTCATAGAAATTTGATTGAACCCAAGAGATAGAAGATGTTTTATAATAGAAAGTGGTTTTGGATATTTTGAAGTTAAAACAACAGAGGCTTTCAAGTTTATACCATTTTGATGGAATATTTTGATATTATTTACTATTTTCTCATATGAATTAATTTCACCATTGAACTTTCTATTATAATCATGAACCTCTTTTGGCCCATCTATACTTATCCATAAAGGATTAATATCACAACTTTTAACAAAACTAATGAATTCTTTAGAAGCACATGTTCCATTCGACATAAACCAGAATGTTACAAATGGGATTTGTCGCTTATAAATAAATCGATCATATTTTATTTCAAGCCCCCATCTATTTAATCTGTATAATCGCCATTTAGCAAGAATATTTCTTTTGTTTACCTCACTTCTATCATTTTCTTTGAACATGCTCTCAGACATATTCAATAATTCAAAAAGATTCCGTATTCCAAGCAACGCATTTAGATATTTTGTTACCTCTGTTTTATCTTCCTTTGGAAAAGGAAGGTTAGAAATATAAGATAAATCTCTTTTAAGATAAGTATAAAAGTCTTTAAACCTATCTTCAATAAAATCAGTTTCTTTAAACTGATAGTTTTCATAACATATATATTCATCTGCGATCTGTTTTAAGAGTGGTAAGTCTAGAGACGATTCCGAAGTCATTGAATAAGAAATCACATATTCGGAAGCTTCAGGTTTATATCGTTTAGTCACATAATCTAAAGTCTTCTTTACTGTCTGAAGATTACTTACAGAAGGATTTGATTTGTCTCGGTAACAATATGAACAATTCAAATTACATCTGTTACTAGTATTTATCATAACAGAACATTTTGATTCTGGGGATAATGGTAAAACTTCATCTTCATTAAACTTTCTTACTGCTTTACAAAAGCCCAACAATTTCATTCCTTCTTCCAAAGAAAGATTCAAAAAGTTTTTACTGTCATTATCTTTCGATATTTTTTCAATTAAGTCACAATCTGCCGAATAAAGTCCGTGAGAAAATGAATCATAAAACCATAGATCTTTTTCACCTTTAATTTTATGAAACCTTTTTTTATTTTCTAATTCTGGAATAATGTTTTGTATTTCATCTAAAATCATTTTTACATATTCTTTAAATAATCAATTTTTTCAGGATTCCAATCTGGTCCTTGCATACCACTTGCTAAATCTATTTGTGGATTGAATTCTTCCGCCGCAAGAGTATAGCAATCGCCTATAGAAGATGTCTTTTTTATTGTAAAAGCCATTCCTTTTGACAACATGTTTTGTTGTAGATTTTCCAATGTATGTGAATAATAGAATGTATACTTCTCTGGACGACATAAATATGCCTTATTAAAAGCTGCAAAGAAAATTCGGAATTTATAAGGATTTAAAAAAACATATTTATATACAGCCTCGGTAATCTGTGGATATCCTGGATTAAAAAAATCATCCACTACAAGAACCGCATCTAATGTTAACAGCTTATCCGCCAATTCCATATCAAAATAAACATTTGAACCTGTATGACAACCATCAATATGGAAAAAACGAAAAGAGTTTAATAAATCCTGATTAGTATTCTCTTTTAAGAAATCTTCCGATTTATAATTACATAAAAGACAATTATCCGGTATTCTCCTACAAACAGAATCAATATTACGATAAATAACTTCTTTATTCTTTTCTATAAGAGGATCAATCAAAAATATTTTTTCAGATTCTTTAGAGAAATTACATATTATTGTCGAAGATTTTCCTTCCCAAACTCCAATCTCTCCAAGGTTTCCACAAATACTATACTGATTCTGAAATTCCAAAAAAAAAGAAAAAATACCATGCGAAGCCGGAGAAAACCACCCGTTAATTGGATTCAATAACTGTTGTCGCTGTGCAAAAGCAATATCTTCTTTTATATTATGATTCTTTGTAAAAAGACTTTCTTTTTCCATAACTTGCTCATTTTTTTAATTAAATATTTCCTTTACCGAATTCAATAATTGATTAAATGTATGTATAAACTGGTAACCGCGATCATTTTCATCTGTAACACTCAACAGATAGTTATAAAAAAGTGGAGCATTTTTTTGTCGCATATAATAGCCCTGAGACCCCTCTATTCCTCGTTCGTAATCTTGCTTTTCACCTTTACGAAAATATATATATTTTTTCATTTTATCAAAATAGTCATTTTGTTCTTCAACATCAATATTATCCCTAAAACGGATAAAATAAACCCAGTCTTCTATGAATATTTGAATTATAAAACAACCTAGACCATAAATTTTTCCAAACTCCGCCTGTGAATATTGAATTGATATATCTGCATTTGATACAGATATCCAATCATAAACCTCATAATCAGAGGACGGATATTCATAGATATATTTTTTTTCTTTCAACGCATTTTTTATACTTTCTAAAGTCATGGAATCTTCTGTTGGAAATAGTCTCTCATTAAGACAAGGCTTCATAAACTTTAAAAAATCAGAAGTACTCTCTCTATAAACTTCCAAATGAAAGTCATCCGACGGAGGTATAACTGGCTTATTAATATAAAACACATTGTTTGGAATCTGTAATTTATTCAGGTATTTGTCTTTAATAACATCTATATATTCTTTTGCATAAGTCTGAATAAGAAAAAGCATGCTTAAAACTATTGAAATTATCTTTTTATTCATATTACCACCTTATATGACTACCGAGAGTAATCCAGCATGCGGTACCCTCCATTACCTGTTGTTGCAAGCGTCAATGCAGAAACATCACCAATTGTCCCGTTATATGGATCATAATACTTTCCGTTACCTATATCACTAACAAAATGATCTGGACGAGGATCACCTTTATAATCCCAAGCATAAATAATTGCATCTGCTTTGTCTACATCAGTTGTATATTTATATGTCCCCTTCAGCCCCATTGAAGTTGCCATATCATTAGCTGCTTGTTCCCAGTTTTCTATTGTTGCATCAAGACCATTTATATGTTTGGCCTTAACAGCCGCTTCCATCGCATCATAAATCTGTTTATCAGTTAGAGTTTTACCTGTCTCTTTTGTATACTGCTCAGATAATTCATTTAACAAAGAAGTTGCCGCACACGCATGGTCTCCAAAATTCGTTGTAAAACCATTTCCACAAACAAAAGTTCCCTGCTTTGTATATGTCGGTACAACAGATTTATTACTTCCACCTGAAGTTCCGCCGCCACACCCTGAAGAATAGACACCAGAGCAACTATAGTTTCCCCCACCACCACAATTGCTGAAATTTGATGAAACAGTTCCGGAGCAGCTGTAACTTCCTCCTCCACTACAGCCTCCTGATACGCCTCCGCTACAGCCACCACTTCCAGCTGAATTGCTTCCAGAGCAACTGTAGCTTCCTCCAGTATACGAAGATCCGTTACTACTAACTTGACCTCCTCCGCAAGAGCTTCCACTTGCCGACCCCCCACTTCCACTAGAAGAACTGCCTCTTCCTGAAGGTCCACCTCCACAGCTTCCACCATTTACTATAATAAGGGCCTCTCCTGTAAGTTCTTCTGCATAATCTGCAAAGTCATAGATTCCGTAGTTAGTGTACTTTTTCATATTCTATCCTTCATAAAATATAATATGGTATTTTATATTTTTGATTTTTTTCAAAAATATCTTGATTTTTTCTTATAATCTTATTATAGTGACTTTTTTTTTTTTTCTGTCAAGTGATATATTTTTTTTAATTTATGAATTTAATAATGAAATATTGTTTGGTAAAACAACAGGATGAGACAGATTGCGGTGCTGCCTGTTTAGCAACTATAGCAAAATATTATGGAAAAAGAATTTCTATAACAAAGATTAGAAACCTTGCTGGAACTGACACTAAAGGAACCTCCGGCAAAGGAATTATAAAAGCTGCATCCTCAATAGGTTTTACCTGTAAGGCATTAATTGCAAAAGAGAAAAAATTACGCACTGATTTACCTTTTCCAATAATTGTTCACATAAATAGAGATGGTTTGGAGCACTATATTGTTGTTTACAAAATCAAACAAAACAAACTATTGGTTGCTGACCCAGCCGACTCTCTTTGTTGGATTAAAATTGACTTATTTTATCAATGGTGGACAGGTATCTTTTTCTTCATTTCTCCCAACTCGCATTTTGAAAAAACAAATGACGATAAAACTTTTTTCCAACGATTCTGGTATCTACTTCAGCAAAATAAAACAATTGCAATTGAAGTTTTTATAGCAAGTTTTGTTCTTACAATCCTTGGAATTCTTGGAGCTTTTTATTTTCGTTATTTAATTGATGATGTTATTTATTCTTATTTACCTCAAGCCCTTATTTCCGTTTCTGTTGCATATCTTATTGTTTTGATATTTCAAAGCCTCTTAGGTTTTGCAAGAAATAATTTGATTATATTTTTAAGCAACAAAATGGATGCTTCTCTAACCCTTGAATATTTCAACCACATTTTGCATCTTCCATTGGATTTTTTCATGCAACGTAAAACCGGAGAAATTCTTTCACGTTTGGGTGATATTGGCACAATAAAAAATGCCCTTTCAAGTATGACTATTGGTGTAATACTTGACTGTATCATGCTTATTTTTGGTGGAATTGTTCTCTTCACTTTTAGTTCCTCTCTTATAGGAATTGCAATAATTCCTGTAATTCTATCTGGCTTGCTTGTTCTTACATTTTCAAAGAAATTTAAAAAACTAATATACACGCGTTCTGTAATTGAAGCAGAAAAATATTCACACTTTGTAGAAATGATTAACGGAATTGCTACAGTAAAAGCTCTTTCAACAGAAAATGATTCTTATGATAAAGCTGAACTAAAAATATTAGACTCAGTTTCTAAAGATTTTAAATTATCCAATCTGGGAAACTTTCAAGGTACTTTACAAGGTTTTCTTTCTCAGACTGGAAACCTTGCTGTATATTGGTATGGAAGTTTCCTTATTATGCAAGGTAAACTTTCGCTAGGTGAACTAATTTCTTTTGTAACTCTGTTGGGATATTTTTTAGGCCCCCTAAGCCGTCTCATTACTCTACAGCCACAATTACAGGAACTCTCAGTTGCAAGTAGACGTCTTGGTGAAATTCTAGATTTAAACGAAGAAGACAATCTAAATAGCGGTCTATTTAGGCTTAAAGAAACACAAGGCAACATTAGTATAAAAAATCTAACCTTTTCTTATGGAAGCAGGGGAAACACTTTGGAAAACATTTCTCTGGATATAAAAGCTGGTCAAAAGGTTGCTTTTGTAGGTCCTTCTGGTTCTGGAAAAACAACATTAATAAAGATGCTCCTTAAATTTTATAATCCTGATAGTGGTGATATTTTTTTAGATGAAAAGAACATAAAAGATATTAATACAGCATCTTACAGAAGTTTTTTTGGTTATGTTCCTCAAGAAATCCTACTTTTTTCAGGAACTATAGAAGAAAACATTACTTGGGGAAATTATGATGTAACCCCAGAGGAAATATTTAATGCAGCAAAGGATGCAGAAGCCCTCGGTTTTATTTCAAAATTAAACGAACGTTTTGCTACCAAAATTGGAGAACGTGGAGCATCTCTTTCTGGCGGAGAACGGCAAAGAATAGCTCTTGCTAGAACTCTTTTAAGAAAACCAAAAATTCTTGTTTTGGATGAAGCAACCTCAAGTCTGGATAGTCTTTCAGAAGCTGCAATTATGAAAACAATCGATAATATCGGCAAAGGTATGACAACTATAATAGTTGCGCACAGACTTTCTACGATTAAAAATTGCGATCAAATCTTTGTATTAAAAGACGGAAAACTTTTAGAAAATGGTACTCACATAAATCTATTAAATAAAAATGGTATTTATGCACAAATGTGGGAAAGCCAAAATCAGGAAGTAATACAATTATGAAATATTATGCTGAAGAAACAATTCCATACACTCAAGAATTCTTTTTACGGAAAAAACCTTTATTTCAAAGCATAATTATTTGTTCATTAACCGCGTTAATTGTTTCTGTTTTCATTTTCATTTCTTTTGCTAAATTTGAAGAAGTTATAAAAGTTCCTGGTACAATTAGACCTGAAGAAAAAATTTCATCTATTTCTAATGCAGTTACAGGACGTATAAAATCTATTACGTATGAATCTGGGCAATCAGTTTCTAAGGGCCAAATACTACTTGAAATTGACCCTACTCAATTAGAAGCCGAAAAAGAAAGTCTTTTATCTCAAATGGAAGAAGAAAACGAAAAATTAACTGCACTATATGAAATCAAAGAAAGTATATTATTCAAGAATAATAAAATCGATAAAAACCATTATGAAGCTTTTTTACGATATGAATTATGGAAAACAAATCTAGAAAAACTTGAAAATCAAAAAAAACTTTATCAGGAACAATTTTTACTTGAGAAAAAATTGCCTGAGTCTATGACCACAATAACGAGAGTTCATGAACTTGAAACTGAATACCTTATTTCCTGCAATAATTTTGATAACTATGATATTTCTTTCAAACATGATATAGAATCTGAAATAATAAGCTACGAAACCTCCAAAAAAATTAATAAAGCTAAACTAAAACAAATAGAAGATTCTCTTTTATATACAAAAGTTCGTGCTCCTATAGATGGAATTATTCAGGAAATATCAGTATTTAACGAAAATGATTGGATTCAAGCTGGAGAAAAACTGTTCAATGTAATTCCAAATGATACAAATATGGTAAAAGTTGAACTTTCAATTCCTGCAAAGCAAGCTGGAAAAATTGAAAGTGGAATGAATGTAAAAATGCGCTTTCCTAGTCTTCCATATCATGAATTTGGCGGAACCGAAGGTAAAATTATTACTATAGATCCAGATATTACAAGAACTCAAAATGGAGAAGCTTTCTTTCTGATCAAAACAAATCTTAACAAATTATCCTTATCTGACAAGAAGGGAAAAGTATACCCCTTGAAAGTCGGACTCCAAGTCGATGCAAGGATTATCATATCAAAAAAAACTGTTCTGAAATTTATATTGGAGAAAATGAATTTATGGTACTAAATAACAATTATAAACGCAAGTTCATTTTTCTGATTATCGCAATCTTATTTTCAGTCAATATTTATGCACAACCAGATATTTCCTCTACTGGAAATAATTATTGGATTGAATTTATGCACACAGCCTTTGAAAAAAGTAAAAAGGTAAATGAAATCAAAAAAGAATACATTTTTTCTATTATAAATAAAAACCAATATAATTATAAATGGCTTCCAACTCTTTATTTTGAACTCCAGAATACTTTTAAGTATACAAGAGGAGATTCTATATCTATCTTAAATCAAAATTCTGGATTAGAGCAAATATGGCTTTCTAACTCAATAACTAATATAGTGATAAATCAAAAACTTCCAGGGAATGGTTATCTTTCCTTAAATTCCAGTTATGGGCTTAATTATTCTATTAGTAACAGAGTATTCCTGCAATCTCCTCAAATTCAGTTCAGTCTTAACCAATACCTTAGCAGAGGAGCTTTTGGAATCACAAAAGATCCAGAGTTTTTTCTTATAAAAGAACAAACAAAATATGCTGAATTAATATATAAACAAAATCTTAACTATGAAATTCAAAATATTCTTCAAATTATAAAAAAATTTGATTGTTTTTGTTCACAAGAAAATTATTATAATTCCCTTGTACAAGAATATGAAAGCGAACTAAATACATCCATAGAAAAAAATAACTCAGGCTTACAATCTAATCTCCAAATACACTATTCGCGTCATCAGTATTTACAAGCTCTTAACAATCTAAACAATATTCGCTCCGAAAAAGAGAATATAAGAAAAGAGCTTTTACTTTTAGTACCATATTTTAATATCTCAAATTTAAATGAAGAACGTTATGCGCTTTATAAAATGATTCACCAAATATATACATCCCTTGAAATAGAAAATGAAAGTATTGAAAAAAATATTGAATCAAAGATTTATTCAAGTATTCTAAAGCAACATCTACTTCAATATCAAACAGAAGAAATGAACTTTGCTCCAGAGTTCTTTATGATTTCGTCTCTTTCTCCAAATAACAACATAAATAATACCTATGGCGATTGGTACAAATCTTTCCGTATTTTAAAAGAAAACAAAAACTTCTTTGATTATTCTATAATAATTGGAATAAGAAAAAACTTTGATATTCCACTAGCTAAAAAAACAAGAAAGGAAATTTATAAATTAAAAAAGAATTCGATAGAAATTGAATTATCCATTTTACAAAGTTCTCAAAAAAAAGAATTAGAAATCCTAAAAGAAAATGTAAATACTAAGCATGAATACATAGAAAATCTAAATGTTGAAATAAAATCTGAACAATCGTTTAGAGAGAAAAGGCAAAATTTATACAAAAATAATATAATCTCCAAAGATGAATTTTTGAAGAGTGAAACCTTCTATTACCAAATATATATGGATTATATAAATACTTTTTGGGAATGTGTTGATAATCATATTAGTATAATTAATATGTGTTCAAGCGAAGCATTAATTTTGAAAAATTTTTGTGGAGATTTATTATGAAAAATAAACTTTCTATTCATTCGTTTATTAGAGTTATTATTATCTTGGCTATTTTTGTATCAACATTTCTGAGTTGTTCATTTTTTGAAAGTCCTCAGGGTACTTGTGAATTACTTTCTATCTATACCCAAAATGAAGAAGATTCTCATTATATTATTGCTACATTAAAAATATCAAATATCAGTAATATGACTATTTACAATTCAACTATTAACATACAGGCAGATACAAATAAAAGAACATATTATAAAACTATATCACAGAATATTATGATAAAACCAAATAAAACAATTTTTATTCCAGTAGAATTATATTTTATTCAAAAATCGAAAGAAACAACAGAAAAAGAAGAATGGTATACAGACTCCTTTATTATATCTGATTCATCTTGGGATTAAAGTATATTTTTTCTTCATTAAATAAGTGACACTTTTCCATCTTTCATGTGTTATAATATCTAGAGAGACAAAAATCTCATATAGAGGAGAAAAAGCATGAAGAAAATTATTTCTATTCTTTTAATTTTGTTTACTGTCTCCGCAGGCCTCGTATTTGCAGAGAGCACACCAGATCCTTTTGACAGCCTTGTTGAAAAGCTTCTGAAAAATTTTGATGATGAAGGCGCAACCGTTGCCGTAAAAGTTTTCACTTCTGATTTGGGAAACAACGAACGCAAAAAGATTTCTAAATC
>OCVV012887396.1_pt1 | contig 25961 bp, 28 predicted proteins | sample 1539721 | NCBI WGS metagenome assembly OCVV01 (sample SAMN02144230, study PRJEB22623) | gut metagenome | biome: sheep rumen | host: Ovis aries | place: New Zealand | reverse complement strand
CGCCTTCAGGCGAATGACCTGATCGTTCGGTGCAGACGCATTGAGCAGCGCCAGAGAGTCCGCAAGCGCCTTCTGTACGGTCATCAGTGCCTCGGCCTGGCCCTGGGCTTCCTTAATCTGTGCCTCCCGCTTTGCATCGGCGCGCAGAACCATCGATTCTTTTTCGCCCTGTGCAACGAGAATGGCAGACTGCTTCTGACCTTCCGCAACGAGGATCGCTTCGCGGCGTTCGCGCTCTGCCTTCATCTGCTTTTCCATGGATTCCTGAATTGCCTGCGGCGGAATGATATTTTTCAGCTCGACACGGTTTACCTTAATGCCCCATGCATCGGTTGCCTCATCGAGAATCGTGCGCATTTTGCTGTTGATGACATCGCGCGAGGTCAGCGTCTCATCCAGTTCCAGATCACCGATAATATTTCGGAGTGTAGTGGCTGTCAGATTTTCAATGGCTGCCATGGGGTTTTCTACGCCGTAGGTGAACAGCTTCGGGTCGGTAATCTGAAAGTAGACAACCGTATCAATCTGCATTGTGACGTTATCCTTGGTAATAACCGGCTGCGGTTCGAAATCAACAACCTGTTCCTTCAGCGTAACCTTGCGTGCAATTCTCTCAATCAGCGGCATTTTAAAATGCAGACCGGTCTGCCATGTTCCCTGATAGGAGCCGAGGCGTTCAATCGTATACGCCTTAGCCTGCGGGACGATTTTAATATTGGATACCACAACAATGAGAATAATTGCCAGAATAATCAAAAAAATCATAGTTTTCCTCCTCCATTCGTTTGACAGCGTTCCACCATCGCCTTGACGCCGGATATATCGCGCACGACAACAGTTTCTCCTTCCGGAATCATAACGTCTTTCTCAATATTTCTCGCGGTCCAGATCTGCCCCATCAGGCGAATCTGGCCGGTGCCATGCTGATTGTCAATCGTCTCAATGACAATCGCGGTCTGATCGAGAATGCGGTCTGCATTTGTCTTATCCTGCCGTGTGCGCAGTGCACCGCGTAGGAGCGGACGAAGAACCAACAGCATAGCAAAGGATGCGATTAGGAAAACAGCAAACTGCACTGTCGTGCCAAATCCCAACGTCACGGCGAGCAGTGCACCAATGCACCCCGCAGCGAACCAGATTGTGATGAGCTGTGTGGTAGCAGCTTCCGCTACCAGACAAACAATCAGTATAATCAGCCAAAGATAAACAGGCTGCGTCAGAGTCACATCGCTCCTCCTCCTTTCTGTGATAAACAATCACCGAGTCTCTAAATATATAGAAAAGCATGTGGCTTCTTCCTTATGATTATACCATGAGAATTTCTGTCTGGGTAGACTTTCTGAAAAGAAAACAGGCACAACCCGAAGGTCGTGCCTGTCAAATCATTTTGGGACTAATTAATACATACCGGGGCCCATATCGGGGGCAGCCGGAGCAGCCGGAGCCGGCTCCTTGATGTCCGTTACAATCGACTCTGTGGTCAGAACGGTTGCAGCAACAGAAGCTGCATTCTGCAGAGCAGAACGGTTGACCTTGGTCGGATCCACAATACCGGACGCAATCATATCGCAATAGTTCTCGGTATAAGCATCGAAGCCATAGCCGACCTTGCCGGATTCACGAATCTTCTCGAGAACAACTGCGCCGTCAATACCTGCGTTCGCTGCGATCTGCTTGATCGGCTCCTGCAGTGCCTTGACAACGATGTTGACACCGGTCTTTTCATCGCCCTGTGCCTCGTCAGCAACCGTCTGCACTGCAGCAATCGCATTGACATACGCTACGCCGCCGCCGGCTACGATGCCTTCTTCAACCGCAGCGCGGGTTGCATTCAGCGCATCCTCAACGCGCAGCTTCTTTTCCTTCATCTCAGTCTCGGTTGCAGCGCCGACCTTGATGACAGCTACGCCGCCCGCCAGCTTTGCGAGTCTCTCCTGCAGCTTCTCACGATCGAAGTCAGAGGTGGTGTTCTCAATGGCATGACGGATATTCTCAACACGAGCTGCGATTTCCTCTGCAGCGCCTGCGCCGTCAACAATGACAGTACCTTCCTTATTGACCTTGACCTGACGTGCACGGCCCAGCATATCCAGCGTTGCATCCTTCAGCTCCAGACCAAGCTCTTCAGAGATGACCTGACCGCCGGTCAGAACAGCGATATCTCTCAGCATTTCCTTGCGGCGATCGCCAAAGCCCGGTGCCTTGACGGCAACACAGGTGAACGTACCGCGCAGCTTGTTGAGCAGCAGCGTGGACAGTGCCTCGCCTTCCAGATCCTCGGCAATAATGAGCAGCTTCTTGCCGGTCTTGACAATCTGCTCCAGCAGCGGCAGCAGATCCTGAATGTTGGAAATCTTCTTGTCGGTAATCAGGATGACTGCATCGTCAAGAACAGCTTCCATCTTATCGGTATCGGTAACCATATACGGGGTGATATAGCCGCGGTCAAACTGCATGCCCTCTACGATCTCAGAGTATGTCTCTGCGGTCTTGGATTCCTCAACGGTGATAACGCCGTCTGCAGAAACCTTATCCATAGCCTCAGCAATCAGCTCGCCGATGGTATCATCGCCGGAAGAAATGGCAGCAACGCGAGCGACATCGCTGGAGCCCTTGATCTTCTCGGAATTCGCCTTGATGGAATCGATGGCAGCGGTTACGCCCTTGGCAATACCCTTGCGCATAATCATCGGATTTGCGCCTGCGGCGACATTCTTCATGCCCTCACGGATGATAGCCTGTGCCAGAACAGTTGCCGTTGTGGTACCGTCGCCAGCCAGATCGTTGGTCTTGGTTGCAACTTCCTTGACCAGCTGTGCGCCCATGTTCTCAAACGGATCTTCCAGTTCAATGTCCTTTGCAATGGTGACGCCGTCGTTGGTAATCAGCGGAGCGCCGTACTTCTTGTCAAGAACAACGTTGCGGCCCTTCGGACCGAGAGTAACCTTAACCGTATCGGCCAGCTGGTCTACGCCGCGGCCCAGTGCACGGCGAGCTTCCTCGCCGAAAAGAATCTGCTTTGCCATAGTAAAAATAGCCTCCTAAATTCAGATGGATAATAATCGTTCCGGCACTTACTCTACAACTGCCAGAATGTCGTTCTGACGGACAACGATCAGTTCCTCGCCGTCGATCTTGACTTCTGTGCCGGAGTACTTGCTGGTGATGACCTTGTCGCCGACCTTGACCTGCATGACAACTTCCTTGCCGTCAACAACACCGCCGGGACCTACAGCCAGAACTTCCGCTACCTGCGGCTTCTCCTTCGCCGTACCGGCGAGAATAATGCCGCTCTTGGTGGTTTCTTCCGCTTCGGTCATCTTAATGACAACACGATCAGACAAAGGCTTGAGCTTCATAAGATAAATCCTCCTAAGATGATTAAAATAACAATTTGATGTTAGCACTCAATCAACCCGAGTGCTAACATGTATTATATTAGCTCATTTATTGAAAATACGCAAGTGTTTTTTTCCGATTTTGCCAATATTTTTGTAAATTATTTATGAATGGCCCTGACAGCGGCGTTTTTACCGGTTCTCCCGCTTTTTCAGAACTTTTTCCGGCGGTAATTTCGATTTATTGTCAGCGCACTCGAAGGCTCAGCAATGCATTTCCGTATTACATGAGCGCATTCCTCCGTTCACTCGCTGCCTCGAAACGGCTTCCCGTGATGTATTTGAAATCTCTATGACACGCTGTCACATAATATATTTCCGCAAAGCATGGACAATAAACTTTTTTGACAAAGAAACTCATTGCAAAGTTTCGACTCCCCTCAGGAAATTCCGTCAGAAAAACAGCTTTTCGCACCCAAAGCAAGCGCAAAAAGCTGTTTCGATCAAAGTTCGTCTGCAATAAAATGCAGCCGACAAAGGGAATGGTGTATCATTTGCTTATGATTCCTCAGCAAGCCTGACAACATCATCTGTAAGCTGCTGAATTTTGGCGTATGCTTCGCACGCTTCCCAGGCCACGGCAATCCGTTTTTTCCGGCTGTACAGGAGCATTTGTCCGTTCATACCGCCTTTCTGCCAAAAAGAGGAGTTTTTGATCGGGTAAAAATCGAACCTGCCCTGCTCTGCCGCGGCAATCCAGTCTTCTGTTACAATCTGCCGACCGTTGTATGCCCCCTGATTCAGATACAGCCAACCGATTTTGACCATATCATCTGTCCGCATATATGCGCCTGTCGCGCCGATGGTATGATTGCGCGGACAACGCGTCCATGCCGTATGCTGAAAATCGAGAGGTTTCAGCAATTTCTGCCGGATAAACGTGTCCGCCGGCATTTGAACAAGCTGTTCCACCACCAGTGACAGGAGATAATGCGCGCCATCGGTATATTTCCGATAAGAACCCGGGCGGAATTTCGGAGGATAGTCTAAAATATATTTCAGATGATTGTCTGTTTCATATGTCCGAATATCATCCCTGTCAATGTCGATCACCCCGGAATCCACTCCCATTCGGTGAGATAATGCGTGCCGGACCGTTACGTCATTCCATATGGGATCATACGGGAAATCGACAAACGGCTGGATAATCGGCAAAATCCGATCATCAAGCTTCAGTTTTCCTTCATCCATCAGCATTCCCACTGCTGTGTTGAGAAACACCTTGGTGACAGAGAAAATATTGCCGCAGTCATTGCACGGCTGACAGCAGGCGCAGTGTATGACTTCCTCTGTCTGAACTGCAATCTGATAGACATTCAGCTTATTCTGTCTGATGTATTCCTGAATGGTATGTATCATTTTTGTCGATGATCGCGGTTTTTATGACCATTTTTCGTGTGGAATTTGGATCCGCCTGCAGGGCGAAAACGCTTTCTCTTTTCCGGCGGCTGATAATACATATACAGATTGCACCGGATCATGCCGTTGTACAGCTTGCGTTTTTTGTCCGCCTTTGCGCCAAAATACTCTTCAAATTTCTCATCGGAGCTGATAATATACTGCTTCATGGGCGAACGAACGGCATTTGCGCCAAAGCTGTGCAGCAGCTTGCGCGCAGACGTGATATCCATCATGCGTTCTCCATACGGCGGATTGCAGATCAGCGTTCCTTCCGTTCCGCGCAGCAGCAGCTCACGGGCATCCTGCTGATGAAAACGCACGGTGTGTGAAACACCGGCTTTTTTTGCATTTTCCTCCGCCAATGCGACACAGCCTGCGTCAATATCACTGCCGCAGATGTCATAGCTTCGGTCTCGGTACATGGTGTCCATCGCCTGTTCTCTTGCCTGTCTCCAGTATTCAGCATCCATCCAGTTCCACTTTTCCGCGTCGAAGGAGCGCAGCAGACCGGGTGCGCGATTCATGGCAGCCAATGCCGCTTCAATCGCTATCGTTCCCGAACCGCAAAACGGGTCGAGAAACGCACCTCGTCCGCGAAAGCGCGCAAGATGCACCATCGCAGCTGCAAGTGTCTCACGCAATGGCGCTTCATTGGCGTTCGCACGGTAGCCGCGTTTGTGCAGACCTGCACCGGAAGTATCCAGATATAATGTCGCTATGTTGTTGCGGATAGAAAACTGCACCTGACAGCGCGGACCGGTCTCTTCAAACCAGCTGATGCCATACGATTCCGACAGGCTCTTGACAATCGCCTTCTTGATAATGCTCTGGCAGTCCGGAATGCTGTGCAAATTGGAATCGAGCGCATATCCCTTGACCGGAAAAGCACAGTCCTTTTCGATAAAATCCAGCCAGGGCAGTTCATATGTCCCTTCAAACAGCTCCTCAAAGGTTCGCGCAGAAAATGACCCAATCTGAATCAGGACGCGTTCGGCGCAGCGCAGCCAGAGGTTTGCCCATATCAGTGTGCGTTCGTCTCCGGAAAAACGTACACGGCCATTTTCAACCCGAACATCCTCCAGACCGCCGCTGTGGCGCAGTTCATCTCCGACAATGCCCTCCAGTCCGAACAGTGTCGGACAACAAAATTCGTAATTCATGCAGATAATCCTTCTCCTGTATTGTGCACCCCAGTACACCTATGGCATCCATTTTACAATACTTTATCCGCTGAAACAAGAGCAATCTGTTGTTCCGCCGTGTTTCGCGTTGCATTTTTTTGCCGTTGTGTTATACTGAATAAGAACGAAATGACAGATTGATTCGAGGTGTTCCTATGATCCGTTACGGCTTTATCCGCACAAAGGATGAAATTAAATTTCTTATTTTAACTTGTATGACCTATCTGCCGTTTCCGGTGTCCTATGACGCTGTCGTGGATATCTGTACCTGGTGTGACGATGGATTCGGTTATTTTGAACTGTCCGAAGCATTCGCGGAGCTTCAGAGTTCTGCGCATATCGAAAAATCGTCTGACACCGGAGAAGAGCTGTTCTCCATCACACAAAAGGGGCGGGATACTGCCGAGGCATTTCAGAATCGGCTGCCTTATACGGTGCGTGAGGCGGCTGAGCTTTCCGCGCTCCGCGTCATTCGAAAAATCCGGCGTGACGCGCAGATTTCCGCAAGGACAGAGCAGTTCGGAGAGAAAGATTTTGTGATAGAGCTTTCGATGGAAGATGTTTTTTCCATTCGTATGAATGTGGTCAGCCGGTCGCAGGCGGCACTGCTCGAACAAAATTTTAAGAAACACGCGGAGGAAATGTATCAGCAGCTGCTGTCTGCATTGACCCGCAGCTACGAAGAAACCGAATAGCCGGAAAAGGCGGAGTTCGCTCCGTCTTTTGTGCTGTCAGAATCATACAGGGGATTGAGATTATCATGTCAAAGAAAACAAAAGGAATTCTTTTCATCACTCTGTCAGCCTTCTTTTTTGCGCTGATGAATTTATTTGTGCGTCTGTCCGGCGATTTGCCGCTGATGCAGAAGAGCTTTTTCCGCAATGCCGTTGCATTTCTTTTCGCGCTGGCTGTATTGCTGCGGTCGGAGAAAAAATTTCAGTTTCAGCCCAAAAATCTGCCGCAGCTTATCCTGCGCTCGACATTCGGCACAATCGGTATTTTATGCAACTACTATGCCGTCGATCATCTGGTGCTTTCCGACGCGTCGATGCTCAACAAGCTGTCTCCGTTTTTCGCAATCATTATTTCCTATCTCTATCTGAAGGAAAAAGTCACACCCTTTCAGGTGTCCGCCGTTGTCATTGCGTTTATCGGCGCATTGTGCATCATCAAGCCCGGCCTCTCCTCCCTCACGACCGGACCTGCACTGGTGGGAGCACTCGGCGGGCTCGGCGCAGGAGCGGCCTACACCATGGTTCGCAAGCTGAGCCTGAACGGCGAGCGGGGACCGTTTATTGTCTTTTTCTTCTCCGCCTTTTCCTGCCTTGTATGCGTCCCGTATCTGCTCGCCGCTTTTCACCCGATGACGCCGGAACAGCTCGTATTCCTGCTGCTCGCAGGCTTTGCCGCAGCAGGCGGTCAGTTCAGCGTTACAGCGGCCTATGCCAACGCACCCGCGCGTGAAATTTCCGTGTTTGATTATTCTCAAATTGTCTTTGCCGCACTGATGGGCTTTGTGTTCTTGCAGCAAATCCCCGATTTCTGGAGTGTAATCGGTTATATTATCATCTGCGGCACGTCTATTGCCATGTTTTTCTACAATCAAAAACACTGATGGAACAAAATGTATTTTGCTGTTTCTCTTGAGCGGGATGCATACAATCTGAAAAAGGAGCAAAAAAGCGGCGTGACCTCGGGTCACGCCGCACATTACATCATTTCACACGAACCGATCAGACCGGTTTTCATCTGCCGCGCATAAACTGCGCGGTTTTTTTCTGTCCGGATCTGATGCTATCTATAGAAAAGCATGTTCAGTTGCTTTCGATAAGGCCATAGCCGCCAGCCGCTCTCTTGTAGATTACGGCAGGAGTATCATCCGATTCCGCATTCTTAAAGAAGAAGAATTGATGTCCCAGCAAATTCATCTGAAGAATCGCTTCTTCAACTGTCATCGGAACGACGTCAAAGCGCTTCCGGCGAACAACGTCATACGTATCCTCGACATATTCAGCCATGCTTGCTTCATTTGCAGCTGCCTTGTCGAACGCACCCTCACGCAGTTTCTTTTCCAGACGAGTCTTATTTCTGCGGATCTGCCTCTCGATGCTTCGGATCATGCCATCCACAGAAGCAAACATATCGGTTGTGGTTTCCTCCGCACGGAACACAATACCGCTGTGGCGAACTGTAATCTCCGCCGTCTGTCTGCCCTTCAGCTCACTGAAAGTAACGGTTGCAGATGTGTCTTTCTGAAAATAGCGATCCAGTTTTGTGATTTTTTTGGTCGCATAATCGCGAAGCTCGTCGCTAATCTGCATTTTTCTTCCAACGATGGTGATCTTCATTTCATCAGCTCCTTATGGTCAAAATGACCCAATTTCCAATATTCAGTTGTTCAGAAGAAGGAATCCGGCAACGGCCGGCAGCTGTCTTCAGCTTTTTGCGAAGAATGATGTCCCTCTCTGGATATATTTAGTATACCACATAATAGAAAACCTGTCTCATGGCAAAAAACGGTAAATCCGGCCATAAGACAGGTTGTACAAAAAATATCTTTTAATATCTTTAATTTTCGTCAAATTGCTCCGAATATCAGAGAATTCCTTCCGCATGACGCGTCACATGACAACCGATATTGACAACACATGGCAGACCTGCAATATGGGTCGGGAACGGCTCAATTGCAGCCATGAGCGCAGTGACTGTTCCGCCCAGACCCTGCGGTCCGATGCCCAGCGCATTGACGCGTTCTATGATCTCCCGTTCCATCTCTGCATAAAACGGATTGCTGTGAAACTGTCCCACCGGGCGCATCAGCGCACGCTTGGCCAGATAGGCTGCCTTGTCGGACGTTCCCCCCAGACCGACGCCAATGACAATGGGCGGACACGGATTGGAACCGGCCTTGTCGCAGGCATCGACAATGAAATCAATGATATCCGCGCGGCTTGCAGCGGGTGTGAACATCTTCATCGCGCTCATGTTTTCACTTCCGAAGCCCTTTGGCGCAATGGTAATTCGAATTTGATCGCCCGCCACAATGCGTGTATAGAGAATCGGCGGCGTGTTATCGTTGGTGTTGACGCGGTCAAGCGGATCGCGCACAACGGAAAGCCGCAGGTATCCGTCAAGATAGCCCTGCCGAACGCCTTCTTCTATCGCATCCTCCAGCAGCCCGCCGGTGATGTGAACGTCCTGTCCGATTTCGGCAAAAACGACCGCCATGCCGCAGTCCTGACAGATCGGAACCTGATTCTTACGGGCAATATCACAATTTTCAATCATTTTGCCGAAGATGGTCTTGCCGAGCGGAGACTGCTCTGCCGCCTGTCCGTCCAGATAGGACTGACGAATGTCCTCCGGCAGGATGTAATTCGCCTTCATGCACAGTTCGCGTACAAGTGCTGTAATTTCTTTCGCTTCGATGGTTCTCATAACGTGCAATCCTCCTGCTTGATTAAGGTTCCGTTGATAAAGACCGCGCGCACCGTCGTCCGGTAATCCAGCGGGTCTCCGCTGGTGATCAAAACATCCGCGTCTTTTCCGACGGCCAAAGACCCGACGCGGTCATCCAGCCCGAGAATACGGGCGGGAACGATGGTAATCGCGCGCAGTGCGTCGAGCGGCTGCATCCCCGCCTGTACCGCCGCGACTGCACAGCGCATCATATGCTTGAGCGGTGTTTCCGGATGGTCTGTTATAATCGCGGCAGAAATGCCGGCTTGCGTCAGCAGCGCAGGCGCCTGTTCGGTCAAATGCCGGAGCTCCGGCTTGGAACGATCGGTCAAAAACGGTCCCGAACAAATCGGAACGCGCTCCTCTGCCAGAATATCAGCCACAAGATGTGCCTCTGTTCCGTGCAGAATGACAGGCTTGAGTGAAAATTCCTTTGCTATGCGCAGCGCGGTAAAAATATCATCCGTGCGGTGCGCGTGAAAGTGTGCCTGACAGCGGCCGTCCAGCACAGGAAGCAAAGCCTCCAGCTTTCCGTCGTATTCCGGTGCGTCTCCCGGCTCCTCTGCACGCTGCTTCTGCGCGGCATATTCCTGTGCCTTGTGCAGCGTCTCACGAATCAGCGCTGCCGTTGCCATGCGCGTCACAGGCGCCTCGTCCTTATCATTATAGCACGATTTCGGATTTTCCCCCAGGGAAAATTTCATCGCACACGGTGCCTTGACAATCATATCGTCGATCCGGCGGCCGACTGTCTTAACAGCGGCGATCTGTCCGGCAATCGGGTTGCAGCTGCCGGGTGATACAGCACAGCAGGTCACGCCCGCCTGACGCGCCTCTGCAAAGCTGCGCTCCAGCGGATTGATGCCGTCAATCACGCGCAGCTGCGGTGTAACCGGATCGGTGTCCTCGTTGCCGTCCTCTCCTTCGAAGCCGAGAGAATCCTCAAACAGTCCGAGGTGTGTGTGCGCGTCCACAAGGCCGGGTAAAACCCAGCCGCCCTGTGCGTCAAAATATTCACCCCGGGGCAGATTTTCCATCGACCCGACCGCGGTTATTTTTCCATTTTCCCATGCAAGAAAACCATTTTCGATGATTTCCCCCTCCATAGGAACAATTTTTCCGTTGCAGATGATCATGCGGACTCCTTTGTTTTTGAAAAAAGTAATTGACAATTTATGGAAATCGTGATACCATAATCACGGTGGCAGGATGCTGCCATCCATGCACCGTTCATATCTTTATCCCCACAATCCATTTTGCCCTTCGGCTGTATGCCGGAGGGTGTTTTTTTGTTTGCAGGAAAAATGCCGCCAAACCTTCGGCGGCATCGTGGCTGCGTTTATTTGCGGCGGCGGGCGCCGGTCTTCTTGTCACGGTTGTGGCGAATATCTGCCATGCGGCTCTCACTGTCCTGCATAAAGTGCTTGAGCTTATCTTCAAAGGATACCGGCGCTTTCCTTGCAGGCTGGCGTGCCGAAAAGCTGCCGCCGGAGGAGCGCTGAAATCTTTTTCCGCCGCCCTGACGCGCCGGGGATCTGTTTCCGCTGCGATTACCGGGGCGATGTTCCCCGGCCGGGCGCGGCTGAGCTTTTTTGATGGACAGATTGACACGACCGGAATCGTCAATCGCTATGACTTTTACCTTGACCTCCTGTCCCTCGGACAGATGGTCGTGAATATCGCTGACATATGCCTGATCGACCTCAGAAATATGTACCAGCCCTGTTTTGCCCTGGGGCAGTGAAACAAATGCGCCAAATTTCGTGATTCCGGTAACTTTGCCGGAAATAATTTCTCCTACGGCCAACTCCATACCCTTTTGCTTTTTCCTCCGTCTGTCTGTTTATTGCTCCGAGCTGTCTACAAAGATGCGCTCTCCGGGAGAGGCATAACCCAACACCTCTCGGGCAATTCTGGCAATTTCCTCATCGGTAAGCTTTTCGTCCATGGAATCCTTCAGATCCTGATTGGCCTGTTTTCTTTTCTCTACCTCGTCCTGCAGCACCCGATATTCCGTCTGCAGTTCATGAACCTGAAGCTGAAGAGAGACCAGTCGAAAGCAGGAAAAGGCAACAACGAGCACCAGCAGAGCTTTGAACAGTGGATGCACTTTTGGTTTTCTGCTGTGTTTCATCGTATTCCTCCTTTACCGTTGAGAATGATACAATCTTATTGTATACCACCACCGGCAAAAATGGAAGTATTATTTTTTATTTTTTTGTGATTTCCTGCAATTCGGACTGTCCGACTCTTCCTTTTTTCGATAAAACTGCACATGGTGTGCTGCAAGACCCGAAAGGCGGCGAGGCAGAACAATGAGTTGAACGAGCAGTTGTCCGCATCCCTTCAGCAGAGGACGAAACAAGGTTCCCAACGTGCAGCTCCACAGCAGTCCGCCGGCGAGCATAGCGAGCGGCAGAAAACCGCGCAGACGCAGCTGTGTCACGCCGGTGACCAGAACAAACAAAGCAACGATTACCGCAAGAGAAAAAACGGCATCCAGCAGCAGCTCCAGCCACCGTCTGTCAAATGACCAGCGCAGCACACGGAAGAAATCATACAGCGCGCCGCAGGCTGCACCGCACACCGCAGCGCAGGCAATCGCCCACAGCTGTAAAGGCAGCGGCTGACCGCCCGTCATTGAAACAACCGGCGGAACAGTCCACCGCCCGTGCCGCTGTCGTCATATTCCATGGTATCAATCGTGCCCGTCAGGCGGAGATCTCCGCTGTCCAGGCTGAGCTGATCGACATGCAGCTCGCTGCCGCGAATCGTAAGTGTCCCCATTGTTGTGGATACCATGACCTGGTTTTCATCGAAATTGATGACATCATTGACACCGGAAAGCGTCATTTTATGGCGATCCTGTAATGACAGTCCATGCGGCAGCGATCGTTCTTCCGCCTTTGGCTCTCGATCCATCGCAATATCCCCCCTAAATGATAAACCCGAACGCTTTTATCGTATGCGTTCGGGCGAAAAAATATGTTTACGGCAGCTCGCGGTACAGTGCTGCCGCGTCATTTTTCAGGACATGCTCGGCTATATTGAGCACTTCCACTTTTAAGGTGCGTTGACCAAATGCAATTTCAATGACATCGCCGACCTTGACCTGATAGGATGCCTTGGCCTGCTTGCCATTGACCAGAATACGATCATTATCACATGCTTCATTGGCTATGGTTCTCCGCTTAATCAGGCGGGACACCTTTAGATATTTGTCCAGTCTCATGGTTGATTTAACTTCTCCTTCAGTTGCTTGGATGGTTTGAACACCGGCACGCGTGATGCGGGAACGGAGACTACCTTGTCTGTCAGCGGAACGCGCGTCTCCCGTGCCGCACGCTGACGGCATTCAAATGCGCCGAACCCGTGCAGCGAAATGCGCCCGTCCTCTGCGAGTACATCGCCAAGGCAGCGAAATGTCACATCAATCAGATGCTCCGCCTCTTTTTTGGTCACACCTGCCTGTTCCGCGACCATCCCGACAAATTCTGTTTTTTTCATTCCTTGCTCTTTCCCTCATTCCAGAGATCATCCATCTCGCGCAGCGTCAAATCCTCCATTGCGCGACCCTGCGCATTTGCTGCGCGCTCGACGTAGGAAAACCGCCGGATAAACTTCTCTGTCGTGCCATTGAGCGCCCCTTCCGGATCAATTTTGGAAAAGCGTGCAATATTGACTGCGGCAAACAGCAGATCGCCGATTTCCTCCTGCAAGTCACCGTCACCGCGGACAGCACGCCTGACCTCATCCAGCTCTTCCGCTGCTTTGTCCAGCGCACCCTGGATCTCCTCCCAGTCAAAGCCGACTTTTGCCGCCTTATGCTGCACCTTTTCTGCGCGAATGAGTGCCGGCAGGCTGCGTGCTACGCTGTTGAGCGTGTCGGTCGTACTCTGCTGTCCCTTTTCTTTTTTCTTGAGGTCATCCCAGTTATTGAGTATTTCTTCTGTGGAGGAAACCTGCGTTTCACCAAAGATATGGGGATGCCGGTAAATCAGCTTTTTGCATATGCCGTCCGCGACATCATTGATATCGAAATGACCCCGTTCTTCTTCGATGCGCGTGTGAAAGACAACCTGCAGCAGCACATCGCCGAGCTCTTCCTTCAGCAGCGCGATGTCCTCATTGTCAATCGCTTCGCAGACCTCGTAGGTCTCCTCGATGAAGTTGCGGCGGATGCTGTGGTGATCCTGCTCCCGATCCCACATGCAGCCGTTATCGCTGCGCAGAATCTCCATAATTTTCAATAAATCTTCAAATTGATACCGTTCTTTGATACAAAAATCCATGTTGTTTTGACAACCGATCCTTTCCTGTTGAATCAAATAGACTCCGGATTTAACCGAAGCATCTGCACGAGCTTCGTGCCGCCGGGCAGCGGACTGACATCAGACGCCTCCAGCGCATGCAAAACCAGAAGCAGCAGCACATAGGCAGGAACCGCCGCACAAACACCAGCTGCAGCCGCAGCCGCAGGATGAATGATCTGCTGCAGGCCTGTGCAGATAGATTGTGCTGCAAATGCAGAGCCGCACGCCGCCAGAAACGGGCGAAAAAAAGCCCTGAAAAGCGGCGGAAACCAGCCTGTCAGCCGGAAAATACCGATCAGATTAAGCAGTAAAATCGTGCTGTAACACACCAGCGAGCTGATTGGAGCGGCGGAAATGTTATACTGCGGCTGGGCGGCGAGCGAGAAGCTGACGGCAAATTTCGCCGTACAGCTCGCTGCCATGGAACAGACCGTGAGATCCGGTCTTCCAAACGACTGCAAAACGGCAGTAGAAACCGTCGCCAGTCCCACAACCGGTTCTGCCAACGCCATCAAACGCAGCAGCGGTTCCGCTGTCTGCACGCCATGCGGCTGAGAGGAAAAGAGCACATGCAGCAGCGGCTGTGCCAAGGTAAACAGACCTGCTCCGCACGGAAGGCACACGAGCAGCGTCAGCCGCATGGAGGATGTAATCAGACGCCGCACCTGTCTGCTGTTCCCGCGCGCATGTGCTGCGGAAAGTGCAGGCAGCACGCTCACAGAAACCGAATTGGACAGCGCCTGCGGAAGATTGAACAACGTCATCACCATGCCGGTATATGCCCCGTACATTGCGACGATTTCCGCGCCGGAAAAGCCGGCGGCGGGCAGTCTTCGATAGATAACCGCCATATCGAGAAAGCCGGATACCGTCATGACGGCAGCGCCGAGTGTGACCGGTATCATCAGCTGAAACAGCTGCGGCAGCGCGTTTTGACTGTCTCTGCCCCGATGCAGCGCCGTTCGGATGCCGTGACGTGCGCTCCAGAGCAGATAGGTCATGGCGAGCAGCTCGCCGAAGGTGATGCCGAGTATTCCTCCCACGGCTGCACCGGTCGTTCCATAGCCGTAATCGAGCAGTTTCTTGGCCAGAAACAGACCGACAGCAAGCTTTCCCGTTGCTTCGGCAACCTGTGAAACCGCAGTCGGAATCATATTGCCCGTCCCCTGATACCAGCCGCGCAGAGCAGCTTCAATGGTTACGAAAAACACAGCGGGCGCAACGGCGATCAGTCCCCACGCTGTTTGATCGGATTCCCCGAACATGCGGCAGAGATACGGCGCAAGAGCAGCGAGTGCAGCCGAGCACAGCAGCGCAATGACACCGAACACAGCAGCAGCCTGTACAACAACCGCCTGCGCACGCCGACGCGCGCCGAGTGCAAGCGATTCAGACACCAGCTGTGCCTCCGCCACAGGCAGTCCCGATGCCGTGACAACAAACAGCAGCGAAAAAAACTGCATGGCAAAGGCAAACTGCCCCATGCCGCTGTCTCCGATCAGATTGGTCAGCGGTATTTTAAACAATGCCCCCAGCACCTTGACGATGACACCGGAGACAAGCAGAGCCATGGCGCCGCCGACAAAACTCTCCCTTTGATTCATGCATCCAGCCTCCTCCTGTTAGACAAGGTATGATGCAAAAGAAGGAGTTAGAAGCCGGTCGGCGCAGGCGGCTCAGATGATTCTGTTACAGCTGTGCGCCGCAGTTGCGGCAAAAGGCATCCTCTGCCCCGCACTCCCTGCCGCAGTTCGGACAGATCGGACCGGTTTTCGCCTGAGAAATCTGCTCGCGCAGAGCCTCGATTTTTTCCAGCTTTTCGTCGATCAAATCGAGCTTAACCTGCAGCTCGGACTGGTCGCTCTCCCCACCCTTGTGTACGGCATAGACCATTTTTCCGATTTCCTTATAAAGAATCTCAATTTCCGTGTTGAGATCAAAAATCTGCAGATTGAGCTTGGTTGTTCCGACAACACTGGTGGCTGTTTTGCCGGCTGAGGTTGCAGCCTGAGTCGCAGCCCTGCCGGTTTTGCTGGCGAGCATTTCAGCCGAGACCTTTGCCTTTTCCAGAAAACGATTGACCCTGTTATCCATGATAGTGCTCCTTTCTCTTCTGTCCAAACCGGCGGATAAACCGCTGATCTGTATCCATTTTAACCATCGGCATCAGCCGATAAACTCGTGCATAATAGACTGTGACGGAATCAGGGAAAGATCCTCCAACGGTTCAAAACGGTCAAGCGCATGCACCACCGACGCGAGTCCGGCATCTGTCATCTCCTGAACATATGGTGCAGCGTCCTCCCGCAGCCGATTCATCAAAACACAGTCTTCATAAGGCAGATAGGTGTTGAGAATATATGTCGCGGACGGGATATACGGGCGAATATACAACCGTTCCCCGCGCCGAACCGACCGCCACATATGGATCGTCTCTGTCGTCGGCGCGTCGCGGAAATTCTTATCTCGAATTGCGCGGCGAATAAAGCGAAGCTCGTGCGGCGCAAGACGCCAGTCATTTGACAGCATGACCTGTGTGCCGACTGCCATATAAATACCTGTCGCACGCTCCTGTATTTTTCCGGTAATCACATCATTGAGTGCGTGAATGCCCTCAATCACTGCAATTTCACCTTTCCCAAGGCGAACCTCCTGACTTTCCCCTGTGCGCCGATGCGTCATAAAATCGTATTTCGGCACCACGATGGTTTTGCCCTCGCACAGGGCGGCCAGATGATCGCTGAGCATCGGCAGATCCATGCACAGCGGCGATTCGAGGTCGTTGTTGCCGTCCTCGTCCTTCGGCACAACATAGGAGTTCCGGCTCAAATAGTAATCATCCATCGAAATGGAATGGGTGCGAATGCCCCGCCGCCGCGCAGCCTCCTGAATACGGCTTGCGGTTGTGGTTTTGCCGCTTGAGGACGGACCATTGAGCAGCAGAATAGGACGGTCAAATCGTCCTTCACAAATGCGCTCCGCCACACTTTCGATTACATTGGTATAGCTTTGTTCGCATTCCGCGACAAATTCCGCCGGATCACGGCGGCAGCGTTCATTGATTTCGTCGAGATTGAGATGAAACAAGCAGATCCCTCACAATTCAGAAGCCCAGCTCAGCAGAGCCTGCTTCCCGGCGTTGATTTTTTCCAATGACGTATTGTATTCATACGGATATTTCGGATTGTTCATGCGCTGAATTTTTTTGCCGTCGGCATCAACCAGCTTCGTCATGCCGCCCGCACCGAGCGAAACAATGGTGTGCAGTTCCTCCATCATATAGATGTTGTACCGGCATTCATATCCGAGCCGGCACCATCCGACATTCTCAAAGCCGCCGGCCATAAATTTCTGGCGATACAGGTAATACGGCGAATAGCCCGCTGCTGTCAGCTTTTTCGCGGCAATATCCAGCATCTGACGCACTGTATCCTGCTTGCGCACATTGCGCGCGCGGTCATGCTGCTCCGCACCGCGCTTTGCCGCAAGCGTGTGGACAGTGATGTTCTCCGGCTCGAGTGCAATCAGCGCATCCATGGTACGCGCAAAGCTGTCGGGCGTGTCGCCGTCCAGTCCGGCAATGGTGTCCATGTTGATCGCGTCGAAACCGATGCTTCGAGCCAAATGATATGCGTCCAGCACCTGCTGCGCGCTGTGCTTCCGCCCGATTTTTTCCAGCACCGCATCGTTCATCGACTGCGGATTGATCGAAATGCGTCCCACCCCGTGCCGAGCCAGCGTGCGCAGTTTCTGCTCCGTAATCGTGTCCGGACGTCCCGCCTCGACGGTAAATTCCGTCAGATCATGCAGATCAAATGCCGATTCGACCGTGGAAAGAAGCCGTTCCAGCTGCTCGGCAGACAGGGTCGTCGGTGTTCCGCCGCCGATATACATCGAAACGATGTGCAAATCCGCCTGCCGGAGGATCTCTCCGGTATGTATGATTTCCGCGCACAGTGTGTCGAGGTAGTCTGCCATGAGCGCACCCGCACGCTCAATGTCATGGCTGACGAACGAGCAGTAGCTGCAGCGCGACGGGCAAAACGGTATGCCGATATAGACAGAAATATCGCGGGGGTTCTGTTTGTTTTTATAATCGAGCGCAAGACCGGCGCAGCGAATGGCAAGCGCGCGCCGAGCAGGCGCTACATGATAGGTTTCCGTCATCAGCGCGGCAACCTCTGCAGGCGTCATACCCTGCTCCAGAAAGCTGCGGGCAAATTTTGCAGGACGCACACCGGTCAGGGCACCCCATTCCGGCTGAACCTCCAGAAACGGGCTGAGTGCGTCAAAAATGGCCGATTTTACGGCGTGTGTCAGTGCGCGTTTGGTCTGTCCGGCGTCATCCGAAATTGCCGCCCGCTGCTCTGCACACACCTGCTTTCCGCCGCGTACACAGCACACGCGTACAATCTGCTCCATGCCCGTATCGGTCACACTGACACCAAGCCCATCCGCCCCGTCGGGCACGCTGTCAACCCGTTCCGGAAGCTCTGTCGGCAGAAGATGAAACAGCATATCCCGAATCGGATGGTCGTTATCCAGACCGTTTACTGTATAGTTCATCCGCGAATCGCCTGCAGCATATAGGGATTGGAAGTGCGCTCCTGCTCCAGCGTGGAGAGCCCCTCATGTCCGGGAAGTACGCGATAATCCCCCGGAAGCTCATACAGACGCTTGAGCGACTGCAGCATTTCCCGCCAGTTTCCTCCCGGCAGGTCGGTTCTTCCGCACGACTGGCAGAACAGCGTATCTCCGGTAAACAGCACGCTGTCATCCAGCTGAATGACGCAGGAACCGGGCGTGTGTCCCGGCGTGCAAAGGAATTTCGCCTTCATTCCGCCGAATGTGACTTCTGTGCCCTCCTCGGCCCAGATGTCCGCTCCCGGAAAATCAAATTGATCCATGAGCTGACGGCCATACGCGCCAAACGGCGAGAGGGATGCCGCTGCATCAAACAGATACGCATCCTTTTTGCTGACGACGACCTGTGCATTCGTGGCGCGTTTGATGGCGCCGACTGCCAGAATATGGTCAAAATGGGCATGTGTCAGCAGAATATATTTCAGCGTGACATGCAGCGTGTCGATTTCGTTCAGCAGCTTATCCGCATTATCGCCCGGATCAACAATTGCACCCTCCAGACTCGCTTCATCATATATCAGATAACAGTTTGTGCCGATATCTCCGACACAGAATTGTTTGATCTTCATAGGCTCTCCTCTGTTATTTCCGCATCATTTCATCGGTATCCAGAATAATGGTTACCGGACCATCATTGCAAAGTGAAACCTGCATATCGGCGCCGAATTCCCCTGTCTGTGTTTCAATGCCCATCTCACGGCAGGCGGAGACGAACACTTCATACAGCCTGTTCGCCTGTTCGCCGCGCGCCGCACCCATAAAATTGGGGCGTTTGCCCTTTCGGCAGTCCGCATACAGAGTAAACTGACTGACAGCGAGAATCGCGCCGCCCACATCGGCCAGTGCAAGATTCATCTTGTCATCCGCATCGCTGAACACGCGCATGCCGACACACTTGCGCGCCAGATACAGCGCCTGTTCTTCGGTATCCTCCGGTGCAACACCGAGCAAAATCAGAAATCCCGTTCCGATTTCACCGGTGACCGCGCCGTCTATTGTCACTTTCGCGTGAGAAACACGCTGTAAAACTGCTCTCATTTTCTTCTCCTTATGTGGACTGGCGCACCACGTTGATAATTCCCTTGATGCTGCGCAGCTTTTTCGTCAGCGCATCCAGCTGCGACAGACCGGTGACATCAATAACAATGTTGATAATGCCGAAGCCTTCGGACAGCGTCTTGCCGCTGAAATCGCGCACATTGATGTGATTGTTTGACAGGATCTGCAGCACCTCGTTCATGACGCCCATACGGTCGGTCGTGGAAATCTGAAGCGCGGTGCTGAACCGCTCCTTGACCTCAATATGGTTTTCATCCCATGACACTTTAATCCAGCGGTCCCGATCCTCCGGACTGCTGTTTTTGACATTGACGCAGTCCTTTCTGTGCACAGAAACACCGTAGCCGCGCGTGATATAGCCGATAATATCGTCGCCCGGAATCGGCGTGCAGCACCGCGCAAACTTGACCTTACAGTTGCCGATGTCCTCAACAATTACGCCGGAATCCGACTTGGCATGCTGCGGGGGCGTAGTGAGCGGATGCCGTTCGGACTCCGCCTTTCTGGCGCGAATAACCTCATCCTTGACTTTGTTGAGCACCTTGGTGACTGTAATGCCGCCGTAGCCAATTGCCGCATACAGCTCCTGCAGCGAGGGATATCCGAACTTCTTGAGCACGTTTTCCTGAATTTCAGGCTTCTCCATGAAGTGGCTGTACAGCAGGCTCGAGCGCAGCTCACGGTCGAGCTCCTCGCGGCCCTGCTCAATATTCTCTTCCCGACATTCCTTTTTGAACCACTGCTTGATTTTGTTGCGCGCTTCCGAGGTCTTGATCATCTTGAGCCAGTCGCGCTTCGGCCCGTGCGTCTCCTTGGAGGTGATAACTTCTACAATATCACCATTTTGCAGTGTGTAGTCGATGGGAGCGATGTGGCCATTGATTTTACAGCCGGTCATGCGGTTGCCGACGGCAGAGTGAATGCCATAGGCAAAGTCAATCGGCGTTGCACCGGCGGGCATGTTGACGACATCGCCCTTGGGTGTAAAGACAAAAACCTCATCCGAAAACAGGTCAACCTTGATTGCCTTGATGAAATCCTCGGCCTCGGTATCCTGCTGAGATTCCAGCAGCTGCCGAATCCACGCATAGGTCTCCTCGCTGCTGTTTTTGTCGATGCCCTGCTTGTACTTCCAATGTGCCGCGACGCCGTATTCGGCCATCTTGTGCATTTCTTCCGTGCGAATCTGCACCTCAAACGGCACGCCCGAACGCCCGATGACCGTCGTGTGCAGGGAGCGGTAGCCATTCGGCTTTGGCGTGGAAATATAGTCCTTAAATCGTCCCGGAATGGGCTTATACAGATCATGCACATAACCGAGCACATTATAGCAGTCCGCGACCGACTCAACAATGACCCGGACAGCACAGATATCGTATATTTCGTCAATGCTCTTATTCTGCGCATACATTTTGCGATAAATGCTGTAAATATGCTTTACGCGCGCGGAAATGGAGTTTTTGATGCCGCTGTCATCCAGCTTTTTGCTGATGGTCTGCTTGATGCGTTCAAGCATTTCCTCGTTCTCATTCTGCTGACGCGCCAGTCCTTCGACTATTTCCTTGTAGCCGACCGGATCCAGCCGCTGCAGCGAAAGATCCTCCAGCTCCCATTTAATCTTCTGCATGCCGAGGCGATGGGCAATCGGCGCATAAATCTCCATCGTTTCGAGAGATTTGGAGCGCTGCTTCTCCTCCTTCATGAACTGAATCGTGCGCATATTGTGCAGGCGGTCGGCGAGCTTGATGAGGATGACGCGAATGTCCTTCGCCATGGCGATCAGCATTTTGCGCAGATCCTCCATCTGCTCCTGTTCCTTGGAGTAGTGCAGGCGTCCCAGACGTGTGACACCGTCGACAAGATCGGCAACCGAGGTGCCGAACTTCTCCTGAATCTGATCATACTGGAAGTCGGTGTCCTCCATGCAGTCGTGCAGCAGGCCGGCACAGATCGAGTCGGTATCCAGTCCCATCTCAACGATAATTTCCGCGACAGAAACCGGATGAATGATATAGGGATCGCCGTTTTTGCGCTTCTGTCCCTCGTGCGCCGCAGCGGCACATTCGTAGGCCAGACGAATTTTCTCGACATCTGCGGAGGGATTCTGCTTCCGCACGCGGTCGATTAAAAAATCTATTTTCGTTTTCATATCCATAAGCTTACTCCCCGGCTGTGATCGTTTGATCTGCCATACTCTGTTTTTTTCTCTGCCTGAGGGTGGCGAGAACGACAGATTTGGTGATATCTGCCTTTCCCTTAAACGGACGAAGCCTGATATGCAGCAGGTTGTTCTTAAAATGATAGCTGAGCAGACAGCATTCTGAAAAGACATCCAGACAGACAAAAAGCTTGCCGATGTTGATATAGCGGCGTGATTCGTAAGATATGCGCCGCGAAAGCGTATTATACGGCGCTGTCAGCTTTCCTGCCTCAGCGCGCGAGATGATGTGCCGCCACACAGCGACCAGATCTGCGCGGTCGGGATACAACTGTATGGCCTGCTTGTCTGTCAGCTCCCTCTCATCAATGAAGGCAGAATAGACGGACAGGAAATAATGGTCTTTTTCCAATTCGCAGCCACTCAGGCGAATGTCCTTGAGCATCAGCTGAATGGACTGTCTGCCGCGAAAATGGTTGATTTCAAGGCTGAACGCCGCGTCAACAACATCGCCCTGAACCACCGGACAGCCGCCCGAGCCGGTGCCGAACAACATTGCGGTAAAGCGCCTGTCCCCCTTAATCAATGACAGCTTCAGGTGTTTGTCGCTGGAAATGGGCGTAATTTCCTCAACCGTAAATTCCCGAATGGCAAAGATCGGCTCACGATTCCCCATGCCATAGGGCTCCAATACACCGAGATCGCGTATCGCTTCAAAGGAAATATCATCCGGTGAGATCAGGCAGTCGACATCTACGACCGGCATCAGATCGTCCTCTTTGATATTTTCCCGCGCATACGCGCAGATGCTGCGTTTAAATGCGGGCAGGTTTTCACGGCTTATCGTGAGACCCGCCGCAAGCGCATGCCCTCCGAATCTGTCGAGATACTGTGCGCTGTTTTCCAGCGCAGCGAACAGGTTAAATCCATTGACCGAGCGGCCGGAGCCCTTGCCCTGATCGCCATCGAGCGAAATAAGAACGGTCGGACAGCCGTATCGGTCGGAAATGCGGGAGGAGACAATACCGATTACACCGTGATGCCAGTTTTCTCCCCACAGCACAATCATACGGTCTTCCTGCGGATCGTATTCTTTCTGCAGCGCCTGAAAAGCCTGTGCCAGAATGGCATTTTCCGCATTTTGACGCTCTTTGTTCTGACAGCAGAGCATGACGGCGATGTCCTGCGCATGGGGCAGACTGTCGGTCAGGAACAGCTCTGCTGCCTGATCTGCACAGCCCATGCGTCCGGCCGCATTGATGCGCGGTGCAAGCGTAAAGCTGACAATCATCGAGGTCATGCGCCGTGTCTCCACACCGGATTCCCGCATCAGCATGCGCAGACCGGGATTGCGCGTCTGCTGCAGGACACGGAGGCCGTTGGAGACAATCACACGGTTTTCACCCTGCAGCAGCATGACATCTGCGATGGTTCCGACTGCCACAAGGTCAAGATATGCACGAAGCACATCTATGAGATGGTCGGGGCCCGCGAGTGCGCAAATCAGCTTGAATACGACACCCACGCCCGCCAGCTCACTGAACGGATAGCGGCTGTCCGGCCGCTTGGGATTGACAACAGCGAGTGCATCCGGCATACCGTCTTTGCACTCGTGATGATCTGTGACAACGACATTCAACCCGATTTCCCGCGCGTAAGCGATTTCCTCCATCGCGGTAATACCGGTATCTACCGTAATGACAAACGACACGCCTTTTTGACGGAGCTTGAGCAGCGCCGGCTTGTTGAGACCATAGCCCTCTGTCAGCCGATCCGGAATATAGAAGCTGCATGGTACGCCAAGGCTCTTCAAAAAGCGAACCAGTACGCAGGTCGAGGTAATGCCGTCGACATCGTAGTCCCCAAACACGGCAATGTGCTCTCCTTCCGCGACCGCTGCGCGAATGGCATCCACCGCCTTCTGCATGTCCGGCAGCAGAAACGGGTCGTGCAGTCCGGAAATGTCATCAGAAAGAAATTCTGCCGCTTTTTCCGGCGTATCGAGTCCGCGCGCACACAGTACGGCAGCTGTCAGCGGAGCAAAGCCGCACTGCTGCGTCAGGCTGCGTATCCTCTCGCGGTCAGGTCCGGCAATATTCCATTTTTTCGATTTCATTGCAACTCCTCTTTTTTTATTACAAATCATAAATATTATAACAAAAAAACAGCGCATTCACAAGATTCTTGACAAAAATACACAACACTTCATCAAATCTGTGAAGGATCCGCCTGCGATTCTGCAAACATGGAAACATTGCGTGATGTTTTGCGGCGAAACGCAGAGAGGCTGCACAAACCGCCGCCGAATTCAGCGGAAGACATGAATCCGTTTTTTTCTGTGCAAAAAAGGCCGCCGGCAATTATACCGGCGGCTGTAAAACAGCAGATTCAATATCAAATTTCAGATGTCTGCGTCCGCAATAACATTTTTCAGCGTATCTGCCGACTGTTTCAGCGCGTCCAACTCCCTTTCGTCCATATTGACCGGAAGCGGACACTCTACACCGCGCGCGCCGACAACTGCCGGCATGCTGAGGCAGAGTTCCTCCAGCCCATACTGTCCGCACATCAGATTGGAAACAGGCAGGACTGACTTTTCATCGCGGATAATCGCTTCGCACACGCGCTTGACAGACATGGCGATGCCGTAATAGGTCGCCTTTTTCTTTTCAATGATTTCATAAGCGCTGTTTTTCACCTGTTCTGCGATGCGGGTCATTTCCTCGGTGTGGTCCTGATATCCTCTGAGCTCGCAAAAGTCGTGCAGCGGCATATTGGAAACGCGCGCACTGCTCCAAACAGCGATTTCACTGTCACCGTGTTCGCCGACAATGTAAGCGTCAACATCGCGTGCGTCTACTCCGAGGTGCTGTCCGAGCAGATACTGCAGGCGTGCGGTGTCAAGCACTGTTCCTGTGCCGATCACACGGTTTTCCGGGAATCCGCTGAGCTTGAGCGCGGCATAGGTCAGAATATCAACCGGATTGGCTACAATCAGCAGAATGCCTTCACAGTTCCGCTTTGCAATTTTCGGAATGATGGATTTGAAGATGCCGACATTTTTCTTGACAAGATCCAGACGTGTCTCGCCCGGCTTCTGTGCCGCGCCGGCAGAGATAATGATAATGGCCGCATCTGTGATGTCATCGTATGTTCCCGCATAGATGTTCATCGGCTTGGCATACAGCAGACCGTGTGCGATGTCCAGGGCCTCACCCTCCGCCTTCTCCGGGACGGCATCAATCAGCACCATTTCAGAAAAAATTCCGCTTTGCATGAGTGCAAAACAGGACGCAGAACCGACAAATCCGCAGCCGATCATAGCGACTTTTCTCAGATTTACAGACATGGTTTTTTCCTCCTTGAAAGGTTTGTCAAACAATATGAGGCAGTTTCGGCTATTTTCTGCCATTTCCGCCAAACCGCACATCGGTTCATTCGGGCGGTGATAGAATAGTATTTACCTGATCCGGCAGCATCATTCGGTCAGCACAGCTTTTTCAGCTTCCACCTGACACATCCTCTTATCCTTCCGGCGGAAAACAACGGTTTCCGGCATTTTGAACGATTCTTCCAGAATCATTCTGAGCGATACCATTGTCATTGTTCCCGCCTCATCAGTGCCCAATCAGTTATCCAGTATTCTTCCGTCAATCGAAATCGTGATGACCTGCCACGGAATAAATTTCCCGCTCGCCTGCAGTGCACGCTTGGCTGCCTGCTCCAGACCGCCGCAGCACGGCACCTCCATCCGCACGATGGTCACGCTCTTGATCTCGTTGTCGGCGATAATCTGTGTCAATTTTTCTGCGTAATCGCCTTCATCCAGCTTCGGGCAGCCAATCAGCGTCACACGATTGCGAATAAAATCATTGTGGAAGCTGCCATACGCGTAAGCCGTGCAGTCGGCAGCGATCAGCAGGTTTGCACCGCTGAAATAAGGCGCGTTGACCGGTGCAAGCTTGATCTGTACCGGCCACTGACGCAGCTGGGACGTTCCCGCTGCGGGTCCCTGTGCAGCTGCTGCGGGGTTCATCTCATGCACTTTCGAGCCGGGGCAGCCGTGCGAGTCCAATGCTTCGCGCTTTATTTCACGCATCCGGCTTCCCGGAAAGCCGGCATGCAGCGACATGCCCTGCTGCTGCATTTTCTTCTGCTTGTTGGCGAGCACAGCCGCTTCGTCATACGGCGCCGCTTCTCGTTCCACAAAGGAAATGGCATCTGCGGGGCAGGTCGGCAGACAGTCTCCCAGTCCGTCGCAGTAATCGTCCCGCAGCAGCTTTGCCTTTCCGTCCACCATGCCAATGGCGCCCTCATGACATGCCTCTGCACACAGACCGCATCCGGT
>OCVV012852785.1_pt1 | contig 25968 bp, 29 predicted proteins | sample 1539721 | NCBI WGS metagenome assembly OCVV01 (sample SAMN02144230, study PRJEB22623) | gut metagenome | biome: sheep rumen | host: Ovis aries | place: New Zealand | reverse complement strand
GGTCTTTCGAAGGATGTCGTTGGGTCAAGACTGGTGGGGTGTTCAGTCGGAGGGGGAACGAGGCTTTTGGAGGCAAAGCCCTTCCTCCGGGCACAAAGCATACGGAGTGACGTCAGCCCCCACCTCCCTGTTCCCATCTGCCACCTTGTTCACCGGACCTCCAGCCGTGGTTTGACAGGAGCAGGCAATTGATAGATGTGGTCCCGTTCTACGGCCGTGACACCTTTTACATCGGCAAAGAAGGAGATGGCGTGGAGGATGTCGCCGGGCACTTTTATGGCGATGCCGGGGATGATGCTGTATTCGTAGAGTATCTCTGCGCCGTATGACTTGACGGCTTCCAGAAGCGGCCCTTTGCCGATTTCCGGATCATACATTATGATGAGATTGGTGGGCGATACGAATTCGACATCTTCTTCAAGAACGATTTCCTCCCCGGTGGAAAGCTTGAAAATGGCCTTTTGAAAATTGGCTTTGCCGAAGTTCACGGCGGCTTCCAGCGAGTCTTCCGGGAAAATGCGGACGCTGTCGAAATAATAGAGACTGTCCGACGGGTCCAACCAGCCGCCTACAAAACCGTCGTGCGCGGTGGCATGGCTTACAACTGCATCCAGGGCCTGCCTGCCATGGCTGCTCTGCGTGGCGGCGTATGCTACGCTGATGCCTTCTGCCGGCTCATTCATTGTACGAATATCCACAGTAAAGCCATCCGGGTGCGTCTGGCTGAAGGTCCAGACAGAATCGGCCATGCTGCGCTGGGAGAGGCGCCCCGGCGTCCCGCAGGAAAACAAGACCGGAAGCAGGAGGAGAAACAGCAGTGGATGCAGGTTCTTTGCCATAATGCGAAGTATTATTCATCACAAATTTACGCTTTTTTTTATGAAACAGGATAAACATGGTAGTTGGTTGTCTGCAGAAATATCTGTATCTTCGTACCGATATAAATCAAACAGAAATGAGCAGCAATATCGATCAAGTTCTGGCGTTCAATCGCGGATATGTGGCCTCCAAGGGCTATGAAAAACATCTTACCGACAAATTCCCTGACAGGAAACTTGCCGTTCTGAGCTGTATGGATACGCGTCTTTCCGTACTGCTGCAGGACGCTCTTGGGCTCAAGAACGGTGATGCCAAGATTATCAAGAATGCCGGTGCTGTGATTCCTTCGCCATGGGACTCCGCGATGCGCAGCCTCATTGTGGCCGTGTATGAGCTTGGGGTAACCGAAATCATGGTAGTGGCGCACACAACGTGCGGCGCCTGCCACATGAGCTTTGGCCATTTCAAGGAGGAAATGCTTCACAGGGGCATTCCGGCGGCGGAGCTTGAGCGTGCCGATATCGACCTGAATACCTGGCTTGAAGGCTTTCACGATACGGAAGAATCGGTCCGGAACACCGTTTCCGCCATTGTGAATCATCCGCTGATACCGTCGGATGTGACCGTCCGCGGTTTCATCATCGATTCTGCAACCGGTGAATTGACAGAAGTGTCATGTTAATGTCCAGGCCATGACAGATAAAGAAAAGATGCTCGCCGGGCAGTTGTATTCGGCTGTCGATGCCGAACTTCTGGAAGAATTGGGAGCGGTAAAGGACGTAATTCATCGATACAATGCGCTGCCGCCGTCATCGGCACAAGAAAGGCTATCCATCCTCAAGGGGCTGCTCGGGCATGTCGGAGACGATGAAATAATTATAAACCAGCCGTTTTACTGCGATTACGGGAAGCAGATCCGCGTGGGGAAACGTTTCTTCGCCAATTTCAATTTTACGGTACTGGACGAGGCCCCCGTCACGATAGGCGACGACTGCTTCATCGGCCCGAATGTCAGCATCTACACCGCCTGCCACAGCACGGACCCGGTGGAACGGAACAGCCGCCGCGAATGGGCAGAGCCGGTAACCATCGGCAACAATGTGTGGATAGGCGGGAGCGTGACCATCCTTCCGGGAGTCCGCATCGGCAATAATACAACCATCGGAGCCGGGTCCGTCGTGACTAAGGATATTGCCGATAACTGCGTCGCCGTGGGCAACCCGGCCAAGGTGATCAAGCACCTTGAAGTCTAAAGGATTTTCATCGCAATATATGCGCAGGCTTCGGCGTCCGCGAGGGCGTGGTGATGCCTGGTGAGGTCGTATCCGCATGCGGCGGCCACTGTCTGCAGCTGATGGTTGGGAAGGCTTCGGCCGAAGTATCTCCTGGAAGCAGCCAGCGTATCATGGAACACGTAGTCCGGATAGTCCATCTGATACACCCTGTGGACGGCCTTGAGACAGCCTTCGTCAAAGCGGCTGTTATGAGCCACCAGCGGAAGGCCTCCTATGAGATGAGCAGCTTTCCTCCACACCTCGGGGAATACCGGAGCGTCCTCAGTGTCGTCCTGGCACAGGCCGTGTACGCGCATGCAGAACCACTGGTAGTAGTCCGGTTCCGGATGGATAAGGCTGTAGAAGGTATCCGTGACAAGACCCTCACGTACAATCACGAGTCCGACGCTGCAAACGCTTGACGGCTGCTCGTTTGCGGTCTCGAAATCGATCGCTGCAAAATCAGTCATCGGCCCTCTTGGTTGATCCACTTTTTGAAGAATTGCAGGATGACCCTGCAGGTGTCCATGTCATTCAGGGCCCAGCTGTGTTTGCCGCCCTGGACTTCGTAGAGAAGGACCTCGGTGGACGGGCCGCCTTCTCTTGATGGAATGCCATTTTCCCAGCGGTGAAGAATTACCTGGCGGGAGCCTTCTTTCAGAAGCGGAAGCGGCTCTGGCTCGCAAGGAGTGCAGCCATTCTCTTTCACCCAAGCCATAACGGCCTCTTCTACCGGAATATACGATCCCCAGCCGCCTTCGTTAAGAAGGTCCCCATCCCATCTGGATGTCCTGTCTGCGGTTCCATGAATCTCCATGAAAGGGACAGGCCCATGGAAGGACAGGGAATCGGCAACCCATTTCATCGTAAGGCCTGCTACAGAGGCGATTGCGTTGAAAGTGCGGGGGTACTTCCTGCCGATTATATAGCACATCTCGCCTCCGTTGGACATTCCCGTGAGGAAAAGATTCTTCAAATTATATTTGCGGGCGACTTCCTTTGCCAGATGGCAGATGAATTCATCATCGTCCTGGCGCATGCCTTCCTGGGCGGGGTATCCCGCATACCAGCCCGTTTTGCCCTTGGGGGCTTTCAGACCCTGCGGTATGCAGACGGCAAACCCCTCTTCTTTCGCGCAGGATAGCATTTCGGGGCGGTAGCCGTCGGCCTTGCCGCCATATCCGTGGAGCATTATGACCAGAGGCCTTTCCGGAAGAAGAGTCTCGGGTACGTATACATAATGATACCTGACGGTCCCGTCTTGGACGAGGCTGTCCAGAACCACATCCTGGCACCTTCCTTCATGTGCCGACAGCATCAGCAGGAACGCCAGGAAAACGGAGACAGAATGAATTGATTTCATAGCATACAAATTTAACGAAATCCTGCGGTCCTTGCAAATAAATCGGCTTGCGCGGAATATTTGCAGAATGAATAGTTTTTGATTACTTTTGTATATGAAAAAACTTATTGCCGTTATCTCCATGGTGCTCGGGCTCGCTTTCGGGCTCAAGGCACAGGATCTGGATGCACAGTATGCATCGGACCTTCTCAAGGTTGGTAAGAAGGCTCCGGAACTCGCTCTCAAGGACCTTGACGGAAACATGGTCAAGCTGAGCAGCTTCCGTGGCAAGTATGTGGCACTCGTTTTCTGGGCGTCATGGTGCCCGGACTGCCGCGCAGAGGTGCCGATGCTCAAGGAAATGTACTCCAAGGCCGATCCCGACAAGGTGGTATTCGTGTCCGTCTCGTTTGACAGGACACTCGACGCCGTAAAGGAATTCGTCAAGGAGCAGGAACTGCCTGGCGTTCAGCTGTTTGATCCCTCGGGAAAGAAAGATTCCCCGGTGAGTGCCGCCTTCCATGTCAAGTGGATTCCATCCCTGTATCTGATCGGCCCTAATGGGAAGATTGTCCTTTCTACGGTAATGGCCCAGAAACTGGACGCCGCCCTTCAAAACCTGAAATAGCCTGATGAACAAGTATTTGGATGTATCGCCCGAGGTCGCGGAAGCCCTGCGCCTTGGGAAGCCGGTGGTAGCGCTGGAATCGACAATCATCTCGCACGGCATGCCTTATCCTCAGAATGTGGAGACGGCGCTGAAGGTTGAGGCGGTGATAAGGGAGAACGGCGCCGTCCCTGCAACGGTGGCCATCATCGGCGGACGTTTGAAAGCCGGTCTTTCGGCCGATGAGATAGAATACCTCGGCAAGAAAGGGCGCGATGTCATCAAGGCCTCGAGGCGGGATCTGCCCGTTCTGGTTGCCCGCGGGGCCGATGGCGCAACTACCGTTACCACCACGATGATGATAGCCGCAATGGCCGGAATCCGTGTTTTTGCGACCGGTGGCATCGGGGGAGTGCACAGGGGGGCCGAAACGACCATGGATATATCGGCAGACCTCGAAGAGCTTGCGAAGACGCAAGTGATGGTGATATGCGCCGGGGCCAAATCCATCCTGGACCTTGGGCTTACGCTGGAATATCTTGAGACCAAGGGCGTTACTGTAATCGGATACGGGACCGACGAGCTTCCCGCTTTTTATACGCGGAGAAGCGGCTTGAAGGTGGATTACAGAATGGATACGCCTCAGGAGATTGCCGATGCCTTCCGTGTGAAGATGGAAGCGGGGCTTGAGGGCGGCATGCTTGTTACCAACCCTGTTCCCGTTGAGTACTCCATGGATCCGGAGGTGATAGACGCCGCCATATCGCAGGCCTTGTCGGAAGCCGCAGAGAAGGGTATACGCGGCAAGGAAATAACGCCTTTCCTTCTTGCACGTATCAAGGACATCACCGGCGGAGATTCCCTGAACAGCAACATACAGCTGGTGCTGAACAATGCCAGGCTTGCTGCCGCAGTAGCCGCCTGCTTGTAAAATAAAGGCCGATTTGGTTGTTTTTCTTATAATTTGTAAGAAAAACTTTGGAAATCGGTTTTAAATATGTACATTCGCACAAGATATCGTTCGCAGGCGGAACCGGGAGTATTGGAAAGCCTGCATGATGATGGAACAGTACAGAAACCTGGACATATCGGAGCTGCCTTTAAGCTCTCCTTTCTTTAGGGATAAGGTGTCCCGCTTCCTCGAAGCCTCCGGGCTTCGGATGGATGCGTTGGATACTTATTACGGTGTATTGGATCCGGCCGGGGAACTGCTCGCCGGAGCCGGACTGTCGGCAGACATCATCAAATGCGTGGCCGTCTCGGAAGAGGTCCGCAGCGAAGGCCTTCTCACTCCTCTTGTCTCCAGAATCATTCAGGATGCTTCGCTAAGGGGTATCCATAATCTGAAGGTTTTCACAAAGCCGCAGTACGGGCCATTGTTCGGAAGCCTTGGCTTCAAAATGCTTGCGGAGGCTCCCCAGGCGGTATTGCTGGAGAACGGCAGGGGACTGGTGTCCTACTGTGACTACCTTCGCTCAAAGGCGCGCCGGGGACGTTCCGGTGTCGTCGTCATGAACGCCAATCCGTTCACTCTTGGTCACAGGTACCTGCTGTCCGAGGCTTTGAAACAGGTTGACACGCTTTATGTCATACCTGTCAGGGAGGACGTCTCCATGTTCTCTTATTCTGAGAGGAAGGCCATGATAGAAGCCGCCGGCCTTGGAGAAAGACTGGTGGTGCTTGACGGCAGTTCATATACCATATCTGCGGCAACATTCCCCACATATTTCCTGAAAGATCTTTCGGCTGCATCCCAGCAGCAGATGCGGCTGGATATCGACCTCTTTGCAAAGCATATAATCCCGGCGCTGGGGGTCTCCGTGCGTTTTGTCGGCAGCGAGCCCTCGGATTCGCTTACAGCCCGGTATAATTCCTTGATGAAGGAGCTTCTTCCCGTGGAAGTGGTTGAGATTGAGCGCCTGAAGCTTGGCGGCAACTATGTTTCTGCATCGGCGGTGAGGGATTCCATATGCTCCGGCAGTTTCGAAAAGGCATCGGCACTGGTTCCTGAACCGTCATACCCGTACATTCTTTCGAAGCTTGCGGAACGGGCCCTTCGCATTGAGCTCGACACGCCTCTGAAACCGGGGCTGGTCTGTCCTGATTCGCCCGGTGCCCACAAGGACATGGATTATTCCGTGATGCTGAAGGGGATTGAGGCCATCGAACCGTATTTTGTGCCGATGGCGATGGCAGGGAATGCCGAGGAACTTCAGCGCCTTGGGATCGAGGCGGAGAAGGCGATGATGTCGGCAACAGGCGGGGTTAATACGCACCGGGGCGCCATTTATGCGTTCGGCCTGGTTCTGAACGCATTTATGCGTGAAATGCAAAGTCCTGACAGACAGGCGTTTATCCAAAATGCTTGCCGTGAAAATGCGGAAAGCATTTTGCGTAGTTCTTTGAAGGACAGCGAGTTGCATTTCACGCAGGAGACGCGTGGGGCAAGGGCCCAGGCGCTTACCGGATATAAACAACTGTTTGAAGACTGGCTGCCTTTCTACAGGGCGGGGAAGGACGTGAAGAAACTTCTTCTTCACATCATGTCAACCCTGGATGATACTTGCATTGTCCACAGGGCAGGGGAGAAGCGCGCCCTGGAGGTGAAAAAGGAAGCCGGCGAACTGCTTAAGGACTTTGACGAAGACAGATTACAGCATATGTGCGGTGTTTTCCGTGAAGAGAATATATCTCCCGGAGGTGCTGCAGACATGCTTGCTTTGACAATATTCATAGACTCTGTAATATGATAACACTTAATTCAGAAGGAGTATTTCTCCTTGATGGAAAAACTATCGCAAGAGAGGCTCCGCTCTCCAAAGACGAGGCCCGTGAAAACACAATTGCCTATCAGATTCTGAGAAAGCATGACGTGGATGGCGGCAAAGGCCCTGCCATGCACATCCGTTTCGACGCCATGGTGTCCCATGACATCACTTACGTGGGTATTATCCAGACAGCAAGGGCAAGCGGACTCACCAAGTTCCCGCTTCCCTATGCAATGACGAACTGCCACAATTCACTCTGTGCAGTAGGTGGTACCATCAACGAAGATGACCATGTGTTCGGACTCAGTGCTGCCAAGAAGTACGGCGGCATTTATGTGCCTGCCAACCAGGCGGTTATCCACCAGTATGCACGTGAGGCCCTCACAGCCTGCGGCAATATGATCCTTGGCTCTGACTCCCATACCCGTTACGGTTCACTTGGCAACATGGGCGTGGGCGAAGGCGGCGGTGAACTCGTGAAGCAGCTCCTGGAGAACACCTGGGACATCCAGGCTCCTCAGGTGGTGCTGGTATGGCTCGAGGGCAAGCCCAAGAGGGGCATCGGCCCGCATGATGTGGCTATCTCCCTTGTCAAGGCTACCTTCGAAAGCGGTTTCGTAAAGAACAAGGTGCTTGAGTTCGCAGGTCCCGGCGTAAAGGAACTGCCCATAGACTTCCGTAACGGCATCGATGTCATGACCACCGAAACCACCTGCCTCAGCTCCATTTGGGTCACCGATGAGAAGGTAAAAGAGTACTTCGAGATGCATAACCGTCCTGAGGCTTACAAGGAGCTCAAGCCCGGTGCAGTGGCATATTACGATTCGATGATAACCGTGGACCTCTCCAGCCAGGAGTCCATGATAGCCCTTCCTTACCACCCCTCGAACGCCGTGTCTATCCACGAGCTTCAGGCAGACCCTGAAAAGATACTGAAGGCCGTTGAGGAAGATACCAAGAAGCGCTTTGGCGACGGTGTCCACCCCGACCTCCTCTCCAAGATCCGTGACGGGAAAGTATATGCCGACCAGGGCATCATCGCGGGCTGCTCCGGCGGTACCTATGACAACCTTTCCGAGGCTGCAACCATCCTGAAGGGCAAATCCATCGGCAATGATTACTTCACGATGAGCGCCTATCCTCAGAGCACTCCCGTTTATCTCGCAACCACACGCAATCACATTGCAGAGGAACTGCTTGAGGCCGGCGTTGTGATCAAGCCTGCTTTCTGCGGCCCCTGCTTCGGCGCAGGCGACGTTCCTTCCAATAACGGTCTCTCCATCCGCCACACAACCCGTAACTTCCCTAACCGTGAAGGCTCCAAGCCCGGACAGGGACAAATCTCGATGGTGGCCCTCATGGATGCCCGTTCCATTGCGGCAACTGCAGCAAACGGCGGCGTTATCACCGCTGCAACCGATATCGAGTACGAAGACACCCACAAGCCGTACAGTTTTGACGGACGTATCTATGAGAAGCGCGTCTACAACGGCTTCGGCAAGGCTATGCCCGAAGAGCCGCTGCGCTACGGCCCCAACATCAAGGACTGGCCCCAGATGCCTGCCCTTCAGGAGAACATGCTCCTGGAACTTGCAGCTGTAATCCAGGACCCTGTAACCACCACCGACGAGCTCATCCCTTCCGGAGAGACTTCCAGCTATCGCTCCAACCCGCTCAAGCTCAGCGAATTCGCCCTCTCCCGCCGCGTCCCCGAATATGTGGGCCGTTCCAAGAGAATCCAGGCCGATGACCGCAACCGCCGCGCCGGTGAGCTTACCGAGGACCTTCGCAAGGTGCTTGCAATTGCCGGAACGTCGGCAGAGAGTACTTCCTTCGGTTCCTGCGTGTTTGCACGCAAGCCCGGAGACGGAAGCGCCCGCGAGCAGGCCGCATCCTGCCAGAAGGTTCTGGGAGGCGATGCCAACATCTGCTACGAATATGCCACGAAGCGCTACCGCAGCAACTGCATCAACTGGGGTATCGTACCGTTCACTATCGACAAGGATGTAGTGTTTGACTATGCTCCCGGAGACTACGTCTTCGTTCCCGGCATCCGCGAGGCCATCCTTGGCGGTGCCGAATCGGCTGATGCAAAGGTGATTACCCGCGACGGCCGCTGCGTCCCCATCGTCCTTCATTTCGCCCCTCTCAACGAGACCGAGCGTCAGATCCTTGCCGATGGCTGCCTTATGAATTACTACAAAAACAACAGATAATCATGGAAAAAATCAAAATGACCACTCCGCTCGTCGAAATGGACGGCGATGAAATGACACGAATCCTTTGGAAAATGATCAAGGATGAACTCATCCTTCCCTTCGTTGACCTCAAGACCGAATACTATGACCTTGGACTTCCGTACCGTGACAAGACTTCCGATCAGGTGACCATCGACTCTGCAAACGCTACGAAGCGTCTTGGCGTTGCCGTGAAGTGCGCAACCATCACACCTAACGTTCAGCGCATGAGCGAGTACAACCTGCACCAGATGTGGAAGAGCCCGAACGGCACCATCCGTGCAATGCTGGACGGTACCGTGTTCCGTACGCCTATCACCATCCCCAGCATCCACCCTGCAGTGAAGTTCTGGAAGAAACCAATCACCATCGCACGTCATGCCTATGGCGACGTCTACCGTGACGTTGAAATCCAGACCACGGAACCCGGCGTTGCAAAGCTGGTCTTTGAAGGCGTTTCCGGCGAGCGCATCGAGGAAGTTATCCACGAGTTCGCAGGCCCCGGCGTCATTGAGGGCATGCACAACACAGACAAGTCCATCCGCAGTTTCGCACACAGCTGCTTCAAGTATGCACTGGACGTGAAGGAGAACCTGTGGTTTGCCACAAAGGACACCATTTCCAAGAAATATGACGGCCGCTTCAAGGCTATCTTCGAGGAAATCTACGAGAAGGAGTACAAGGAGCAGTTCGAGGCCGCCGGCATCGAGTACTTCTACACCCTGATTGACGACGCCGTAGCCCGTGTCATGCGTTCTGAGGGTGGTTTCATCTGGGCTTGCAAGAACTACGACGGCGACGTCATGTCAGACATGGTATCCACCGCATTCGGTTCCCTGGCCATGATGACCTCTGTCCTCGTGAGCCCCGACGGCAAGTACGAGTACGAAGCCGCTCACGGCACCGTTACCCGCCACTATTACAAGTATCTGAAGGGTGAAGAGACCTCCACCAACCCTATGGCAACCATCTTCGCATGGAGCGGCGCATTCCGCAAGAGGGGAGAGCTTGACAACCTTCCCGAGCTTGTGAACTATGCAAACCAGCTGGAACAGGCCTGCTTCGACACACTGAACGAAGGCCTTGAGACCAAGGACCTTGTGAACCTCTCCGAGGGTATCACCCCCAAGGGCCTCACCTCCCTCCAGTTCCTTCAGGAAATCCGCAAGCGCCTTGCCGTGCGCCTGGGTGCTTAGTTTTGCTTACCAGCCCTTGCGGATGTTCTCTGCCATTTCGTGGACGAGACGTGCGCGGGCTTCACGTGAGTACCAGGCGATGTGGGGCGTGAGATGGAGGCGCTGCGGGTGCTCAAGATTCATAAGGGGGCTGCTCATGGGGAGCGGCTCCTTTACGTATACGTCTATGCCTGCGCCGGCGATGATACCTTCATCAAGGGCGCGGGCAAGATCTGCCTCTACGGCAATGCCGCCGCGGCCGGTGTTGACGAGAATAGCGCTGCGCTTCATCTTCTTGAATTCTTCGTAGCCGATGAGCCCGGCAGTCCTTTCATTGTACGGAGCGTGAATTGAAATGACGTCTGAACGCTCCAGAAGCTCCTCAAGTGATACTGAAGGATAGTCTTTGCAATGGCCTGTGCCTGAAGTGGAATAGTAAATGACCTCCATCCCAAATGCCTTGCCGATAGCCGCAACTTTCTGGCCGATTGCTCCCATTCCAACTATGCCAAGCGTCTTGCCGGCAATCTCCGTAAACGGATGTGCGAAATCTACGTGCACGGGGTTCTTGCTGTATGCTCCGCTTTTTACGAACTCCTCATAATGGAATGCCCTGCCAAGGAGATTCAGGATATGCATCCATGCAGTCTGTGCAACGGAGTCTGTTGAATATGCAGCGACATTCCTCGCTATAACTCCACGTTTCTCGCAGAGTTTCACGTCAATATTGTTCATGCCGGTTCCGGCCTCGCAGATGAGCCTGAGACGCGGCGCGGCATCGAGAAACGCCTCATCTACAATTACTTTGTTGAGCAGGACAACGTCGGCATCTTTCACCCTTTCGCGGGCTTCTTCCGGTGTGGAACTGTCGTAGCATGTAAGTTCGCCGAGAGCTGCAATTTCTGCAAGCGATGTATCTCCCATGGAGATTGCATCCAAAAATACTATCTTCATGGACACAAAATTAACTATATTTTTGTATATTTGAATCCAATTATGGCCACAGTAAGAGAAATATTGTCCCGCATCGACGAAAAAGCCCCGTATGGGATGGTGCTTGAAGCATCCGTCAGGGACTACTGCGTCCTCGCGCTCAGTTTTCTCAGGGGCCAGGCCGATTTCTCCCGTTACTTCGAGTCCAGTCTTCCGGACCCGTTCCCTGCAATGGACAAGGAAGTATCGGCACGGGCATTTGCCAAAGAAAGGTACTGCGTTCAGCTTTACAGGCCCTCGGAGGAAGCTCTCCTTGCCGACGCCATCGCCGACCTTGCCTTCTCCCAGGCCGAACGCCTCACCCTGGCAACTCCCTCGTCCCCTCAGGCCGATGACCGCGAACGCGCGGACGTCTACATCGTCGCCGTATATACCCTGTTCGCCCTTACCCTTCATGACCGGACAGACTTTGCCGTCCTGTTTCTGGAAGCATGGGCCAATTTTGTACAGTTTGCCAGCGCCCGCACCGTGCGTAAGCACTATGACAGGAGCTGGCAAAGCAGATACAATTCCTTGTTCTATCCCTTAGGGTAATACCGCCTATTTGGTCTTGATGGATGCGAGGCCGCTCTTGGAGGTGGTGTAATCCTGGCAGTCCAGGCGGCGGGCATCGATGTCGCCGGCGCCGTTCACAGTGAAGCTGGCTTTCAGTGCCTTTCCGGAAAGGTCGATGTCGCCTGCACCGTTTACCATTACCTTAAGTTCCTCGACGTCAATGTTGTCGGCTTCAATGTCTCCGGCACCGTTGAGCTCGAAGCTCAGGGTGGGAACGGTAATGCTGTTGAATTCGAAGTCTCCCGCGCCGTTCACTTCCACTTCGAGGGCTTCCGTAGAATTGTAACCGTTTTTGAGGTCGACGTCGGCAGCGCCGTTCACTTCAAGGCTCTTGAGGGTGGGGAGGGTGATATAGATGTTGAATTCCTCTGCCCTGATGTTGACGTTGTCTACTGTCTCAAGCACGAGCTTTCCGTCGGAGACCTTGTAATCCAGGTACTGGAAGACGTCTTCATTTGCCTTTACGAGGACCTTGAAGGTCTCTCCCTGAGTGAGCTCCATGTCCGAGGAACCGTTCACGACGATGGCGTCGAAGCCTGTAAGGTCAAGTGTCTTTTCTGTGACGGGACCTTTGCAGGTGACCTTCTTCCCTTTTCCTACCATAATTCCGTTCATGTTGAAATTGCATGAGGCCAGCATGACTGCAGCGGCCATGATTACCATAATCTTTTTCATATCAGTCAAATATTTTTGAGTCTAGTCCAAGGAGCTGCATGCGGTGTTTGATGACCGGAACTTCCTTTGTGAGGAACTCTTCTTTCTGTGCAGCAAGTACTTTTTCACGCGCATCGGCAGATACGAAGTAGCCGATACCCCTTTTATTGTATATTATTTCCTCTGCGGTGAGCTTTTCGTAAACCCGCATTACGGTGTTGGGGTTCACGCCTATCTCTGCACCGTACTCCCGCACGGACGGGATGCGCCCGTCAGGGGACAGTTTGCCGGTGAGGATGCTGTCGCACATGGCATCGGCAATCTGGAGGTAGATTGGTTTTTCTGAGTGGAAGTCCATGGTTTAGTGCTTAATAGTCTTGATTCTGTAGAGGATGCCTCCTGCAAGGCAGACAGCGGCCGCGGTAAGGATTCCGGAAAGCCACATGAATCCCGTTGTTGCGTCGGCGGATTCCTGGGCCATAAGCTCAAGTGAATCTTCGTTCAAAGCCAGTGCAGAGCCGCCGATGATAGAGATGAGGAGACTGCCTGCAAAGGCGATGGCGATACCCCAGATTATCTTGAAGCGCTTGAAACAGATTCCGCAGAGCAGCCAGTAGAGGAAGTTGAAGCAGAAGCCTGCAATCATCAGCCATATAAGGGAGCCGATGGAGAAGGGAAGGTCTGCTGCTTCTATCGTACCAAGCTTGCTGACTCCATCGTAGAAGCTGGACAGGAGCGAGGCCCCGCTTGTGTGGTCTACAAGGCAGAGAAGCCAGTCTACGCCAAGATATACGACGCAGAAAAGGACGGGGATGATGATGAGTGTCATTATGAGCATGGAGACCCATTTTTCAACTCCTGAAGCAGGGACCATGAGCCAGGCGCTGCCGGCCTTTTTCTCTGTAAGATAGCCGTAGGTGCGGGTCTGGTAAAACTCAAGCGCGCAGAATGCGAGGAATGCGATAATCATCCTTCCGTCAAAACCAGGAGCCTGCCATGTCTGGTGGAAGACGAGGTTCCAGCTGATAACGGCAACGTAGAGTACAAGTCCGGCGAGGCTGATGCCGAGGGCTGCCTTCATGTGGTTTCTCCACATCTGGACGAGGTCGTATTTGAAGTAGTTCCAGAAACGGGAACCGTTGAATGTCTCACTTTTCATAGTCCGAGGTTTTTAATGATGTCTTTATGTGCGTGTACTGCGTTGAAGAGGGCTTCCAGGTTGACCTTGGATTCCTCGCCTGTGGCGTTGGGATAGACCTGGACGGTACCGCCGGGCGTGCGTTCGAGGTAGAGGGCATCGGCATGAATCTCCGAGCCGTAGTCGAAGAAGAGCTTCCGGCTGATTTTTTCGAGGGAGGCATTCATGAGGACGGCTTCCTTGTCCAGGATGATCACGGGGTCGATGATGTTTTCAAGATCCCTTACCTGGTGGGTGGAAATCACCACTACGCTGTCTTCTGCGGTGTATTTTGTGATTGCGCTTCTGAACTGGGCCTTTGACGGGATGTCCAGGCCGTTGGTGGGCTCGTCCATGAAATAATGGCGCGCGTTGCACGCGAGGGCGAAGGCGATCCAGGTCTTCTTGAGCTGGCCGGAGCTCATGGTGTCCATGCGCTGGGTGGCGTCAACCTCGAATTCTGAAAGGATTTGCAGGTACTTGGCCTGGTCGAAGGAGGGCCAGAGTTTTCCGGTCTCGAGGCCGAAGACTTCGGCCTTGGAGTGGGCAGGTGAGACCTCGTCGGGGAGGTAGAACTGCTCTGCAAGCAGGGAAGGCTGGCGGTCGTAAGGGTTGCGGCCGTCTGTGTCGATTGTGCCTTGCTGGGGCTTCTTGAGCCCGCACAGAAGGGTGAGGAGGGTGGTCTTGCCCACGCCGTTTTCTCCAAGGAGGCCGTAGATGTTTCCTCCTTTGAGCTCCAGGGAAATGTTCCTGAGGACTGCTTTTTGTCCGTAGGCGAATGAAAGATTGCTGACGTTTATCATGACCTTACGAGTGTGTTAGTTTAATAGTACACCGCAAAGGTAGTAATAAAAATCAATTGTGCAAATTATTTTTGAAATTTTTTTCGCCAGTCTGCAGGATTTTCTCCCGTGACGGTCTTGAACTGCTTCAGGAAATTGCTCCTGTCTTCAATTCCGACCTGCCTTCCTACGGTGGACAGAGGCAGCTGCGGCTGCTCGACAAGCAGCCTTTGGGCTTCCCGGATGCGAAGCCTTGAGCGAATGGTGCGGAAATCCTCTCCCAGGACCTCCAGGCAGTACCTGTGCAGCAGGGCCGATGTTGTGCCTATGCGCTTTGCGCTGTCTGACGGGGTGGGGTCGGGTAAAAGAAACGCCTTGGTGTCTATCCATCTTCGGACGGCGGCATCAAGGCGCTTCAATGTATCTTCAGGAATGTTTGAATTACCAGCCAAGTACGTAAGCGAAGATAAGAGGTGCTACGATGGTGGCATCGGATTCCACGATGAATCTGGGAGTGTCAGGTGCAAGCTTGCCCCAGGTGATTTTCTCGTTGGGAACTGCGCCGGAATATGAACCGTAGGAGGTTGTGGAATCGGAAATCTGGCAGAAGTATGCCCAGAGGGGAGTGCCTTCCCAGCCAAGATCCTGTTCCATCATGGGAACGCAGCAGATAGGGAAGTCGCCTGCGGTACCGCCGCCGATCTGGAAGAAGCCTACGCCCGGAGCGTTCTTCTTGTACCAGTCTACGAGGAACATCATGACCTCTACGCCCTGGATGACCATGTGGGGATCATATTCGCCGCGGATTACGTGAGCGGTGAAGATATTTCCGGTGGTGCAGTCTTCCCAAGCGGGGCAGATGATAGGAATGTTCTTTTCGCATGCTGCCACGACCCAGCTGTCCTTGGGGTCGATTTCATAGTACTGCTTGAGAACGCCGCTGCGGATCATCTGATAGATGAATTCATAGGGGAGATATCTCTTGCCCTCTGCCTTGGCCTTGTCCCAGACCTCTACGAGGTGCTTTTCCAGACGGCGGAAAGCTTCTTCTTCGGGGATGCAGGTGTCGGTGACGCGGTTGTAGTGGTTGTCAAGGAGTTCCTGCTCCTGCTGGGGGGTGAGGTCGCGATAGCCGGGTACACGGTAATAGTGGCTGTGGGCAACCAGGTTCATGACGTCTTCTTCAAGGTTGTTTGCAGAGCAGCAGACGAAGGCGATCTTGTCCTGGCGGATCATTTCTGCAAGGGAGAGGCCGAGTTCTGCAGTACTCATGGCACCGGCCATGGCGAGGAACATCTTGCCACCCTTTGCGAGGAGGTCTTCATAAGCCTTTGCAGCATCTACGAGGGCTGCTGAATTGAAATGACGATAATGATGGGTAATGAATTGAGAGATAGGACCCTTTTCCATTTTTTAACTATTATTTCCCAGGGCGAAACCAGTATGTGGTCTCCAACCCCGCGGATTAGATGCAAAGTTATAAAAAATTGTCGGAAAAAGTTGTTTTGGCAGAATAAAATGCATACTTTTGCATTAAAGACTGCGACGCGCCGTCTTTTTTGGACGTGAACCTTATTTTAAACTAACCTTAAATCCAATTATCATGAAGAAATTCTTCCTTGCACTGGTTGCAATGTTCGCAATCACCGCAGTTGCTTCTGCAGCAAACTACACCGCAGACGATGCCGCTATTGATGCAGCTATCGAGAATGCAATCGAGGTTGACGCTTTCAACCTTGGCGGCACTACCTCCGCTCCTCTTGGCGCAACTTACGTAGCAGCCGGCAACAACGATGTTGCAGCTATCCTCCTCACCTTCTTCCTTGGCTGGTGCGGTATCCACAGGGTATATATGGGCTCCACCAAGCTTATGTGGCTCTGGTATCTGCTTCTCAACTTCATCTTCGTAGGTGAAATCATCGTAACGGTTGACTTTATCTTTGAAATTGTCGGCCTTGTCGACGGTTCCGGCCTCGGCAAGTACTATGACAACCCTAACCTCCTCATGTGGCTTTAATGCTTAGAAGGAGCCTTATATCCGTGCTGCTGGTTCTGGCGGCCCTCAGTGCACAGGCTCAGAAGAGAGTCAGTGTAGAGGCCCAGATAAAGAACCTCGCGGACGGAAAGGTTACAACGGTCACCAAACGGATACTCTGTGACAGGAGCGGCCGTCTGGTGACCGTTTCCATTTCTCCTTCCAAATTCTATCTGATACAGAATCTCAAGGGAGAAGCCAAGCTCTATGTGCCTTCCAGCAACGAGGTCTACAGCATGATAGACCCCATGTTGTCGTCCGACGGCGAACTGCTGTACATATTCCTCTCCGGGCACACGGACGATCTTGGCCTTATTTCAATGGGCTACATGCTCAAGTCTTCCGACTTTGACAGCGAAGGCTATCTCAAGCGCACCTACGTGACGAAAAAGCAGAATGCAGCCCCTCAGGTGGATGTAGTCCTCAAAGACTATCTTCCTGTTTATACAGAATACAAGGACGCTTCCGGCAATACGCTCGGAAAGACGTATCTTTCAGGTTACAATCTCAATTCGAGCTTTGTTTTCCCGTCAAGGGTGACTGAAATCAGTTACAACAGGGAGAAGAAGGATTCTACCGTAACCCGCACGCTTTATACGGTTCCGGACCTTTCCGGAACAGACCCTGATTTCGACTATCAGGTCCCCAAGGGCGCAAAACCCGCAGAAAATCCACTCAAACGGCTTAAGGAAGCAGTCAAATGAGAAGGTTAGGCGTTCTCATCCTGGCTCTCTGTCTTTGTACCGGTCTTGCCGCTCAGAAGGTGCAGGGCCCTTTTTCTTTTGCCGACCATTTCATGTCCACCTCTTTCCTGAGCCGTGCCGGGAAAACCCATATAAAGGTGGATCCCCCCAAGCCCACAGACTTTTCTTTCTGTGCCGATGAGCCATCGGCCCATGTTTCCGGGGACATGGATTTCATCGGATATCTTCTGAACTCCGGCCTGAAGGCGGATGCGCTGACTCTCCTTGGAGAGAAGGCCTACTTCCCGTCAGACACGCTGGAATATCTTGCCGGCCTGGCACTTTTCGATGACAGGCAGTTCGAGGGCGCCGCAAAGCATTTCAGCCTGTCCGGCGGCTCTTTTGCAGAGCCTTCCACCTTCCTTGGAGCATATTCCCTGATACATACAGGCAGGCTTGACGAGGCGGAGTATGCCCTGTCTTCCTACAGTGGAGAGTACGGCGAGCTGGCGAATCTCCAGCTCGCGGGAATCGGCCTTATAAGGAGGGATTTTGATGCCTGCCGGAAGGCGGTATCGTCATTTACGTATTCGGATCACAGGCTTGCAGAGAGTGAGACGGCCATCGCAGGTCTGTGCAAGGACGTTTCTAAAAGGAATAAAAGCCCTTTTGCCGCGGCATGCCTGTCGGCGGTAATTCCCGGAGCCGGTAAAGTCTATGCCGGAAAGATGGGGGAGGGCGTGTCGGCTTTCATGACCGTCGTGCCGCTTGGGCTTATAACGGCAGAGCAGTGGAAGAAAAACGGTCCCGGACATTGGGCGACGATCCTTTCCGGGGCGCTGTTTTCGTTATTCTATATAGGTAATATATACGGAAGTTATGTTTCCGTGGGAGTACAGGAACAAGTAATAGGCGATGAAGTCAAGGCTCTTGTCATGTATAATCTTCATATTCCTCTCAGGGGCTATTTCCGTTAGGGCACAGTCCCTGGCGCTGAAGGCGGTGGAATATGAACGGTTGATATTCGAGGGAGCTGCACCTGCGGCTGCCAACGGGGCCATTATCTCCCGCGCGCAGTGCCTTGTTGAACTGGGCCGGTGGGATGATGCCGAAGCCTGCCTCTCGAGGCTCAGGATGTATGCCCTAAGCCCCGGGCAGAGGGAACAATCGGCCTGTCTCAAGGCCTTGTGCCAGTACAGGCAGGGGAATTATGATGCGGCGCTCGCCTTTTTGAATGAGGCGCCGCAGATATCGGCACCGGAGGCAGTGAAGCTCAAGGCCCTGGTACTGGCGGGGACGCGACGTTTTGAAGAATCGGAGGCCGAGGCCCGCAGGATAGTGTCTGACGGGCGGATTGACAAGCTGTACTCCGGTCTTCCCAAGGAGAAATCGGCAATGACGGCGCTGTTCCTTGGTATTATCCCAACGGCGGGGCATCTTTATCTGGAACGTCCGGACCTCTGGTGGACCACGGCGGGAACCGTCGCAGCTGCCGGTCTCGCCGTCTATGAAGCCGTATCCGGAAACTGGATAACAGCCATCCTCGGCGGCGGAATGCTGCTGAACGCATTCTACGTGGACAGTCATCTCAGGCCTACGGAATCCATCGTCAGAAGGTATAATGCCGAGGCCATGGAAAAATTCCTTAAAGAACTGGAATCCATATTGGATTTTTAGTGGGCTTTTGCTATCTTTGCGCAACTAAAATCCCAACCCGATGGTCCAGGTTTACTGCAAGAACACCAAGGAGTCCAAGCGTTTCCCTGAAGGAACTGCTCTCCTTCAAATGCTTTCCGAATTCGAATTCCCGTGCCCTTATCCGATTGTGTCCGCCAAGGTGAACAATGTGTCACAGGGCCTCAAATTTAAGGTGTATCAGAATAAGGACATCGAGTTTATAGATGTCCGCGAATCGAGCGGCATGAGAGTGTATAGCCGCTCGCTTTCTTTTTTGATGTTCAAGGCTGCGGTCGATGTGTTCCCGGGCAGTAAGCTCTACATAGAGCATCCCATCTCCCATGGCTTTTTCTGCCACCTTCACAAGGCCGACGATACACCGCTTGTCCCGGAGGATATCGAAGCCCTGAAGGCAAGGATGAAGGAACTTGTGGCAAAGGACCTGCCCTTCCACCGCTATGATGTCCAGACAGAGCGCGCGATAAGGGAGTTCAGAAAGGCCGGGTATGAGGACAAGGTCCGGTTGCTTGAAACCAGCGGCGAAGCATATACAGACTATTATACGCTTGGAGATACTTCCGATTACTATTACGGCAAACTGGTTCCATCGACAGGTTATCTGACCGTCTGGGACCTTATGCCTTACCATGACGGACTTCTCCTTCGTCTTCCCATGAGGACAGACCCTTCCAAAGTGGCTCCTTTCGAGGATCAGCCCAGGACTTACGAGATGTTCAACGAGGCGCTTCGCTGGAATATCATCATGGGCCTTTCAACGGTTGGAGACGTGAACGAGGCCTTCCTTGCCGGCCGCGCAAGCGAGCTTATCCAGATAGCGGAAGCCCTCCAGGAAAAGAAAATCGTGAAGATTGCCGAAGAGATAGACCGCCGCTACCGCAGCGAGAATCCTCTCAAGCTTGTCCTTATCACAGGACCTTCTTCCTCCGGCAAGACCACTTTCTGCAAGAGGCTGTCCATCCAGCTCAAGGCCTGCGGTCTGAAGCCCATCTCCATGTCTACTGACGATTATTTCGTGAACAGGGCCGATACGCCCAAATTCCCTGACGGCACATACGACTTCGACAATTTCGATACCGTGGACCATGCCCTCATGGAGTCGGACATCATGAAACTCATCGGCGGACAGGAGGTATCCGTTCCCGAATTCAACTTCGTTACAGGACTCCGGGAGTATAACGGGAAAACGCTCAAACTGGGCCCCGGCAGCATCCTCCTCATCGAAGGTATCCATGCGCTCAATCCGGGTCTGACTGCCGACGTCCCCGAAAGCGCCAAGTTCCGCATTTTCATCAATACCCTCACGGCAACCCAGCTTGACGACCACAACTGGATCCCCACTGCCGACAACCGCCTCCTCAGGCGCATCGTAAGGGATTACAACAAAGGCGCTTACTCTGCCCGTGAATCCATCTCCAACTGGAAAAACGTGCTCTGCGCAGAGCGTAAGTGGATATATCCCTTCCAGGAGACTGCCGACGTGATGTTCAACAGCGCATACCTCATCGAGTTCGCGGTAATGAAGAACCATGCCGAACCTATCCTCCGCAGCGTCCCGCAGAACTGTGCCGAGTATTCCGAGGCCCATCGTCTCCTCAAGTTCATCCACTACTTCGTTCCGGTTCCAGACAAAGAAATCCCGGCGACTTCGCTCCTGCGCGAATTCATCGGCGGATAGTATCTGCAATGAAAAAGAAGGTCTATTTTGCCGGTTCCATCCGTGGCGGAAGGCAGGATGCCGAGCTTTACAAACGCATCATTGCCTATATCCAGAAGAACCATGTGGTCCTGACAGAACACGTCGGCGACCTTTCAAAAAGCAAGACGGAAGGCCTTCCCAACCAGGAAAAAGCAATTTACGAGCAGGATACCGCATGGCTCCGTGAGGCTGACGTCGTCATTGCCGAATGCTCCACGCCGTCCCTCGGTGTCGGTTACGAACTGGCTTACGCAGAAGCCCGCAGCATACCTGTGCACATCTTCTACGACAGACCGCGCACCAACCTCTCTGCCATGCTCACCGGCAACAGCTACTTCCACATCCACCCGTACATGTCAGAATCCGACATCTACCCCCTCCTGGACACCATCCTCAAATAACCCGTCACCGTCTCCGCCCGTTTCCGTGCCCGCCTGGCCGATTTTCCGCCGCCCGGACACCGCAACCCCCGTTTCCGTGCCCGACGGCTCGATTTTCTGCAGCCCGGACACCACAACCCCCGTTTCCGTGCCCGCCTGGCCGATTTTCCGCCGCCCGGACACCGCAGACCCCGTTTTCGTGTCCGCCTGGCCGATTTCCCGCTGCCCGGACACCACAGACCCCGTTTCCGTGCCCGACGACCCAGTTATCCGCTGCCCGGACACCGTTAAAGTCCGTTTCCGTGCCCGCGTGGCCGTATTTCCGCCGTTTGGACACCGCAGACCCCGTTCCCGTGCCCGGACGGCCGATTTTCCGCAGCCCGGACACCGCAACCCCCGTTTTCGTGCCAGCTTATTGTGGTTTAGGAAACAAACGGTCCACTTCGGTGGCGGATAATCTGAGGATAAGACTGATTTGTCTGTTGGATGACGCTAAGCGCTGCTTCATCTTTTGCGCGGTCCTGAGTTTCTCTTCCAAACTCAAGGCGGTCAGTTGTTTTCCAGGATTCCATGAGGCAACAATCTGAAAGACCTCTTCGTTGGGAATCTGAATGTGTTCGCCAAGTATCGCAGCTATTTCCACATCGGATTCTCCGCGACGCGTGAGCATGGTAAAGTATTGATTTGCAGAGTTGAAAAGGTATTCCGTGGCATGATAATCAACGAAACTGCTTCTGAGAATCATACCGTCACATACCTTATAATGTTCAGGCATGTCTACTTCATGAGATCGGCAAATTCTTCTTTTCTCCCTTCCTCCAACTTCGCGGAAAGGTATTCCGGCCTTCATTTGCCATAGATTGCCATTGAAGAAAAGATATGCCGATCCCCATGGATACCCGGTTGGCGTGCTGTCCAGGCGTGCAACGTATGCATTCCTGTCCGTATAAGCTATTTTATTACGGAAGTCCTTTATGTCCTGTACCGGATCAATCCTGATGGACCATTCTTTGAGTGATGGCTTCCCCATAGTTTTCTGATACTTTCTTTCCAGATTATGGAGAATCTCTACAAACACATTTGCTTGCACCAATGTTCCGGCCCCCATAATGTGATGATGATTGTTCATTTGCGTATCATCCATTACAATGAATCCAGAACGTGCCGATGAAACAGCAACAATGTTGGTTCCAACTACAAACTCTTCCTTGGATTCGTACAGCATCCAGTCAAGATTTTCTGTTGAGATGTAATAGAAAGGTCCTCTTTCTATAAAGAACCGTTCACACTCCCGTTCCCGATCCCAATAATCATTTCTTCCAGTCATATAATTCTATTCTTTGACACCCGATTGCTCGTTTTTAGTGTCCGTTACACAATTTGATTATTACGCTGACACCAAACATATCGTTTTCGTGCCCAGTTGGTCGATTTCCCATTGCTCGGACACCGTATGGCCGTTTTCGTGTCCGGGTGGCCGTTTTTCTGCTGCCCGGACACCGCAGAGCCCGTTTCCGTGCCCAGCTGGTCGATTTCCCGCTGCTCGGACACCGTATGGCCGTATTCGTGTCCGGATGGCCGATTTCCCTCTGCCCGGACACCGCAGGCACCGTTTTCGTGCCCGACGGCTCGTTTTTCCGCTGCCCGGACACCGCAGAACCCGTTTTCGTGCCCGCCGGCTCGTTTTTCCGCTGCCCGGACACCGCAGAGCCAGATTCCGTGCCCGACGGGCCGATTTTCTGCTGCCCGGACACCGCAGAGCCCGTTTTCGTGCCGGACGACCCAGTTTTCCGCCGCCCGGACACCGCAGAGCCCGTTTTCGTGCCCGAGTGGCCGATTCTCTGCCGTCCGGACACCGCAGACCCCGTTTCCGTGTCCGACGGCTCGTTTTTCCGCTGTCCGGACACCGCAGACCCCGTTTCCGTGCCCGAGTGGCCGATTCTCTGCCGCCCGGACACTGCAGAGCTCGTTTTCGTGCCGGGCGGGGAAAAGTTACAGGGCCAGGTGGAGTTGGAGGCGGAGGGATGGGGCGGGAGGGGAGGAGGGCTTCCAGGTGCAGGCGGCGCGGAGGCAGACTTTGCCGCGAAGGCTGGCCGTGCGGGTCGCCTTTCCCTGAAGGCGGGCAGCGCGGGGCGCCTTTCCCTGGAGGCCGGGGCCGAATGACACCTTCCAGTAGCCGTAGAAGCTGGCGGAGATGCCGTTACCGTAGTAGGCAGGGACGTTGAAGGAGCCCGGGGCGTCACGTTCGTAACAGTATATGCGGGAAGACCAGCCGCCGGTTGAAAAGGCACCCAGGCGCAGATATCCCACAAGAGTATCGTCTTTGTAACCGCCTTCCAGATAGCCCAGAAAGCCGGGAGTCTCACAGTACACGCCTTCCAGGCGGCAGTTTGCGAGCCAGGGGCCTGATGCGAAGTGAACGTCGGTTCGGAGGTCGCTGCGGCCGGGTTCATAGTTCCGGTATCGGCCGGTAAAATGCGTTTGGAGGGAGATGGTGTCGGAGGTCTGCCATTTCCAATCGGCATAGATGCGTATCTGGCGGCGGTCTGTGTCGACGGCACGGATTGGGAGCAGGGACATATCGGCAGTTATATATGCGCTGTGGGCCGGGACGCTGCTGCCGAAACCTGACCTGCCGGATAGCTGGCGCCATTTCTCCGACTTCCACGAAGCGCCGGCGGCAAGGCCGAATTCGCCGTTTTTCCTGCCGCTGAACCTGGAGGGAACGGCCCTGCCCTGAAACACCAGCCTGAGCGCCCCGGCGTTCACCCCGGCTGCCCCCTGGACCGCGCCCGCCCCGTTTTTCGATGCCGCCTCTCCCGCAAAGTCCACGCCCTTGAAATTCATCCTCCCGTCCACTGAAACCGTAGGCCTGTCGCTGCCGCCCGTCATCAGCGAGACCCCGATCTGCCCGTACCTCCAGAGTTTCCCGACATGTGTGCCGATGAAGCCGTCAATATCGGCAAAAACGGCCGCAGACATCCCTCTGGAACCATATTCCAAAGCCCCGCCTCTGTGTGAAGGCCCGGAAAAAGACCACTGCGGAGAGATTCCTGCCGAACGCCTTATGAACGCCTCGGGAGTGGACAGCGAGCTCATCGTGAAACCGCTCCAATGCGCAAGGCCCTGGCCGTAACGGGCATTATAGTCGCCAAGGGTGAGCGTCCACTTGCGGTAGTTCAGTTCTGCATGCGCGGTGCGGAATGCGCCTTTCAATGACCTCCAGCTCTCTGTCCTTACTGCTGCCGCCGCCTGAAATCCCCGCCCCGTCAGCTTCACCTTTGTGCCGATATTCTTTTCCGTAGCCCTGAGAAGCCAGTCGCCATGCGTCTTGACAGTGTCGATACTGCCGGCCGCCCTCGGTGACCAAAGGCTCAGGAAGGGTTTCAGCGCCTCCACGGCCTCCCTGCCGAATCCGTCCACCAGGGCAAGCTCCTCATAGGAAAGGATGTCTCCGCTTCTTCCCCTGTAGTCCTCCAGCGACGCCAGCTGATAGTCCGAAAGTATCAGCCGCGCCTTTTTCCCGGGAGCGTTGACGGAAACCGGCCGGAGACCTTCCAGCTGCTCGATCATCCACTCCTGAACCTCCTCCTCGCTTCCGAGTCCATGAATGTACATCGTCGCCCTCAGAAGCTCATCCTGCGCTGCCGCACACCACACTGCGCATAGCAAAACCGATATCACCCACAATCGTTTCATCCGCCCAAAGTAGCAAACCGGGCCGTCAAAAGCAATATGATTAAAGAAAAAAGTGCGGTTTCAGAATGTTTTTCCGAATTTGCAATTATTGCACATTATTTGCGGGTTTTTTATTATTTTTGTGAAAACCTAAATTTCTCTCGTTATGGAAAACAGGATAACCCTTCACGGCCGCAATTTCAAACCGCTGATTCCCAACGCAAAACTTGAAGAAGCCATCGACATTCTGGCAGAAAAAATCAATCACGACTTCGAAGGCGTAACAGAAGAAGACGCTCCCATTCTTCTCTGCACGCTGAACGGCGCCATGATTTTCATGGGTGAGCTTCTCAAGCGCATCACGTTCCCCTGCATTGTCAAGGCAGCAAAGCTTTCTTCCTACGAAGGCACGCGTTCTACCGGCATCGTCAAGAGTGAAACCGTTATCAAAGGCATCGAAGGCCGTTCCATCATTGTAGTAGAAGACATTGTAGACACCGGAAATACCGTGGAGGCAATGGAGAAGATGCTCTTCTCCCTCGGCGCCGCCGACGTACGCATCTGCACCATGCTCCTCAAGCCTGAAGTTTACAAGAAGCAGATCCCCCTGGATTATGTAGCCCTGGAAATCCCCAACAAATTCATTGTGGGCTTCGGTCTTGATTATGACGAACTTGGCCGCAATTCAAAAGACATTTACGTTCTGGACGAATAATGAAATACTATGTTCTTTTCGGCCCTCCCGGTGCAGGAAAAGGCACCCAGGCCGGCGCAATGGTAGAGAGATACAATCTCTGCCACATCTCGACAGGAGAACTTCTCCGCAGCGAAATAGCAGCTGGAACTGAACTCGGACTCAAGGCAAAGGCCCTTATAGACAATGGAAATCTTGTCCCGGATCAGGTAGTGGAAGATATGATTGAGGCTAAATTCCGCGGTACAAAGGGTGTAGACGGGTTCCTTCTGGATGGTTTCCCCCGCACCCTGGCCCAGGCAGAAGCTCTCGATTCAATGGTGGAAAAGCATGGCGAGAACGTTACCGCATGCATTTCAATCATGATTCCGGACAGCCTCATCAAGACCAGGATCGCCCACCGCGCACTTGTTGAAGACCGTGCCGATGACGCCCGCCCCGAGGTCGTCGAACACCGCATCGAAACCTATCACGCCAAGACAGAACCGCTCATCCAGTTCTACAAGGCCGCCGGAAAATACAAGGAAATTGACGGAACCGGCACCATAGAAGAGGTCCGCTCCCGCATTTTCGAGGCGATGGATTAGCGCTTGCCGACTTTGAGGCGCTGTCCTTCGCGGATCATGTCGCCGCGGAGGTTGTTCCAGGACTTGAGATTCTTCACGGTAGTGTGGTACTTGCGGGCAATCGAGCCGAGGTTGTCGCCGCGCTTGACCTTATA
>OCVV012838955.1_pt1 | contig 25968 bp, 27 predicted proteins | sample 1539721 | NCBI WGS metagenome assembly OCVV01 (sample SAMN02144230, study PRJEB22623) | gut metagenome | biome: sheep rumen | host: Ovis aries | place: New Zealand | reverse complement strand
CCCCCCCCCCCCGCCGGAGTTTACCCCGTAGGGGATGAGGGAAGAGGAAAGGAGATCCCCGCCTTCGCGGGGATGACATAGAATGGATGCGGGGATGACATGGGATGGATGCGGGGATGATATTCCCTTTGTCATGTCCGTTGTCATTCTGGAACCACATCGCGGCGATAGAATGACTTTGTAGAATACAAGAAAAAGCCCCTTTCGGGGCTTTTGTTTTTTGCAGAGGTTTTTAGCTTTTTTATTCAGAGAACAAGGCCGTAGAGAGGTAGCGGTCGCCTGTATCCGGGAGCAGGGCCACGATGGTCTTGCCCTTGTTTTCGGGACGCTTGGCCAGTTCCTTGGCGGCCCAGAGGGCCGCTCCAGAAGAAATGCCCACCAGCACGCCTTCTTTCTTGCCGATTTCGCGACCAGCTATAAAGGCGTCTTCGTTTTCCACGGCAATGATTTCATCGTAAATCTTGGTGTTCAGGGTGTCGGGAACAAATCCTGCGCCGATTCCCTGAATCTTGTGAGCGCCGGCGGTACCCTTGCTGAGCACCGGAGAACTTGCAGGCTCCACGGCCACAATCTTCACATTCGGATTCTTGCTCTTGAGGAATTCGCCAACACCGGAAACCGTACCGCCGGTGCCGACACCCGCCACAAAGATGTCCACCTTGCCGTCGGTATCTTCCCAGATTTCGGGACCGGTGGTAGCCTTGTGGGCGGCCGGGTTTGCCGGGTTCACGAACTGTCCCGGAATGAAGCTGTTGGGAATTTCCTTGGCCAGTTCTTCGGCCTTGGCGATAGCGCCCTTCATGCCCTTGGCACCTTCGGTGAGCACCAGTTCTGCACCGTAAGCCTTCATGATCTGGCGGCGTTCCACGCTCATGGTTTCGGGCATCACGATGATGATGCGGTACCCGCGGGCGGCAGCCACAGAGGCAAGACCGATACCGGTGTTACCCGAGGTAGGCTCGATAATCACGGAACCGGCCTTGAGCTTGCCGCTCTTTTCGGCGTCGTCCAGCATGGCCTTGGCCACGCGGTCCTTCACGGAACCGGCGGGGTTGAAGTATTCCAGCTTGGCGAGAATCTTGGCACCGAAACCTTCCTCGATGTGAGTGAGTTCCAGAAGCGGGGTGTGACCAATGAGCTGGTCGGCAGAGGTATAGATTTTAGACATGGTTTGAAGTCCTTTTTTGAGTTAGAAGTTAATAAAAGTTGAACGGAATGGTTAGGTTTGAGGCACGAGGCACGAGGTTCGAGGCGCGAGGTTTGAGGCACGAGGATGACGACTCATCACTCAAAACTCACAACTCACTAAGCGCCTGATCCAGGTCGGCGATGATGTCTTCGTAGTGTTCCGTACCGATGGAGAGGCGGATGGTGGCGGGGCTGATTCCTGCGGCGGCGAGTTCTTCCGGAGTGAGTTCGGAGTGGGTCGTCGTGTAGGGGTGCACCACCAGGCTCTTCACGTCGGCCACGTTGGCCAGCAGGCTGAAAATCTTGAGGCTGTCGATGAACTTGAAGGCTTCGGCCTGGCCGCCCTTCACATCGAAGGTGAAAATAGACCCTGCGCCGTTGGGGAAATACCTCTTGTAGAGGGCGTGCTGCGGATGGTCCGCAAAGCTCGGGTGGTTCACCTTGGCCACCTTCGGGTGCTTCGAGAGGAATTCCAAGACCTTCTTGGTGTTTTCCACATGGCGGTCCAGACGCAGCGACAAAGTCTCGGTGCCCTGCAAAAGCAAGAAGGCGTTGAACGGAGAAATGGCAGCGCCTTCGTCGCGAAGGAGGATGGCACGGATATAGACGATGAAAGCGGCAGCCCCTGCGGCGGCGGTAAAGGGCACGCCGTAGCTGGGGTTTACTTCGGTGAACTGCGGGAACTTGCCGCTTGCCGCCCAGTCGAACTTTCCACCGTCAACGATGATACCGCCGAGAGTCGTTCCATGACCGCCGATAAACTTGGTGGCGGAATGAATCACGATGTCGGCGCCGTGTTCCAGCGGACGAATCAGGTAGGGCGTTCCGAAGGTGTTGTCGATAACCACCGGAATCTTGTTCTTGTGGGCGATTTCAGAAATAGCCTCGATGTCCGGGATGTCGGAATTGGGATTGCCGAGAGTCTCGATCAAGATAAGCTTGGTGTTGTCCTTGATGGCGCCCTTGACTTCGTCCAGGTTGTGGATATCCACGAAGGTGGTATCCACGCCGAAGGGGCGAAGGGTGTGCTGCAGCAGGTTGTAGGTACCGCCATAGATGGAGCGCTGTGCCACCACGTGGTCGCCTTTGCGGGCGAGAGCGGTAATGGCGTAGGTAAGGGCTGCCGCACCGGATGCGACGGCAAGGCCTGCAATGCCCCCTTCCAGGGCGGCGATGCGCTTTTCAAAAACATCCTGGGTGGTGTTGGTGAGGCGGCCGTAGATGTTGCCCGCGTCTTTCAGGTGGAAACGGTCAGAAGCGTGCTGGGCGCTGTGGAAAACGTAAGAGGTGGTCTGGTAAATAGGAACGGCGCGGGAATCGGTGGCGGGGTCTGCCTGTTCCTGGCCTACGTGGAGCTGGAGGGTTTCAAAGTGAAGCTTGTTCTGTGTCGTCATGTTGAAGTCCTTTTGAGGTTTGAGGTTCGGGGCTCGAGGTTCGAGGTTTGGGTAATGGAGACAAGAGCAGTCATCCTCACGAAGGTGAGGATCCGTTTGCTTTTCTAGCGGATCCTCGCTTCCGCGAGGATGACGAATAAGGACTTGGCTTCCATCACTCGTTGTACGATTTTGATTACGGATGCAAATGTAAAACTATTTTCCTACAAAATCAATAGGGATTAAACCCGCAAAACTACATTTAATGTCATTTTTAGTCATAAAAACATCAAAATTTCGCTAAAAAACGCCATTTTAGCCCATATTCGTCTTTCCCCATACTATTTACTTATCATCAGCTATAGTTTTTAGCTATAACGAAGGCCGTACAGCCCGAGCCCCATGCCCCTGAACATAGACCCGAGGCGAGCCCCGGCAACCCATACAAAGGGGCAATGGGGCGACATTTTTCTATCTTTACCGCCGTAAAATCAAGAGGTCTGTTATTATGACATTTGAAGAGATGTTCGCTCTGGCTTGCCAGCGCAAAAAGGAAATGCCCGAAGGCAAGGGTACCACGGAACTGTTCAAGAAGGGCCCCCACGGTATAGGCAAGAAGCTGGTGGAAGAGGCCGCCGAAAGCTGGATGGCCGCCCGTTTCGAGAGTCGTGACGCCCAGTGCCTGGAACTGTCGCAGGTGCTCTACTACGTGGCCGTGATGATGGCCGAAAAAGGTTTAACCCTCGAAGAGGTGTACGCCAAGCTATGATTAAAGTCGCTCTCCCCAACAAGGGCATGCTCTTTGAGCCCACCCAGGAACTTCTGAAGGCTTGCGGCTACAAGGCCTCCAAGCCCTACAAGACCTTGACCCAGCTGGATACCAAGAACGGGATTGAATTTTTCTTCTTGCGTCCAAGCGACATTCCCATGTACGTGGGTCGCGGCATCATTGACGCGGGTATCACCGGCATCGACTTTAACGCCGAAGCCAAGAGCCCCGCGGTGAAGGTGCTGGACCTGCCCTTCGGCGCTTCGAAGATGTGCGCCGCCGTGCCGAACGAAAGCCCGGTGCAGAGTCTGGACGAGCTGAAGGACAAGACCATTGCCACCAGCTTCCCGAACATCGTGGAAGGTTTCTACAAGAAGCCCATGGACTTTGTGGTGCTGGAAGGCGCCGTCGAAATTTCGGTGAGCCTGGGCGTGGCCGATGCCATCGTGGACGTGGTGGAAACGGGCACGACCTTAAAGCAGGCGGGGCTCCGCATTGTAGGCGAACCGCTGTTCCGTAGCAACGCCGCCCTGTTCTGCAACCCGCAGAAGACGGGCCTGGAAGAAGTGCACACCCTTATCCGCCGTATCGAAGGCAAGCTGGTGGCACAGTCCTACATGATGATCGAGTACGACTGCCCCGCCGAACTGCTTTCGAAGGCCTGCGAACTTACGCCGGGCCTGGATGCCCCGACGGTCACCAAGTTGCACGGTCGCGAATGGTATTCCGTGAAGGCCATGGTTCCCCAAGAAGAGGCCAACGCCATCATGGACCGCCTCTGGGACGCCGGCGCCCGCAGCATTCTGCTATTCGGTATCAAGAGCGCAAGAATTTAACGCGGAGCGTTAAATTCAGTATGCAGTGGTTAGTGATTAGTACACAGTCCGTAAGGCGAAACGTCCCTCCTAACCACTAGCATTTCACACGGATCCTCACCTTGGTTCGACGCAGCTCACCACAGGTCGTGAGGATGACAGTTCTCGAAACCCGCGGCCCTATCCCCTAGATTCTAACCCCTGACCCCTACCCAATGCTTTCTCTCGCCTATCTAGCACGCCAGCCTATCCTCGACCGAGAGGGTAAAATATACGCCTACGAGCTTTTGTTCCGGGATTCTCCGGAAAGCGATACCGCCGTTATCGCCAACGACAACCTGGCCACCGCCCAGGTGCTGGAAAACGTGCTCACCAACATCGGGCTCCCGAGGCTCATCGGCGAAAACAAGGCCTTTATCAACTGCAACCGGGAAATGCTCCTGGACAACATCTTCAAGCTGTTGAACCCCAAGTGGTTCGTGCTGGAGATTCTGGAAGACGTGGAGGTGGACGAGGCCCTGGTGAAGGCCGTGGCCCACTACAAGGAGCGGGGATTCGAGCTCGCCCTGGACGACTTTATTTTCAACCAGGAATTCTTGAAGCGTTTCGAGCCCCTGTTCCCTTACGTGTCCTACGTGAAGATGGACCTGGTGGACAACAGCACAGAGAACATGAAGCAGGCGGCGGAATTTTTCAAGGCGAAGGGCATCAAGCTTTTGGCCGAAAAGGTGGAAGACGCCGCCACCTACAAGACCTGTTTCAACCTGGGCTACGACTTTTTCCAGGGGTTCTACTTTGCAAGGCCGGAACTGGTGACCGGCAAGAAACTGGACTCTACCTCGGAAGCTATCATCAAGCTGTTGTTCCTGCTGCGCACCCATCCGTCGCTGGACGAGGTCAGCACTGGCCTGGAAGCCTACCCCGACATTTCCGAAAACTTCTTGAAGTTCGTGAATTCCAAGGCGGGCTATGTAAGCAAGCGAATCGACAAGGTCCGGGACGCTATCGCCTGGGTAGGCCTCCGGCACATACAGGAATGGCTCACCCTGATTCTCTACGCGAGGCCCGAGTTCGGCACGGCGCCCCAGAGTTCGCCCCTGTTCCAGAACGCCACCCACCGTGCCCGCTTTATGGAAATCATCACCCGCTTTATCGGCGGCACCGACGACGACCTGCCGGCGAAGGCCTACATGGTGGGGCTTATCAGCCGTGTCGACGCCCTGGTAGGGACCCCTCTCGAAAACATTCTGAACGACTCCCCCATGGACGACGAAATCCGCGACGCCCTGCTGCACCGGAAAGGCCTGCTGGGCAAGCTGCTGACCCTGGCCGACGCCGTGGAACAAGACGACAAGACCACCATCTCGCAACAGTTGAAAGACCTGAAAATTTCGACCAACCTATTGAACCGTTGCGTCTATGACGCCTACAGCTGGACCCATGAACGCTGAGCCCCAAAGCCTGGAAAACCTCATCGGTGAATTTGCAAGCCTGCCCGGAATCGGCCGCAAGACCGCCCGCAGGCTGGCCTACCACGTGCTGACCCGCTCCAAGGAGGAGGTGGCCCAGTTTGCAGATTCCCTGAACGCGGCGGCGGAAAAAGTCCACCCCTGCCCCAGGTGTTTTTGTTTTACCGACGAAGAGGTTTGCCCCATCTGCAACGAGCGGAAAGACGCCCGGGCCCTGTGCGTGGTGGAGAAAAGTTCCGACATCGTGCCTTTTGAACGCTCCGGAATTTTCAAGGGACTTTACTTTGTTCTGGGTGGTGTGATTTCGCCCCTGGACGGTATCGGGCCCGAGCAGCTCCACCTGCCCCAGCTGGTGGAACGCATCAAGGCCGAACAGATAGAAGAACTGGTGCTGGCCCTAGGGTCTAGCCCCGAGGCCGACAGCACCGCCCTGATGATTGACCGCATGCTCGCCGGCGTGAACGTGAAACGGACCCGCCTCGCCCGCGGCATTCCCATGGGTTCTGACCTGGAATTTGTAGACGAAGTCACCATGCTCCGTGCCTTCGAAGGGAGGGTTAGCCTGTGAACCCGGTAAAGTTCGACTCCATCGAAATTACAAGCGCCGAATTCGTGAAAGCAGCGGTGAACCTCAAGGGTCTCCCCGAAGAGCGACTCCCCCAGGTGGGGTTCCTCGGACGCTCCAACGTGGGCAAATCCTCCCTGATGAACGCCCTCATGGGTCAAAAAAGCCTGGTGAAGGTCAGTTCTACCCCCGGAAAGACCCGCGAATTGAACTTTTTCAAGGTCAACGGCAAGTTTTTTCTTGTAGATTTACCAGGAGTGGGCTTCGCCAAAGTCAGCATCCAGAAACGGGACGAGATGGGCGACTTTATCCGCGAGTACGTGGAAAAGTGCAAGGACCTGCGGGGGCTTATCTACCTGGTAGATATCCGCCACGGCGGGACCGCCATTGACGTGGAGACGGTGGAAAGCATCCGTGCCACGGGTTGCCCCGTGCTGGTGGTGGCAAGCAAGCGCGACAAGGTGAACCAGTCGGAGTTTGCAAAGAACACGAAGCTCATCCAGGAACGCATGGGGCTGGATTCGAAACCTCTGGCCGTAAGCGCCCTGAAAAAGACCGGCCTGGACCATCTCTGGCAAGAGATTCTCAAGGCGGTGGAAGGGAACGAACTGGTAGAGAAGTAGATGGAGAACGCAGAAGAAAGAATCGGCGCCTCGAGACTGACCCTGGTAGGGAAAATTTTTCACCACCTGGGGATGTTTTTCATGACCCGCACCCTGGGCCAGCAGGTATGCCTGTTTTTCCGCGCCATCGCCTCCATCTTCTCAAAGACCCGAAGCTTCAAGACCGACTCCCGCAACATCATATTGCAGACCTTCTTTACCGGCGTAGAAATTTTCCCGATTCTCTTTATCGTGGCCACCCTTTTCGGAGCGGTAGTCATCGTAGAAGTCATGACCCTCATGGGCAAGATGGGCTTTGACGACGTGGTGGGAAACCTGATGGTGGTGGTGATCATCCGCGAGCTGGGCCCAATACTTACGGCATTCCTGATTGCAGGCCGAAGCGGCTCTTCCCTTACCACATACGTCGGTAGCATGGTCATCAATTCCGAGGTGGACGCACTTGCCACCATGGGGGTAGATCCCATCCGTTACCTGGTGATGCCAGGCCTCATCGGCGGCTCCATCGCCACCCTCATCATGACCATCTTCTTTAGCGGTAGCGCCATCGGGGCTGGATTTCTCATTACCAAGGCCGCCATTTTCCTTACCGGGAACGCACTGAACCTGCAGCTCACCTGGGACTACCTGAGCAACGAAATCTTGAAGGCCCTTACCACCATGGACTTTGTGCTGATTGTTGTCAAGCCGTTGGTGTTTGGCTGTATCATTACCACCAACGCCTGCTATCAGGCCCTGAACATCGCTCACGACGTGCGTCAGGTTCCAAAGGCCACCTCCCGCTCCGTTATCAAGTCTTTCCTCTATATCGTTTGTGCCGACGTGGTTCTTTCGCTGTTCTATTTCTTCGACTACTTCAACGAACTTTCGAGAATCATCTAGGGTGGACCGATGCAAGACGAAGCGCTGCGCATAGAGAATTTGCACTTGACCTACAGGGGGCTAAGCGGCACGGCTTTTTCCAAACCCGGCGCCTACGGTTTTTTCAGCACGATACAGCAGCACGATGACGACGCCGAACTGATTTCGGGAGCGGACCTTTCCCTGAAGCGGGGCGAGACCCTCTGCATTGGCGGGCCTTCGGGACAGGGCAAGAGCGCCTTGTTGCGCGTGATTGCTGGGCTTGCACGGCCCAGTTCGGGCAGGGTGTTCTACTTTGGCGAATACATTCCGCCGGAACGCCTGACCGCCCTGGAGGTGGCCAAGCGGCAAGTAGGGCTCGTGTTCCAGAATGGGGCCCTGATTTCGAACCTTCGTGTGCGTGACAACATCGCCCTCCCCCTCCGTTACCACAAAAAGGGTTCCGCCGAAGAAATCGAGGAAAAAATCAACATGGCCCTGGACCTGATGCGCGTCCGCGACTGCGCGAACATGTTTCCCCACCAGTTGAGCGTGGGCATGCAAAAGCGTGTGGCTATCGCAAGGAGTTGGGCCATGGACCCCATGCTGCTCTTGATGGACGAGCCCACCGCAGGTCTTGACAATTACAACCGCAGGAACCTGCTGCCCCTGATTGACAACATGCGGACCTTGTTCAAGACATCCATCATCATCATCACCCACGACCTGATGATAGCCAAGGAACTGGGCTGCAACCTGTGCTTTTTGTACCACAAGAAACTCACCGAGCCCCACAGCTTTGATTACTGGCTCAACGCCGACAACGACATTTCCAAGGTGCTCTTCCGCGACTTGCGGACCAGCGGGTAACCCCAGCGGCTTCGTCGCAGTGAGTAGTGAGTAATGGGTAATGAGTTTTGAGTTTTGACAATCGCGCCTTCGGCGCCAAATTAAAAACTGACAACTCACAACTCATCACTGACAGCTCATTTCACACTTTTCTATATTCCCTCACATGCTCCTCCCCTTACCCGACGATTTTCATGCACACCTCCGGCAGGGCGACTTGATGCCCGGCTACGTGCGGGATTTGGCCGCTCAGTTTGGCCGCGCCATCATCATGCCGAACACCGTTCCCGCCATGACCAGCGCCAAGGCCATCGCCGAATACAAGAAGGAAATTCTTGCGGCGGCAAAGGATGTGCGTCCGGACTTTGAACCCCTCATGACCTTCAAGCTGAACCCGAACTACACGGAACAAGACCTGAAGGACATGATGGCCGTAGGCGTGGTGGCCGGAAAGTATTACCCCGCAGGAGTCACGACGAACAGTGCCGACGGCATCAGCGACTTCGAAGGGATTTTCCCTGTGGTGGCCCTGATGGAAAAGCTGGGTCTGGTGCTGTGCGTCCACGGCGAAGAGCCCGGCGAGTTCTGCCTGGACCGTGAACCTGCCTTTATCAAGCGGGTAGAGACCCTGGCCGAAAAATTCCCGAAGCTGAAAATCGTCTTTGAGCACGTAAGTTCCGCAAAGTCCGTAGAGGCGGTCAAAAAACTTGGGCCAAACGTAGCCGCCACCATTACGGTACACCACCTGATGATGACTCTGGACGATATCGTAGGCGACGCCCTCCGGCCGCACCATTTTTGCAAGCCCCTGCCCAAGCGGCCGGAAGACCGTGCCGCCATCCGCGAAGCCGCTTTCAGCGGCAACCCCAAGTTCTTTCTCGGCACGGACTCCGCCCCGCACCAGCTAGGCAAAAAGGAATGCCCTTGCGGGGCGGCGGGCGTCTATAGCGCTCCTGTGGCCCTGCCTCTCCTTGTGCAGGAATTCGAAAAGGCAGGCCATCTGGACAAGCTCCCGGATTTTATCGCCGGTTTCGGGGCCGACTTCTACGGCATTCCCCGCACCCAAAAGCAGGTGGAAATCGTCAAGGAACCCTGGACCGTGCCCGCCACCGTGAACGGAGTGGTCCCGCTGGCCGCAGGCGAAACATTGGAATGGAAAATTAAGCGGTAAAAACGCCAAAAAGTGGCTTGTCCGCCATAAAAAATATACATTATGGGAGTACGCTCCCTATTTGGATTTTTTATGGCTTTTATTCGCGCTGTACTGTACTACCTGCTTGTGGCCTTGGCACTCTGCATCACGGGCCTCCCCTTCATGTTTATCGTCGGTGGAATTTTCGGAAAGTGGCAATACAGTACAAAGATTTGCGTCGTGTTTTTCAGACTCATGTTCAAACTCTTCGGCATCAAGGTGGTGGTGGAAGGCAAGGAGAACATTCCCGACCACAAGCAGTTCGTGATTGTGGCTAACCACCAGAGTTTTCTGGACATCAATGTCATCTGGCCCTCCATCGCCATTACGGCCTTTATCGCCAAGGCCGACCTCTGGAAAATTCCGGTATTCGGCTGGGTACTGAACCACATCGGATGCATCCCCGTCCACAAGAACCCCCGCAAAAACGTAGGCATGGGAGAGATGGTCAAAAAGCGCCTGGAACAGGACTACACCATTTCCGTTTTCCCCGAAGGACACCGCAGCGCCGACGGCCGCATGCTTCCTTTCCAGAACGGCATTTTCAAGATGGCCAAGGAAAACGCCCTGCCCCTGCTGCCCGTCACTCTGGTAGATACCGGCAAGCGTTTGTCCAAGACCAGGTGGGCCCTGACCCCAGGCATAACAAAAGTCATTATACACCCGCTACAGACACCGGAAAGCTTTGCAGACAAGACCGCGGTCCAACTGCGGGACGATATCCACGACATTATAGAATCCGCGCTACCCTACAGAAAGGAGGCCTAGAATGGCACAGCGTTTACCCAGCGAAGAACAGATTATCGCCATACTCCGTGACGAACCTATGGTCGGCAGTCAACTGCGGGGCGCCCTCGGGCTCCCCAAGAAACAGAAGATGGCATTCAAGCAGATGCTGGCCGACATGGTGGAGCGGGGCCTGTTGAAGCGCACCAGCCACAAGGAATACCAGCTGGGCGACGGAGAAACGCAAGAAGAAAAGCGCGAAAAGCGTTTCAAGAAAATCGCGGAACAGGGCGGCGAAGACAACCGCAGGCCCGCAGCCCGTAGCCGCAGGCAAAAAGACAAGGAAAACGAGACCCGTATCAAGCGGGGAATCCTGCACCAGATTGGCGACGAAGAATGGGAAGTCCACGAACTGGAAACGGGCAAGGTTTACGAGATGGCCCACCGCCGGCAGGCGCCGGGCAAAGAGGGCGAGACCATCAGCTTTACCCTGTACCCCCACCCGAAACTCAAGCACAGCTACTTGGCCAAGGTGGACCGCACCGCCGAGGCGATGAACATTTCTTGGGCAGAGGTGAAGCAGAAATTCATGGACGAGAACAACCTGCCCAAGGATTTCTCCCCCGCCATCAAGAAATTCGTGGAAGGCATCAAGGAGCCGGGCCCCAAAGATTTCAAGGGACGTATCGACTACCGCAAACTGGATATCCTCTGCATTGACCCCGAAGGGGCCATGGACCACGACGACGCCATCAGCGTAGAACGCCTGCCAAACGGCGGCTACAAGCTGGGGGTGCACATCGCCGATGTAAGCTACTACGTGCCCGAAGGATCCGACCTGGACGAAGAAGCCCTGGAAAGGAGCTACACCCAGTACCTGCCCTGGACCGCCGTGCCTATGCTTCCCGAAAAGCTTTCTAGCGGAGTGTGCAGCCTGCACCAGGGCGTGGACCGCTGTGCCTTCACCTGCATGATGGAACTGGACAAGAACGCAAACGTACTCAGTTGGGATTTCCACAGGAGTATCGTGAACATTACCAAGGGCATCACCTACCAAGAAGCGGTGAAGATGATGGAAGCAGGCGACGAATCCGTCAAGGCCCTGGCCGAGGTCACGGCGCTCCTCAAGAAGAACCGCACCAAGGAGGGCCTGCTGGAATTCAAGAGCACCGAATACGGCTGCAAGTTCAACGAGGCCGGCGAACCCGTACAGATTGTGCCCCGCCAGAGCGACGAATCCAATTCCTGGGTAGAAGAGTGCATGCTGATTGCCAACAACTGCTGCGCCAAGGAACTCAAGAAGAGAAAACTCCAGGGCATCTACCGTATCCACGAAGCACCGGACACCAAGGACATCATGGAACTGTACTACATGTACCCCGACTTGTTCAAGGACGCTCCCGTGATGCTTCGCGACCTGGGCAAGCCCCGCAGCGGCGACACCAACCTGAACCCCGTCGCTTTCAAGCTGTACCAGCATCTGGTCAAGCGGGCTGGCGACGACGAGACCTTGATGAACCGCATTTTGCGCAGCATGCAAAAGGCCCATTACGACAGCAACAGCTTTGGTCACTTCGCCTTGAACTGGCAGGACTACAGCCACTTTACCAGTCCCATCCGCCGTTACGCCGACCTGTGGTGCCATCGGGAACTGGCCCGCAAGGGCGCCGAAATTAACGCCGAACGCGCCGAAAGCGTCATCGAAGTCTGCGACCTGATTTCGGCCAACGAAATCAAGAACATGAAGGTGGAACGCATTTCCATCAAGGTGTGCAGCTGCTGGATTCTAAAGAACCGTATCGGCGACGACTTCGAAGCAAGCGTCACGGGCATCGAGGAATGGGGAATCTACGTCTCCATTCCGGACCCCATCGCCGAGGGCCTGGTGCGCTTCCGCGATATCGCCGGAGAAGATTTCTACGTGTTCAACCCGGACCAAGGGCTTGCTTTCGGGAAGCGCAGTGGCCGCACCTTCCGCAGGGGCGACAAGGTGCTGGTGCGGCTACTCCGCGTAGATCCTCTACGCGGCCAGGCCGATTTCAGCATTCTGGAAAAACTTTCCTCCGAACCCAAGAAGCGCCGCCGTCAGGGCGAGTCCCGCGACAGCTACCGTGACGTTCACGAACGTGCGGACCGTGCCGCCGCCGCAGAGGCCCTGGGCTATGTGAGCCAGCCCGACGATGACGATTTCGGCTTTGACGACGACGCCCCCAGCTTTGTCCGGAACGGACGCGGCTCCCGCAGGGAAAGTTCCCGCAAGGAAAAGCCCCGCAAGACCATAAGCGACAAGAGTTCCAAGGCCAAGGGCCCCAAGGCTTACGGTGAAAAGCTTGCCCGCGGCCGCGGAGGCCGAGGCAGGAGCGGGCGTCGGTAATTCAAGGAGATGCCCTGTCATCCTGGAGGTCAGAGACCGATAGGACCCCGGCGGGCATGACAACAGAACAATGCAAAACAGCAGAATCGTCCTGTACGCAAGTTACCAGACCGGCAAGGAATTGCCCGGTTATGTGCGCTTTGCGCTACAGCACCTGTCCGAAACGCCATTCCGCATCGTACTGCTGACCAACAAGCGGGAACTTTCTCCGGAAACCCTTGCGTTCCTGCAAGAGCATGATATTTTCCTGTACCTCACCGAAAACCACGGCTTTGACTTTGGCATGTGGCGAAGGTTCCTGAAAGACTTGGCCAACGGCAAGGGGAATTTCACTACCCTCAGCGGAATTTCTCGACTGGTGCTGATGAACGACTCCATCGTCTATTACCGCAACCGGTTCCAGGAGTTTTTTGACCGTGCGGAGCGCAGTGATGCCGACGCCATTTCCCTTACCCAAAGCAAAGAAGTCCGACCGCACCTGCAAAGCTATTTTCTCTATCTCAAACCAGAAGCTTTAGGCGCTTTCTACATGCACCTACTGGAAACTCCAGAACAGGAAACATTCTACGATGTGGTGCACCGCCTGGAAATCGGAATGGCGAATGCATTCGATGATGCAGAAGTCCGAACCGAAGCCCTGTACCCTACAAAACAAAACGCTTTATTTGCCTATCCAGAACTCATTGCCGCTGGTGCCGGATTTATTAAGCGTAAATTATTACAGCATCGATTCTCCATAAAAGAAAAAATGTTCTTTATAAAGAACCAGTCCGGAGATGCTCTAAATACAAATTACCACGAACTAATCATCAAGAGCGGTTTCGCTCCTGATTTCAAAGAGGACTGGCTGCCCTCTCCCGTAGCGGGGGGGATTCGTCGGACAGCAGACCGCCTGTGGGAAAAACCTCTGGCGCTTATTTTACGATCTTTGCGTCTTGGACGTCCTTGCCCTTGAGCTTGGACGATTCGCTGCCCTGGGCCATTACGCCCCGGTTGATGAACTTGTACTGGGCAATGCTCCAGAAGTTGGACACAATCCAGTAGAGCACCAAGCCCGAAGGCATCACCGCGCTAAAGAAGAACATCATGGCGGGCATCATCCAGGTCATCATCTTCTGCTGGGCCGGGTCCATGCCGGCGCTACCGCTCATAGTCACCTTGGTCTGGAAATATGTCGTAACCACCATGATCCAGGGGAGAATGGCAAGGCCTGCAGGCATCACGAAGGGAATCGAAAATCCGCTCCATACCACATCGCTCTTGCTCAGGTCGGTAATCCAGAGGAAGGCGGGCATACCGCGGAGTTCGATAGCGCGGCCCAGCACAAAGAACAATCCCATAAAGATAGGCATCTGGATAAGCATGGGGAGGCATCCGCCCGTGCAGCTGGCCAGCGGGTTCACGCCGTTCTTGGCGTAAAGTTCCATGATGGCGGCCTGCTTCTTTTGCGGATCGCTACGGTACTTCACGTTGATTTCGTCCAGCTGGGGTTTGAGCTTGCTCATAGCGCGGGTGGACTTGAGCTGCTTTACCGTAAAGGGCGTAGTAAAGGCGCGAACAATGAAGGTCACAAGAATAATGGCCACACCGTAGTTCGGGATAATGGAATAGAAGAACTTGAGGAGTTTCAACAGCCACTTGCAGATCCACACGAACCAGACGCTGGAACCGGGGAACCACTTGGAGCCTGTAACGATAATCTTCTCGTAACCCTGGTCAAGGGCTTCCACCTCGTCCCACTGGAGCGGGAGCACCATAAAGTTATAGGCCAGAGAATCGCCACGGATACCATCTGCGATGGTAAGGCTGTAGGTTCCCGGATCGGGATTGCCTTCGGTGGCTACATCAATGTGCTTCGCGTTCACCTTCACCGGAACGGGCTTGTCGAACTGCACCGACAGGGCCACGTACTTGCGGCGCATGCCCACCCAGTAGTAGTTGGCGTTGTCAAAGGTCATGGCGTCGGAGAAAGTCTCGCGCTCCGTAATCTCGCTGTTCTTGAAAATCACTTCGCTAAAGAAATAGCTGGCACCGCCAAAGCTCTTGCCCTTGGGCATGACTTCGGTTTCTTTCATGCCGCCCTTCCAGGACAGTTCGTAATCGGCCGGCTTGAACCCCACAAAGCGGTTCACCTGGCGCACCGCCACTCCCGCCTTGGTAAAGCCATAGCTGCGAATCACTTGCTTGCCGCTGGCATCGGTGAAGGTGAACTGCACCGTCACATCGTTTTCCACCTTGATCTTTTCGGGAGTGTCACCCAGATCGAAAAGGGCATCGGTCAGGTCCGCCTTGCCCAGTTTCAGGTCCAAGGCGCCCAGAGCCGTATCCTGGATAATCTCCGGGAAGTTTCCGGCACTGTCGGGCAGGGCCTTCACAATCACGCTCTGGACACGGGCACCCTTGTTACTGAGGGTCATGATAAACTTGTCGGTCTCCACCGTCACCGTGCGGGGTTCCACGGCCTTCGGGGCTTCGGCAGCCCGAGCGCTGTCGGCAACGGACGAGTCTGCAGCAGCGACCTTCGCACTGTCAGCGACAACGACCCTTCCTGATTCACTCTCGTCTCTCGTCTCTCGTCTCTCGTCTAAGTTGTCATCGCCCAGCACCGGAGCAGCCTTCAACTCCGGAGTCTTGTCGCCTAGCACCAGCTGGTCTGCTGAATCGGCGCGGGCAGCCTCCATGGCGGCGGCAGCCTCTTTTTCTTTTGCCTGGGCTTCGGCCTGCTGCTTCGCGTTGTTCGACGACATGGTCATCCACCAGATGACAATTGCCGCAATCAAGATGGAGCCTATGAGGGAATTCTTGTTCATGTCTTTTCCTTTTTAGGGGGCACCGGGTCGTAGCCGCCCTTGCAGAAGGGGTTGCATCTCAAAATTCTAAAAACCGCAAGATAGAAACCTTTGAAGGGTCCGTGTACCCGTAGAGCCTCGATGGCATAGCTGGAGCAGGTGGGCTGAAACCGGCAGACCCCGTGAAAGAAGTAGGGGTGCACCAGCTGGTACAGGCGGATAGGCGCAATCAGCACCGCCACGACGGCCCTCTCAAGCTTCGCAAGCATCGCCGTCCACCGCCTCCGGGCAGGTCCATTCCATCTTGCGGAAAATCTTGTAGGCGGACTCCCGGAGCTTTTCGGAGGTCAGTTCCTGCTGGCCCACGGTCACCACCACCATGGCCCACACCGGCTTCTGGATATTCGGGACCATTCCAAAAAACAAAGGCCGCAGAATCCTCCGGCACTTGTTGCGGTAAACGGCGTTACCGTTTTTCTTTTTCGCCAAAAAGCAGAAACGACAAAAACCGTCCGGGCTCTCTATCCAACGCATGGTCAATGACGATGCTCGGACAAACTTGCCTTGGACGGCCACTGTTCGGTAAGCGGGCTGGTTCGGCAGCCTATAAGAACGCAGAGCGGCGATGAGCCACCCCCAGACTTACTTCTTATAGATGGTGTCGCTGACGGTCAGGCGCTTGCGGCCCTTGGCGCGGCGACGGCTAAGAACGGCGCGACCCCAACGGTCTTCCATGCGGGCGCGGAAACCCTGCTTGTTGGCACGCTTGCGGTTATGAGGCTGGAATGTTCTTTTCATGATAAAACCTTTCTAGTCGAAATTCAAAATTTTTGAGTCCCAAATCTAGCAAAAATACCGCATAAATCAAGGTGTTTTGCCCCGAAGTACGGGAAATTTAAGCAAAAAAGGCCAAAACAACGCGTTTTAGCCAACTTATCAACAATTTATCAACATTCGCGCTAACGCTAAATCTTTTTACAGCAAGGAGATCCCCACCTTGGTGGCCATGCGCACTAAGCACTAAAGTGCTAAGTGCTGTCCGCCCGCCTGCGCGGGGATGACAAATTGGAGCGCGGGGATGACAATCGATGGTTACGACATCTTCCTTATTTTGTTCCGGCCCTCGGTCTTGGCCAGGTACAGCACCTCTTCGGCCTTCACCAGGAACTGGGAGAAGTGGCTATAGTTCCTGTCGCCGCAGGCGATAAAGCAGCCGGACACCGTAACCGAGGCGTCGGGGAACCTGTTCCAACGGAGCGCAGCAATACCCTCGCGAATCCGCTCGGCACGGGCATAAGCCTCCAGCTCTGAATCGGCCCGGAGCACGCACATGAACAGTTCCCCGTCCATACGGCCGCAGCATTCCCCAATCCGGTCATCACGCTCTTGAATCAAAAACTTCGCCACGTCGCAGAGCACCTGGTCACCAAACACCTGGCCGTAGCTGGCGTTTACCTCGCGGAAATCGTCCATGTCAAGGAGCAGCAGGTAGTATTCCTCCCGCTGCAGCCACACGACACTTTCCAAGAAGTGCGTCATGTAGCCACGGTTGAAAAGCCCTGTCTTGGAGTCTCTCTTGGATAAAAACTCCAGGCGCTTGAGCATTTCTTCGCGGCCCTTCCGTTCGGTATTGTAGGAATAGAGGGCGAAGGAATTGACGATAAAGACCACCACACCCGTAATAAAGAAAGACACCAGGATGTCGATGAAAGCCGCCTGGTGGTCCAGGGCCACCACATACTCAGGGTAAAGTTCCGAAAGCACAAAGGCGATTTCGAAAGCGAGCATAGAAAGCACAAACACCACCCACTTGCTCTTGCCGGGGCAATAGGCACAAAGAAACACCGCAGTAAGGCAGTAGAGGGTCATGCCGCAATTGAACCCGCCGCACAAGAAGAACAGCATGGGCAGCAAGAAACAGCTGAGCAAAAGGCACATGACCACATAGCAGACGCTATACATACGGGTCTTGACCGCCACCACTGCCAAAATGGCGCAGATAACGCTGGTCAGCAAGCACACCGCCGAAGTCACCGGGCTAATTTGCTCATATATGGTAAAAACCGTGGAGGCAACGCTTGCCGCCAACACAATCACCAGGAACACCCAGAAAAGGGTCCGTTCCAGGGAGTCCTGCCGCTGCAGGAATTTTTTCAGTTTACCGATCATCTTATCGATTTATCGCCCCTAATTTACCCCTAATTACACTCTTTTTTTCAAAAAAGGAAAACATAATATAAAATGTATCTTCCAATTTGGAAGGGTTTCGCCCCCTTTATCATAACTTTGTTATATTATTGAAAGTAAAGTCCTATTATTTTAGCAGGTAGTGTATGGAACTGACCCCGTTAGATATCCGCAACCAGACATTCCACAAAAAGAACTTCGGCGGCATAGACCCCGACGAGGTCAAGGCATTCCTCGAGACGGCGGCTACCGCCTTTGAACAAATGTCCAGGAACCGCACCGACCTCACGGAACGCCTGAAAATCGCCGAAGAACGGGTCAACTACTACCGCCAAATCGAGAAGACCATCCAGGACGCCGTGGTCACCATGCAAAAGACCGTGGACGAGGTCAAGGCCAACGCCGAAAAAGAGGCGGAACTGATTATCGCCGAGGCCAAGGCACGAGCCATCAAGGAAGTGGAGAACACCAAAAAGAGCGCCGAGGACCTGCGGGCCGAAATCGAACAGCTGAAGCAGATCCGCACCAACTACTTTATCCGGTGCCGGGCGCTCATCCGCGGGCAAGAGGACCTGCTTTCTGCCATGGAAAACGACCAGCGGGAGTTGGCCGAACCGGCACCCGCCAGAAGGCCTGCCCCTGCCATGCCTACCGGGAACGTCATCGGCTAATAAAAGAGGCCTCCCTTGAAGATAAACATCAAGGTACATGCAAGAAGCAAGCGGGAATCCGTCACGGAAAACCCCGACGGCAGCTACAAGGTAGAGGTCAAGGCACCGCCCGTAGATGGAGCCGCCAACGAGGCCATCTGCGAACTTTTGGCAAAGCACTTTGGAGTCCACAAGCGGGATGTTTCCGTGGTGGCCGGCGCCACTAGCAACAAGAAGGTCGTGGAGATTAACAAATGAGATCTCGGAAGCAGGCATTCATTCACTTGCTGAAGGCGCTCTTCGTCATCGCCATAGCCTTGTTGCTGAACATTATCCCAGCAAGGCTGGTCACCCATTTTGAACTGCCCGTTTTCTTTGACTGCCTAGGCACCATCCTTATCGCCATGATGGGCGGCAACCTGCCCGCTGTCATCGTCGGTTTCATCTCCAACGCCATCAACGGACTGTCCGATGCCGTTACCCTCTACTACGGCGTCATCAACGTCCTTATCGCCGGATGCGCCTACCTTTTCTACCAGAAAAAATTCTTCTTGAGCATACCCAAGATTCTGGTGGTGATTTTCACCTTCGCCCTCATCGGCGGCGGTCTCGGGTCCATACTCACCTATTTCCTGTACGGTTACAGCATCGGCGAAGGCATTTCTGCGCCTTTCGCGATTGCCCTCCGAGACACCTGCGGTCTCCCCGATTTCTGGTCCCAGCTTCTGGCCGACATCATCATCGACGTTTTCGACAAGGCCATCGTGGTCATTTCGGCAGTACTCCTCTACCGCTGGATCCCACGCAAGATACGCTTTGCCTGCAACGACACCTTCCATATCGACCCCAATGTCGATGAACTGGCTGCCACCACCGGGCGTTCCCTGCTCCGCAGGGTAGTAGCCATGGTCATCGTGGCAGAACTGCTGCTTGGTTCACTTGCCTGCGCCATCGGTTATTTCTTGTACCAGAAGGTTTCCATCGACAAGTTCACCGATATCGCCAACGGGGTAACCCAGGCGGCCAGCGTGTTCATTGACGGAAACCGCATAGACGAATTCCTCACAAGCGGTCGTGAAGCCGACGGTTACGCAGAAACAGAAGAAAAACTGAAGAAACTCAAGAAGAGTTTCCCGCAGACAAAATACCTCTACGTTTACAAGATTGAAAAAGACGGCTGCCATGCGGTATTCGACACGCCCCTGGAAAGTGGCGAAGAAACCAGCGAGCCCGGCGAAATCCTGCCTTTTGACCCAAGCTTCGGGCCCTATCTGCCGGCGCTCCTCAAGGGCGACACCATCGAGCCCATCATCTCCGACGACACCTACGGCTGGCTCCTGACCATCTACAAGCCCATCAAGGATTCCCTGCACAAGACTACCGCCTACGTGACCGCCGACATTTCCATGCAGGAGATTATAGAAGACGACGCCACCTTCTTTATCAAGTTCTTCTCCCTGTTCTTCAGCCTTTCCCTGATTATCATGAGCATCATCGTGGAGCTGGTGAAAAGCGGTATCGTGCGGCCCATCAACCGCATGGCCTACGCCTCGTCCCAATTCGCCTACAACTTGGGAACCGACAAGGACAAGGGTCTAGAAATCCTCAGCACGCTAGACATTCATTCCCAAGACGAAATCAAGCACCTGCACACAGCCCTCCTCAAGATGGGCAACGAATCCCTGGATTACATCAAGCAGCTGCAGGAACAGACCGAGCGCATCACCCGCATGCAAGACGAAATTATCGAGAACTTCGCCGAAATGGTGGAAGCCCGCGATACCAGCACCGGAAACCACATCAAGAAAACGGCCCACTACGTAGATGCTATAGCAAGGGAACTCCAGGCCGAAGGCGAATTCAAGGATATTCTCACCGACGAATACATCGAAAAGCTGAAACGCTCCGCGCCGCTCCACGACATCGGAAAGATTGCGGTATCCGACCTGATCTTGAACAAGCCGGGTAAACTCACCGACGATGAATTCACCATCATGAAAAGCCACACCACCGAAGGCAAGAACATCCTGGTGAAGATCGAAGAAAATGCCGGCGACACTATGGACGAGAATTACCTGAAGGAATCTATCGAGATGGCTCTCTTCCACCACGAAAAATGGGACGGTTCGGGCTACCCCAACCGCATCTCGGGCGAAGACATTCCGCTGTCGGCAAGAATCATGGCGGTGGCCGACGTGTTCGACGCCCTGGTGGCCGAACGCATCTACAAGAAGCCTTTCACCTACGAGAAGGCCATGGAAATCATTACCGAAGGGGCGGGCAAGCATTTCGACCCTGTGGTGGTCAAGGCATTCTGCCAGATTTCAAAGCGCCTGTACGACGAACGGACCAAGCTGGACCAAGAAGGACCGGTCCTATAGATTCTTGTCAATCCAGTCGAAACGCTCCCGCATCCACTGGACCATCGTCTGCACGCCTTCGTCGTAAGATTCGTAAGGGTCTTTCAGTGCCCAATTTTCTGTATTGGAAATAATGGGCCAGCGGCGGTATTCGTTCTCCACGGCCTTTTCGATTTGCCCTCTATAGAGTGGAACACTGTCTATAAGGGCGCGGAATTTTCCGCGATGTTCTAGCCAGTAAGCCTTGGCTTCGCCCTTTATCCAGTCGCTCCAGAAAATGTGGCTGTACAGGCGGTAATTCCGGATGTACCAGCCATCTGCAGGCTTGTTCTTTTCCCGGGAGGCGTTGCCGAAAGCAAGATCGAAATCCCACAGGGGGCCAAAACGGACTGGGCCACCCTTTTCCCAAGTGAAAAACACGCTGCGGGCGTAGTTGCCGTCTTCGTTCTTGGAAAATTCCTGAATCCAGTAAAAAGGCAGAAAATCTTCCATGGACAGCCAATTCTGAACATCTTCTGGAACCATGCGGTCAAAACGCCTGGCCGCATGTTCAAAGTCGTTCAGGTAATCCAACAACAACTGCTGCGTTTTTTCGTTCGGGTTCTTGGGAGACTTGATATGGTAAATGTATTCGTTGTCCGTAATCACGTAAGGCGGATCATATTTCTTGATGTCTTCTTTTTCAACCAGGAATGTGGTATCGTTTTCGGCAATGTCCACCCGGTCGTGGGCCACCTTCACCGTTTCCGAAAACAGGTAGAGCCCCATGTACTTGCGGTTGAGAAAGACCTCCACAAACTGCATCTTGGGCGTCCACCTGGGAGCAAGCCATTCCGAAAGTCGCCCCATCATGTAGTTCCGCAGGTGAGTCTTGTCTCCATAGTTGGCGATAAGCGCGAAGTCCCTGTTCTTGGGCATGCCGAACAGGGAAACCTTGTCGTCAAATTCCAGTTTCATGCCGTACTTGGGCATCTTGAAGCTGGAGTTTCCGCGGCCACGGACCGTAAGGCTATAGACTTCGCTTTCGTAATTGTCCTTGCCGTAAATCTGGAGCTTCGACGGAAATTCCGTTTCCCGGTCCCGCAGTTCGTGAAAGTCCTCAGTCTCGATGACAATGCGCGGGAGCCCCGCATAGGGGTACTTGGAATCGTCAAGGGGCAAGTATTCCGGATTGTCTTCGGGACTTTCCCAGAAACAGCCTGCCAGGCATGCCGGCAACAGAAACAGCGCAAGCAATGCAGGTGTTCTCATTAAGAACCCCCGCAACTCAGTCGTGCCGTTCTGTAAGCGATCTGGCACCTTCATCGCCTTATTTGTCATTGCGAGGAGCCGTAGGCGACGTGGCAATCCAATGACGAAACTATAAAACATTTGAACATAAAAGTAATAAGATATGATGAAAAAATCAGAGCAGAATAACTTTCATATATTTTGAAATCGATGACCACAAAAATCGGACCTTCTCTGCTGCTTTGCGCGGGTATTGCCCTTGCCACCGAAGGGCTTGTGCCGCTGCATTTCCCGACAACGGCACTCTCCCTAGAAGAAGCCGAGGAACTGGACGACGACGTTTACAGCAACGACCTGACGGTATCGGCGGAATACGCCCTTACCGACTGGTTCAGTTTTTACGGCAGTTTCTCTTTCCGTTTTGCCAGCTACAGCTACGAGTATTCCACCGAAGGTTACATCCACAATTACTGCAACCTGCACGTGAATGGTTTCAACGAGAGCTATCTAGGTGTCCGGACCCTGTTTTACCGGAACTTCGGACTAGATGCAGGCTGGCGGTTTCCGCCCGGCGAAGGCTCCCAAAAGGATCGTTTCCACAGGCTGAATGCGGAACCCTTCGTGCTGTTTCCGGCGACGCGGCACCTGCTGCTCGGAACATCCCTGCGTTACAACAAGTTTCTCGAAGACAAGAATTTTGAGCCCGGCGACGAAATCGGGTTCAAGGCCAGCCTGCTTTGGAAGTTCTGGTGGAGCGATTCGGAACAGACCGGCTGGAAATTCAGCGAGGTCCTGCTTTACCAGGCCCGTTTCCAGGAGTCGGAGAACCACAACCTGGCCAAAAACTGCCGCAAGATGGACGACAAGTACAAGGGCATGAAAATCGCTTTCGCCCTGGCACGGGACTTTCGGCTATTCGGCGCGCCGCTGGAACTGGGAATAAACTACACCATCAACAAGGGAACCCTTTTCGGGTTCGAGACCGGCCACCGGGTAGGTATTTACCTCGGGTCTGAATTGCCTTAGACCTTTGTCATTCCCGGCTTGACCGGGAATCTCCTCGCTTATCCCACCAGGCGAAAATGTTGGCCAGCACCGTCCCGCTAATAGAATGGTAGGCGCAACTCAGGGCACAAGGCACCATGCAAAGCACCGCCTTGGGGTTGGCCGCCACGTTTTCGGGATTGGCAAAGAAAGCCATGGCAAGTACGGTGGCCATGCCAGCGTTCTGCACGCCCACCTCGATAGCGATGGTCCGCTTCTTGGCCGTATTGAACTTGAAAAGCCTACCCACACTGTATCCCAGCACATAACCCAGAGCGTTGTGGCAGAACACCACCGCAAGCACCAGGAAAATCAGAGAAAAGCCATTGGTCAACAACTGCGGACGCACCGTCACCACCACACCGCCCACAATGAGCATCAGGCCTATGACGCTTACCGCAGGCATGTTGGACTGGATTTCCTTGAACACGGCGCGCTTGCCCAAGAAGTAGTTGCAAAGGAACCCGATGGTAATGGGCGCGATTGTCACATACAGAATGTTCAGGAACATACCCTTCGCATTCACGTCGATACTGGTGTCGGCAAGCCACAGCACCAAAAGCGGAGTCATAATCGGCGCAAGGAGGGTGCTCACCATGGTCATGCTCACGGAATAGGTCACATCACCGTGGGCCAAGAAGCTCATGACATTGCTAGAGACACCGCCCGGGCAGCACCCCACCAGAATGATACCCACGGCAAGGTAGGGGTCCAGCCCGAACACCTTCGTAAGCCCGAAGGCCACAAAGGGCATAATCGTGTACTGCGCCACGGCGCCCAGCAGAATGTGGAAAGGCTGCTTCAGCAGATTCCGCACGTCGTCCATGGAGATGGTAAGTCCCATGCTCAACATGATGACGCCGAGAATGATGGAGGATACATTCCCGTGAACCCAGCCGAAAGCGACCGGAACGAAGAATGCGACAATTGCGCTTGCGATGACAAAGGGTGAAGCGTAGTTAGAAAGCAGACGGCTAATAGCCTTGATTATCTTGAACATGCCCTAAATATAGAACTCGACGGCACGGCAAGCAAGCCCTACTTGCGCACGATGGTCACAGCGGCACCCAACTGCAGGGTGTTCACCTCGTCAACGGGGTCCCGCTTGGAGTTCTTATCCACCTGGAACTCATCGTCACCGTATTCCTTGTTGGAACCCACGCCGCTCCAATAAATGGCCGTATTCAGGGTTATACCCACAAAATAGTGCTCCGAAACCTTCCAGACGTTTCCCAACTCGAATTTATAGCCCACTTCGTCAGTGGCATATTCCATGTCGTACTTATCCCAAGAATTATCCGGGACCAAAAAAGATACTGAAGCCCCTACAAAGAACCCGTCCAAAAGCGGCACCAATTTCACGAAAGGGTACACCTTGGTTCCAAAACCATAAAAGGGGCAGAGTTGACCGCCGCTTTCCTTGAATTCCTCCTTGTCCCGGGAATAGTACTTGTAATAGGCATCCCCAAAGGACCAGGCCAGGCCAAAATCAACAAAAAAAATGCCCCTTTGCAACAAAAGTATACCCACCTTCGTTTCAAACTGCGGACCATAACCTTCAAAGGAGTAGATGTTGTAATAAAGGTCCTTGTCGTAAACCATTTCATCCCGGTCGGTATCGTGGTACCAATGGGCGATAGATTCCGTCTTGTAATCAGACTTTGAATACTGCCCCCCTGCAGAAATTTCAAAATAGGGGTAAACAAAATCCGATGCACGGTGGCGACGCCTTTTGTGGGGCTGTGCCGATTCGTCCGTGTCGGCCAGGGTCACGCACACCAGACAGGCTATCAAAAAGAGAACGCGGATCACGGCAACCTCAACACGGCGTAATTCACGAACTTTCCACAGGAGGTATCGTCTGGAGGCAGAAACGATTCCACCACAAAATCCCCATTAATTTTCCGTTCGTCAAATTCCACAAAACGGTAATCGATATCGTCTTCACCCCAACGGTGGGATTGTCCGTCAATAGCATAAGTAGGCAATGTTATTACCTTACCCGCTCAATAAAAAGAAAGATCAACCGATATCTTGTTTTTGCTACTGAGCGAAAACAAACTGTCACATTTCCATATACAACTTACGCAAGCCATATTGCGACGGTCAAAGAAGTCATATTCTGATACCGTAGAGTTGGAGTCAGCCCAAACGGAATCCCCCGCCTGGTAGGTAACCTGTAAATTCAAGGAATCTACGCCTGCTGGTTTCTGGGCGCAAATACTGGCGGTATATTTGCTTTCAAATCCTCCTTCGTCGCACGATGTAGCACAAAACGCCAGCCACGAAGACACCAGCACACAGTACACCGCAAATTTTGACCTAGGGAACTTCATTTGATGAAAATATAAAAAGACCGCGGCGGTTTATTGCTACGATCTGAATTTCTATGAATCCTATCGCGTCCTCACGGGCGCTCCAGGATGACATTCGGGTCTAGATCCTTCGACTTCGCCCTTACGGGCTCCGCTCAGGATGACACAATCAAAGATTGTGTCACTTCACCACGATGTTCACGAGCTTGCCCGGCACGACAATCGACTTCACGACGGTCTTGCCGTTCACCTGGAACACGACTTCCACGGCGTTTTCCACGGCCTTGGTACAAAACACACCGAGGATGCTCCACATTTCTTCGGCGATGTGCGGGGGCGACGCAGGGGACGCCTGCGCCATCACCTTGTTGTTGAAAGTGCTGCCGTTCCTGATTTTCGTGGGGATTTTTGCGTCTTTGATGTTTTGTGGAGGGTGATTTTTTCAAATTTGGCGCAATTTGTAAAGTCAACGGGCTAATCCAACTTGGAAGGGGTTGCATTTTGAGCAACTAAAAAGGTAATATTTAGAAAGGAGGTTTCTCTTATGCCTATCGAACTGCTGCAAGAAAAAGTCAAGGCCATCCCCGCAGAATATGTAGGGGAAGTTTCT
>OCVV010915379.1_pt1 | contig 25976 bp, 20 predicted proteins | sample 1539721 | NCBI WGS metagenome assembly OCVV01 (sample SAMN02144230, study PRJEB22623) | gut metagenome | biome: sheep rumen | host: Ovis aries | place: New Zealand | reverse complement strand
CCCCCACCCCCATAAACCAAATATATGACCCTAACTAACTTTTTGAATTTTGGGGTGGTTTTGGGTTTTAGGGTAGTTAGTCTCCTATAACTAAAGAGGGGCGTGTATGCGTGCGATCACGCTCGTGCACACACATATATGCGAATGGCTCCCACTACAAAAAAAGGAGCGACAGAAAGAGCGACCAGGTTAGAGTTTCCCCGTGCACGTAGGCTTGTACATACACACGCAGGTGCGTATACACAAACGTAGGGGTGCACACTGGGAAATGTTTGGGAAAAGTAAGGGGAATATAAAGGGGATAGTAAAGGGAAGTAAAGGGGAAAAAACAAATAGAGGGGAATGAAAGGGGAATAAGAGGGGAGAAAAAACCTTTTAAAAGGGGTTGGAAAAGAGGGCTAGGAGAACAAAGGTGCTCAAAAAGTAAACCACGAAGGGTAGATATATTGAAAATATATAGCAAAAAGTAGTAAAAGATAAAATTGAAAAAGGCTGGTGAATAGTTATGGAGATATTAGAAATTGAAGAAGTAAGACAAAAAGAAAAAGAAGCTGAAATTGCAGAGAAGAAAAAGAGCTTTTTAGAAACCATAGCTGATAGTGAAGAACAAAAGATACTAGCCGAAACATTAAAAAGAAAAGAGAAGATCCAAGCTGAAGGTAAGAAGGCTTCAGTAGGGATAGCTAATTTAACAAAAGAAATGCTCCAAAGTGAATATGTGAATATTGATGGTGATGTTGGGCTAACATTTGAAGAAGTCTTAGTTGCACGTACTTTAGGAGATATGATGAGAAAGCAAAATAAGAGTGGAAAAGATTTAAGTGATATACAAAAAGTTGTTGAGGGTAATACAAGTGATGTGGGTGTAAGAATAGTATTTGAAACAAATGGACAAGATCTAGGTGATTAAAGTTGATTGTTGATGAGCTAGGAAGATTGGTTTATAACACCCCGAAGTTGTACCCAAAACAATTAGAGTTTTTGAAAGGCTCTGACAAAGTAACTTATAACGGATATGGTGGAGCCAGAGGTGGTGGAAAGAGCTTCTGTTTAAGACCGAAGGCAATACAGTTAGCCTTAAAATATCCAGGTATCAATATCTTATTTGTACGTAGAACTTTAAGAGAACTTGAAGAAAACCACTTACCCTATTTTGAAAGGGAGCTTGGTGGCGTATGCAGATATGATAGTAAAAAATATTTGTTTAAGTTTCCAAATGGAAGCCGTTTAAGATTTGGTTATGTAAATACCGAAAATGATATGGAAACGTATCAAGGACAATCAATCGATGCAATATTCATTGATGAAGCAACACACTTTACTGAGAAAATGTTTATGAAGTTTACTGAGTGTTTGCGTTTGTCTGATACGATTAAACCAGCTTTAGAAAAAGGCTTAGTATTTAAACCACGTATGTATTTGACTGCTAACCCTGGTGGTGTTGGACATTATTGGTTTAAGAGATTGTTTATTGATAAAGAATATCGTGGAGATGAGAAGGCTGAAGATTATCGCTTTGTACAATCTTTAGTATTCGATAATGAGTTTATCTTAAAAAACGATCCAAAGTACGTTGAACGTTTACAAGCCTTACCCGAAAAAGAACGCCAAGCAATGCTTTATGGTGATTGGGATAGCTTTGAAGGACAATTTTTTGAAGAATTTGATGAAGAATTACATACATTTGATCCTGAGAATGTTTGCATAGATGGCGAAACTGGTGTATTTGAGATACGAAATAACTGGAGAATATATCGAAGTCGAGACTATGGTTTAGATATGTTAGCTGCACTGTGGTGTGCTAGAGATGAAAACGGGACTTTTTGGGTATATCGAGAGTATGGTAAATCAAATATGCCAGTATCTGCCAGTGGTGAAAAGTTAAATAATTTAACTAGTCCAGAAGAAGTAATTTATAGTGATATAGCACCCCCAGATATGTGGAATAGAAACCAACAAACTGGTAGAAGTGCGGCAGATATTTTATATCGTGAGTGTGGGCAACGTTTGTTGAAAGCTAACAATGATAGAGAAATGGGTTGGCTGATGGTTAAGGAACTAATGAGAATTAACCCTGCAACTGGTAGACCATACTTACAGATAAGTAGAAACTGTACACAGCTAATTAAGTGTTTAAGAATTATACAACACGATGAGAAAAACCCTAATGATTGTGCAAAAATACCGCACGATATAACCCACTTCCCAGATGCTTTAAGGTATTTATGTAGTTCATATACCTATGCACCAAGTGGAATAGTTATGCCAGGTGAAGTAAGAAAAAGAACATTTGCTGATTATGCACTTGATTTGGGTGATTATGAAGATAAAGAAGATGTTGAGAGCAACGGATATATAGAAATGGGTGATTTAGATGATGATTGGTTCAGTTGATCCATTAACTGAAAAAGAAACTGAAGTTTTAATTCTAGGAAAGGAAGAAGCAAATTTACTGGAAAACTTATTAAAGGCTTTAAAGATTGACCTAAAAGATTTTTTAGAGATTAGAAAAGTTAAAGATTACAAAAAAGCAATGAATAAGAAGATAAAAGAGCTTGAAGGTAGATGTGAGGCACTTGAAAAAGAGCTTACAAACCAAAGAACTAACATTATTCAGCTTAATAATAGACTATCTAATCTTGAAATGAAAAAAGCCAATGAAGAAACATTTGATGAGTTCCCATTAAATAATGCAGATGATGAAGATGATTAGAAAAGAGATAGAACCATTACAAAAAGAAGCTGCAAAAATCAAAAAAGAGTTTGATGATTGTTACAGATATAAAGATGACAAACGTATTTTAAAAGATGCGAAAGTCGCAGTTGACTTCTATGAAGGTAGACAATGGGACAGCAAGAAAAAATTACCGTTTGAAAAACCAGTAATCAATGTAATTCAAAATATGGTTGATGAAAAAGTCGCTTCTATCTTAAATAAATCTTGGAAAGTTAACTTCATTGTTAGTGATGATAATACACTTACTGATAAAGTAAACAAGTTTACTGAGTGGCAGATGAGTGAGTTGGATCAAGACACAATGAATTACTACAATGCTTTAAATGGTTTACTAAAAGGTAGTTGGTTCAATTACTACTACTGGAATGAAGATAAAGAAGGACAAATGGGTGTAAACGATGGTGGTGTTGAGGTTATATCTATTGACATTCAAGATATCGCTGTGGCTAACCCTAAGATAAAAAATATACAAAAACAAGATTATATCATTGTACGTTCAAGAGAAAGTATTAAAAGTGTTAGAGAACTGGCAGTTGATTTAAACGATGAGGAGAAAAAAGAACTTATCGTAAAAGATAACTTCAATTCAATTTATTCAAAAGATACAGAGCAAGATGGTGAAGATTATGTTGATGTATACACTAAATTCTTTAGAGATAATGGCGAAGTTTACTTTGAAAAGGCTACTCAGTTGGTTGTATTCCAAAGAGCAACTTCCTTAAACCCATTAGTCAATGCTAAGATTTTAAAACTTAATAAAGAAACAAAAGATAGAGAAGATAATATCGAAACACAAGCTAATAACTTTGTTTCAAGTGAAGAACAAAGCATTTATAAAACTGATGCTCATTCAACACTTATGAAAACTGATGGTTTTGAAGCTGAAGAACAAGTTGATGAAGTGCCATCTGCTATGGAAGCTGAAGAACCTAAGTATGATATTTATAGTGAAGAAAGATATAAAGCTAATCAATACCCTATAACAATGGGTGTGTTTATTGAAAGAGATAATTGTATATTTGGTTTAAGCTGGGTTGCACAACTAATTGCACCACAAAAGAATATAAACCAATTACTTGCTACAACACTTTTAACAGCTACAAAGTGGACAATGCCACAAGTAGTAGTTAAGGAAGGTGCTTTAGGAACACAACAATTAGATATGTCAAAGCCTGGTGGTATCATAACCGATTATTCCCCACAAGGTACTGAAGGTATAAAGTTGTTGAATTATCCTACAATGCCAACTTCACATTATGAGTTATCGCAATCAATGATAACAATGTTAAAAGATGTTTATAGAACAAATGATATCTTAAATGATGGTAGAAATACATCAAAAGGTATGTCTGGTTATGCGATGAACTTAATTACATCTATTCAAGAAAAACCGATTGCACAGTGGCAACAAAAGATGGCTAGATCCATTCAAGCTGAAGGTAGAATACTTGAAATGTATTATAAGTTATATTATCGCAATAAGAGATTTACTTATAGAAAGACCGATGCTGAGATTATGGCACAACAAAGTCAAAAACCAGGTGAGCAAATACCAACAATGCACACTGAAATATTTGATGGTAAAGAGTATTTAGATACACCATTTAATGTAATAGTTGAAGTTGGCGAAAGTGCTAAGTTCAATGAAACATCATTTGTAAGCCTAATTGAAACATTATTCTTAAATGGTACTATTGAGAAGTTATCTCCAGAAACACTTGATATGTATGTAACTATGATGCCAGATACATTATTCCCTAAGAAGGGTGAGTTTAAACTACTAATTAAGCAAAAAGAACAAGGCATTATCAATAAACAAAATGAGATGATTAACCAACAACAACAAGTTATTGAACAATTAAAAGGACAAATTAAAGAACTTGGCATAAGAGAACAAATGAAAGAAAAAGAAATGCAAAATGTAGTTGAAGGTTACAATTATCAATTAAAGAGGTTGTACCAGCAAAACGATATGAATAAGTTAGCTGTCAACAATATAGCGGCATATAGACAGTCGCAGAATAAAAATGTCGAATAATTATTACCTACGAAAGTAGAGATTACCCTATAAGAAGGAGAAAAGTATGAGAGAGTTTAAAAAGTTAAACTTACAACTATTTGCCGAAGATGACAAAGAAGTTGAACAACCCGTAGAAGAAGAAAATACGGAGACTGAGTTTGATGATACTGAAGGTGAAGGCGAAGAAGCTGAAACTGAAGTTGAAGCAAAAGAAGAAAACCCAGAGGATATGCAAACTAAGGCTGAAGCTGAAAAGAAAGAAGCTAGTAGACAAGCATACCTAAGGAGACAAAGAGAAAAGGAAGCAAAACAACGTGAAGAAGAAAAGCGTGCTTCCTATGTAAGTGGTTTAAAGAAATCTGTTGGTGGAATTAACCCATTTACTGGTAACAAAATAGTAGATGCAGAAGATGTTGAGGAATATGAAACAATGCTTGAATTAAAAGAGCTTGGTAAAGATCCTATTGAAGATTATTCATCTTATCTAAAAGAAAAATCACGTAAGGAAAGAAAAGAACGTGAAGCAAGTGCCAAAGCTGAACAAGAGAACAGTGCAAAAATGAAGGGCGAATTAGATGATTTTGTAAAGGCTTATGGTGCTGAAAAAGTCCAAGAGATATTAAATGATAAGGACTTCTTAGATTTTGGAAAAGATTTAATCAATTCTGGTGCATCTCCAAAACTTGTGTATGAGAAATACTTACACATTACTAAAAAAAGTGATGAAAAGGCTGAAGAACTCTTAATTGAAAAAGATGCTCGTAGAAAATCATCACCAGGACAAATGAAGTCTAGTGAAAGCAAGCCAAAAAGCTTCAAAGATATGAACCGAGATGAGTTCAGAGACTTTTATCACTCATTATTAAATAATTAAGAAAGATAAAAGGAGAAAAAGAACAATGAAAAAATTAAGAAAATTAGACTTGTGTTTACACACAACATCATTACCTACTGGTTCAACTGACCTTAAAACAGTTAACACATCAACTTATGAAGGTAGAGTTTCAGTTGATGAAGCTCATTCATTTGTTGACTTAGCGTTAAAAGAAAGTATTTATGAAGAATTAACACTTGAAAAATACTTTGATACAGTAAATCTACCTAAAAATCACGGTAAGACTTACACATTTAGAAAGATGACTAAATATGATGCAAAAATCAATGATTTAGTTGAAGGTGTTATTCCACCAGAAGATGCACCAATGGGTATCTTAGAGTATACAGTAGCTCTATCTAACTATGGTGGATATACAACTTACACTGATGATTTAGAAATCTTCTCATTAAATAACGGCAACTTAGCTCGTATTTCAAGAAATCAAGGCGACAGCGTTGGTGAAAAATTAAATTATAAGTATAGAGATGCACTATATGCTTCTACAAACAGATGGTATGCAGGTTTAACTTCTGCTCCAGCTTCACTTGCAGCAGCAAGAGCTGGCTTAACAATGTTCCAATTAGATGATTTAAGAAAGATTGCAACATTCTTCAAGAAGTTCCATATTCAACCTTTCAAAGATGGTTTCTATGTTGTAGCAATGCCAGCTGAAGTTGAACAATCATTATATTCTCTTAAAAAGAGTGGTGCAAATGATCCATATTCATTTGTCGAAATTCAAAACTATCGTGCTGCTCAACAAAAGCCAATCTTTGAAAACGAAATCGGTACTTGGTTAAACTTCAAGTTCGTTTCTGAGCCATCACTTGGTGTATTAAAAGATGCAAGTGGCAATGATATCGTTAACGATAGTACTCACAAATTACCAGTATTTGGTTGTGTTATCTTAGGTAGATATAAAGGCGAAAAGGGTGCTAAGGCAATCAAACTTGAAGGCGAAGGTGCTCCTAAGTCAATTATCAAAGATGTAACTTCTGGCGGTGCTAAAGAGAACCCATTAAATCAAATTGGTTCTGTTGGCTGGAAGTTGAAGGGACACGGCTTAACTGTTCTATATGATGAAGCAGTTATGGTTTACGAATGTCTAAGCGATATGGCTGAAATTGAATGGAATGAAAATGAAATCGATCAAGCTAGAGCTGAGTTTGCAAGAGGTGTTGATGGCAAGGTTACTGGTAACCACGCAACTAATGCACGTGGCAAGATTGTTCCAGAAGCAACTACAGCATTAACAAAAGGTACAAAGACTGATATCGTAGATGGTACACCTACTGCACCACTACCAGCAACTACACCTAATACCTAAAAATAAAAATTGAGAGGACTGAAGAAAAATGGGAAAAAATGGAAAAGTGGCTTTTAAGTATGAAGATACTAGAAACCCAGAGCAAAAAGAACAAGTATACTTTATTCAAGGAAAACGAGTACGAGTAAGACCAGATACAGAAGTAGAGGTAGAACCTATCATTGCTGAAATCGAAGCTGAAAGAAAAGCTCTAAGAAAAAAAGTAGAAAAGTCTAATGAAGAACTAGTAGTTATTAAAGAATAATTACAAAGAGGGGTGAGGGGAATTAAAACCCCTTGCCCTTTAATTTTATATAGAAAGGAACTTTGATATATGAAAGTTGAAAGACTAATATTGCTTTCGTTGCAGTATCTTGAACAGTACAGTGAATTAAATACAACTGAGTTTCAAATTGATGATATAAAAGAAGATGATGCCTTCAAAGACTATATCAATAATATGGAACATTCAATCGAAATGGGTTTAATGCGTTTGTCAGCTTCTTTAATTCTACCAGTACAAGAGCTTGAAATTACTGCACAAAAGCTAATTCAAAATGGAAAAATAATATATTTGAGATTAGCTGATACAAGAGAAAGTATCGCTCATAAAGTATCAAATGTATATAAAATAGATTGCAACGGAAATATCAATGGTAATATAGCGTATAACGTTATAGGTAATAAAGTGATTATTAGAGATAACATTTGCGATGGAGATAAGTATTATATCGTATATCACCCAAGAATGTTTGATTTAGAGAAGTATAGAGGAGAAAACCAAAAGGTTTATGATATTGATTTAGCAAGTCTAACAATCAATGATAGTGAACTTGGTGAGATTTTCACTTCTGTACCAGATGAAATGGCTATTACAATTAAGTATTTAATCTATAGCGACTTAAAGATTGAAGAAAATGCAAACTTAGCTAATATCAATAAGAACTACTTTGAAAGTTACCTAAACGAAAATGCTTCACTTCAAGTAATTTCACACGAAGTAGAAATGAAAGGCGTATATGATGAGGAGCCAAAACCAACAGTAAATACTTCACATTATGTACCATATGAAGTGGGTGATGAAGATGATTAGGTTTAACACAAATAGATCTTTAGGAAATACAAACACTTCAATATTCAAAATTGAGAAGTTCAACGGTGTTGATTATACTTCAACCCCTACTGAAGTTGATAATTCCAGAGCAATCGAGATTAGCAACTACGTACCAGAAGGTAACGGCTTGGTAAAAAGACCTGGATATGAAAGAGTTGAAATATATAATGATGGAACACCACTAACTGATGTTCTAAATATGGTTAGTTTTGATAATAAAACATTTTATTTTTATAACCATACAACAACTATAGGTAATCAAAAACAGTTATTAGTTTCCATTCGTGTAACCAATCCTACTGAACGTTTAGTTAGTATTGGTGCTATAAACATTGATAATTATTTGAGCGTTGATGATGTACACGCCTTTGTTGGTGGAGACAAACTATTTTTTATTACACCAGGACATTTCTCTATGATATATAAAAATGGTGGAAGTGTAACTGGGTACTCTTACAGAGATGTTTTAACCTCTGGGTTAGTATATGTGCCAACTATTACAACGGGTATTCCATCAATCAATTCATCTGGTAAGGCTTTAACTATTGAGCAACCTAATATTTTAACTTCAAAAGTAAAGGTTGAGTTAAACTTTTGTGAGAAACTAATCAATACATACGATGGCAATACTGGTGCTTATGGCGTTGCGATTTATGATTTAGCAAGTTACTTACCTAATCAAACACTTGATTTTTCAAAATTGTATTACATTGACAGCAATGAAGTAAGCACTTCAAGTTCTGTATACGATATTGTTGATACCATTGTTAAAACAAAAACAACAGTAAAATTAGATGTAATCTTAATTAGAGATGACAACGATAAGATACCAGCAAAGTCAGCCTTCTCGTTAGAGTATGTTGATGGTAAAGTTAAAATAGTTTATAGCATTGATACCACTGGTTTAGGGCTTGATTTTACTAATCACTCATATATATTACAAGCTGATATTGAACTTACCCTTGATGGCTATGATAATCACCCAGAGCTAATTACAAATGCTAAGCATACTTCCTTCTTTAGTGAAACTAATACTGATGTTTTATTCGTATCTAACGGAAATAAAGACTTCCATACATTAAAACCTGCTTTTGGTACTGGAGAAGATTGGGAAACGTTCACATACTTTGGCAGTGATACTTACCAGGTATTTGGTGATGATAGTGAAATAATTGGCTATGGCAACTTGAATAATGGTACTATGTTGATCCTAAAGAAAAGCGTAGTTGGTAAAGCTAACGTATTCATTAGAAGCCAAAAGTACCAAAACACAGCAGTTGAATATGTAATATCTTCAGCAAATGGAGATGTAAAGTTCAACTATATCAAAAGTGAAGTACTATATCCAGTTGTACCATATGGTTTAAACTTAGAGTGTGATACAAACTCAAAGATAATTCAATATGATAATAAAGTAATCGTAAGTGCTAAGAATGGTGTTTATTATATAAACCCAGAAACTTCAACTGCTACACAAATATATGGTGTGTATGAATTGTCATATATGGTTAGAAACGATTTATCTAAGACTGATTTTAGAACTGAAGTTATCGAACATAAAGGTTACTTGTTTGTGCAACGTTATGATAAGAACGGTATAAACAGAATATATGTTGCTGATAAGAACAGATATACTTTTATTGATGGTAAACTTCAATATGAATGGTGGGCTTTAGATGATGTTAATGCTGAGAAGTTTATAAGCGTGAATAATGAATTATATTTCATCACTACTGACTATTACACAAAAGATAAATCAATCTATAAGTTTAATGATAACTTATATGATACTTTGTATGCTGATTTAGATACTGCTGAAAGTGGTGTAATTAGAGAAAACACCCCAGATTTTGAAGCTAACAATTATGCGTACTATAAGATATCTTATTTTACAGCTAACACTGTTTACAAGAACAAAAATATGGAAGATTATGTTAAGTTTAAACAAAACGCAATCTTTACTTTAGAAGATACTTATGTTGATACAGACCACCCAAACTGGGATATGTTCTCTACAAAAATAGATCCATTTGATTACATCGAAAGAGAAGCATATGGAGAAACTGCTGGGCGTTATCTAATCACAAAGAAAGAAACAACTAGTAGAGATTTCTTTATTGAACTTATTACACGTTTTGTTGATGAGGAGCTAATAACAATAGTTGAAACACTTACTGAAGGTGATGTAATTGAATACGTTGCTGATATGAACGCTTGTTTCGATACACGAGACTTATACACTTTCTACCTTAGTGGAGACCAAAAAGTTAAGGCTAAAATAGATGATATTTATTATATAAAGTTTTATGAAGGCACAACTGAGATTGAAAAAGTGTACGATATTAGAGATTGTATTTACCAAGATGATAAATGGTATTATTTCAAAGATAATGTATTTGAAGAACTAGGGGATAATCAAACTGTGTTGTTTAACTATTATACATTTAAGTATAAAGATACACCTTTGATTTTATATTGGAGACATAGCTCAAGTGCTACATTAGATAATTCTATAAATGGAATTATCCCTAAAGTAGAATACCAACGACCAATTCGTTCTGTATGGTTATCAAAGTATTTAGACTTTGGTGCAATCAACACTTTAAAGACTATATCTAACGTATACTTTGTACCAGAAACAAGGCGTGGTGGTATGACTAAGATTGGCTACAAGACTTATAAAGGTGAAGAATATTTTGCTGAGAACTATTTTTCTAAGAAGGAACTAGGTTTTGAACAAAATAGATTTAGGTTTGATGATGTTACATTTGATGACTTCAGCTTTGAAAACCAAGAGTTCGCTCATACAGTGTCTTGCAGAAAGAAAGTAAGAAACTTTGCATTTGTACAATTAAAGTTCTACTCTGATTTATACAAAGATAGTACTTTGGTTAACTTTGCAATCAAATATCAAACAACACTTAAAACAAATAAGGGGGTGAAATAATGGCTGATATTGCTACATTAAAACAAGCCATAAAGCAAAAATATGATATTACTAACGAAACTACCGTTGAGGAAATACTTGATTTAGTAGATGTGGTTAGTGTTGATGAACTTAACGCTATTAAAGCCACTTCAGTAATACCATTACCTAACTCACAAATAAAGAATAATGCGGCTGAATTAAAGGAACGTTTCGTACATATCGCAACTGATGAAGAACGTGGTTTAGCATATGTAATCAATAAGCGTATGGCACTTTTAAGAATATTCTTGGAAAAGTATTTAGATGTTGCCGATGAGACATTTACTAAATACACTGATATAGTAGATGACTTGACTACTGAAGAAAACACTAAACCTTTGAGTGCTAAACAAGGTAAAGTATTAAAAGACTTTGTGGATCTATGCGTAAAACATAGTGAAGTTGTTAACAACTTAACAAGCGATAATACTGATAACCCATTAAGTGCTAAACAAGGTAAAATGTTAAAAGCAATCATCGATGATATGAAACGTGCTGGTATTGATGCAGCATTAAGAGAAAGAATAGATAGCGTTGAAGCTAAAATACCTACACAAGCAACTGCTGAAAACCAATTAGCAGATAAGGCGTTTGTTAACTCAAGCATCAATAACTTAGCAAGTTATCCAATTAGAAAGACTGCTTTAGGCGAAGCATTTGCAACAAAAGCAGAACTAAATAACGCTACTACATTTTATAGTGGTGGAGCAGAAAGAGTACCAACTAAAAACGATTATACAATTATTTTAGCTGATGAAACTCACGAAAATGCTTGTACTAGATATACATATCAAAATAACCAATGGGAATTTGATTATGTTATAAATGATAAACCATTCACACAAGGACAAGCTGATGCCATTGATAGTGGTATTACTGGTGAACTTGTACAAGCAATTAGAGATAACGCTTCTAATAGACACAACCACTCTAATCTATCTATTTTATCTCAGATAACTGAGCAAGAAATAGAAAACTGGGATAGTAAGTATAAAAAGCCTAACACTGGTATTCCAAGTACTGATTTAGATGATGAAGTACAAGCTCTTTTAGGTAAAGCAGATACGGCTCTACAATCGCACCAGGATATAAGTGGTAAGGTTGATACAACAACTAAAGTTAATGGGCACGCTTTAAGCGGAGATGTTACAATTACTGCTGGTGATGTTGGTTTAGAACACGTTGATAATACAGCCGATATAGATAAACCAGTAAGCACAGCAACTCAAACGGAGCTAAACAAAAAAGAAGCAACTGCAAATAAAACTCCTACTTGGAGCGAAACACCTAGTGATACTAAATATCCAACTGAAAAACTAGTTAAAGATACACTAGATACAAAGGCTTTAATCACTGAAACTGGTAATGGTATTGTTTTAGAACTTACTAAAGATGATACAACTTTCAAATATTCTTTAGTTGCAAAACTAAAAGATAAAAACGGAAATGTAATTTCGACTTCCAGTGCAGTAAGCATTGATCTACCTTTGGAAAGCGTAGTAGTAAGTGGTATCTATAATGATTTAACACAAAAGGTTATTCTCACTTTACAAAATGGTTCTACAATCGAGTTCAGTGTTGCAGGCTTAATTAGTGGTTTACAAGCTACAATCGATGCTAATAATATGCTTTCAAGTGATTTTGTTGATGATACAAACCATATACATAAGTTTGTTACAGTTGCCGAAAAAGCTGCTTGGAACGCTAAATATGATAAACCAGCTAATGGTATACCAGATAGCGACTTAGAAGAAAGATATTATAAGATTAACCAAAAATTAGTAGCACACGATTGGGCGTTAGTGAAACAACTAAACGTTTGGGAAAACTTTGGTTTATACAAATGGTATCTTGGCGATAAGATGTACTGGAACCACGAAACAACAAGCAAAGAGTGGGATAATACACAACAAGCATTTGTTGATAAAACTTGGGTAGATAATAATGGCGATGCATTCAACTTTGAAGGTAACAATGTATGGACTGATGGAGAACACATTTATTATTCTAACGGAACTACACATTATGAATTAAACCCAACAACTGGCGTATGGACACCTAAGACTTGGGAAGGCTTCCCATCTAATACATTTAATGGTGAAAGTGTATGGCATTATAAAAAGCATACATATTGTGCGTATGGCAATTATGCACGTGAACTAGTAGATGGTGTTTGGGTATCTAAGTACTGGACTGTTAATGGAAGCACTGGAAGTGTTATTGATGGTAAATACGTATGGACTGATGGAGAAAGTATGTATTGTACAATTCCTAGTTTGAGTGCTCAATATATGCTTAACCCAATAACTGAAGAATGGGAAAATGTTACAATCGTTGATAACTCTGGCAGCAATAATTTCTATCCTCAAAAAGCAAATATATGGAGCGATGGAATAAATACATTCTATTGTGCTGGTGGTTTAGTTACAACTATTTTCTTAAAACAAAAGAAACAGTTTATTCAACACTTTAGGTTGTTTGTTTATTATGGATATAACGTTTGGAAAAGTGGAAATGATATTTATACATATTGCCACAATAACTCATCTATAAGTGGCTATAATAACTCAACATATAGATATAGGATCTACAAGCTAAATATGTATGACTTGCCAGAAATTATGGCTGAAGCAAATGTTTTAAATATGAAACAAAAACTTGACACCGTTGAAGAAGGTGCCGAGAAGAATAAAATTACAGAGATAAGAGCTGTTGCTGGTTCACACATTGGCGAAGTTGGGACGCCTACAGTAGACCTTTATCAAAGAAGTATATCTACACCTACAAAATTCGATTTAGAATTTAATTATTTAAAAGGCGAAAAAGGAGATAAGGGAGATAAAGGCGACACTGGAGAAACTGGTGCTAAAGGCGAACAAGGTGAACAAGGTATTCAAGGTGAACGAGGTATTCAAGGTGAACCTGGTTTAAACGGTACATCTTGTACTCATAGCTGGAACGGTACAACTTTAACAATTACAAGTGCCAGTGGAACTTCATCTGCTAACCTAAAAGGCGAACCAGGAGAAAGTTATGATGATACAGAAGTTAGAGGTTTAATAACAACTGAAACAAATAGAGCCATTTCTCAAGAAAATAAAGCATTGTATTTTAAAGGTGCTTTTGATACTGAAACAACAACTGGTGGTATAACTACTATTACTAGACAAACAGGGTATTTAAATTTATCAAAATTGATTTTAGATAATGCAAATGTTGGTTATTTTAGAGAAACTAGAACAGGACATTATCAATATGGTCCTTTAGGATTAGACATTAATTTCTTACCTGATACAACATCTGGCTGGAGTGGTGTAGGTAATTATGGTTTTCATAGTGGAGATGCTTGGTCAATTGATGATTATGTATTTAATAATTATTATGTTGCCTTACCAAATACTTATGATACAAAAGATAAGTATTTACAATATTTTAGAGAACGTGAAGTTATTATCCAATACAAGACTGCCACATCATACACAGAGCAAGTCATCACAAATCAACCACTTATCACATTAGACCAAAAAGGCTCACAATGGTTAAGAGAAGAATGGCTAAAAGGGTTGAATTTGTTTAATAATCCTTATAATTATATCAATCCAAATGCTAATGGTGTTTCTATTAATATCAATAAAAATAGTTGTATATTAAATGGAACATCTAATGATGGATTTTATGCTAGTGTAGGAACAATTTTATTAAAAGCTGGTACTTATTATTTTAAAGAGTATGTATTAAGTGGCTCTTTTAGTAATTCTAATCTTACTAGAATTAAGTTTGGTTTATATGATGCTAATAATAGTGATATTGCTCTTGGATTAAATGAGGGTAAATTTACATTAACACAAGATACTACACTTGATATAGTAATATGGTTTGGTGATAGTGGAATAACTTTTAATAATTGCTCTATTGGTTATATGTTAACCGACAGCTCACACGCATATCCTTATCAAGAATACAACGGCAAAACACTACATCAAAAAGATATTGAGCCGATTTTGTTGTGGCAAAATGGTAGTCCAACAAGTGAATTACTTGATAACACAGAGTTGACTTTAGCTCAATCTATAGACAATTTTAAATATTTGGTTATTTGTTTTAAACATTATGCTTCATCATCAAACACAGAGAATGTTGCTAAAATTAAGATTGGTGCTGATGGCTCATTTGCATTTATTTCATCTGTAGCATTTGATGGTAATGTAAGTAGAAAAATTAACTTCTTGAGCAATAGGTTAAAATTGAAAGTCACAGATGCTTTTAATAGTGCTGGGTCATCTTATAATACAAGAAGTGCTATCCCAATTGCCATTTACGGCACTAATATATTATAGGAGAGTGATTTATAATGGAAACTTTAAAACTAGATGAATTAAACGAAATATTAAATATTCAAGGTATAGAAGGAGAATAAAAATGGGACTAATTGTTTTTTTAGTATTTACAGTAATGTTTGTAGATGGTTTATTGTTTAAATATGAAATAGATGATGAAAGCGAGGGAAAGAAAAATGACTAAATGTATTGAGAACAACACAGAAGAAGAACTAAAGGAGCTATTACCAGACATTCCGTATGAGATTGTTGAAATAGTTTATGGATATTATCATAGAGGTAGAATGTCGGTAACAGCTTACACAATAAAATGTAGCATAAGTTCTTCAACGTTGTATAGATACATAAAAGTTGTTAAAAATGCTTATGATAAGAGGGTTCGTTAAGAACTCTCTTTTTTTGCAAAATTTTCTCTAAAAATTACATTTTCTTTTGTAATTTACCGACTTTTAAGATGGTAAGTTTTGATAGTTGACATCATATATAATTAAGGCAGAAATGAGGTAATAGTATGTCAAATTATAATCCTTATGGTTATCCTTATGGAACGCCAAATTTTAATTATCAAAATCAAGCACCACAACCTCAGCAAAATCTTTATGCGATTGTTAACGGATTAGAGGGTGCTAAAAATTATCCTATAGCAATAAATCAAACTATGCTTCTAATGGATAGCAACCAACCAGTTGCTTATAAAAAAAGTTCAAACGGTTTAGGACAATCAACTATCGAGTGTTATAAATTAGTCCAAATTAGTGAGCAAGAAGCTAGAGGGGAAACAAGCGGACAACCACAAGTTGAGTTTGCATTAAAAAGTGATTTAGATGCTTTATATAAGAAGATAGATGAACTATCAAAGAAACAAAAGAAAGAAACAAAAGTAGAAGGAGAACAGAACAATGCCTAACCCTTTTGTAAATAATGTACCAAGTAATAACTTAAATAATATACAAAATGTATACAAAATGTTGATGAACAGTAGAGATCCAAAAGGCTTGTTTATACAGTTGGCACAGCAAAACCCACAGCTAAGACCGATTGCACAAGCCTTACAACAAGGTGGTAACCCACAAGCGATATTCAATCAAATATGCCAGCAACGTGGTGTTAACCCAGATGAGTTTATAAGAAGTATAACTGGTAATAACACTAATTCTAGGTAAGGTGTTTATTATAAAAATTATGAAAGGAGAACTAACTTATGGAAGGAACTGGAATACAGCCAGTAATGGATATGAACAGAGGTTATGGTGATGGCTTTGGCTTTGGTGGTTCTGGCTTATGGCTATTCGCTATACTTGCATTGATGTGGGGTGGTAATGGTTTCTTTGGCAATAACGCTGGTAATACTAACGCAATTCAAGCAGATGTAAACAGAGGTTTTGATAACCAAAACTTACAAGCACAAACTAGAGATATTTTGGCAGCTGTAACATCTGGTACTGCTCAAAGTGTTGCTACAACTAACCAAGTATATCACGACACTGTATCTGCATTAAACGATAAGTACTCTGAGCTTCAAAGAGATGTTGCTGGTTTAGCAGTAGGACAAGCAAACTTATTAGCTAAAGAAAATGAGTGTTGCTGTGCTTCATTGAGAGCGATTGATGGTGTAAACTACAATCAAGCTATGAATACTGCGGCAATTAAAGAAGCCATTATGCTTGATGGACAAAAGACACGTGATCTAATCACTGAAAATAAGATGGAAGCACTACAAAATAGAATTAGCCAACTTGAACTTCAAAACGCAGTGGCTGGTGTTGTAAGATATCCAAGTGCTACTACTTACACAAGTGGAGCTAACCCATTCTGTGGTTGCAATTTTAACGGTAATATTTAGCCCTTTTTGGCACGACAATCTGTCAATATAATTACTGAGTTTTAGGGCTGTTTTATATAGCCCTTTTATTTTATAGAAGGAAGGTAAACAAAATGAATAATAGTTTGATTTTTATGAATACAGTAACAACAGCTTCAGTTACTGCAAATGGTGTAATACCTCTAACTAACATACAACGTAGAAGGGGTAATGTAATTCAAAATGGTACAAATAGTATTACATTAAATGCACCAGGATATTACAAAATAAATGGTACGATTACATTTACTGCACCAGCTCCTGGAGATGTTACAGTTCAAGTACAAAAGAATGGTGTTGAGATACCTAGTATCACAGCAAGCACAACTATAACTACTGCTACAACTGAGGTTAGAAGTTTAGCAATTAGTGGTGTAATTAGAGTATATTGTAATGAAGGTGTATCATCTATCTCTTTGGTTAACACTGGTGAAGCAATTACAATAAGTAATGTATCACTTGATATAGAGTACTTAGGCTAGGTGGTGTAAGTATGCATAAAACTTTAATAAAGGAAGCAACTGATGAACAATTAAGAGAGTTTACAGTTGATGCCTTAAATATGATAAAGGAAACCCATAAGGACTTGTACGACACTTTAGAAATGTATTTGTATAAAGAAATCTATGGGTGTCATTTCAACGAGTGGTTAGTTAAAAAGGCTACGAGTGATATGATAAATGAAGATGGTACAAAGGGTGCACACTGGACTGTTGAAGAAACAACTTCAGTAGCAAAACAAAGTGGAATTACTTTTGACAACTTCAATGAATATGATTGGAACTACGTTATGAATATGATTTATAGCGATTATTATGGAGCGATACCTAATGAAGTATCTAGTTATGTTAAGTTAGCTAAGAAGTTTATAATGGATAAAGATACGGATAAGGGCAAAGCATTGAAATACTACATATCATTTAAAGATTAAGGGCTGGTAAAACAGCTCTTTTTGTTTGAAAGTTGCTCATTTAGTAAACCATCAATTTTCAACGTATTGATTAACTTGTGGTTTATTTTTTAAAATGTTAAAAAATAAAGAAAGAAGGTTACAAAAAATGAAGAAAAAAGTTATCGTTTTTTTAGTGGTATCAATGTTATGTTTGTTACCATTTCTAGGTGTAAGTGCCCTAGCTGCAACAGAGGGTACTGAAGAAGCAGTTAGTATTACGACACAAGCCGCTGATTTTGCTAACAAATGGCTACCAGCTATAATTACTGCTGGGTTTGGTACAGTTGGATCATTTGCTGGTTTGTTAATACTAATATGGAAAGTTAAAAAGTATAAGTTCACTTTAGATACTTCTACTGGTGAAGGAAAGAAGAAATATGATGAAGCCAGAGCCAAACTAGAAGAACAAACAAAAGCGTTCAAAGAACAAGCTAACACTTTAAAAGACCTTGTTATGGAACAAAAAGAAACAATTTGCAATATGGCTAAGCAACTTGAAAAGAGTGAGAATAGCAAAAAAGAGTTAGTCCTATTGTTATGTGAATGTGTTGGTATGATACCGCAATTTGTTGCAAATGGTACTGCTCAAAAGATTGCTGAGTGTACAAATGTTGCAGTTGAAGATATTAAAAAGAGTATAGAAAATATCCAAAAGTTAGAACAAGACCAAGAGCAAGAAAAAGAAGGTGAGTAAAATGACATTACATAAGAAGCTAATTATACTAAAATATGTATTTTATGCCATTTCTTATATTTGTCTTTTTACACCTATGCTTGTCTTATGCATTGTGAATAAAGATACGTATTTTGTGAAAAACAAGAGCGGTTGGAGCGTTGCGTTTGGTGGTGCACTAAGCGTACTGTTCGCAATATTGTTAGCAAAGGTTGGGTTTAAGAAAATAAACAAAGCCTTAACCGCTTCTATGTTTCTAGTAATTATCTGGTGTTTTGAAAGCATTATCAATGATTTACTAGCGGTAGCATTTTGTTATTGGCTAGGTATTGTGTTGTTTACAGTGTTTGAATTACCAGCTAAACATTACGCAAATAACTTGAAGATTTACAACGCTGAATACATAAAAGATACGGCACGTGAAGAAATAGCTTATAAGAAAGAAGCGAAAAAGCAAAAGAAACAAAGCATTGAAGAAGAACAACTTGAAAGTGGGAGAGTATAATGGAAAATTCTGTTGATAAAAATGAAGCCTTTGAGTACGAAAGAGAAAATAAAGTTATAGAGTTCATAAGAAAGAACATACTTAATTTTTTAATCACCATTGTAGTTTTAGCCTTTCTATTCAAAGATTTAATCGAAATTGAAAAAAGTGGTAAGACAATAGTAGAAATAGTTGCAAACTCTGTTGTCAACCTAGTAGTAGGACAACTTATCAAAAACTTGTTTTTAAGCAAAGGAACATATGCAGGTTTTAATTCTAAAGCATATAAGAGAAAGCAAAAGAGATATAGTGATGAATTAGAGAAAACTGATGAGAACGTAAATGAGTTAGATGCCTACTGTGAATATAAAAATGAACAACGCTTAGCCAAAGTCCAAAAGCACATTTTAAGACCAGGAAGAATTAGATATGAGGACTTTATAAGCAAGAGAAAAGAAGAAGTATGCCGAGATAAAACTCAATATAAGATTTGGGAAAAAGCAGAAAAAGTAAAGATCCAAATACTTACACCAGAGAACCTTGTTTCTGAAACCGATAGCAATTATGAGAAAGGTAAGAAGGAAGAAAGTTTAAAGAGCCATCACGCTAAGGAAGGCAGTAAGTCATTTATTATTGCGGCTTTACTATCTCTTATCTTTGGTTACTTTGTACCAGTGCTTAACAACGATATATGGGCTGGTATGTTATGGAATGTTATTCAAGTAGCAATATGGTTAGCTTTTGGTATCATACAATATTACCAAGAATACACATATATAACTACTGATTATGCACAAAGATTATTACGTAAAACGACTTATTTAGTCGAGTTCAATAGTGGAAAAGGAGAGTGGAAGAAAAATGAAAAAGATAACATCAAGAACAATGACACCTTACAACCCCAACAAGGCGACACAAACAACAGCGAAACCAACAGCAATACAAACAGCCCAAGCCAATGCTAATGCTTCAGTTGCTGATAAACCAGTTGCAAGCACAACACCTACAACTGAAGATAGATATGCTGAAATGCAAAGAATGGCTAATATAGATTGGCAAAATCAAAAGGAGAATATTCAACAAAGCACATTAAACGCTAAGATGGAATTAGCTGATATAAATAAAAAAGCAAGCACATATTATGAAAATTACTTAAAGTCTAAGGGATTATATGGAAGTGGTGCTGGTGCTGGTGTATACAATGATATGCAAACTAATTTAATGAACGCTACTTCACAAATTAACCAGCAAGGACAGAAACAATTAGATAATGCAAGACAAGATAGAACTTCTCAAATGCAGTCTATGATCCAAAGTGCATTACAAGCTGGTGCAACTAATGAAGATATAGATAACATTACTTCACGTTATGCTGAAGATAGTTTGACACCAGGAGCAATGAGCGGTGTTGAGAACTTAAAGACTATCAATGATATTCAACAAAGAACTAAAGCTGAAGCTGAACAAAAAGCTAAAGATGAAGAAGATAGAGCATTCTTATATCAAGCATATCAACAAGCCCTTGCAAACAATGCTTCTGCTGAGGAATTACAAGCAATTAGAGACCAATACAACAATATCGGTGCTGATGAGCGTAAGTTAACTACACTTGAACAACTACAAGAAGCCGCTAACAATAAGACAGCGAGTGATGAAGCTAAGGCTAAAGATGCAGAACAAAAGGCAACTAATAGAGCTACTTTATTAACTGCATATCAAGAAGCCTTAACTAATGGTGCAAGCGAAGAACAATTAGAAAAAATTAAGAATAATTATCCAGAACTTGCTGAAGAATTAAAACCAGAACTTACATTGCTTCAAGAATTATCTACTATTGCAAACGCTAAGACAGATAAAGAAAAGGCTGAAGCCGAAAACAATGCTAAGGAAACTTTAATTCAAACACTTGGTGATGAAGTCGCTAAGTTGGCTGATATGTACGGGTACACTCAAAGTGAGATTGAAGCTAAGAACAATGCAATTCAAGAAATTTTCAATGATACAAGCCTAACAACTACTGAAAAATATCTAAAGGCTTTAGCAGTTACTCACGGTGCAAACGATGAAAATGGTGAACAAGAACCTCAAACAGATGGTACAGTAAAAGATGAAACAACTGATACACGTGTGTTTGAAAATGATGAAGTAAGAATGGCTAATATAAGTGCTATGCAAACTTTAGTCGCTTCTAACCCAGAGGCAGTTCATCAAAAACTATATACCTACACTAACAAAGCTGAAAGTCTAGGGCATCTTGGCAACGCTTGGGGTTCAACTGAAGCCATATTAAAGAACGCTGAAGCTGTATACACAAATGATGAAATTGCTAACCATTATATGAACTTCTACAAAGAAAAATCTCAGGGCTACCAAGATGAAAAATATTTGAACCAGTTAAGCGAAGTAATGGATAGTGCAATCAATCTTGCAAACAACGGTGTATTACCTAATGGTACAACAATATCAATAGCTCCAAACAGAGGACTTATTAACCCTTCTGGAAACGCTGCATATGTATATTACTATGATGAAGATGCAAAACAAGGTAATTGGTATTTAGCAGAGCAAAAAATCGCAACATTTGATAGTGTTCAAGGTGCAGAGGATCTAAAGAAAATTGTTGGCAGTGAAATATATAGTAAATATTCTAAGCCTGGAACACAACAACCAAAGGTAGAAAATAAGACTACTAAAACTACTAGCACAACTTCAAAATCAAAAACAGATTATTACAAAAATAAAACGGACAACTTAATTTTAAATAATTTAGCTGAGTAAAGAAAGGATAATGCTTATGGAAAATAGTACATATGAATTATTACTTAAAAACTTAAAAAATAAAATGGCAAAAGAAAACGTGGAGAGTAGCAACCAACAAATTGATTACTACGCTTCCCGTATGGCTAGTCAGCAAAATGCTCAACAGTTAAAGAGTAAAAACCTAATTGATGTTGATAGAGAAAACCAACAAAAAAACCTTATTGATATTTACCAAAAGCAAGAGCAACCACAAGAACTTCAAATGACTGAAAGCCAAATGGATCAAGGCAACTGGTGGGAAAACTTTTGGGCAAAAACAAATGAAATACTTTTGACTTTAGGCTATGCTGTTATGAAACCAGTTGAAGGTATCGTTGATTTTGGTGCCAATGCAGTTGGTTGGGTTGGAGAAAAAATGGGTAACGAACAACTAGCCCAAAATATGAAAGATTTTACTGCTAGAGATTTATCCAAAGAAATGCAAAACAATAAGATAGCACAAGTGCTTATGCCAAGTTACTCTATTGTTGCAACCCAAGATTTAGTTAACAGTGCAATTAAGGGCAAATGGGATATCGGTATGGATAAAAGTTCTATTTGGCGAAGAAGCACTGATGATAAACTAGAAGCTCCAGAATGGGCAGTTAATACAGCTGAAGGCGTAGGACAAGCAGTCGGCTATGCCTTAATTTCATTTGCTACTGGTGGTATCGGTGGTGCAGCTGGTGGAGCGGGAGCAAGTCTTGGTGCTAAGGCAGCCAGTGCAGTAGCTCAATATGCTCCTATCGCAATTTCAGCAACTGGTTCAGCAACTACCCAAGCATTGCAAGAAGGTGCAAGCTACGATGATGCCGTTAAATATGGTATTTTAAGCGGTGCAACTGAAGCCGTTTCAGAAGCCTTTGTTGGTGGTGCTGTAAACAAAATACTAGGTGGTGCTGGTGCTACTGTTGGTGGCTTTGGTGCACTAAAGAAAATGACTTCTAAAGGTGGTGCTGGTGCAAGTGTTCTTAGAAACTTAATTGCCAGTGCTAACGAAGAAGGTGCTGAAGAAGTATTCTCTAGCGTTTTAGATCCTATTTGGAAGTCAATGACTTATAAGTATAGTGAAGATAAAAACTTTTTTGAAAGATATGCCGATGAGTTTAATGAAAACGGTGGCTTTATGGGTATTGCCCAAGACTATTTGCTAGGTGCAGCTTCATCTTTGGTACTAGGTGGTGCTGAAACTATGGGTGCTGTTGTTAAAGCAAGTGATAGTGCAAGTGTTAAGGGTTTAAAACGTGGTTTACAAAACGTAAAACTAAGTGCTAACATTGCAGAAATAGCTGAAATTAAAAATGAGATTGCTAACGAGAAATTAAAGTTAGAGTTTAAAAATGAAGCAACCTCTACCAAACTACAACAGCTTGAAAGCAAACTTGCTAAAGTACAAAACGTTATTGAAACAAAGTTCACGGATTTATTCAACAATTTAGATAAGTATGTTGAAATGGAACGTAGCAACCAATTAAACGGTGGGCAACAATCTCAGCTTGAAACGATGAGAGCATATAAAGATGTTAAGGGTATAAACACTGACACTTTAGCTTTAAACAAGATTTTTGAAACAAGTAGATATAAAGTTGTTCAAAGTGAAGAAATAGATAAGGTTAATGCTAAACTTCAAGAACAACTTGACAATAACCCTAATTTAACTGATGAAGAATACAATCGTATTACAGCTGAAATTAGCAGAAATAATGCTATAAAAAGAAAGTTTGAGAGTGATGAAGGCTTTTATGGTATGGAAGATCCAACCACTTCTAGCGTATACATAAGAAGTAAAGAAGGAGATAGACCACGTACCCTAAGAGATAAGTTTAAAACTGCTTTGCACGAAAGATTACATATAGCTTTAACTGATGGTAGTGTTGATAAAAAAACTACCTTCTCAAAACAAATTAAAGACTATATGATTAAAGATATAGGTTTAGAAGAATATAACAAACTTCTTGAAGAACAAAAGGAACTTCAAAAGGATATATTTGCTGAAAGTACAGACTTTAAAAAAGCACAAAAGCAGAACAATGCTTTAACCATAGAAGATGCCTTAAAGAGTAAAAAGTTTGATTACTGGTTTGAGGAAGAAGTTAGTGCAGATTATATCTTCAATCTATTTAATACACCACAAGAAGCCATAAAGGTTTTTGATGGAATTAAAGGTGGCTCAACTCTTGCAGGTAAATTACTTAACTATATTCGTAGTGCTTTCAACGGCAAAAAACGCCCAGAAGGTTACAAAGAACTTATTAAGACTTTACAAAGCATAAGTAAAGAAACAAATAAAGGAATTGAGAAAGCGTATAAAAATGCTTCTAAGACTGTTAAAAAGGTTGAGAAAGAGCTTGGCAATAATAAATTAGAATTGGCTAAAGCACAAAAAAAGCAGGGAGAAATTACAAACCAAAATGTAAAAACAGCCCAACAAAGCCAAAATAATGAAAAAACCGTACAAAATGGTGTTGCAAAACCACGTGATACATTCTATAATGAAGCTGAAGAAAGGTTCTATAAATCTTTAGATGAAAGCCATCGTAAAATGTATGATGAGATTGACAACAATAAGTATCTAGGTGGAATTGCCAAATGGAAAATGTTTAAGCATTTAGATAGTGAAACTATTGATGTTATTTATCGCTATCTTCAAGCAAGAAACGGAAAAGGTGATTATCCTACATACGATGAGATCAAGAACCTTAAAGGAATTAAATATGCTGAAGAATATATTTCAAAGCACCCTTTATTAAAAGCAAGTGAAAATATGGGACTTGTAAACGAAGTTGCTAATGAAGCCTATGAAACAATTACAAGAGATAAAACACCAGTAAAAGCTGATGAAACCCCTATATTGTTCTTAGCAACTGGCTTACCAGGTGCAGGTAAATCTTCAACTGGTATAAACACTTTAATTAAAGAAGGCTATGTTGAAAACGACAATGATATATTCAAAGAAGTTAACGCTTTAAAAGGCTATTATAACGGTGGCTTAGGAGCTGGAATTGTTCAAGATGTCGTTGGTGAAGCACAAGAAAATATTGTAACGCCTAGATTGTTCGAGGAGCGTTATAATATTGCGATCCCGATGGTTGGCAAAAAAGAAAAAGCCTATGGAAAATGGTTGAAAATAGCAAAAGAACACGGATATAAAGTTGTTTGGGGGCACGTTTCAGCAACACCAGAGTTGTCAATGGGAAGTGCATTTACACGTTTTATGCAGCACGGTAGATATGTTTCTATCGAATATATTAACGGGCTATTAGAAGATGGTAAAGCAAAGCCAGATTTAGTAGCTGAAAAAATATACAAAAACAAAGGAGAGGTTGAGTACAATGGAGAAAAATATCAAATTGATGAGTGGCAAGGAAATAATCGAAGCATCTTTGAACCTAGCGAAGGAAAAAGGGTTCAAGGACAAAGCAGTATTGAACAAGATAAAGTCAGCAGAGAAGGACAACAACCTAGAGGAGCTTCAAGACTTTCTAACGAAGGGGAAAAATTGGAGCGAGAATTGTCTTTGGCTGATGTTAACAACGAATTAGAAAACAAAGATACTCGTTATTCAAGAAAAACAGTGCCAACACAAACAAGAGTTGCAAGCACTGAAGTAAACTTAAACAATGAGAACAGTGCGAGGGTTATTAAAACCAATGAACTAAGAACGGTACTAACTACTCTAGCTGAAGTTGAAGAAACTGAAGAACTAGATAAAGTTAATGAGTACTTAGAAAATATGCTTGATGAACTAGAAACAACAGACAATGTTGATAAAGTTTACAAGAAGTTTACAAAAGATTTTACAACACTATTCAATAAGATATTGCCACAGATAAAAGAACTACAATCTT
>OCVV011352201.1_pt1 | contig 25978 bp, 18 predicted proteins | sample 1539721 | NCBI WGS metagenome assembly OCVV01 (sample SAMN02144230, study PRJEB22623) | gut metagenome | biome: sheep rumen | host: Ovis aries | place: New Zealand | reverse complement strand
GATCTTGAAGTTGTTCACTTTCCCTGTCTGTGCCAGACAAGGAGTTAATGCAAATGCCATAACGGCCAGTAGTACGAATAGTTTCTTCATTTTTTTTGTATTTAGTATGTTGCGATTATTCGGATTTCGTCTTCAAAGGTGTCCTTCGAAAGTGCCCTTGACTTGATCTTCGAGCGGTAGGTATAGATGGTGGTGATACTCGACCGCAGGATGTCGGCAATCTTCTGATTGTCGTTGATGCCTAGACGGATGAGTGCCAGGATGCGGAGCTCGGTAGTCAGCTTCTGCCCACCGTCTACCTCAAACTGGTTCCCATTGGCCATCAGGCTGTTCACCTCCTTGATGAAGTTCGGATAGATGTTCAGGAAGGCGGTGTCGAAGTTCTGGTAGAACAGCCGGATGCTCTCATTGAGGGATGACGAGCTCTTCAGCTCTGTATAGAGTTCTGCCATCTTCTTGTCGCGCGCCAGCCTGTTCAATAGTTTTGCGCGCTCTTCGTCCCGCTGGATATAGTTACTGCTCAGTTCGAGGAAACGGCCGATATACTCATCCTTAATCCGGTTACTCTCCTTCATCTCATTGTTAGCCGCTTCGATGGCGGCATTGCGCCGTTCCAGTTCCTGATTCAAGGTGTTGATCTTCTCTATCGCAGCACGTCGCTTGCGCATCATGGAGAGGATGAAGGTGATGGTGCCTATCAGCAATAATGTGATGACCGACAGGATGGCCAAGAGTATGTAGGTGTGGTTTTGCGTCCGGACACGTTCGGCATCGTAGGCCTCGGTGATGAGCGGTGCCAGACGGGCCACCTGCAGACTGCGCAGACGGCTGCCGTAAAGTTTTGCGTCCGCACTGGCTTGTTGCAGGTAGTTATAGGCTTTCTTATATTCCTGTCGCTCCAGCAGGATAATCGACAACTCGCGGAGCGAATTGTTCTCCAGAATGTTGGCTCGCAGGTCACTGATCGCACTCAGCAGCAGATATTTCTCGCGGGTCTGCGGCTGTTCCTTGCGCGTATAGAAGTAGGCCAGCGTACTGGTGACAATGCTATAGTGACGGTCACCCTGCCGCAGCTTGGGCAGATAGTCTTCCAGCATCTTGATGGCCTTATCGACCTCTCCTTGTTCGCAAGTGTAGGTGGCAAGGTTGAAGATATAGTTATAAGAGTCGTGTGGCGCAATCTCGAGTATCTTCTGCCGATAGTGCTGCATACTGTCAACATAGGCAGGAAAGAGTGGGGTGAAGTTGGCCATCTCCGATCGAAACAGGTTCAGTTCGCTCTGCTGTTCATAGTAGTCGATTTTGTTTGCTGTGCTGATGTCCTCTACCCGGACCTCGTTCAGCAGCAGTCTGGCATTGTTGAAGATGCCCGATACCGCAAGGATATGAGCCATTCTGACGGCACTGGCTGCAAAGCGGTCTGCATGGCCAAGCGCACGCTGGCACTCCACGTTCTTATTGATATAATAGTAGGCCGAGTCGAAATTGTAGGCCATATACTCATCGTAGATGCGTTCGTTGAGCTTAAAGAGCTGGTCTTCATCCAGTCCTTCCTGGAGTCCGTCTTTCAGGGCTTTCAGTCGGATTTCCTTCTCTGCCAGCAGTTTGCTCCTGTGCTCGATAAGGCTGTCGAGGGTGTTGTAGAGCCCGTCGATATCTGTCTGCTGAGCATTTACGGTCTGCAGAGAGATAGCAATGAAAAAGCAGATAAGATATAGTTTAGGTTTCATCACCATGTAACTGATTGTTGTTGGAATGCAAAAGTATGTTTTTTTTTCGAATCGGCCAAATATTTGCCTGATTATTTTAGATTTGTTTAGTTGTCGCCCTGCGACAGGCAATAGCGCCTGTCACTGGTGACTATTGTTCCGTGGATTGCTTGTATTCCAAGAGCTTGTTTTGCAAGTCGGCGTAGGCATCCGTATGCTTGTCACGCGACCTGTCCTCTTGATTGAACGTGAAAGTGGTATCTCACCAACTTTGGCGAGGCGATTGCCATTGACGATCTGCCCTCCGGCAAAGACAGGCTGAAGTGCCATTATGCTGCCGATGGTGCCGTTCTTCAGCATCGAGATACTGATGGGGTTGGCAAGCGCAGCCAGCGCTTCGGCAGGAAGAGAGGTCGCCAGTGATGAGTCCGAAGATGGAGGTCAGACCCAGGGCGCGGTTCATCAGTCCAAGACCGATGAGCGCACCTGGTATCATCAGCCCAAGGGCAGCCATACAGACGGTGGTGATGCTCCGATTCAGCTGAGACAAGGTGCTACTTTTATTTGAATCCCGTGAGTCGCCCGTTCTTGTAGTTATTCTTACTATATATCTCTTTATCTGATGTTCTCATATCTGCCAAAATCGTGCATTCTTCAGACTGCAACAATGATTGGTATCAATCCAAGCAAACATAAAAAAGTGGCAGATGCTCTCGCATGTGCCACTGAAATCTAAAAACGAACCTTAACTATTTATATAACCTAATTAACCTAAGTGTATGAAGTATGAAAACTATTTATTAGATTTCTTTTCGAGTGCAAAGCTAGTACATTTGTCTGCATGATGCAACATCAATAAAGAAAAAACAAAATCATCAAAATTTTAATCAGCTCATAGACAGTAGTTTACGTGACCACCCAACCGATAAAAATCAAAGACTCGTCAATTTGCCAAAAATGTACGGTTGAAATAAATAACCTAAAAAATTTGGCGGTTTCGGAAAGAAATCGTATCTTTGCAAGCGTTAAACCAATAAATTCGTAAACTATGAAGACAAAAAGTAAAAAGAGCAAAACAAAGAGTGAAATGATTAGTGACAAGTATGTAAGATTCGACTGGGCAATGAAACGCCTGCTTCGCGACAAGGCCAACTATGGTGTCGTGGAGGGTCTTATCACTACTTTGCTGGGCAAGAAGATCAAGATCCAGAAGCTGCTTGAGAGTGAGAGCAATCAAGACAGCGAGGATGCCAAGCAGAACCGCGTTGACCTGCTGGCGGAGGACGAGCAGGGCAGTCTGTTCCTTATCGAGGTGCAGAACGAGACCGAGTTCGCCTATTTCCAGCGCATGCTCTTCGGTGCCTCGAAACTGGTCACAGAATACATCAACCGAGGCCATGGCTATGAGAAGGTGCGTAAGGTATATAGCATCAACATTGTCTATTTCAACTTAGGGCAGGGCAAGGACATTGTCTATCACGGCAAGACTGAGTTTCGCGGTATCCACGACGGCGAGATCCTGCAGTTGTCGCCTTTCCAGAAACAGAAGTTTGATGCTGATGTCGTCAGTGACCTCTATCCTGAGTACTTCATTCTGAAAGTGAACGACTTCGACCGTTGGTCACGCATTCCACTTGAGCAGTGGATCTACGTGCTCAACACGGGTGACATCCCCGAAGATGCCGATGCCCCAGGTTTGGATGAGGCACGCGAGAAACTGAGGATTGCCCGTATGACGAAAGCCGAGCTCAATGCTTATTACCGCCATCTCGACAATGTGGTCATTCTGCGCGACAACATCGAGACTGCAACATGGGAAGGTAAGATGGAAGGTCGTGCTGAAGGTCGTGCAGAAGGTCGTGCAGAAGGTCGTGCTGAAGAAAAATACGAAAATGCGCGAAAGATGAAGGAACTGGGATCCACCACAGACTTTATCCAAGAAGTCACAGGCCTTACTACCGAAGAAATTGAAAACCTCTAAAATGAGTTTACCAACCATAAGATGACGGCTCACCCACGATTGTTGGGATGAGCCGTCATCTTAGTCATGACAATTGTTAGCGTACTATCACCTTTTGCGTCTTGCGGTCGGCTTTTCCAAACCTATCTAACTTGATGAATGAAGTACTATTAAAATACTACTTGCTAAACCATGCAGCGGTCACGCTCTGACGCTCGCCCTGCCACTTCTTGTTGATGTCCTTGTATAGACACATTCTCTCCCGCACGTGTACCACTTTTTAATACGAAACCGCCAGTGGAATAGTCCCACGACTGATTGAGGCTCACGCTTGGGAATTTCTCGGCAAAATTTTCTGCGTAAGAGTTTGTTGACAACATGATGCATGAAATGCGGACACCACTCAATTCTATTGAAGGTTTTTCGGATGTGCTCCTGGATTCCCTTGAGTCAATGGCAAGCGAGCAAGTTAAGGGCGTCCTGCTGCATAATAGTTACCTGATGATGCAAATAATAGAAAACATCCTGATATCAGCCGACCATGATGGACACCTGCTGGACTTGCATATCCAGGAGCTTGATTTCCCAAGGCTGTTTGACGAGAAGTTCGATGCATTCAGACCGTGGACTGACACATTAGACATAGACTTCCAGAAGGACAACCCATACCAGTCGCTAAAAGTGAAGGCTGACCCAGAACGCATCCAACAGGTCATTGTACGATTCGTGACGAATGCCGTGAAGTTCACCCCAAAGGGCTATGTCAAACTCGGCTACAGGCTACAGGACGGCGGAAAGCTTGGACTGTTATCCGATGGTCCGGGCTGTGGGGCTACCTTCTGGTTCTGGTTCCATATACAATCCTAAACCATAGACAAACTATGCTATGAGTGCTATAGTTTGCCGCAAACATCTGGTTTCCAATGCAATAAGTTATAGCATAGTTTGAGAAAACTATGCTATAATTGTGCTATAACTATGCTATGATTTAGCAGAATCAACGTTCCGAAGGCGGAGATAATAGCCGCGCACGCCTGTGTTGCCACCATGCGGCCAGCGGAGTGCCTTCAGCGTCTTGCCGAGATTCGTGAGGTTGGGTACGTCTCTGGATTTCAGATGCTTGGCGAGCTCCTGCTGGATGGCTGCCGTCGTCCAGAGGTTCTCGCGTTTGTGCTCGTTGGTGGGCTCAAAGATCTCTGGGAGCACCGACTCCATCGACGACTCCTCCATAAACGACTGGTTGTGCTCACGGATGATGCGCTCATCCTCGCTGGTGAACCAGTACAGGCAGTCAGGACCTTTCAGCTCGGCGACGGCCTGGGCATACATCTGCTTGTAAGGCACGCGCTGGCTCATGTCGATCTCGCCCTTCACCTCCACGCAGAGGTAACGGCGGTTGCCTTCCGCGGAAGACAGCGGCGTGGGGTCGTTGGTGGTGGCGATGAATGAGCAGAGGCGCGGCGTCATCGTATATTCCGCCGAGCGCATCTTCCGGATCTGCACATCCTTCTCCGTCAGCAGTCGCTTCACCTTGGCCTGTTCACGGTCCGTCTTCGCGTTGTACTCGTCGATGCAGACCAGCCACATACGGCCAAGCACGCGCTCCACCTGTTCGGCATTCCCCATCTTGATATCGTCCATATAGTATTCGCGCATCGACGGCGGCAGGATGTTCTTACAGAAGATAGACTTCTTGATACCCTCACTGCCGATGAGCATCGGCACCATCGAGTTGCCGTAGTCGCGGTTGATGTCGAGCGCCTGCGCCACCATTGCCAGGAACCAGCGGTGGAAGTACTTCGGCCACAGCTCATAGTCCGTAGGCAGACGGCGGGCGAAGTCCTCGATATAGTTGCGCTTGCCATCCCAGTTGCCACAGCCCTTGAGAAACTCATGTACGGGGTTGAAGTTGGGGATATGTGCCGACTCGATATAGATGCGGATATCGTTCATCCAGCTCTCGCCACCCTCCTTCATCTGTTCGACGACGATGCTCTTCAGCTGACGATCCGTCAGCGGCTGCCACTGCTTGAAGGTCAGGTCGTTAGGGCGGTACTCCGTCAGCTGTTTCACCACATTGTAGCGCAGCTGGTAGCGACGGGCGAAGAAGTCCTCGATGAAGCGGATGATACGCTCCTTCTCATTCATCTGCGAGAGCGGCTTGCCGTCGTAGGGTTTCTTGTAGTTGGCGCGGAACACCTTGCGGATGACGTCGATACTGAGCGGCTTGAAGCGCTGTTCCCAACTGCTACGCTTCACGCAAGCCTCCTCTTCGAGATGCGCCTTCTGACAGTAGCCTGCCAGCGCTGCCAGACAGGCTTCGGGCTCTTCCGGCTGGTCGTCGATGGCCTTCGACAAGCAGGTATAGTACTCCAGCTTGATCCGTTCACGCTCGTCATAGTCGGGATACCAGATTACCGTGCCGTCGTCATCCGTCTTCGTACCCTCGTAGGGCTTCAGCACATCACCCTCCTCGCGGACGACGGGCAACGGCAGCGCCTTGGGGTTGTAGTACAGTTTTGGATCGTAGCTCATACGACAGCCGCGGGTGATGGTCTGCTCGCCTACAAGCAGGTCGCACCTTACCAGCGTGGTGTAGAGACGTGCCGCACAGGCATGCGCCTCCTTGAGAAAAATCAGATATGTGTCTGCGTCGAGTTCCCGCTTGCGACCCTTTACCGATTCCCAGGGCCTGGCATCGCCGCTGTATTCACAGCGCACGACGACCTTCAGCGTCACGCCGCTCACGCCCGCAAAGGCCAGCAGCGTATAGGGCAACTGCTCTACGCGCTTCTTGATCTCCTCCACCTGCCGACGACCTTCCGGACAGGGAATGTTGAGCAACAGCAGCTGCGTGAACGAGATGGGTTTCTCGACACCACCCTTGCCGAATGTGGCGGAGAACACCAGATAGGGCAGCCGGTCTGTATCCTCCAGGAAATACCTCGGTGCTCCCTGCTCTATCATCAGCCTCGACTGCAGGGCGACGGCTGCGATACGGTTGGCAGCCTCCTTGGTTTCCCCAGAGCGCATACGCTCCACGACTGCGTCAAGTTCTGTGGAGACGGGCAAGCGTGGCTCTCCCATCTTAGTCTTAATCTTCGTAATCTTCATAGACTGTGCTTTTTTCTACCTGCAAAGATACAAAAAATAATCGGTATTTGCAAGAGATGTGAGGATTTATTGTCGTGGAAGGCATAGTTTTGTCTGTTGCAGATGCCTTCTTCGCGTTAAAGAAGATAGGCTTTACAGGGGTAAACGATGCCTTGCACAAGGTGAAAACCTTATCCTCGCAGGGGCGAAGTGCCAGCCTGCCAACCTTGTTCCTTGGCGCAAAACGCCTTACGAGCCTGCGCAAAATACCTTTCGCCTATACCCAAAATAGAAGCACCTGAAAATCAATGCCCTTCCATAATGAAGCAATTATAGCATGGTTATAGCATAGTTATAGCACTGTTTTTGAAAACTATGCTATAGGATAATCCTTTAACAATAAGAACGTTATGCCAAACTATAGCACTCATAGCATAGTTTTGCATATTCATAACCCATTCCAGAGGAGTCAGATCTCGGTGTAGATGTACTCTTGGCCACGCTTGGTCTTCAGGAGTTTGGGCGTGTCACCCTCGCACCAGGCGTTGAGTTGTTTGCGGGCAGAATAGTAGGTCAGGCCGGAATGGTAGGCGAAGAGCCCGACAGTGACATAGCCATTGAGCTGTTTGATGGTATTCCTGAGAATCTTCTCCAGTTTGTCCTTGTCTGCCAAGAGCTCCTGCGTATTGGTGTTGTTGGCACGGCGGAAGCCGTTGTTCCACTTTCCAATCTGCTCGTTCCATATCTTGCCGGGATTGTAATCCACGCCGTCGAGCCTCACGTCGCGGCCCTTGATCTCGTCGGGATCGGTGAACTCTCGCATGAGAGCGAGCTTAGGAGCAAAGGACCCGATGGGCGTGTCGATGCGATAACCCATTGCCATCAGTTCACCGGCAGCACGCAGGAACACATCGAAGGCCCGTGACAATTCGCCGTAGCGCAGACCGTAGTTACGGCTACAGAAATCCTCCACGCCCTTCATCGTCAGTTTGTGGCCTGACAGTGGTCTCACATACAAGATATTCTTCCCGTCCTTCCCCTTGGCTGGCGTCGGGTGAATCTCAAACAACATTCCGTCCTTTTTCCTTGGCATAGTTCATACATTTATATAGTAAGGCACAAAGATAAGCATAATTTCCGAATCAACAAATAGAAACAAGATAAAAATAAAACTGATTGTCACCTTTGGCATAATACAGGACGCCATATTTGACAGCTTGTAGTAACTTTGTGGCATGAAAACAACCATAATTATCACCGCTTGTCTTATTACAGCCATTCATGTGAATGCGCAGTCAGTTGACTGGCACAGGCTGACATCGTTGCCTCACCTCTATATCAACACCTTTAGTGGGGAGGACATTACCAGCAAGAGCTGGGATGTGTGGGCAGAAATGTGGCTTGTCGATGAGAATGACTGCATCGACCATGAATACTCTGTTGCCATACGTGGTCGAGGCAACTCCACCTGGAACCTCTACAAGAAGCCTTATCGTATCAAGTTCCAGAAGAAGAAACGCCTGCTCGGTCAGGAAAGAGCCAATGCCAAGAAGTGGACACTGCTGACTAACCACAGCGACAAGACCCTCATGCGCAATGCTCTGGCCTCGTATATTGGCGAACTCTGTGGTCAGACCTTCACGCCAGCTGCCAAATTCGTTGATCTGACGCTGAACGGCAGCTATCGTGGCACCTATCAGATCAGTGACAAGATCGACGTGCGCAAGAAACGGGTAGATATAGCCGAACAGGAACATCCGCTCACTCCAGAGAGCAACATCACGGGTGGCTATCTGCTTGAGGCCGACGGCTTTGCGGATTTCAAGGAGGGGGTTAACGGCTTCAGGACCGCCAGAACTGGCATACCTGTCCGCATCCATTATCCTGACGACGATGAGTTAGAGCGTAAGCAGACTGACTACATCCGCCAATATGTGAACAGGTTTGAGAACCGTCTGTTCTCACCCGACTTCAGGGATCCGCAGCGGGTCAGAATCATGGGCTCCTTGCCGGCGGCCACCAGTCCTTCATAGACGGTTTTGTTGACGAGCAGGGGATAGACGTTGCGCACCAGCTCTCCCGGCCATCGGCCGTCGTTCACGCGCCGGCCTTCGAGGTCGTCGTTCTCCGGCTCCGTGGCGTCCTGCCACCAGGCGTCGATGCCCAGAGGCAGCAGCCGCTGGCTGAAGTGCTGCCAGTAGGCCTTGGCGGCTTCGGGATTGAAGAAGTCTATCCAGTCGCTGCCGGGGATGTAGTAGCCGCCGGCGTTCATCTGGCGGCCCACCTCCGAGTTCTTGTCGATTTTGGACCATACGCTGACCATCAGCCTGATGCCCATCCGGTGGAGACTGTCTGTCAGGGCTTTGGGGTCGGGATAGTGGTCCTCGTCGAACTGCATCGAGTTCCATCCGTATTTTCCCCAGTACTGCCAGTCCTGCACCAGCATGTCTACCGGCATCTGCTCCTGCCTGAAGCGGCAGGCCGTCTGTAGGATCTCGTCGGAAGAGTGGAACCGTTCACGGCAGTGAATATAGCCCAGGGCCCAGTCGGGCATCTGTGGACACTGGCCAGTCAGCTGGCGGTAGGTGGCGACGATCTCGTCGGCCGTCCCCACGAACACGGTATAGTCCACGGCGTCGGCCACGGGTGAGCGCAGCACGGTCTGGTCTGTGACCTTCCCGTACCATACCGTCGGTTTGTCGTCCTTGGTCAGCTCTGCCGTCAGTTCGTGGCGACCGGCCTTCAGGTGGACTATCTGTGAGGCCGTCGGCGGCAGCCAGATGTTCTGCATCCGGATGACCTTCTGCCCGTCGATGCTGAGGTCGTGCCGCCGTGCCATCTTCTGCCCGACGTCGAGCAGCAGGGCATAGTCGCCCTCCTCGGCGATGTCGATGGCGGCGCTGAAGATGTTCTGTTCGCGGATCTCCCGCTTGCCGCCTTCCGTCGAGGTGACCTCCACGGCCTCCAGCGTGCCGTGGGTGTTCTGCTTCTTCAGCTCGATGCACTGGCCTGCGGGGTTGAACTCGGTCAGTCCGTAGTTGTTCCAGAGGATGCCGTAGCCCTTGCTCGACAGCATCATCGGCAGACTGATTTGGGTGTTCACCTGGGTGAGTCGTCTGGACAGTCCGCGCACATTCAGAAAACCGTCCTGGAACTGTCCGAGTCCGAAGAGATATTCATCCTTCGGCGATGTCAGGGTCAGGGTGGCCTCTCGGGTGCTCAGCCCTGCCACGCTACCTGCTTTCAGCTGGTGGGCCGTGGCTGTCATGACAGGACGGCCCGACAGATCGCAGACGGTGACTGTCTGTCTCTGGTCATCGATCATGACCTTGACCCCGCAGTCGTTCACCTCATCGTGGCTGACATAGAGCCAGTCGGGAAGGAAACTGGTCGTCTCGTCTTCTGTATATTGGATGCGGACCGCATTGCGGGCCACCTCCTTGACGGTCAGGCTGCCCTTGCCAAAAGGCACGGTACCGGCCTTGACGAGCAGGCCAGTCAGACAGCAGACCATTAACAGGCAATATCTTTTTATCATGGCCGTACTCATTTAGAAATGTACTAAGATACGGAACACTTTGCCAGGGTTGTCGGCCCATTGCTGCATGGCTTCCGGAGCTTCCTCGGGTGTCACCTCACGGCTGATGAGACGGTCGACAGGACAGGTGCCGCGCTCCAGGTAGTGGATGACGGCCCGGAAATCCGACGGCTGGGCATTGCGCGAGCCCCGGATGTCGAGTTCCTTCTGCACGAAATACTTTGTCTGGAACGACACTTCAGTCTTGGCATAGCCGATGCAGATGACGCGCCCTGTGAAGGTCACTTCGTCGACGGCCATCTGATAGGTCTGGCTGCTGCCTACGGCCTCGATGACCACGTCGGGGCCGAAGCCTGACGTCATCTCCAGCAGACGGGCATGCACATCCTCAGTTCTGGTGTTGATGGTATAGCTGGCCCCCATCTCCTTAGCCAGTGCCAGCTTCTCGTCGTCGATGTCGGCGGCCACCACCGTCGCGCCTCGCTGGGCAGAGCGTACCACGGCTCCCATGCCCACCATGCCACAGCCGATGACCAGCACCACGTCGATGTCAGTCACCTGTGCACGGCTCACGGCGTGGAAGCCCACGCTCATTGGCTCGATCAGGGCACAGGTACGTGGCGTGAGCAGACCAGCAGGAATCACCTTCTCCCACGGCAGGACGATACGCTCCCGCATGGCACCGTTGCGCTGCACGCCGAGGGTCTCGTTATGCTGACAGGCGTTCACCCGGCTGTTGCGGCACGAGGCGCACTTGCCGCAGTTGGTGTATGGGTTGGCCGTCACCGTCATGCCGGGCTTCAGGCCCTCGGGCACGTCGGCTCCTACCTTTTCAATCACGGCTCCTACCTCATGGCCTGGTATCACGGGCATCTTCACCATCGGGTTCTTGCCGAGGAAAGTGCTCAGGTCGCTTCCACAGAATCCTACATAGTTGAGGCGCAGCAGCACCTCGTCGCTTTTCAACTCCTGTTCAGGAATATCTACTACCGCCATCTGATGGGGGGCAGGAATCTGTATTGCTTTCATTCTGACATGTTTTTTATATAAGGTAATATTTTTAAGTTCTCAAAGCCATAGAACAGACGGGCATTCTCACCGAGGAACAAGCGCTTCTCTTCACCAGTCAGGGCGTCAGACTTCTGAATGAAGTCGTACGACATCCTATAGGTGATGGCGGTGATGGTGCGCGGATAGTCACTGCCCCACATCAACTTCTCCATGCCCACAAGGTCGGCTGCCTCCTTGATGGCCCGGACAGCTGAGGGGAAGGGATAGAACTCCGCATTGTAGAGCCAGGTGATGCCGCCCGACTCGATCATCACGTTCTGGTGGCGGGCGAGTAGTATCTGCCTGCGCCAGCTCTCGTTCTCCCAGCAGGGCATCTGTGGCGGATTGGCCATACCCAAATGACCGATGGCCATCTTCAGCAGAGGGCACTCAGCGATGACCTCTGACAGTTCTTCCACCTGACGGTCTCCATCGGCAAGTGTGATGGATAGCAGGATGCCTTTCTCTTCCATCAGACGGAACATCCGCATCATCTCCTCACTGTTCAGCGGTCTGCCAAGTAGGCGATGGGCAGGGATGGCGAGCCCTTTGAATCCCTGATTAATCAGTGAACGAGCCTCTTCGTAGAAACCTTCCTTCAGGTAGTCGGCCATACCGAAGACAAAGAAACGGTCAGGGTATTGACGGACAGTCTCTGCCAGATACTCGTTCTGCTGACCATCGATGAATTCCTGTACCACGACGGCTGCCGACACTTGGGCATAGTCCATGTTTGAGAGGAATACCTCCGCCGTGTTCCGTCCGTCAATGATAAAAGGCGGTATCATCTGCATCTCTTCGCCTAGAAACAGCGAGCGTCCGTTCTTCAGGGTGCGGATGGGCAGGCCGTTCCAGCTGGTGTCTTGTCGTAGCCACAAATGGCTGTGGGCATCGATTATGAATTTTTCCATCTTGCAAACATTTGGTCGCCGATAATCTGCTGTACTTCCTTGACGAGCTGCTCATCCATTGGCTCATTCACATAACCGATGTTCTTCAGCACGTTCTCCGGATTGGCACTGCTGAAGAGGGTGGTGGCGATGCGCGGGTTCATGCTCGTAGAGAACTGGATGGCCAGCTTCTCGATAGGATACCCCTTTGCCTGACAGTAGGCGGCAGCCTTGGCACAGGCATTCTTCAAGTCTCTGCCGGCGGGATGCCAGTCGGGAGCACCGCGTTGCGAGAGCAGTCCCATCGACAGTGGTGAGGCATTGATGACACCCACGCCATGCTGCTCGAAGAATCCGAGATATTCCTGCAGCAGCGTGTCGTTCAGCGCGTAGTGGCAGAAGTTCAGAATGCACTCCACCGTGCCGTCGTCGCAGTGCTCGATCACCCATTTCAGGTTCTCGGGCTGCAGGTCGGTGATGCCGACATGGCCCACCACGCCTTTCTTCCGCAGTTCCACCAGGGCAGGCAGTGTCTCGTCGACAATCCTCTGCAGCCCGCCCTCCATGTCAGCCTGGAACTCGATGTCGTGCACGTTGATCAGGTCGATGTAGTCCACGCTCAGGCGTTCCATACTCTCATACACACTCTCCGTGGCGCGCTTTGCGCTGTAGTCCCACGAGTTCACACCGTCCTTGCCGTAGCGGCCCACCTTTGTCGACAGATAGTATTTGTCTCGGGGAATTTCCCTGAGAGCCTTGCCAAGTACGGTCTCAGCCTTCAGGTGGCCGTAGTAAGGCGATACGTCGATGAAATTGATGCCGCCCTCCACAGCCACATGTACGGCACGGATGCCCTCTTCCTCACGGATGCCATGGAACACACCACCCAGCGATGAGGCCCCGAACCCGAGGTTCGACACCCGCATGCCTGTCTTTCCTAATTCATTGTAATTCATAATTGTCTTCGAATATGAGTTCTGTATCCATATACTGTAACCACTAAGAAACAGATCATCGGCAGCACAAACGAGGCGTTCGTGGCGGGGAAGTCGCCGAATACCGTCCCCCTGTCGATGATCATCGCCTGCAACGGAGGCAGGACAGAGCCACCCAGGATAGCCATGATCAGTCCCGCAGCCCCGAACTTCGCATCGTCGCCAAGACCGTCGAGGGCAATGCCGTAGATCGTGGGGAACATCAGCGACATGCAGCCGCTGACACACACCAGACAATAGACACCATAGCGATTCTGGAAGCAGATGACGCCCAATGTGAAGGCCATCGCCAGCACACCGAAGATAGCCAGCAGCTTGGCAGGCTTCAGCCACTTCATCAGCCAGGTGGCAATGAAGCGCGAGCAGATGAAGAACAGCATCGCATAAATGTTATACTGCTGCGACAACACCTCGGCATCCCGCTCGGCCATGCCCTCAGCCATGAACACCCGCGTGCCATACTGGATGATGAATGTCCAGCACATGATCTGAGCACCCACATAGAAGAACTGGGCGATGACACCCTCTGTATAATAGCGCAGCGAGAAGATGCGCTTCAGGGTTGACAGGGGATGGACATCGTGGTTCTGGTCGCCGATGTGTGGCATCTTGGCAAAACGAATCACGAGCAGCATCACCACAATCACCAGACCGATGATCAGATAGGGTGATATGAGTACGTTGAGGTCGGCATCCTTCAGTGTCTCAAACTCCGCATCGCTGAGCAAGGTCCGTTCATCGCTGCTCATCGGGTCGAGCTTTGCCTGGATGAAGTTCATCGCCACAAACATGCCGATAATCGAACCGCAGGGGTTGAAGCACTGCGCCATGTTCAGTCGTCGGGTAGCCGTCTCTTCCGGTCCCATCGTCAGGATATAGGGATTACAGCTGGTTTCCAAAAATGACAGTCCTGAGGTCATGATGAAGTAGGCCACGAGGAAGCATCCATAGATGCCGACGGCCTTTGCTGGGAAGAAGAGCAGCGCACCGGCAGCATAGAGCCCTAATCCCATCAGCACGCCGGCCTTGTAGGAGTACTTACGGATAAAGACGGCGGCAGGAAAGGCCATGCAGAAATACCCGCCATAGAAGGCCACCTGAACCAGTGTCCCGTCGGTGACGCTCATGCGGAATATCTTCGAGAAAGCCTTCACCATCGGGTTGGTGATGTCGTTGGCAAAGCCCCACAGGGCAAAGCAGAACGTCACGAGGATGAAGGGCAGCAGATAGCTCACCCCGTCCTTCACGATCAGAGATTGTTGCTTATTCATCGCTTTTCACTACTTATAAATTGGCCCGAAATTCTGACAGGCACGGTAGTCAGCACCCTCTTTGTCCATGCCGAAGGCATTCCAAGCTGCCGGACGGAAGATGTCGGCATCCGCCACATTGTGCATCGAGATGGGGATGCGCAGGATGGAGCAGAGCGTGATGACGTCGGCTCCGATGTGGCCGTAGGCGATGGCACCGTGGTTGGCGCCCCAGCAGTTCATCACCGAATAGACATCCTTGAAGCAGTCCTTCGAGGTATCCAGGCGGGGCACAAACCATGTGGTAGGCCATGTGGGGTCGGTGCGCTTGTCGAGGATATCGTGGGTCTTCGGGTCGAGCTCCACCGTCCAACCCTCTGCCAGTTGCAGTACTGGGCCGAGGCCCTGTACCATGTTCAGGCGCATCATCGTCATGGGCATGCCGCCTTTCGTCACGAAATGAGAGCTATAGCCACCGCCACGGAAGTAGTCACGGTCGGCAGGCATCCAGCACGTTGCCTTCAGACAGGCTTCCATGTCCTGCTCCGTCAGCTCCCAGTGGGGTTTCATCGTCGGTTTGCCCTCGGCATCGGTCATGGCACCCGTAGCATCGAGTGTAGTGGCACCTGAGTTGATCAGATGGATGAAACCGCCTGCGGCTGCCCCCTCGGGACGCTTGCCGGCCACACGCTCCACGGCTTCTGGACTCCAGTAGGTGCGGATGTCGGAGAACATCACGCCCCGGTTCGTCAGCAGGTGTCCGAAGAGCATCGTCATACCATTGAGGAAGTCGTTTTCAGTGGCCAGGATCTTTGCCTCACGCTGGCCGTTCCAGTCGAACGAGGTGCAGAGCATCGACTCGGGGAAGTCGAAGTTGGGCTTGTAGTCCGTCCATTGGCGCTGCCCCTGCACACCGCCTGCGATGGCGTTGTGGCCCAAGGCCTCCTCTTTGTAGCCCATCTCCAGAAGACGGGGATTGCCTTCCATCAGGTCGCGGATAATCATCATCGTCTTCACGGTGAACTCCCAGTCAGCGTCCTTCTCTTCACGGTTCTTACCCTTGCCCTGACCATTGAAGGTGGTCATCGGCGTACCGGGGAACAGCTGTCGGTCCTCGTTATAGTCGTGGCCCTCTTGGGGCTTGCAGTATTTCTCTACCCATGCCATCGCCTTGCGGAACTCCTCCTTGTCGTAGATGCCGAAGTCCACACGGCGCAGGATCTCCACTAAGGACACATACTCCGTGCGCATGCCGAGGTACTGCTGCAGGAAGTCGGCATTTACGATCGATCCGGCAATGCCCATACAGGTGTTACCCATTGCGAGGTAGCTCTTACCGCGCATCGTAGCCACAGCCTGAGCAGCCTTCGCAAAGCGCAGAATCCTCTCGGCCACATCGGCAGGGATTGTATTATCGTTCAAGTCCTGAACGTCGTGCCCGTAGATGCCGAAAGCGGGTAGTCCCTTCTGGGCATGGGCGGCCAGTACGGCAGCCAGATAGACGGCTCCCGGACGCTCCGTTCCGTTGAATCCCCATACGGCCTTGGGATAGTGGGGGTTCATGTCCATCGTCTCCGAGCCGTAGCACCAGCACGAGGTCACGGTAATGGTGGCTCCAACCCCTTCGCGCTCGAACTTCTCGGCACAGGCGGCACTCTCGGCCACGCGACCGATGGTGGTGTCGCTGATGACGCACTCCACGGGTGAGCCGTTGCCGTTGTGCAGGTTAGATGTGATTAACTCGGCCACGGTCTTTGCCAGTGCCATGGTCTTCTCTTCCAGACTTTCTCGAACGCCGCCCTGACGACCATCGATGGTGGGACGGATGCCAATCTTTGGATAGTTACTCATAGTTGTATGGATTTTATTTCGTTATTCGTAACACGGGGGCAATCTTATTACAGGGTTGTGGCAGACTGACGACGAGTCCCTCTGCCGTCTGGCGGGCTTTCACCTTGCCATAGCCGAGAAGGTACACGCTGCTGATGGTCTTCTTCATATTGGGATTGCCCTTGGCGAGCGACTTGATGATGACTTGCCCATTCTCAGGCCAGCCGAGTGGTGTTGCGTAGAGGTACTTCTTCGTCTGGTTGAAGCGCACGTCGCGGTAGTCCATGTTCGCGTACTGCCCGTCGTTGAAGCCCTGGGCATTGATCTCAATTTTCTTGTCTGCCACAGGCCCCTCGCCAAACTTCTTCCACGGGCGGGTGCCGAAGACGCTCTCCTTGTTTACCGTCATCCAAGCTTCCAAGTCGTCGAGTATCTGGGCCTCTTTTTCGTCGTAGGTGCCATCGGCCCTTAGGGGGATGGAGAGCAGCAGGTTGCCATTCTTCGACACGATATCGATGAGTTGCTTCACGACCGTCTCGGCATTCTTATAGCTGCCACGTTCGTAGATGCTCGTGTTGTAGTGCCAGCCACCGATGCAGTTGCAGGTCTGCCACGGCTCTTCAATGATTTCGTTGGGCGCACCGCGCTCCACGTCCCAGGTCAGGGCCTTGCGCTGGTCGTCGCTCAGAATTTTGCCAAAGACGACAGCCCGTGGGTTCTTATTGTAGAGGTGGGTCGTTATCTTCATTCCTGCGTCGCTGATGGGGTAGAAGGGCAGCACCGTTACGTCGAAGTAGATCAGGTCGGGCTGGTAGCGGTTGATGGCATCGAGCGTACGGTCATAGAAGTTTGTAACAAACTCCTGTGAGGGTGTGCAGGCTCCGTTCTCCCAGCCCCACTGGCGGTGTATCTGCCCGTTGTTCCAGGTGAAGGCACTCGGTTCGTGGTTCTGGGCATAGAGCTGCTGAGGGTCGTAGCCTTCCCACCACTTGCCTTTGCCGTCCTCCTTCGTCAGCTTCCCGTCATAATAGACGGCCGCTTTCGGCCCTCGCTGGTCGTAGCGCTGTGCTGGCTCGTACCAGGTCCACGCATGATCGGCATGGAACGAGATGCCTAATGGCAGTCCGGCCTTCTTGGCGGCCTTGGCCCAACCGTCGATGATGTCCTTCTCTGGCCCGATATTCTTACTATTCCAAGGCTGGTACTGCGAGTCCCAGAGGTCGTAGTTATCGTGGTGATTACCTAATACGAAGAAATACTGCGCCCCACAGCGTTTGTATTTCTCCACCAGTGCCTCTGGATCCCACTTCTCGGCCTTGAACAGTGGCAGGATGTCCTTGAAGCCGACCTCCGAGGGATGACCGTAGTGCTCCACATGATACTTATAGGCATTCGAGCCCTCGATATACATCTCGCGGGCCATCCAGTCGCCTGAGCCCTCCACACACTGCGGTCCCCAGTGGGCCCAGATGCCGAACTTGGCATCGCGGAACCACTCGGGAGTCTGGTGCGTCTCCAGCGACTCCCACGTAGGTTGATACTTTCCCGTCTGCATCTTCTCGTGCTCTTCCGATACGGGCACCTTATACGTCTGTGCTGCCATCGCCGTCACCCAGAGGCAGGCAGCCATCATCATTAAAATCCTTTTCATGTTGTAAATTTATAATATTTTTCTGAATTACCCAAATATTAAATGATAAAATGCCCTTGCGACTATCGCTATAGCCCAAGGGCACTCATACTAACCTTAAAACTAACTACTAACTTAAACTAAACGTATAACTTAACTTAAACTAATCGTATAAATAAAATATTCTTTCCATGAGTTTCCATTTCTCTGCCGACGAACTGTCAGGCTTGCAATCTTGGAATATGGCTGTGTAGGCTTCCCATTCCGCCTGTCTCGGCAGGGTGGCCAGTTTGGCCATCGCCGTGTCCCAGTCGAAATCGAGTGGGGTTTCCACAACCATGAAGAGCCTGTTGCCCAACAGATAGATTTGCATGTCTAAAATGCCAACAGATCTGATGCCTTCGGTAATCTCCGGCCATGCCTTCTCGCGGCTATGGGCCTCAATGTACTGGGCAATCATCTGGAGATTGTCCTTTAAGTCCATTGTCTGACAATACCGTTTTACGGTTTGTCTATATGGCTTGCACGGATAACCGGAAACACTGCTTGTCATATTAATTATATCCTTCGTTTTGTTTCAGATTCTTGTTGATGTTCAGGTCGTTTTGCGGAATGGGCCAGTATCGGTTGTGTGAAGACCATGTGCGTGTCTCGAACTCGTAGTAGCCATCCTTGTCTACGGGTGATGCCGTGCTGCCACTACCACGATAGTTGGGAGCGCTCGGGTCATCCGACAACTTTACACCGGTAAACGTGTGGTTCAATTCCTGGGCGGCAATTCCCCAGCGTAGTACGTCGAAGTAACGCAGACCTTCCAGGGCGAGCTCTACACGACGCTCCTTGCGTACTGCCTGTCGAACCAGTTCCTGCGTGTTTACATCTGACATGCTGATGGCTGGTAATTGCACGCGGTCACGAACATCGTTGATAGTCTTGTCTAAGACAGCCTGATTGACGGCTGAAGGTTGCGACTCGTTGAGGGCCTCCAGATAGCTGAGTAACACCTCGGCATAGCGCATAATGGGTGTATAAACATAATTGTCCCATAGGCTCTCACAGTTGTCAGGATCGGCTCCCTTTTTGGGGCAGTAGCCATTAAACAAGGTGAAGCGATTATAGCTGTCAGCAGTATTGGCACCATTATAGCAGTTGTAAGTAAAGCTCTTAAACTGGGTGCCGGGATATGTACCAAGTGGTGGTAGGTAGATAGTGGCGTAGAGTCGCGGATCACGGTTGATATACGGATCGTTCTCATTGTAGAGTGGCGACTCGTCAATGCTCTTACCGTCAGTACAGAAGTAGGCTTTTACCAGTTCATTGTATGGCGCAAACTGGTGCCATCCGCCAAGACCCTCCGGGAAGAGGTAGATGTATCGTGAGTTGGTAAACTTGTCTTTCACACCCATGATGCAGAAGATGGTCTCTGGGCTGTTCTCGCCACCGGCATAGAAGAGTTTCTCGTAGCTCTCATTGCCGTTCCGGCGGTCCAGTTCGTAGGTGTTGGCATCAATCACCCGTTTGTAGATGTCGGCAGCTTCAGCATATTTGTTCTGAGCGAAGTACACACGTCCCAGCAGAGCCATGGCAGCCCCTTTGGTAAAGCGGCCATAGTCTTCGCCCGAATAACTCTCGGGTAGTAGGTTGATAGCCTCTTTCAGGTCTGATTCCACCTGTGCATACACTTCGGCCTGAGGAGTCTGGGCTATGCTATTGGCCTCGTCTACATTGAGTGTTGTCAGAGGCATTGGCACATCCTTGAAATAGAAGGCAAGGTTGTACAGGAAGTAGGCTCGCAGACACTTTATCTCTGCACTCCAGGCTCGCTTCTTGGTCTCGTCCATGTTACAATTGTCGATATTGTCGAGGAAAGTGTTGTATTTGGCAATCTGTATATACGCGTTGCCCCAGTACCAGCGAATATTGCTGTTTGTAGCTACGGTATTGCTGCTGGCCATTAGCGTGGTGAAGTTTTCCTTTTCCGTACCATGACCTCCAGCGAAGTCAAGATAGAGCAGACCCTGTGGAGAGTCGAAGTTGTCGTGGCTCCATCCTGTTTGGAAACGATAACATCCGATGATGGCAAGTTTGGCATCGTTTTCGTCAGTCCAGAAAGTGGCATCTGAAATGGCAGCTGTGGGGTCTTTGTCGAGCACGTCTGTGCAACTGCTGATGGCGGGTGTCAGCATGCAGAGTGACAGTGCTGCCGACATGACTGATATGTATCTTCTTGTTTTCATATTGCTTAATCTATGATGAATGAATTGACTTAGAATTTAACATTGAGTCCGAAAGAATAAATTCGGTTGATGGGATAATAGGAGGGAGCATCGCCTGTACCTATTTCGTTTTCAGGATCCCAGCCTTTGTAGAAGCTGTTGAAGGTGAGCAGGTTCTGTCCGCTGATGAAGACATGGAGGTTCTCGATGCCGATCTTATTTACGACATTCTTGGGGAGTGTGTAGCCTACCTGTAGGTTCTTCATTCTCAGAAAGCTGGCATTGCGTACCCAGTAGTCGGAAACCTGAAGGTTGGTATTGTTCATGTTCAGCGTCTCTATCCGGGGATATTCGGCCCACTTATTGGGAGTCTCCTCTGTCCAGCAGTTGTCGGCCTGCCAGCGCTGTATCTGTCCACCATTGTAGAAGGCGTATGCCATATATGATCCGATGAGGCGTTTATGTCCGCCCAGACCCTGCATCAGCATTGAGAAGTCGAAGCCTTTGTAGTTGGCCGTAATGGTCATGCCGTAGTAATACTTAGGTGTAGTACTGCCCAGCACCTTGCGGTCGTTGTTGGCATCTACATGTCCGTCGCCATTCAGATCCTTGTATCTTACATAACCAGGCTTGAGATTCGATTTGCCGACCAGTTGTTCTGGTGCATTGTCGATTTCGTTCTGGTCGACGAAGAGCCCTTCTGTCTCATAGCCATAGATGATGCCAAGTGGTTCGCCTACGATACGGTTATTGTTGATTTCCTCAGTAGCTCCGTTGGAAAGTTTCTCTACCGCATTCTTAACCCACGTGAAGTTGGGTGAGATGCTGAAGCGGAAATCCTTACCGATTTTGCCGTTATAGGTAAGCGTTAACTCAATACCCTTATTGGATACGGCACCCACGTTCGACTGTCCTACGCTACGGCCTATCAGACTGGTTACCTCTACAGGGGCCAGAATGTCTGATGTGTATTTATAGAAGTAGTCGATAGTACCAGTCAAAGTGCTCTTCCAGAGGGCAAAGTCAAGACCAATATCGGTGATGGCTGTCTTCTCCCAGGTAATTTCTGGATTATTGTATGTTGCCATATAGACACCCGACTGCAAGCTGGCAGGGCTGCCAAGCGGTGCATCGTGGCCTAAGGAGTACGTCTGCTGATAAGGATACACACCGATGTTCTGATTTCCCAGCACACCATACGAAAGGCGCAGCTTCAGATTGTCTACCACATTACTTAGCGAAGAGTTTTTCCAGAAGCTCTCCTCAGCGATTCTCCATCCAGCCGATACTGATGGGAATAAGCCCCAACGATGTCCGTCGGCAAAGCGTGACGAACCGTCATAGCGCAGGTTTCCTTCGAGCAGATAGCGGTCTTTGTAAGAGTAGTTGATGCGCCCGAAGAATGACATAAGTGCCCATTCCGAGGTGCTGCTGTTGTTGGAGGCTGTGGCACTGCTACCGGCGGCCAGCTCGTAGAGGTTGTTGTTGGGGAACGTGTTACGTCCGCCACTTAGATACTTGTTGGAAGCATTCTCTACCGAGGAGCCTGCCAGAATCTTAAAGTCGTGACCTGCGATACTCTTCTCGTAGGTGATAAGACCTTCGAGCGTGGTATAGGTGTTGTCTGCACTTCCCATGGATAGGGTGGCAGGGCCTACGGTCTTATCGTCGGAGAAGTAGGTCTTGGCACGGAACGACTTATCGTAGCTGTTATAGAAAGTTACACCAGCCTTACCTGTGAGCTTCAGACCCGTCAGCGGTGTGTCCCAAATCAGTTGTCCTGATGCACTCAGGTTCTTGCTGATATTGTTGATAAACGACTCGCTGGCCAGCCAAGCTTCTGGGCTATAGTTGTCCTGATAGCCAAAACTGCCGTCGCTCTTTGCACCTGCATAGATAGGGGCCTCGCGTACGGCATAGCCTATCATGCCGTCGATGCTTTGTGGCTCACCGTTAGGAGCCTTGTAATTGTTCCAGTAGGAATTCATGTTAACATTCATGGTCAGACGCTTATGCAGCTGACTGCTCAGTGAGAACAGAGCGGTTACGCGCTCGTTGGATGTCTCTGCTGTCAAACCGTCCTGATGACGATAACCTACAGAGAGGTTATACTTTGTAGCGGCTGAACCACCCTGTATACTGACATTGTGCTGGTGCTGGAAACCTGAGCCACTCTCCAGCAACCATTTCAGGTGGTTCACGTTAGGATAGTTGTCGGGGTCGGAGCCATTGCGGAACTTTTCAATCTGTTCAGTGCTGTATGCCTCCTGGCGGCCCATGTTCCTCATAGCCATATTATAATAGGTGGCATATTCCCAAGAAGGGAGGAAGTCGGGCAGCTCGGTTGCACGCTGCCAACCGAAGTTGTTGTTGTACGAGATGCTGATCTTTCCCTCAGTGCCTTTCTTCGTTTCAATCAGGATGACACCGTTAGCTGCACGGTTACCGTAGATTGAAGCTGAGGCCGCATCCTTCAAGAACGAGATGCTCTGAATGTCGTTGGGGTCTACATCATCGATATTGCCAGACAGGCCATCGATCAATACCAAAGGATCGTTACCGGCGCTTGAGAAGGTACCAGTACCACGGATCTTCACGGTGGCACCTGCACCAGGACGACCGGAATTCTGCAACACGCTCAGTCCTGGGGCGAGACCAGCCAGTGCTTGGGCCGTACTCATGACGGGTTTGTTAGCCAGGTCATCGGCTGATACACTGGATACCGAACCTGTCAGATTCACTTTCTTTTGCGTACCATAACCCACTACAACGAGTTCTTCCAGCAGACCTGCATCTTCTGACATCGTTATGTTAAGGCTCTGCTGTCCGCGTAGGACAATTTGCTGAGTCTTGTAACCGATGTACGAGATGTTCAGCTTGTCACCGCTCTTTGCCACAATACTGAAATGTCCGTCCATATCGGACACACTGCCAACCTGCGTACCATCTTTCATAATAGTAACGCCTACCAGCGGGTTACCCTGCTGGTCGGTTACTGTACCACTCACATTGTTTCCTGTCTGCGCAACGGCGATGCTGCTCAGACTCAAAAGAAACAAAACAACAGCCATTCTGACTACATGGCCAATTGGCTCTAAAATCCTTTTTCTCATAATTTGTTTTTTAGTTATCACTTGTTTTTTTGAAGTTAGGATGACGCAAAGGTAATAAGGTATAAGGATAATCGGAATGGAATATGAAGGGGTTTAATGGTAATTTATCGACATGTACCATAGAAAATCGATATTTTCCAATAAAATCATGTGAATTTATCGATATTTTATAAAAATAAAGCGATAAACATTTGGTGGTTTCGGAAATAATGTTTTCCTTTGCACTGAAAATAGGAATAACTGCTATATGAATTTCTCTGTAGACCAACTACATCTTTTGACGCTTAATGTGGGCTTTGCCCATCACAATGGCGACTGGAACTGGAAGAATGTTCGCAGCCCCTTTGCCCGTTTGTTTTATGTTACTGGGGGCGAGGCACAGGTGATCATAGAGTCCAATCAATACAAACTTACCTCTGGTCACCTCTATTTCATCCCTGCCTTTACGGAGCATAGTTATGTCTGTGATGCTGCTTTCACGCACTATTATATTCACATCTACGAAAACCAGCAACAGGATACGTCAATACTTGATGAGTGGACTTTGCCTACAGAAGTGAAAGCCACAGCGACTGATCTGGAGTTGGTAAAGCGACTCTGTTACATCAATCCTTTTTTGAAATTGGCCGATGCCGATCCCCTGTCCTATGATAACCATTCAACGCTCGTCAACAACATCCAGATGAACAAGCGCCGCCCTTTCTGCGACAAGGTAGAGTCGAGGGGCATCCTCTATATCCTCATGTCGCGCTTCCTGAAATATGCAACTCCCAAGGTGGAGGTCAGGGATGATCGTATCCATCAGACACTGGCCTATATCCGCAAGCATTTGGACACTTCACTCGACATCAGGTTACTCGCTGAGAAGGCTTGTATGTCGAAGGATCATTTTATTCGTATCTTCAAGAGTGAAACAGGTGAGACTCCTAATGTCTATATCACCAAACGTAAACTGGAAAAGGCAGAACTGTTGTTGGTCACGACGGATATGCCCATCAAGAACATTGCCGATGCCTTGGGTTATGAGGACAGTTCCTACTTCAACAAGCTCTTCAAGAAACATACTGGCATCACGCCCCAGCAGTATCGGGAGAATCTCACGCTGCAAAAATAGTGGATCATCATAGCCCCTCAAGGTCCTCGGCGGTCAGGGTGAACCAGATACCCGTGTCAAGATAGTTGTCCACCACCTGGGTGAGCTCCACGACGAAGTCCAGGGCCCCCATCTGGTGGGTGCCCACTTTGCCGGGTATTCCCGGTATGATGAGGGCTGAGGTGTACACGGTACCTTCATTATACTTCTGCTTGGAGTCCCTGGTCACCGTGAAGCCCTGCTGCCTGAAGAACTCCGACATCTGCGTCATGTTGGCCACGGGGACACAGGCGTCCAGCGGGTTGTGCACCATGACGATGCGCTCCTGGCGCCGGGGAGTCCAGCCCGCCGACAGGTTGTCCTGCTCAAACGCCGTCATGAACTTCCTTGATATCGGGCTGCCGAAGTCGAGCAGCGCGGGATTAATCCATTCCGAGATCTTCGCGGAGGCCAGCCTGGCCTCCAGTCCGCTCTTGTATTCCTTGCTCAGCAGATACTTGTCGATGTTGCTGCATGTGGGCTCCAGGAACATATCCTCGTAAGAATAGCCTGACTGGCGGAACTCGTTGTATGCCAGCAGGGTGCTGATGACCGTCGAGGGCATCGTCGTGTTGTCCGCCTTCACCAGCTGCCTGTAGGTCTCGCCGATGTCGTAAGGCCCGCCTCCGGCTATGGTGTGGGTGATCTTGATGTCGGGATACTTCTCTGCGCACAGCCGCAGCACGCCCATCGACGTCTGGCCCCCCTCGGAATATCCCAGGTTGAAGAGGTAGTCGTCCAGCCGGTATCCCAGGTCCTTGAGCAGCTTGCGTGCGGCCAGCAGGGCGTCGATGCTGTTCTGCGCGTTCGTCCGCCACAGGCAGTAGGCCTGGTGCTTGTCGCCCGTGGCGTCGAAGCCGTAATAGTCGGAGGCCACGGCAATCATCTTGCTGCCCACCACCTTCAGCACGATGCCAAGGTCGCCCCTCGACGGGCAGTCGTCCTTATGGTACACCGTGAAGTGGTTATACAGCACCATGCCCCGGACGTGCATGTCCTGCCTGACCTCGTCGCCCACGACGATGGAGCCCGACACCGTCACGCGACGGCCGTAGGGGTCGAGTGAGGGATACTCTATGTTGTAGACCGTGGCCTTGGCCTCATCCTTGCGTATCGTTTCGGTGATACGTGCGGCAGGCAGGCCGTCGGTCTCTGTCGCAGGGCTGTCCGGGTCACTGCTGCACGCTGTCAGTGTCATCGCACAGCCAAGGATTAGTATGCAGGCAAGCTGCAGGAGGAATGTTGCTTTCATTGTCGATGTCAGTTTTCTGTGGCAACGGTAAGCATTTATTTTGTAAGAAGCAGGATTAAGCGTCATAAATAGCATCCGGATATTTCTAATTTAACTTAAATTACTGAAAAGTGTACGAAGTATCAATGTTTTTTTCGTACCTTTGCAGCCTGATGCATAGCGCGGTGGCAGGAACCCATGCCTGGACGACCACTGCCGCGACATCTTAGAACAAGTATGATACAGGAATATGAAATCATGGCGCCGGTGGGATCGCCCGAGGCGCTGGCGGCTGCCATACAGGCGGGTGCAGACAGCATCTATTTCGGCATTGAGAAGCT
>OCVV011337425.1_pt1 | contig 26012 bp, 23 predicted proteins | sample 1539721 | NCBI WGS metagenome assembly OCVV01 (sample SAMN02144230, study PRJEB22623) | gut metagenome | biome: sheep rumen | host: Ovis aries | place: New Zealand | reverse complement strand
TTGTTCTTATATTGTTCCTATATTGTGGATATAAGAACAATATGCGAACAATATGTAAACAATATAAGAACAATATAAGATATGCCGTATTAGACACGTATTTGATGCGGTTTCGCCCCCTGGGGCATCTGTCTCCGATACGGCCTTCAGGCAGGATAACGGCAATAAAAAAAAGACTCTGTACCAAACTGGTACAGAGTCCTATAGGTGTTTTTGTCTTCGGATTGTCAGAGCGACAGGCCGCCGTCCACGCAGATGACCTGGCCGGTGATGTACTCGGAGAGGTCGGAGGCGAGGTAGAGGGAGGTCTTGGCAACGTCGAGGTCGGTGCCGCCGCGGCGCAGGGGGATGTCCTCCATCCAGCCTTTGCGCACGTCCTCGGGGAGCTGCTGCGTCATGGCAGTCTCGATGAAACCGGGGGCAATGGCGTTGCTGCGGATGCCGCGCGAGCCGAGCTCCTTGGCCAGGCTCTTGGTGAAGCCCAGGATACCGGCCTTGGAGGCGGAGTAGTTGCACTGGCCGGCATTGCCGTTGACTCCGACGACGGAGCTGGTGTTGATGATGGAGCCGCTGCGCTGCTTGAGCATCATCGGGGCAAAGGCCTTGCAGAAGTTGAAGACGGAGCGCAGGTTGACCTCGAGGACGAGGTCCCAGTCCTTGGGCTGCATGCGCAGCAGGAGGTTGTCGCGGGTGATGCCGGCATTGTTGACCAGCACGTCCAGGCGGCCGAATTCTTTCTGCACGATGTCGGCCACGCGGAGCGTGTCGTCATAGTCGGCGGCATTGCTGGCGATGAACATCGAGCGCGGCTGCATCTTCTGCAGTTCGGCCAGCAGTTCGCGGCTGCTGTCGTTCTCCTGCAGGTCGGTGAAAATAACGGTGGCACCCTCTTCGGCAAAGAGCAGTGCGGTGCGACGGCCGAGGCCGCGCGACCCTCCGGTAACGAGGGCGATTTTATCTTTTAACAGGTTCATATCGTTCAGTTTTTGGGTGTATCGATTAATGCAAAGGACAGGACGCCCTTGACGGCGGTTTTGCCGTCGACTTTGGCTTCGGCTTCGGCGTGGAAGATGAGGCCGCGGCGGTCGGTGATGCGTCCGCGGACCTCGATGGTGTCGCCGGGGCGGACGGGCTGGCGGAAGCGGGCTTCCTTGATGCCGCTGTAAAGCGGCGTGCGGCCGGCGGCGAGCTCGTCGCGCACCAGAATGCACATGGACTGGCCCATGATTTCGCAGAGGATGACGCCCGGCACAATGGGGTTGCCGGGGAAATGGCCCTGCAGGAAGAATTCGTCGCCACGCACGTGGTAGTGGGCAATGGCGGTGTCGCCTTCCATGGTCACGTCGTCGACAAGCAGCATCGGCTCGCGGTGCGGCAGGAAGGTCTTGATGGCATCTCTATTCATTATTTCCATATATACTTGTTTTTTAGTTTTTCCTTAATGCTACAGTTGCATTTTGGCCGCCGAAGCCGAAGGTGTTGCTGATGGCTATGTCGGCTTGGTATTTGCGGGCGGTGTTGGGGGTGTAGTCCAGGTCGCACTCGGGGTCCGGCGAGTCGAGGTGCAGGGTGGGGGGCACGATGCCGTTCTTCAGCGCCAGGGCGGTGATAATCAGTTCCACAGCTCCTGTGGCACCCAGCATGTGGCCGTGCATCGACTTGGTGCTGCTGATGACGGCGCGGCGGGCTTCCTCTTCGCCGAGGGCTTTCTTGATGGCCAGGGTCTCGCCCTTGTCGTTGAGGGGCGTGCCCGTGCCGTGGGCGTTGATGTAGAGGTTCTCACCGGCCTTGTAGCCAGCCTCTTCCAGCGCCAGGCGCATGGACTCGGCGGCGCCGCGGCCTTCGGGGTGCGGGGCGGTGTAGTGGTGGGCGTCGCAGGTGTTGCCGTAGCCGCAGACTTCGGCATAGGTCTTGGCGCCACGCTTCTTGACAAGTTCCTCGCTCTCAAGGACGAGCACTCCGGAACCTTCGCCGAGCACAAAGCCGTGGCGGCGGCTGTCGAAGGGCAGCGAGGCGGCCATGGGGTCTTCGCTCGTGGTGAGGGCTTTCATGTTGGCAAAGCCGCCGATGGCCATGCCGCAGACGGCAGCTTCGGCACCGCCGGTAATGACGGCGTCGGCGCGGCCCTCGCGGATGAGGCGGTAGGCCTCTCCAACGGAGTGGGTACCTGTGGCACAGGCTGTTACTACGGGCAGGTTGGGGCCTTGGGCGTTATAGGTGATGGCTACGTTGCCGCCGGCAATGTTGCCGATCATTTCCGGAATGAAGAGCGGCGAGATGCGACGCAGGCCGTACTGCATACGGTTGGCGTGCTCGCGCTCGAAGGTCTGGATGCCTCCGATGCCACTGCCAATGGCCACACCGAGACGGCGGGGGTCGACGTCCTCGCCCACCTTCAGTCCGCTGTCGGCCATGGCCTGGGCGGCGGCGGCAAGGGCATAGAGGGCATAGACGTCGTTGTGGCGTACCATCTGCTTGTCAATGCCGTAGGCTTCGGGGTGGAAGTCCTTCACCTCGGCGGCAATCTTCACAGGAAGGTCGGCGGTGTCGATCTTGGTGATGAAGTCAATGCCGCAGACACCGTTGATGAGGTTGTTCCACAGGGTCTCGATGTCGTTTCCGATGGGAGTGATGCATCCCACTCCGGTAATATATACTTTTCTCATAGGTATTATTATTGTTTTCTTTTATTTTAATATTAATATCAGTACTTCAGGATGGCGATTCCGGAGACAAAACCGGCGCCGAAAGCGCTCATGAGGATGGTGTCGCCTCGCTTGATACGGCCTTCGCGGACTCCTTCGTCGAGCAGCATTGGAATGCTGGCCGAGCTGGTGTTGCCGAAGCGCTGCACGTTGGTCGGGAATTTTTCCTGGGGCTGTTTCAGGTTCTCTCGGATGGCTTCGTTGATGCGCAGGTTGGCTTGGTGAAGCAGGAAATGGTCGATGTCGTCAAGTGTGAGTCCTGCGGAGGCGGTGACCTGTGCAATGTCGCGCGCTGCCGAGGTGACGGCCATGCGGAATACCTCGCGGCCTTTCATCACCAGCGGACTGTGGGTGTCGATGCCTTCGCCGGTCTCGAAGGGCGTGGCTTCCATGGGATTCTTGTAGACAATGACGTCTGGCATGGGTATGGTGGTGAATTTGCTGGCCATGAGGTTGTTGCCTTTGGTCAGCACCACGGCGCCGGCGCCGTCGCCGAAGAGCACGGAGCAGTTGCGGTCGGTCCAGTCGCAGAAACGGGTGCATTCCTCCGCGGCCACCAGCAGGATGTTGTGTGCGCGTCCGGTGGCGAGCAGTGCGTCGCCGAGGTCGAGGCTTTGCACAAATCCCAGGCATGCCACGTTGACGTCCATGGTGGGGCAGAGAGGTCCTTTCATGCCCAGGTTGCCCATGATGATGCTCGAAAGATGGGGGGTGACGTAAAGGTTCGATACGTTGGAGCAAATGATGTAGTCGATATCGTCCGGACACAGGCCGGCAGATTCTATTGCTCGTGCTGCTGCCTCTGTGGCGAGGTCTTCAAATCTTTCGTCGGTGATGATATGACGAGTCTTGATTCCTGTTCGGGTAGTGATCCATTCGTCACTGGTGTCGAGAAACTCCGAAAGCATGTCGTTGGTGACAACCTTTTTCGGCAGTGCACTTCCAGTTCCTATTATTTTCATGTTAAAAAGTATTAATTTCGGGCTGCAAAGAAACGTTAAAATTTCTAAATATAAAAGTTAATTTAAGTAAAATACACAATAATATGGGTAAAAAGGCGTTATTTTGGGTAAAATTTGATTATTTTTGGCGAAATTGATATAAAATGAATACTGACCAGACGATAAATTTGCCAGCGATGGCACGATTTTTGACTTCAGGAGAGTCGAATTTGCTTTTCTTGGTTTTGTCCTTTTTGATGGGAGTGATACTGGTGGTTTTTGTCCAGCCGGTGGGGGTTTTGGATTATACGTCCCGTAATACCACGCTTTCCCCGTTGGCTGTTGTGGCGTTGATGGCTGCCGGAGGCTATGCTATGGTGGCACTCAGCCGCGGTGTGCTGGTGCTCGTGTCGCGGCGAAAGGAATTGACGCTGTTCTGGCTGCTTATGTGGATGTCCATAGAGCTTATCCTCTGTGTCGCGGTCGCGGTTATTATGGCATGGAGCATCAGTGGTGGCGGCAAGGTGCGTCTGGCTCCTCTGGCGGCAGATGTTTTGCTGGGCAATGTGGCGGTATTCCTTATTCCCAATGTCATCACCTACCAGGCTTTCCGCCTGAAGGAGATGCGTGTGGAATTGGTGTCTTTGCGCCGCAAGTTTACCACTGATGCCCAGGCTGTTCCATCGGATCAAAGTATCAATTTCTACGACAAGGGTGGCCGCCTGTCGTTCTCCACCCGCATTGCCAATGTGCTGTATATCGAAGCGGCGGACAACTACACTAACATACACTATATCAACGAGGATAAAGAAGATACTTTCATTCTCCACAACTCTCTCAAGGACCTCGAAAGGGAATATTCTGGCATTGGGTTGTTGCGTTGCCATCGTGGGTATATGGTCAATGTGATGAATGTGAAACTGATGCGAAAGGAAAAGGGCAGCTTTGTACTTGAGTTGGCTTCTACTACGAAGTCTATACCTGTTTCCAAGAGTTATGCCGCTGCCGTCACGAAGCATTTCTCTTCCGATGGGGTATCCACGCCGATTTCTGAGGTTTGAACCAATATTTTTTCGTATCTTTGCATTTGATTTTAAGATTAAAGGATCATGCAATTCAGACTTACTTATCAGGAAATTAGTGATTTGATTGAGCGTAAGGCCGGACGCAGGTTGCCCATAATGTATGGTGGCCCCCATACGGTGCGCATCAGCTACGATGTCAATGTCCTTTTTAAGACCGCCAGTGTCGGCCTTGATTTGACCGTCGACGAGATTGATCAGGCTGGTAATATCTTCCTCTCATACAATGGTGGCGCTGGCATCGACTACATGGTCAAGATGGCCCTCAACCAGGCTAAGAACCAGCGGGGGGGTGATATGATAGAACTCCTTTCGGACAATCGTATTATGTTGCAATTGAGCAAGAACGCCCAGGCGGGCTCGCTCTTTAGCCACATTACGCTGAAGGATATCTGTTTCGACGAGCAGTTTGCCATCATAGAGTTCGAACCGAAACTCTAAACTATTTATTGGTTGTGATATTTTTCGTGGTGCAGAATGGTGAAAGCCCTGTAGAGCTGTTCCACGAAAAAGAGGCGTACCATTTGGTGGTTGAAGGTCATCTGTGACAGCGATATTTTGTGTGTCGCTTTTGCGTAGACGGCGGGTGAAAAACCGAAGGCGCCACCAATGACGAACGCCAGCGTTCGTGTACCGGCATTCATTTGTTTCTGAAGGTATTCGGAGAAACCTACGGAGGTGTATTCCTTGCCGTGTTCGTCGAGCAGCACCACGCAGTCTGCTTTTTCCACCTGTTTCAGTATCAACTGTCCTTCACGATCTTTGACCTCCTCGGGCGAGGCTTTGCCCAGATTCTTCAGTGCAGGAATCATCACCAGCTCGAAATCGCAGTAGTGTTTTAACCGTCCCACGTATTCCTCGATACCAGTCTGCAGGTATGGGATATCGGTTTTGGAAACTACTATTAGCTTGATGGTCATGATAATCGGAGTATTTGTCCCAGGATGGCAGGTTTATACTTTGATACCTCGAAATAGGGGGTCTGCTCGGTTCCAAAGGTGCGGTAGAAGAGCTCTGTCCCGTGGTCCATACTGCCTTCAAAATCGAATGCTTGTGTGTGTTTGGACAGTTCTTTGATGGCCAACCACATCAGGCTTGTCATAGCCCCGTTGGGCGCCTCGGGCCCGATGGCAAGCAGTATGCTGTAGGCACAGTGTTCGTCAAAGGGGGTAAACCATGCAGCCTGCAGGCTTCCATGCTTTTTGTCTCTCAGCCCCCAAAGCAATGCTTGTTCCCGTTCCAGCGCTGTTTTGCAGAGGCGGAGGATAAGCGGGGCAGGTGTCATGTCGCGTTCTCCCCGTCGGCGATAATAGTTTTCGTGGAATGTCGCAAACTCCTCGGGCGTCAGTTTTGTATCCACCTCACAAACAGCCATTACATCCTCCATGTAGCGTTTGCGTATGCGTGAGGCTTTCTTGAATAGCGCATCGGGGTCGGCAATCGACGGGAATCGGTAAGTGTAGCGAGTTGTCTGCTGATAGCCATGCCAGTAGAATGGAAGCCAGTTGGTTATCGTAGGAGAGAAACGTTGCAGGTAAATGTTCACGCCAAGGGCGCTTAATTGCTTGGCCAGTTCGTCGCCCACCCGCATTTCGAATTCAAGGTCTTTTTTGTCGGTGTTGTACCATGGACCGCTGAACTGTGTCAGCTCTGGCTGAACAATGAATCGTAGACCATATTTCTTACCAATAAGGTAGGGCATAGCCCCTTCGATTCGTCCGTTGCGCTCTGCCAACAGTACGTCCCACTGTTTGCCTGCGCACACGGTTTCCATCCACCAATATTGCTGAAACAGAGGGATTCTCGCTCCCTCTGTTTCGCATAGTTGGCGATATTTTTCTTTGTTGGTCACTGAATCTTGATGTTCACTCGGTTGTTCATGGCACGGCCTTCGTGGGTGCTGTTGTCGCCGATGGGGTCGGCGTCGCCTTTGGCAATAATCTCGATGCGTGTGGCATCGATGCCACGCAGCAGCAGGGCTTTCTTCACTTCCATAGCCCGCTGGCGGGAGATGCCGCTGATGTAGGCCTCGGTACCCTGGTTGTCGGCATAGCCGCTCAGCAGCACACCTTTACGATCGTTGTCCTTCAGGTATTCGGCCAACTCGTCGAGTACTGGCGTCCACGATTCGAGAATGGTGGCGTCATTGGGGAAGAAGCGGATGTCAGGGAAGGTGTGTGTGGAGGTGTCTGAGGAGAAGATGTTGTTCTTCTTGCTACCCAGGTAGATGAGCACGCCCACATGGATGATGTCGTCGCCGCGCCGTTCGTTATAGTAGTTGGCACCCTTGAAGTAGCGGTAGTCCACTTCTGCCACCTTGTACTGAGTTTTGTTTTTCATTCCCTTCTTTTTCTTCCAGCTGTCGTAGGCATCCAGCGAGGCTTTGGCCTCCTCGCGAGCCTGCTTGTGCAACTGTTCACGTTGTTGGTGGTCAGTGATTTCTGGGTTGATGGCATAGAGGGCGCAAAGGGTCATGGTGGCTCTCGACACCTTCTCCATGTAGTTCATTATTGGTTTGATTTCTTCGGGCCATTCGGGGTTGACATCCACCGTGAGGGCAGGCAGGTCGGTGTAGTTGAAGGTGCTGTAGTAGATTTTGGTGTCTTTGGTGCTGAAGTTGGTGAATTTGTCAAAAGTGGCATAGTCGCTTTGACGTACTTTCTGCCGACCTTCTACATAGATGGAGGTCTGCTTCTTGCCTTTCGACGATTTCTTGTTGCTTTTCTTGTTCTGGGCCATGACGTCGGCGCCGCCAGCCACCAGCAGGCCGATGAGTATGAGGCTGAAGATTTTTTTCATTTTTCCTTCTTTTTTGTTCTTTAGTATCCCACAAACGTAGAAACTTGCATTTTATTGTGCAGCGTGTTCAGTATCCACAACGGTGCCGTTTTCGCAGACCAGTACTCGGGCAGGGAACTTGTCAATCATCATGAAGTCGTGCGTCGAAATGAGCATGGTGGTGTGAGTCTGGCTGTTGATGTCGATGAGCAACTGCATGATCTCTGCCGAGGTGACTGGGTCGAGGTTGCCCGTGGGCTCGTCTGCCAGCAGAAGCGCAGGATTGTTGATTAGTGCGCGGGCAATGCCCACCCTTTGCTGTTCTCCCTCAGAGAGTTGCAGCGGGTTGGAATAGGCTTTGTCGGCTATGCCTACGGCCACCAGGGTTTTCTCCACCTGGTTGCGGATCTCGTTCTTCTTCTTCCATCCTGTGGCGCGGAGCACGAACTCCAGGTTGGCGTATACATTGCGGTCCTCCAGCAGACGGAAGTTCTGGAATACGATGCCGATGCGGCGACGCAGTTGGGGGATGCGACGGCGCTTGATGTTCACCACGTCGACGCCACACACCTCGGCAATGCCGCTGTCGATGGGACGGTCGGCATATAGGCTGCGCAGCAGCGACGTCTTGCCGGCTCCGCTCTTACCAATGAGGTAAGCGAAGTCTCCCTGCATCAGGTCGAGGTTCACGCCGGTGAGCAGCATGCCGTTCTCATGGCTGATGGTGAGGTTCTCCAGATGTACAATCGTTTGGTTTATAGGCTCGTTGGCTTGTTTCTCCATGTGAAATGTGTTATGCTTACAGGATGCAAAAATACGAAAATAAATTGAAACATCTGAAAATAAATATAAAAACACAAAAAAATACTCTCCAAGCCTTCTTTTACATCCTGTTTTTGGATGATATTCAGCAACGGAAAAATAAGATTGTTATTCAATAAAAGTTGTTTTGTGTGTAAATGATTGAAAGTTAGGGTTGTTGACCTATTATCTTCTTCCCATCTTCTTATCTCATTCTTATCCTCTTTCTACCCTCCATTTCTACAGAAGAAGATGGTAGGTGGAGGGAGGGGAGAGCATAAAGCCTTCGGAGTTTTTTTCATTATTGCAGGAACGCTCTCTGTAAAGTTTCTTTTGTCCCAATTGTGGTCCAGACTCAAATGTTTCTGTGTCGCATATAATCCGGGGGGCGACTTTCAAAGCTCTGCTGTCGAAAGTGTCTTCGATTCTGTGATTTTTTTTAAAAGAAAACAAATAAAATTTGGCCATGTCGGGCAAGTTGTGTATTTTTGCAGCCCGTTTTTGAACGGCGAAATGTAAAAATAAAAGAAGATGAACATTATCATAGCGGGCGACGGCGAGGTGGGTGTGCACCTGGCACGGTCGCTGACGGAACTGGAACACAACATCACGGTTGTGGACCCGCACTCGGAGCTGCTGAAACGCCTCGAGAGCGAGACCGACCTGCTGACCATCACCGGCGACAGCACTTCACCGCAGGTGCTCAAGGACGCCAACGTGGCCGACTGCGACCTCTTCCTCTCTGTGCTGCACGACGAGAGTATCAACCTTGTTACCTGTATCCTGGCCAAGAAGCTGAAAGCCAAGAAGACCGTGGCACGCATTACCAATGCCGAGCTCCTTTCGCCCAAGCACAAGGAGATGTTCCGAGATCTGGGGGTCGACGAGATGGTCTGTCCCGAGCGCATCGCCGCCAAGGAGATTACCAATCTGCTGAACAACAGTGTGGCTACGGAGTTCTTCGACTTCAGCGGCGGACTGCTGACGATGTACGTGCTGAGGCTCGACGCCGGGTCGCCCGTAGTGGGCCACAACGTGAAGGAGTTGACGCAGATGCACCCAGACCTTCAGGTGCGTGTGGTGGCGTTGCTGCGTGGCGGCAACACCATTATTCCTCACAGCGACACCGAGTTCCGCAGTGGCGACCTGGCCTACCTCATTGGCCGTGCCAATCAGCTGGAAGGCATCAACCGTGTGGTAGGCAAGGAGACGGTGAGCATCAAGAACACAATGATTGCCGGCGGCGGGCGCATAGGCCGTTATGCAGCCATGACCCTGCAAGACAAGATGCGCATCACCCTCATCGAAGAGCATCGTAGCCGTGCCGAGGAACTCAGCGCCCTGCTGGACGACACCCTCATCATCCATGGCGATGCCACCGACATCGAACTACTGAAAGAAGAAGGCCTCCAGAACGCCGATGCCTTCATTGGAGTCACCGACTCGTCGGAGACCAATGTCCTCACCTGCTTGCATGCCAAGAGATTGGGAGTCAAGCGTACCATTGCTTTGGTCGAAAATACCGGCTTCATCGACATCTCGCAGGACATCGGCATCGACACCATCATCAACAAGAAACTTATCACGGCCAGCTACATAGCGCGTTTCATCGTCAAGGGCGATGCCGTCAGCTCCAAGTGGCTCTCCGGCACCAACGCCGAGGTCATCGAGCTGATAGTGGGCAAGTGGTCGCCGGCCACGCGCAAGCCCATCGGCGAGCTGGACATTCCCCACGGGGCCACCATCGGCGGCGTAGTCCGCGGGCGCGAGACCATCCTTCCCAGCCGCGAGCTTCAGCTCAAGCAGGGCGACAAGGTGGTTGTATTCACCCTCCCCAAAGCCATGGCGGCCATGGCGAGGGTGTTCGATTGATAGGTTGTCAAGTAGTTAAGACAATAGCTTGCTTACAACAAAAAGATGATAGGTTGAAAGTGACTCCCAGAAACATAAACTTCCGTCTCGTTGCCCGTCTTTCGGGCATGCTGCTGCTGGTGATGGCCATGGCCATGGCGTTGCCGCTGGCGGTGTCGCTCCATCGTGGCGACGGGGCGCAGTACGGATTGTTGCTGTCGGGACTGGTGCTGACGGCCATCGGGTTGCTGCTGCGCAACATCGTGGGACGCAACGTCAGCTACGAGCTTCGCGAGCGCGAGAGTTTCTGGATAACCTCCGTGGCTTGGCTTGTGGTGCCGCTGGCAGGGGCTCTGCCGTATCTCTTCACTGGTGTGCTGGGCACCTTCACCGATGCCGCCTTCGAGGCGGTGTCGGGCTTCACCACGACGGGGTCGTCGGTGGTGGAACGCCCCGAGGAGATTCCTGCCGGCATGCTCGTGTGGCGCGCCATCACGCAGTGGATAGGCGGCTTGGGACTGATTCTGTTCATCGTGGCCATGCTCAAACGGCTCAACAAAGGGTCGCTCCAGCTCTACTCCGCCGAGTTCAGCGGCACGCAGCAGCGCAAGCTGCATCCCCACATAGCCAAGAGCGTCAGCCGTATGTGGCGCATCTATACCATTATCACGCTGATCCTGTTGACGTTGCTGGTGCTGGCGGGGAACGGCGTGTTGGACTCTTTCTGTCTGGCGCTGAGCACGGTGTCGACGGGTGGCTTCATGACGGCGCAGTACGGTCTGAGTGGCTACAGCGAGCTGACGCTGAGCATATTGACGGTGTTTATGTTCCTCAGCGGCGTTAATGTGGCGTTGCTGTACAACCTCTTTACCTTCCGTTGGCGCCAACTGCGTATAAACCATGAGTTTGTGCTCTATGCGGGCATCTTCCTCTTTGCGTCGGCAAGCTGCGCCGTGGCCTTTCTGGCCGTGGGCAACGGAGTGGGGGAGTCGGTGCGCTACTCGCTGTTCCACATAGCCTCCACCATCAGCACCTGCGGTTTCTACACCGACGCTCCGGTGGTGTGGCCCTTCTGGGTGTCGGCGGTGACGTTCATGCTTGTTCTCGTCGGTGCCTCGGCGGGGTCGACGGGCGGAGGCCTGAAGCTCCGCAGGCTGATGACGTTGTTCATATACCTGCGCAACTACCTCACCCGTATGGTGCACCCCAATGTGGTTTTTGCGGTGAAGATAGACCACCGCGTGGTGCCGGGCGATTATGTGAACAAGATTTTCGGCTTTGCCTTCCTCTATATCTGTTTTATTATCGGTGGCGCTTTCCTGCTGACCTTCAGCGGACAGAGCATCTCCGAGGCCTTCTGCTATGCTGCCGCCAACATCTCCAACCTCGGCCCTTCGCCGCTGATCAACAGCATGGGTGCCAACCTCGACTATGCCCTGCTGCCGCCGCTGGCCAAGTGGACCCTCATGACCCTCATGCTCGCCGGACGACTGGAAATCTTCGCCCTGCTGGCCATTGTCTCACCCTCATACTGGCGTAGAAGATGAAACAGACCGATATAAAAGCAGTTCTCCGGTTCCTGGGCATCATGCTGATGGCCGAGGGTGGGTTGATGGCGTTGTGCTTGGTGCCGGCGTGGCATTTCGCCGACGGTACCCTGGGCCCCATCGCCATCTGCTCCGCTTTCACGCTCGCCGTGGGCTGCCTGCTGTGGTACCGCCACCAGCGCTACACGCAAATCGACGACCGCCGCATGAGCTACCTGCTGGTGGTGCTGCTGTGGCTGGTGCTGTCGCTCTTCGCCACGTTGCCTTTCCTCACCACCGGGGCCACGTGGGACTTCACCGAGGCGTGGTTCGAGGCCATGTCGGGCGTCACCTCCACGGGTGCCACGGTCTTCCCCGACGTGGCGGCGTTGCCGTCGTCGGTGCTGCTGTGGCGTTCGATGACGCAATGGTTCGGCGGCTTTGGCATCGTGTTGTTGGTTCTCGCGCTGACGCCGCGCCTGGGCATCAACAAGTACTCGCTCTATACGGCCGAGGCCTCGGGCGCCGACAATACGGGCAAAACGGCCGTGCGTACCGTTGTCACCGTGCGCCGCACGCTGGCGGTCTACCTGGCGCTGACGCTGGCGTTCATCGTTGCCCTGTGGGCGAGTGGCATGCAGCTGTGGGATGCCGTCAACCTGACGTTCACCAACATCTCCTCCGGCGGCTTCTCCGTTAATAGCGACAGCATTGCCAGCATCACACCCCTGCAGCAATATATATTGGCGGCGGCCATGCTGCTCAGCGGTGTGAACTTCACGCTGTTGTACCTCATCTTCACCCTGCGGTGGAAGCAGATAGGACATAAACTCGACCAGTTGCGGTTCTACCTGTTGCTGTGTCTGCTGGCGGTGGCCTTTGTGGTGGCCACGCTGCATTGGCACAGCGGCTACGGCTGGAGCGATGCCCTCCGGTTGGGCACCGTGCAGACCGTCAGCGCGTTGACCACCACGGGCAGCGTCGTGGCCGACTGCACGCAATGGTGGACGCCGGCGGTGTTCGTGCTGCTGATACTCTCGGTGTGTGGCGGTATGGCCGGTTCTACCAGCGGCGGCATGAAGGTGATGCGTGTGCTCATCCTCCTGCGCAATGCCCGCAGCATCATGCGCAACCGCCTGCATCCCCGTGTGGTGAACCCTGTGCGTCTGAACGGACGTCCCGTCTCCAGCCATATCATCAACAACGTGATGGTCATCTTCATGGTCTATGGCTTCACGCTGATGCTGGGTGTGATGGTGCTGATGCTCTGTGGCGTGAATGCCACGGAGAGCATCGGTGCCGCCGTGGGCTGCCTCACCGGCTACGGCCCCGGCCTTGGCGCCTCGGGAGGCTTCGGCAGCTATGCCGCCTTCTCGCCTGCCGCCATGTGGTTCTGCTCGCTGCTGATGCTCCTCGGCCGACTGGAGTGCATGACTGTCATCGTCCTGTTCCTGCCCCGGTTCTGGAGGAAATAGGGACTGCGGATGGCTTTCCTTGTCGGCGGCGTTTTCTCGTCGGCGAATTAAGCGAATTTTGCGAATTTTTCTTTTGGCGTGGTTGGGTCGGCAAATTATGCGAATTGGGTGGGTGTTTTCCGGGTGAATAAAAAAAAACGAGGGCAACGCAATCGCGTTGCCCTCGTTGTCAATCAGTATTGTCTTAACTACTTAACTACTTTCTACTTAACTACTAAAACAATCACTCCGCCCGGAAAGCAGCAAGGTCGGCCTCGTTGAAGTGCATCACATAGTAGGCTTTGGCGCAGACGTTCTCCTCGACCATGCGGGTGTAGACGTTGGCGCTGTCGCTGAAGCGGGCCTTCAGGTCGCCCTCGGCGCGGCTGGCATCCTCGATGAGCAGCAGGGCCATGATGATCTCGGCCGTCATGTCGTAGAGGCGGCGACCCAGGAAGTCGTGCATCTCCTGGTTGTTGGCGTCGTTGACGTACTTCACGCTCTGCTCGTAGAGGTCCACCAGCTTGGCCACGCGCTCCTGCAGCGGGCGCATCTCGGCGCTGACCTCGCGCTGCAGCATGTCGCGCATCACCTGGAGGTAGGTGCCGTTGGTGATGTAGCGGATGGCCGCCACCACCTGCAGCTGCGTCGTGCCCTCGTAGATGCTGAAGATACGCGCGTCGCGATAGAGTCGCTGGCTCTTGTACTCCATGATGAAGCCGCTGCCGCCGTGGATGCTGATGGCGTCGTAGGCGTTCTGGCTGGCGTACTCGGAGTTCATGCCCTTGGCGATGGGCGTGAAGGCGTCGGCCAGCTTGCTGTACTGCTTCATCTCGGTGCGCTCCTCGGGCGTCAGCTTGCGGTCGCGCTGGATGTCTTCGAGGCACTTGTAGAGGTCCACATAGCGGGCCGTCTGGTAGAGCATCGAACGGCCGGCGTCGAGTTTGGCTTTCATGCGGGAGAGCATGTCGTAGACGGCGGGGAAGTGGATGATCTTCTGGCCGAACTGGGCACGCTCGCGGGCATAGGCGAGACCCTCGTTGTAGGCCTCCTGGCTCAGACCCACGCTCTGGGCGGCGATGCCCAGACGGGCGCCGTTCATCAGGGCCATGACATATTTGATCAGACCCAGCTTGCGGTCGCCGCAAAGCTCGGCTTTGGCGTTCTTGTAGGTCAGCTCGCAGGTGGGCGAGCCGTGGATACCGAGCTTGTGCTCGATGTGGCGCACGTCGACGCCGCCGTTGCGCTTGTCGTAGATGAACATCGACAGGCCGCGGCCGTCCTTCGTGCCCTCCTCGCTGCGGGCGAGGACCAGGTGGATGTCCGAGTCGCCGTTGGTGATGAAACGCTTCACGCCGTTCAGGCGCCAGCAGTTCTCCTTCTCGTCGAAGGTGGCCTTCAGCATCACACGCTGCAGGTCGCTGCCCGCGTCGGGCTCCGTGAGGTCCATGCTCATGGTCTCGCCCTTGCAGATGCGGGGGATGTACTTCTGGCGCTGCTCCTCGCTGCCGAACTCGTAGAGGGTGTCGATGCAGCTCTGCAGGCTCCAGATGTTCTGGAATCCGGCGTCGGCGGCAGCCACCACCTCGCTCATCATCGAGAACACGGCGTTGGGCAGGTTCAGTCCGCCGTAGCGGCGCGGCATGCTCACGCCGTAGAGGCCGGCTTTGCGCGTCTGCTCCAGATTCTCCACGGTCTTCGAGGCGTACACCATGCGGTTGTTCTCCAGGTGCGGACCTTCGAGGTCCACGCTCTCGGCGTTCACGGCCAGCGTATTGGCCGCCACGTCGCCCGTAATCTCGAGCACACGCTTGTAGTTCTCGATGGCGTCCTCGTAGTCCACGGGGGCGTAGTCGATGCCCTTGGCGGCATCTTCAAAACCTTTTTCTCTCAGTTCAACAACTCTTCGCATCTCCGGATGCGAGAGGTGGAATTCCATTTCAGGATGGTCGCTATAGTAATTTGCCATAATTATTTGCTGTTCTGACGGTAATACTTAATCATCTTGGGGACAACCTCTTCCACCGTGCCGGTAATCACGTAGTCGGCAATCTTGTTGATGGGGGCGTCGGGGTCGCTGTTGATGCTGATGATGATGCCGCTGTCCTGCATGCCCGCGATGTGCTGGATCTGGCCGCTGATGCCGCAGGCGATGTATACCTTCGGGTGCACCGTGATGCCCGTCTGGCCAATCTGGCGGTCGTTGTCGATCCATCCGGCGTCGACGGCGGCACGGCTGCCACCCACTTCGCCGTGGAGCACTTTGGCCAGCTCGAAGAGTTGGTCGAAGCCCTCCTTGCTGCCCACGCCATAGCCTCCGGCAACCACGATGGGCGCGCCCTTGAGGTTGTGCTTGGCGGCTTCCACATGGTGGTCCAGCACCTTGACCACGAAGGCCTCGGGGCTGACATATTTCTTCACCTCGGGATAGACGACCTCTTTCTTGCAGGCGCCGTCGTAGAGGGCCTTCTGCATGACGCCGCTGCGCACCGTCGCCATCTGCGGACGGTGGTCGGGGTTCACGATGGTGGCCACGATGTTGCCACCGAAGGCGGGACGGATCTGATACAGCAGGTTCTCATACACCTTGCCGCTCTTCTTGTCTTCGTAGGGGCCGATTTCCAGCTGCGTGCAGTCGGCAGTCAGGCCGCTGGTGAGGCTGCTGCTCACGCGCGGACCCAGGTCGCGTCCGATGACGGTGGCGCCCATCAGGCAGATCTGCGGCTGCTCCTCTTTGAAGAGGTTCACCACGATGTCCGTATGCGGGGCCGACGTGTAAGGGAAGAGTTCGGGAGCGTCGAAGACAAAGAGTTTGTCGACGCCGTAGGGGAGTATCTGCTCCTCCACCTTGCCCTTGATGCCTGTGCCAATGACGACGGCATGGAGCTCGACTCGATCGCCGTTCGCTCCCTTGCGGTCGCGTTCGACGTTAAGCTCGTTGGCCAGCTTGCGGCCTTTGGTCAGCAGCTCCTGGCTCACTTCGCGCACCTCCGTGCCCTCGATTTCAATATATACAAATACGTTGTTCATACTTTCTATTGTGTTATTGTGTTATCGCGTTAATGTGTCAGTAGCTGGCGTATCAGCACTAACGCATTTACACATTAACGCACTCACGCATTATCCGATGATTTTGTCATTCAGCAGTTCAACGATGAGACCATTGATGTCTTCGTCCTTCGCCGTGAGGGTCTTGCTCTCTTTGGCCTGGAAGGCGATGCTCTGCACCTCCTTCACCTTGGTGGGCGAGCCGCTCATGCCGCATTGGCTGGCATCGCCGTCCACGTCGGCCACGCTCCATTGCGTCAGGTTCAAGTACGGGCGTTCGGCGCGCAGACCCTTGCGGGCGTCGTCGTCGGCCACCTCCAGCGGGCAGGCGGCATATTTGTACTTCATCACCAGCTTGGCGTTGGCCGGGCGGCACTCTGCGGCGCTGCCGTTCACCGTCACCACCAGGGGCAGCGGAGCCTCCACTACCTCCACGCCGCCGTCAATGAGTCGGCGGATGGTGGCCTTGCCGTTCTCTATCTTGAGGATTTCCTCGGCGTACGTCACCTGGTTCAGTCCCAGCTTCTGCGCCACCTGCGGACCCACCTGCGCTGTGTCGCCGTCGATGGCCTGGCGGCCGCCGATGACGAGGTCGACGTTGCCTATCTTCTTGATGGCCGTTGCCAGCGCGTAGCTCGTCGCCAGCGTGTCGGCACCCGCAAACAGGCGGTCTGTCAGCAGCCAGCCCGTATCGGCTCCGCGGAACAGTCCTTCGCGGATAATCTCGCCGGCGCGCGGCGGACCCATCGTCAGCAGGCCTACTTCCACATCGGGCTGCTGCTCTTTGATGCGGAGCGCCTGCTCCAATGCGTTCAAATCCTCGGGGTTAAAAATGGCCGGCAGTGCGGCACGGTTCACCGTACCCTCCGCCGTCATAGCATCCTTGCCAACGTTCCTTGTATCAGGAACTTGTTTTGCAAGTACAACAATCTTCAAACTCATATTTTTAACAAATTTTAAAATGCAAAGATACAAACAATTTTCGAAACTTTAACAAAAAAAGTGCCCCCAAGGCTCTTTTTTAACATTTCATCGCCCCTCGGAGGGGCTGTGTCCCCATGCGGGTCTCTGCGTAAGCAGATTGTTGGGAAGGCTCTACTGAATCTCAACAGGTCCTGGCCCTGCGGGCAGAAATCCATAAATCCTACAGATTTTTGCGCTTCGCGTAGCCGCCGAAGACGGAATAATTTACAAGATTTACAAGATTTAGCGATGCCGAAGGCGAGTGGGTGAAGTATGGTTTTTTCAGAAGCTGTCATTTGGATTTGCTTTGCGTAAGACTTCCGCTGCTCCCCGCCCGTAGGACAACTAGTACCCAACTCCGTGACAACGAGCAGGTAACTCCCTTTTGGTTTCGGTTGAGTTTCGGTCCGGTATCGGTCTCATTACGGTCTCTTTTTGTCTTCTCTCTTGTTCCCCTGCGCTCTTTGACTTTGCAAAGATATAACTTATAAATCAAAAATAGAACCCGTCGCCCGATCAAACAAAACAATTGCGGCAACACATACTAAAAACATAAAATAATCGTTATTTTTACATGACAGACAGCAGTATGACATACGATTATGACATCGGCGGTTTGGACGCTCGGTATCAGTTGGTGTTAATGTTGCAATCGTTTTTGGTGTAAACATACAAATTATCTCACGATATGCAAAATAGTAAAACCGAACATGTTTGTGATTTAAAAGTGATAACGAACAGATATCAATCTGGACCGGTTGTTTCATTCAAAGGAATCTCCTTTCTTTTCGCTCTGTATAATCTTTATCTTTTTGCCTTGATTAAGATAAAAAGGATCAAAAAGGCAGAAGTGTTTAAATGCAGAATTTGCGGAAGATATGAGTGGAAGTGTCCATATTGCAATTCAGTAGAGGTATTGGATACCGTACCCCGTTTACATAAATGTAAGGAATGTGATAAAAACTCTTATTTTGATCCATACCTTAATTCTTTTGTTCACTTCTTTCAAAATGGCAAAAAACCGTAGAAGTAGTATGGACGATAAGGAATGCAGCAAGCTCGGCGGTGGGTTCCGCAGGCGCGTCCCGGTGGTTGCTATTGACAAACGAGTGCCCGAACTGGCCTACGACTATGATGAACAGTTCCACCATCAGCATGACGGTGTCGAAGAGACCTTCGGCAACTGTGGCGGAGCCTGGCCGGAGCTGATTGACAAGTACGACCTCCACATGATGCTCCTAGATTACAAGGGAGATGAGAAGCCGTTTTTCTACCATAGCGACCACCTCGGCTCCGCCGCCTACCTGACATCAGGAGGCCATGTTACGCAGACGCTCAACTACCTGCCCTACGGTGAAGACTGGGTGGATATTCAGAACAACCTCGACCCCCGCCTTGGCCAGTACACTTTCAACGGGAAAGAGAAGGACTACGAATCAGGCTTCCATTATTACGGCGCGAGATACTACTGGAGTGAGGTTTTGACTGGCTGGCTAAGCGTCGACCCGATGGCTGACAAGTATCCGAATATTTCGCCGTACTATTATTGTCACGGGAATCCTATTATCATGATCGATCCCTCAGGTGAATCCGACCGAAAATTTGTCGATTATGAAACAGGTCAGTTTTTGGGTGAAATAGACGATGGGGTGAACGAGACGGTAAGAATCACACAAGAAGACTTTAAAATGTTACTAAAAAGACGTAAATTTGATGACAATGCAGGTGACACTAAGTACACTAAATACAATGAAATGATAGAGAGGTATGCTATTGGGAAAGATGGATATAATATCGCCCAAACTGCAAGAAAGTATGCAGAAACCAAAAGTGCAGATTGGGCATACAATACAGAAAAAGGAAAATTCCACCCAGGAACCCATAAATGCAATCTTTTTGTATACGATGTGTTAAAAGAATGCGGAATAACTATTCCAGGGAAATGGCCGCCAATAGCCAGAGCTTGGGCTAACAAAACAAATTCCATAATAGGTTTTTCTGTTGTTACGGGCGAACCGCATCTGGGTGACATAATAGGAGCAAGCAAAAAATGGAAAGATGCCTCTGGCCATGTGGCCATTGTCACACAAATAGATCTAGATACAGGAAAAATTAAAACAACAAGTGCCGGAGAATCGATAGTGACAGAGAATAATTTCGGAGAGTCAGTACGGAAAACTCTCAAATGGGGTAAAATCGTATTTGAGTCATACGCAATAAAAAGAGCTAATTAAAAATGAAAAAAATCTTTATAATAAACACATTTGTTTTCATAATGATAGGTGGAGCTTGCTGTCAATGCAAGGACTTCTTTTTTACAAAAGCAATAAAAAATGCAAACTTTATCAGCGATAGGATTGCAAATATTGATGACTATCTGCTTACGAATAATGCTATTATAGATAGTGTATTTGCAACTCAAAATGGAGCTTTTGATATTGTCTTTTTCGAACGTTATGTGTATGGAGAGTCTGTTTGGGGAGACTATTCATTTTTTCATGAGGCAATTATCTCGAGAGTATCTGAAGGGATAATACTTGAGAGCTTCTTTGTTTCATATGATTGGAAGGAGCCACCATTGAGCACACCGATTCAAGTATCACGCAAAAAAATACCAATAAAAGCAACAATGAAAGTAAATGATTTTGATTTTGAATTATTAAATGATTCCGGGAGTAATCTTATCGAGGATGATTGTAAAATAATAGTTCCGAACAACGTTGATTTATTGAATGGTTCAAAAATACCAGTGATAAATGTTGAATAAACACATATCGGCATAACCCATACGTGTGATTTTTTGCAAATGAACAGTTAATTTGTTCACACGGCTGGCACCTGCTACAACTGAAAAGAATGGATAATTGAACCATCCAACACATAAAACCGAAGGGGTAAACCGCACAAAAACCGCGCGGATTTACCCCTTCGGTTTTATGTGTTGGATGGCTCAATTATTCAATCCCCTTTTCTGTAATTCTATCGTGGTGACACATGGCCCGTCTTTTCTATTCACACGGTTTGACATGAAAGTATGATACTGGACCGTAATATTCCATGGCAAATTCCAGTTCTTGCTGATATATTCTTATTTGTTGGTCAACTCCAGTCTCTTCCCATAAACAGTTTTCATCAAATTTTTCTCCACTACAACATGATTGCATTACGCATAAAATCGAATCATAATAGAAGCATCCCATAGTGTTATATAAATAATGTTGTTGAGACTTCGCCAACAAATCGTACATGTAGTAATTAGATGTCGGACTTACTCTTACTTTGTATTGTGAATTCAAAGTGTCCGATTCAACAATTAAATATACGAAATAACCAGATGTGTCAGGAGATAGAATTGTCCCGTCAATTAATGATTCTTTTAAACTTTCCTCTATCATTTGGTATAACTGCATATTTTTAATCTCCAATAATGGAATACTGAGGGTCGTTTTGTATACATTATAAAGTTTTTCAACAGTAAGAACCGGTAAAGAATCAAGGACATTCCATCCTGCAAAGAAATCTCGTGCCTCAGGTATGCAATTCGTAGTATCCATATTGTAGTATATTTTGGAATTAGAATAATAATTTTGAGACCATGCGGTTGTCCCTACCAATAGGATATAGATTAATGGTATAATTTGTTTTATTCTGCGAATTTTCTCCATGTGTTACCAAATTTTTTACGATCAATATAACCTTTACGAGGCAGCTCCCCACCAAATTCAAAGTGCTTTCCTTGAAAGTAAATTGTACACGTGCTAGCTGGATTTGCCCTTGCTTTATCCTGATCTGACGTAGACGGATAATAACTCTCATCATTATTGAAAGGATGAAAATGGTGCCATTCTTTGAAAATAGAATATCGTCCATTTTTATGAATCATCCTGTTATGTTTACCAGAAGAAGACAGCTCTCCTGTGCTACCAAGAATGTGGTAATCCCATTCCTTTGACACCTGCTCTCGGGTGGCTCCTAACTTTGCAATTTTCTCAAAGACAGACTTCCCCCCAAGTGGGTTGCTAAATTCCAAATACTGAGTTGTATACGGGAGAGATTTTCCACCTTCTGAGTATCTGCCTGTTGCGCGTTCTAATTCTTTGATAGTTTCGCATTCCTCCCGAGGAATTGTCATTTCTTCAAGAGTTACTTCTGCCCTGCAAAATTTAATGTAATGATCGCCTTCAGCCTTCTGATATAAAAATCTCCCTTTATCTAAAAAAATCTTAACCGTATCCCTGCCATCCGGGTCAATCACCCTTATCGGGTTCCACATGCAATAGTTGTACGGGGAGATGTTCGGATACTTGTCCATCATCGGGTCGACGCTGAGCCAGCCAGTCAGCACTTCGCTCCAGTAGTATCGGGCGCCGTAGTAGTGGAAGCCACTCTCGTAGTCCTTCTCTTTCCCGTTGAAATTTGACGGGTAAAATGGCACGTAAAACGTGCGATTTTGTGAGTCGGTTTTATGTACAGGTTCAAGTATTTGCAGCATATTCAATTCTTTCATCTACTTATCGCTCTGTTATTTGTGGTTTTGTTGTCCAATGGTCGTCCAAGAATATTTCAAGATTCTTCCTTCGATAGTAACTCTCAGATAACTTGCGCAGGTCTGTGGCATAATCATATCCAGCTTTGATGTAACATTCATTGGCGAGCAAGGTGTCGCAATCGAAGTATATTCCATTTGCGTACAAATCAGCAAGTAGGACATTGCAACCTTTAACTCCTTTTTGAGCGCCAATAACCAAACATGTCATCGCGGAATCAATGAAGGCGGAATCAGCCACTCTAGTTTTTTTTCTCTCTTCGTTATATTTATTCACCCAATAATTAAACATTATGTAATAAGCACGGTAATATGAGTGTTTGTTGACCATAAACCATGAATAATACAAAATGGAATCATTGTCTGTCAGATGATACGTTTTATAGTAGCCCATATATGCCTCTAATGCCAGAGAATCACCTTTTTCACGTATGGCCTTTCTTAGACAACATACATCTGGCGGGCCTGGAGTTGTGTCAATATCTATTATTGATTCCGGCTTTTCGGAGGTGAGGTTATGTGAGTCTTTATTGTTCCTACAGGATACAATAATTGCTGTAATTAATAGAATAAATATTGTTGTTCGATATTTCATGTTGCAATATTATTCATGCCATTATGGCCTGTCGTTAATTTCTAAATGTTCATTAATGAAGTTGCTTTCAATTACAATGGGGCTAACAATATTATAATACTGTTTTAAGAATACATCCTTGATGGTTTGGGTAGGCATATACTTCCAGATTATTTGCAAAGCCTTCGTATCATCATTAGAACCATAACATGAGCTTACCAACACACCTCCGTAATATACATTCCAGAAACCATTGTTTTTAACAAATTCGGCATCACATACATCAGATATTGCTAATTTGTCCGATGGTGCGAAAATCAATGTATTAGGAAGTAGAGATGAGAGTTGTTCAGCAAAACACCCTTCACCTCCTCCAACATCACAACTATGGAAGACTATTATTTCATAGTTTATACCCCTTAATCTCATTTGGTTTTCAATAAAAATCGCAGTTTCTTTCGGATATTCTTCGCAACCATAAGGAAAAAGGCAATCAGAAGCGCCATGTGAACAATAATGGAGAATGTCTGGCCGACTGTATGAATAATGCCGTCTATCATAACGAACAGTTTTGTTATTATTATCCGTTGGTGTATAACTAATCACTGTATCCATACCGTTAGGATCAATTACTGTCACTGGGTTCCACATGCAATAGTTATATGGAGAAATGTTCGGGTACTTGTCCGCCATCGGGTCAACACTCAGCCATCCAGTCAAAACCTCGCTCCAGTAGTAGCGTGCCCCATAGTAGTGGAAACCGCTTTCGTAGTCCTTCTCTTTCCCGTTGGAATTCGACGGGGTAAACCATGCTGGATTTGTATGGTTTTGCAGTGCTGTTATATGTGCTGGTTTGTTCAAAATTTGCTGGTTCTATAATGGCGTCATTGACAAATCTCACTTACATTTTAACGCTTCACTCTGGCAATAAAACCATCTCACCGCGCATGATCATGTCCTCCATTTTTATTGGGGTAATGGATTGGATTTCTTTTACTCTTACAGGTAATCGGTAGGTATTATCAATTTGCAATTGTCCACGCAGCAGTGCTATTGTAATAAACAATTGTCCATTGTTCATTGTGATAGTGTCTGTCAAGCAATTTGAATTAAAGTCAATCCACTTGGATAAATTGATATTATATATACTATTTTGAAATTGACAAGAACTGTCTGGGAATGAAAACTTGGCCATTTCGATTAAATACAAATGGAAAGGTGGGATAGCATAATAGTCTTCTTGCATTTTCTTTTCAAAACATGAAAGTCCAGATATGTCAAATTTCACCATGATATTTGTAGGAATCAATAATGTATGTGTTTGCGGTTCCTCGTTGTTCTTGCCAAAACAATTGACAACTATACAGTATACGGAGTCGTACTGGCAACAATACTTGCTCTGTGCCATAGGACACCAACACGCCAACAAACACGAGAACAGCATAAGATATCGTTTCATCTTTTATTTTTGTTCTTCTGGCAGCAAAGGATTGATTAACAGCCTATTAATATCATCTTGATTTGGCAAATCCGTACCTGGGGAGTAATTGCCGATTCCTCTTTCTGCATTATCACCATTGAAAAAAGGAGTGTGGAATATCTCATGAATACGTTGCCTATTATTATCATATTTTGCATTCATGGTAATATATTTGTTATTTTCTGTAATACCGCCTACAACGGTAATGGTTCCATTCTCATTGTCTCTTGTCGGGAAAGCTGTTTTGATTGATGCTGGTAATATGGAAAAATAGTTCCCATACGGATCAGCCTCTGCGGCATTGATGGCATCAACCGCCGTACCGGCTGCAATAAACATCAAATCAAAAATGACATAGAATAATTCCCCATCATATTCGTGCTGGTATTGCCCTTCGTTTAACGTGGTATTTATTTCAAATTGCATTGCCTATATATCATCTTCCGTATAACTTGTATTTGGAATTGGAGAAACAGGGACAGATGTCACATAGTAAGTTGCTTTGACAGTAATTGTTTTTGATTGCTTGTCAATTATTTTTATGCCATTTTCCCCGTTAGGGTCTACCAAAACAATAGGATTCCACATGCAGTAGTTTACTATTCCATGATTCGACGTTGTCAATAACAGTCCAATTGCCAGCCATTATTTAGGTGAGACAGGTATCTGTCCCCATGTCCCCTCGCAGGCATCCCCCCTCTCCGAGGGGGGTACGGGGGGTGTGCCTGCGGATCACTGGTGTTGCCTTCGAGAACAAGAACCCCCTTCTTCTGCAATGTTCATTCCTTTTTCCCTCAAAAAAACAGCCAACAGGATAGAATCAACAGCTTCTGTGCGTTCAACATCAAAGAAAATACTCCGCCCATCTAGAATATTAGCTCGTATATTTTGTCCCGCAATTGATACTTTCCAAGGATAAGTATTCTCAATTCTTTTGTCTATTTCACGATACGAGTACATCCAAATTCGAGCAAATACCATATAGCAGGAATCACTTTTTATAAAATAGTTATCATCATTCACGCCGGGGATTGTCCGTCGACTGACATTTGTAGCATACTTACAATAAAATTTTACTGCCTTTAATTTCTCCATGTCATCATGTTCGTAGCACCTAACTCTGCCTGTGCATATTCTATCCACCAAGATTAGTCCATCAATCTCTTTGTCACCTTCTTGAATAAAACAACACGAGTCTTTAGGGAAATAGTAAATCCCATCCTGATTGAAAATAATCAATCCGTCAGAAAAACACTCCATGTTAACATTAGGTATGGACTTATAATAGGAGCAACAACCTCCACAAAATAACACTAATGATAAAATTATAGGCGCAACTTTTCTCATGGTTTACTGAATTTCGGGTGCGGGGTTTTTTGCATGATTTATCAATTTATTTGTATACTCAATATCTATCTTCTTGTCAAGTAAAATATAGGGACTTGTCCCCATTTCTTGGTTTCCAAAATAGTCGATATAATTTTGATAATGTGTTTCATCCAAATCCGAGGAAAAACCAGGATTCCATCCCATAAGGTCTTTCTCAAACCCTTCAAATGAAGTGTTGTAGCCTAAATATCTATCAGAAAGACCTAGCAAATGTCCTGTTTCATGAAGGACTCCCTTATAGCGACCAGGAAGAAGATCATCCATATTGATATTACTATAAGACCCTGTCGTTTGCTCCATTAAGGTTCTAGTTTCTACATGATAATCACTCTTGCATGGTGTCCCCGATCTCCCCGGAGTATTCGGATTCAATGACATAACATTATCACCCGGCTCAAGTTTTGTCGATTTATCGAGAACTTTATATGTAACATCAAATTGAACAGTAACTCCATTTATTGTTTTGGGTGTTAGCTCACGTTTAGCCCAGTAATTATAGTTTTTAGCAAGATTATTCAGTTTGCTCCTGCTATAAACTTTAGGAGAATCAGTAGTCAAATAAATTGTCGTCTGAATGGTAATCGTTTTCTGCTCTCCTTCATTATGAATGATAACCCTTCCATCTCTTCCATCCGGATCCACCAACTTCACAGGGTTCCAAGCACAGTAGGCATACGGAGAAATACTCGGGTATTTATCCGCCAGGGGGTCAACACTCAACCACCCAGTGAGGATTTCACTCCAGTAGTAGCGTGCCCCGTAGTAATGGAAGCCACTTTCATAGTCCTTCTCTTTCCCGTTGAAACGGTAGATGCCGAGGCGTGTTGTGTCGTGCGGGGCGAAGTAATTGCGTTCCACCCAGTCTTCGCCGTAG
>OCVV012840822.1_pt1 | contig 26018 bp, 22 predicted proteins | sample 1539721 | NCBI WGS metagenome assembly OCVV01 (sample SAMN02144230, study PRJEB22623) | gut metagenome | biome: sheep rumen | host: Ovis aries | place: New Zealand | reverse complement strand
TTCATGAATTTAATGCAAATTCAAACATATCTTGGAAAACAACTTGATTATGATTTTGTTTTAGTTGACACTGACAATGCTCAAACAATGAATTCTTTTATGGTTCCAAAAATGAAGAGGGTTTTCTTCTGCACATCATATGATATTTATGATACTAGAAGAGGGGCAGAACTACTTAGATTTGTACAAACCCCACTTAGAATAACAAAACTTGTTATTTCACCTGACTTATCGGCACCACAAAAAGACTTATTGAACAATATAATTAAAAAGATGCCAACTATTTCATGGGCAGATGAACAAGTAATTATAGCTGATGAAATGGCAGATAGAAGAAATACATTAGAGAATCAATTAACAAATAGATTATTAATGAAAAAATATACAGAAAACTACAAGGCTGGTATAGAATATACAGCTGCATTATCTGCAGATGGAATTATAGATCAAAGTCAGATAAGAAGAGCATTAGCAAAATTATAATACAAAAGAAAAATAGAAAGGAATCAAATAATGTCAATAGTTACATTTGCTAACCTAAGTCAATATGAAACTGGCCAAACTATGATGGCTGCAGCTGTTGCGTGTTATTTAGGAATAGAACATAATTATAAAACTCTACTTTTGACTACTGATTTTAATGATAAAACTCTAGAAAATTGCTTTTGGAATGGATATCAAAAAGAAAGATTTACAAACATATTATCTAGAGGAACCAATATAGGAAATGATAGTGGTATGGAGGGATTACTAAGAACTTTCAATAGTAACCATGCTTCTGGCCAAGCTATTGCTTCTTATGCAAAACCAGTTTTAAAAGATCACTTAGATTTGATTCCTGCAGCTAAAACAAAAGATTTTAAAGAATTCTTAAATATGTCTAATTTATTTTCACAAATATGTACAGTTGGAATGACATATTATGATGTAATTATAGTAGATTTATATAGAAATCTACCTGAAGAATTAAAAAAGAAAATAATGGATATGTCTATGCTGACTTTAGTAGGTATTAGACAAAATTATGGATCTATCAAAGAATATGATGACTTAAGAAAAAATAACCCATATTTTGCTACAAACAAAATGGGATGCTATATGAGTAGATATGATAACAATTCAAAATTTTCTCAAAAGAATGTTGAAAGATTTTTAGGATCAAAAACTTCACCTTATATTGTTAATTACAATACATTATTTGCTGATAGGGCAAGTGAGGGTGGAATACTAGATTATATATTACAAGCAAGAACTCTTACAAATGAAGACTCACCAGATTTTCAATTTTTCAAGACATTAAAAGAAACATCTGAAAGAATTGATAAAACTAGAAGAGATGTTGAATTTAGACGTATATAAAATAGGCTAGAGAAAGGAGATACTTTTCGATGATAGTCAATGCAATTTTAATATTTGCAGTAGCAGCTTTAGTTATTGCTTTCGTTGTGAAGAAACTAAAAGAAAAGAAATCACAAGAAGAAGAAGTAGAAGTTGTCCAAGATGATAAAACATATACTCTTGAACAAATGATTACTTTCGTAAAAAGAAGAATGGATGAAATAACTAAAGTTAATTTATATGACTTAGGACTTTCAGAAGAGGAATTAAAAAGAAGGAAAAATAAGAAATATGAATTAAAGAAAGCTCTTAAAGGTTGTACTTATGGAGATGTTAATGACAAGAAATATGTTAAAGAGCTTATTTTTGATTTACTTTCAAAAGAATATCATTGCGATGAAACTAACATTTCTATGGCAATTCCTTTTGACGTACCTTCATTATTAACTCCACAAGATAAATTTGATATTATCATTTATATGTATAAAAAAGATTTTGGATATGAAGCATTAGGAGAATTAATCAAGAAATATCATTTAGCAGATCTTAAATATACAGAAGGAGAAGCTAAACCTTCATATGTTATAACACCAGAAGAAATATCAGATATTTATGAAAAAGAGAATTATACTTTAACTTTTGATGATAAATTAAATGTTGTAGTTCAAAGAATATATCAAAAATACAAAGGATACAGCTCTATAGATGAAGTTAGAGATATGAACATAGATGGTGTATCTGGAGGTATTTCTGGTCTTCCTGAGAGCTTCTTAGCACAGGTTGCACAAACTGATTCATCAGTTCTAAACCAAGTTATGGATCATAAAGTTCCTAGAGCTTGTGATGCTATTTGGATCATGTATTCTGGTAAATCTATTCGTTTGGCATTTTTATCATTTGGTTCTGAAGCAGAACTTAAAAGAGTTTGTCAGAACATTTATAAATATAATAACCCTGGACAGTTATCAGATAGTAACGGTTTCAAGATTAATGAAATGAAAGACGGTTCTCGTGTCGTTGTTGTAAGACCTACTTTCTCAGAAACATGGGGCTTCTTCGTAAGAAAATTCGACGTTAAGAGAGCAGCGCTAGAACAATTATATCCAGGTGAAGATGAAGTTATTAATCTACTTCAATTCTTAGTAAAAGGAGCAAGAATCCTTGCACTTACAGGTCAGCAGGGTTGTGGTAAAACAACACTACTTATGGCCATGATTGAAAATATATATGAAACACTTAATATCCGTGTTCAGGAAACTGCTTTCGAGTTGCACTTAAGAAAAATATATCCTACACGTAACATATTATCATTTAGAGAAACTGAAACTGTTTCTGGACAGGCTGGTCTAGATGTTCAGAAAAAGACTGACGGTGATGTTAACATCATAGGTGAGGTTGCGACCGACGAGGTTGCTTCATGGATGATTCAGGCTGCACAGGTTGCATCTAAATTCACATTATTTACTCACCACGCTAAAACATTCCCTAACTTAATCACAGCTCTTCGTAACTCAATGCTTAGAACTGGTACATTCACCAACGAAGTTGTTGCTGAGGCACAGGTTGTTTCAGTTATAAACTTTGATATTCACTTAATCAAGGACTTCAGAGGACGTCGTTATATTGAGAGAGTAACCGAATGTATTCCTGTTGTTGAAAAGAATGACTATGATTTTAATGGAAGATCTCAACCAACAGCTGATGGAAAACTTGGTACACTTGTTGAAAATAGTACTAAATATTTCTCAAGAGTAACTAACAGAGAGTTATATCATTATGTTAATATTCTTGAATATCAAGATGGTAAATATGTATTAACAAATCCAATTTCCGATGTAAACTTAGAGGAAATGTGTATCAATATGGATGATGCAGATTCAGTTAGATTTAGACAATTCTGCCAAGAAAAATGGGGAATTACATTAAGTGACAGAGGAAAAGTATTAAATAAAACGAAAGTACAAAAATAAATGAATGTTATTACGATAGGAGGTGATTTTTAAATGGAAGATGAAGTAGCTAGTGGAATTAATCCGTTTTTGATAGTAGTAATTATCATTGGCGTATTATTTGCTGGAGTAGTTTTCTTTTACTTAGCTTTACGTAAAAAGATGATGAACAAAGACGTTAAGAGAATTAATGACTTACGTCAAGGAACTTCTGAACAAAAGATAAACACTGAAATTATTTTTCAAAAATTATATGTTAAATATTTAAAAACACCTTTTTTAAAGAGATATTTATTAAAAGTTAGACGTAGAATAGAGATTAATAACTTAGATGATGAGTTTTTAACTAGATATCAATCTGCACAAATTATTACTAAAGGTTTATTAGTTATTATTCCTTTAACAATTGCAATTATAGTTATAACTCATGCTAACATTTTATTAATGTCTATATGTTTAATATTTGAATTATTTATAATAGATTCTGCAACTGATGGTATGGTTGATAAATTAGATAATAACTTATTAACTCAACAAATAGACTTCTTTGCTCAAATGCGTCACTCATATCATGAGACAAACATGGTTGGAGAAGCTATTTATGTTACTGCACAAGACTCAGATCATATTGAGGTTGCAAGACAAGCAGAAAGAATATATGAAATATTAAATTCATCAGATCCAGAAATGGAACTTGAGAAATACTATGATATTTCTCCAAACAACTATTTAAAAGAGTTTGCTGGAATATCTTATCTTACTCAAGAGTTTGGTGATAGAAAATTAGATGGAGAATCTCTATATTTAAGAAACCTTGAAAATATAACTCAAGAAATGCAATTGGAGATTTTAAAAAGAGATAAGTTAAACTATACATTCCAAAGTTTGGCGGTTATATCTATAGCACCAATGCTTATGATGGAACCACTTAAAAATTGGAGTATTGGTAACTTCGCATTTACTCAAACTTTCTTCTTAGGAAAAGCAGGTCTTATTGTACAAATTCTTATTATGGTTTTAACATTTGTTTGTTATGTCTTAGTAAGAAGACTTAAAGACAATGGCTCTGTAAAGAGAGTAGAGGATAACCAAAATCCATGGCAAGCTAAAGTTTATAAGAATCCTTTAGGCAAGAAAATTGTCGATGAATTTATGCCTAAGAAAAATACGGCAGATTACAGAAAAGAACATCAATTATTAAAAGATGCTGCTTCTAAACAAAAACTTGAATGGGTATATGTTAATAGACTAGTTATGCTAGTATTAGCTTTCTTGGGATCTTTTGTGGTTATTTGGTGTACTCACTTAATTCAAATCAATTATATTTATTCTCAACCAACAAGTGATTATAACCTTATAGCAAATCTTGAAGGTAGTGATTTGAAAAAGGCTATGCAAAGAACCGAAAATCACAATGTTTTCTTGAATATGTTTAGAGGAAAAAGAAGTACTACTCAAGAAGATATTAAAAAAGCTATGGTTAAGCATGAGCTTTATAAATCTGCTTCTGAAAAAACAATTGATAAAGAATCAAAATTGATTTATGACAAGTTAGTAAAAATAAACGATGAGTATATAAAATGGTATGAAATCTTATTTTCTGTTGTATTAGCTTATCTTGGATATGTAGCACCTATGCTTCTTTTGAAATTCCAGGTTAAGATGAGACAAATGGCTATGGAAGATGAGGTTATGTCTTACCAGGTTATTATATTGATGCTAATGAGACTTGAGAGAGTCGATGTTGAAATGATTCTTGAATGGCTTGAAAGATATGCAGATATCTTTAAAGATCCAATTTCTAGATGCTTAAACAACTATGAATCAGGAGCTTGGGAATCTCTTGAAGCAATGAAAGATGAAGTAACTTATCAAGATTTCATAAGAATTATTGAAAGTTTACAATCTGCAGTTGAAAAAGTTCCTATTAGAGAAGCTTTTGAGGAATTAGACTCTGATAGAGATTATTATAAGAACAAACGTAGAGAAACAAACGAAAGATTAATAAAAACAAAAGGAATGATTGGAAAAGTTATAGGCTTTGCTCCAATGGTTACAGTTTTCGTTGGATACTTAATTATTCCATTAGTATTTATGGGATTAAAGAGTATGACTTCATCAATGGATCAAATGTCTTCAATGAGTAATAGTTAGAAGAGAGGAAAATGAATGGATAATGCTTCAAAAGCACTACGAATTGCTGGAGCTGTTCTTTTGGGTTTAATGGTTACTAGTTTGCTACTTTTTGCACATAGTAGATGGACTAAGTATCAAAAAACAAATATTGAAACCTTACAAAATGAGCAAGCAACTAAGTTTAATGCATCATTTGACGTATATAACAAAAAAGCTCTTCGTGGTAGTGATTTAGTTTCTTTAGGAAATAAATTAAATTCAACAAATAGAGCTACAGCTGGAGAACCTGATTACAACATGTATGATAAGAGTGATGCTGCAAAGAAAAATATGAATTACCGATATCCTGAGACAGACTTAATGCCAGTACGTGCTTTTGTTGAGTTCCATAATAATTCATCTGGCTATCCAGTTAATACAGCACCATTATCAACCTTACCTGGAATAGATTATTATATACCAGATCTTTTAGGTGATGATTATTATGGACCATTGGTAACTACCTATAGTTATGCAGGATCTAATTATTATATTGATTTAGATGAATACATTCAAAAAATATATAATAATGATAAGCTTCATGATTTGGTAAAAGAGCATGGGCAAGACAATAGAAAAGTATTCAAAGGTTATTATTTTGAATGTACTGGAGTTGAGTTTGACAACAGAAATGGTAGATATTGCAGATTATACTTTAAACAAGTATATAAGATTAATTAGGAGGGCAAGTATATGGATAATGCTACAAATGCATTAATAATGGCTGCAGAAATACTTATTGCTATACTTGTACTATCTTTAATTGTTACAGTTAACGTGATATTTGGTTCATTTTCTAGAAGTGTTAATGACCAAATAGCACAAAACCGAGATACACAATTTAATACTCGTTTTTATAATTATATGAATAGAGCTAATATTAGTTCTGCAGAAGTTGCAAGTATTATAAATTTTTCTAAGATAACAAATGATGCAAATGGTTATAAAAGAGTAGATCCTAATAATAATGATGCTAATAAAAGTGCACCATATTATATAAATGTTTATATAAATGATGAGCCTTTCTTTTATGGCTTCCGGAGGATATGTTTCTACAGATGCTGTGTATGAAAATACCGCACATTTCAAAGATGCTGTTAACAAATTTATTAGTGACTATAAGCAAATGGCTTTTTGCTGTAATGTATATAAATTAGACATTCCTGAATATGAGCCAGATCCTGATGTTGAAAATAAACCTCTTGTTAAAGTATATGTTAATGGGGATGATAATGCTGCTGTTTCTATTACTGATCCAAAGCATCCAAATGTTAAACAAGATGGAAATATTAGGGTTGTAAGAATTGCTTTTTACACAATTGATCAAATCAATTGTGTAGGTGATGGTGATCCATATGATATTACTAGGGCTAATGGCTATTCATATGTCATTTATTAAAAAATAATATATAAATTATTGAAAAGTTTAAAATTTAAGTATATATATAAATTATGAAGAAGTATATAATTTTATTAGTTGCTGCTATTATAGTTGCATGTATAATAGTATACGTAAGATTTCAGTTTAAAGTTAATAAAAGTATGGTGAATTTTGATAATAATCCATATACATCTATTTATAATAAAGAATTATCTTCTGCAGAGCTTGCTACATTAATTAATAAAGCCATGAATAAAAATGTGGATAATGAAGTAACACGTGATGAAAATGGCTATTTTATAGAAAATGATGATAATTCTATAAAAATTGATGTTCACTTTTTAATTGATGATACTATTTTAAAAGCAGAGCAAATAGAGAAAAGTGATTTGAATATGTTTATCACAGCATATGCTTCAGCTAAATTTAAATGTACAAGAATTGAATATCATAATAAATCAAAATTAGTAAAATACTTATATATTGAAGAATTAGAATAAAATTAAATTATATTAAATAGTTTTTAAGTTTTGTCATAGAAGACAAACATAAATATAAACAAAATATTAAAGGAGGAAAAAATTTATGGAGAATGCTTCTAAAGCATTAATTATCGCAGGTGCGATATTAATATCAATTCTTATTATTTCTTTAGGTGTACTTGTTTATAACAATGCATCATCTACAGTAAGTAAAGCTAAATTAGACTCACAAGAGGCTAAAGCACATAACTCATCTTTTGAGAGTTATTTTGGTACAGATGTAACATCTACTGAAGTTAAAAACTTATTATCAGAAATAAGAACAAATAATTTAACAGCTTCAAGAAATGAAGAATCAGCTACAATAGGTGTGTACTTTGCATCTAAAAATTATTCTGGTGCTGCAGTTACAGGTATTGAAAATAATGCAATGAATCCAAACACCGTAACTAAAACAACTTTTGATAAGAAGGCATTTACACCAGATGTTCAAGCTGTAACTAATAATCTTAAAGCTGGTACATCTTATACTGTTAATGTTCCAAATACTAAAGCATTTAAAAAAGATCAAGAAGGAACTACAGGTTTTGAAGATAAAGATGATCCTTTAGGAACAACTCAAGAGGGTTCAACTGGTGGATATTATTCAAGTGGTTATATTAGATTAATTTATATCATTGATAATGCCAACAGAGCTGGTGGTGCTGGTGCTGGTGCTGGTGCTGGTGCTGGTGCATCAAATTCAGCCCCTTAGTCGGTAAATAAATATAAAAAAAGTGTGATAGAGATATCACACTTTTTTACACTATTTTGACATTATAAGTATATTATTTAGAAATAACTAGACATACTAGTGACAGAATGGTTTTATCTAGGTATAATACTCTTAAAGTTAGTTAAGGAGAAGATACTATGGAAAATGCTTCTAGGGCATTAATTATTGCAGGATCAGTTTTAATTGCAATATTTATAATTTCATTAGGTGTATTTGTTTTTAATCAAGCATCTTCAAATGTTAGTAAAGATAAACTAAAATCACAAGCAGTTAAAGCACATAATTCTACTTTTGAAAGCTATTTTGGAACAGATATTTCGTCTACAGAGGTGAAAGCATTATTGACGAATATTAGAACTAACAACTCATCAGCTGTTAGCAATAAAGAACCATCTGTAATAGCAATTTGCTTTGCTTCTATTGACACATCTTCTTCTAGTAGTAAAGGAATTTATAGTGATGAAATTGATCCAGGCAAAATGAATAAATCGACCTTTAATGATAAAAATTTCTATACTGATATTCAAAGTATAATTAATAAACTGCAAGCCAGAAAAACATATACTATTAATGTTCCTAATACAAAAGCATTTAAACAAGATAAAGAAGGAAGAACAGGTTTTGAAAAAAATAGTGATGCAGCATCTATTGGAACTACTGGTACTGCACAAGATGGAAGCACAGGAGCCTACTATTCTAGTGGATATATAAGACTTATTTATATTATTGATAATGATAATCTTGGATGCTCAGAACCTAAATTAAAATAAAATAAAATAAAGTAAAATAGAATAATATAATATAAAAAGTGTGATAAATAATATCACACTTTTTTACATTTCTTTTACATTAATAGCCTTTATACTTATTTTATTGATAAAACTAAATAATTAATATATAATTCAAATATCTATAAAGTAGGAGGAAAGGGAGTATATGGGAGAAAATGCTAGTGATGCTTTGAAAATGGCTGCAGCAATTCTTTTATTTGTTATGGCCCTTTCTGTAGCTATTTTTGCTTTTTCTAAGGCAAAAACATCTGCTGAAAAAACAATGAAAAAGCTAGATGGTACATTTTTATTTTATGACACAGATAATATGTATCTAGATTATATTGATGGTGGATTAAAAACTACTAAAATTAGTGTTAATCAACAAGCTATTGTAGATAAAAGCCAATTTATGGTTAATATATTTAATTATTATACAGCTGGCTATACTTTATTATTTTATTATGTTGATCCTAGTGATATCGATATTAAAGATGCAGCAGATGGAACTCGTTCTATTACATTAAAAAGTGATGCAACTATTCATAAAATGCCTTTGTATTATTCAGAAGCCTCTAGTCAAGCTTTGAATAGATCTATTTTAAGAGTAAATCCTACTAATTACGAGTTGGAATTGGATGGAACTGTTAGAGGAACACCCGGAGAAGCAGCTCTTAATGCTGACGACTTTAACGAATATAGAGCAATTTATGGCTTAGATATTTCAGATGAAATTTCAAGACAAGAGCAATGGATATTTAACAAAGCTTTCTTGGATAAGTTTATTCAAGATTTGGTAATGGGTTATATTAGTTATAGTCCAACATGTGATATTGAGGCAGGAAAAACTCATGCAACTTATTTTACAGAAAGTAAAAAATCGCGTTTATCATTAAATGTATATGATAGAACTGAAGATGGAGAAGCTTTTAGATATTGGTTTAAATATAAATATGTAAGTTATACAGGTGGAAAAAGCTTTATGGAAAGCGATTGTAGATTTATTCAACGAATTGGTACTTATAATTATGAGTCATCAAGTGATATACAAACATCTGGGACACTAACAGAAGAACAATTTGAGGAATTAAAACAACAACTTATTGAAGGTGGATATTCAAATGCTGGACAAATCGTAAGCTTAACAGATGTTGATCCATCAGAAGATTTATTAAGTAACCTTGAAACTATAGATAATTATGGTGGATCTGAAAAAAAGGTTGTTCAATATATTTATATTGGAGAAAGCGATATTTATAGCTAAAATTAAATATTTTACAAATAAATGTTCCAAAATGAACAAATATGTGATATAATAAATATGTATAAGTATTTAGGAGGATTATTTTTATGAATGATTCAGTAATGACTGTTGTTGCTATATTTTTGGCAGCCGTATTAATGTTTATGTTTCCATTAATGTCAACAGCAGATAGAAGTGATGATATATCTCAACAAGTTGTTCAAACTGCTACAACACAATTTGTAGACAATGTTAGATCAACAGGTAAGATTACACAAGATAAATATGAAAGTTTTACAGATACAATAGCTTCAACTGGTAATGCTTATGATGTTGATGTTGAAGTACAGATATTAGATGAGAACGCTAACAAAAAGACTACACAAGTACAATCTTCAAAAGTTGGTGAGAATTACTATTATTCTGAATATAATACCCAAATTGAAAAGAAATTAGCAGAAACAGGAACATATACTTTAAAACAAGGTGATATTATCTCTGTATCTGTTAAGAACTCTAATCAAACAATTTCTCAAGTTCTAAAGAACTTTATGTATAGAGTATCTGGTGGTAATACATATAATATTGCTGCAGCAGACTCAGGAATTGTTAATGTTAATGGAGCTTATTAATAAATAATAAAAAGAGTTTATAGAATTACAAACAAATTTGTATATTGCATTACAATTTGCTTGTAATTCTTTTTTTATGCAAAAATATTTGCTAAAATTATTTTGTTAGGAGCAAACAAAATGCCAAGAAAAAAGAGAGGCGTTAGCTTAGTTGGTTTAATATTTATGTTTATAGCTTTCTTAGTTATGGCTATAAGCATTCAAAATTTGAATTCAACTAATATTGCCTTTATTAAGAATTTAACAGATGAAAATCATATTTCATCTGATGAGGAAATGAATAATAACAAAGAGTCCAGTTCAAGAAGTAATGTGGTGGACACTTTTTTCTATGACCAAATTGGCGAAGGCCCTAAAATAATGTATGATACTATATTAGCTAATTTAGATACGTTTAAAGAAGGTTATGGTACAATAGAGTTTCCATCTAATGATATTTTAAAAGATGATGATTTTCAAACAGCTTGGGATGCTTTTAAATTAGATCATCCTGAAATATTCTATGTTAATACATCTCAATTATCATTAGTAACTGAAAAAACTTCATATGTATTCTTTAATAAAGTAAGTTACAAGTATTCTGTTACTGAAAAAGAAGGTGGTTATTACATAAATTCTTTTAAAACAAAAGCAGAACTAGAAGATGCTTTATCAGCAGTAAATTCTGTTACTAATTCTATTAGAGCTGGTGCCACAGGAAGTAGATATAATCAAATTAAATATGTACATGATTGGATTGTAGATCATGCTGAATACAATAAAGCAAATGAAGATACTGATGATACTATTTACGGGATTTTAGTAAAGAAAAAAGCAGTATGTGAAGGATATGCAAATACATTTAAGTATTTAATGGATGAATTAAATATTCCATGTGTAATAGTATATGGAAATGCGACAAATAGTACAGGGGAGACAGAGTCTCATGCATGGAACTATGTTCAACTAGAAAATGGCAAATGGTATGCAATTGATGTAACTTGGGATGATCCAATTATCTATGGAGGAGGATCTCTTACAAATGATAGTAAATATAAGTACTTTTTAGTAGGTGCCGATTCTTTAGAAGGAAACCATGAAGAAGATTATGATGTATCAGGAACAGGGCAAAATTTTAAATATCCAGAATTATCAAAAGAAAATTATTAATTAATAGGGAACAAAAAAGGAAGATTCTTATGAATCTTCCTTATCTTTTTTTATGTTTCTAAGTCTTTGAGCAACACTTTCTAAGTTTTCTGCTTTTTGACTTTCATGTTCTTCTTCTAATATTTCTTCATAGCTCTTAGGCTCTTCTTTGACAGGCTCTTGTTCTTCAACATTAGTAGTAGAAGCAACATTACTATCTTCATTATCATTATTATCGTTATTAGAATAATTATTACTTGATGAAGAATAATTAGGATTTACTAATTTTCTTCCAAGAGTTGTTATTGTTCCAGCTCCTTGAGTAATTACGATATCTCCAGGTTGAAGTTCTCTTTTTAGAAAATCTATAATATCATCAAAGTTTGAAATATAGAAAGCTTTTCTATCTAATGCCTCAATTTCTTTAACTATATCCATAGAAGAAATGCCTATAGTATTCTTTTCTCTTGCTGCATATATATCTGTAACAATTATATTATCAAAATCAGTTAATACTTTAGCAAATTCTTTTAAATGTTCTTGAGTTCTACTATAAGTATGAGGTTGGAATATTACCCAAGAATGATTGAACTCTTTATTTTTCATTGCTTCTGCAACTGATTCAATTTCATTTGGGTGATGGCCATAATCATCATAGATTTTAGCACCATTATATTCTCCAACTAATTCAAATCTTCTACCAGCTCCAGTAAACTTTAATATTGCATTTTTGATATCATTTCTATCAATGCCATATTCATTACAAAGAGCAATGCAAGCTAAACAATTAAGAACATTGTGACGGCCTGGAACAGATAATCTCATTGATTTATAGAATACGTTGTTGTGATATACATCAAAAGATGCACAACCTTCACTATTATAATTAATGTTTTTTGCAACAAAATTAGCTGTTTGAGTATTTATACCGAAGGTAATACTCTTAGCCTTAGTATTTTGTGATAATTGACTAGAATTTGGATCATCAGCGTTATAAACTAATATACCATCATCAGGTAATAGCTTCACAAAATTATAAAAAGCTTGTTTTATATTATCTAGATTTTTAAAGTAATCTAAATGATCATCATCAATATTAAGAATGATTTCTGCTTTAGGATGGAATCTTAAGAAACTATCATAGTATTCACAAGATTCTAGAATAAAGAAATCACTTTTTCCAACTCTATAATTTCCATTGATTTGGCTAAGATCTGCACCTATTTGAATAGAAGGATCTTTAGCTGCTTCTAAGAAACACAAAGAAACCATAGAAGTTGTTGTAGACTTTCCATGAGTACCAGCAATAGAAATAGTGTTTCTATATGCTTTAGTGATTTCTCCTAGAAAATCCGCTCTTAAAGCTGTTTCTATTCCTAAATCTTTTGCTCTCTTAAGCTCAGGATCATCTGGCTTAATAGCAGCACTATATATAACTAAATCTGCCTCATCAACATCATAATGGCTATGTCCAATGGTTACTTTAATACCATCTTCGATTAATTTATCTGTTGCTGGGGAGGATGTACAATCTGAACCTGTAACGTTAAATCCCCATTGGTTTAGTATTTCAGCGATACCGCTCATACTTGTTCCACCAATGCCAATCATATGTATGTTTTTGTATTTCTTCAATTCTTGAATGTTAGGCATAATTGGACCCTCCTTCACATGAATATTTCCATTAGTAAATTATATTACTTATTTTAGAAAATAGCAATATTTTTATCGAAAAAAGTGTTTCTAAAACAAGAGAGACAAGGGATAGGAGAGAGTTTTAAAAAAATATAAAAAAATTAAAAAAACAAGAAGGGAAAAAAGGAGTTATGGAGAATAAATAAGTAGTGCAAGAAAAATATATTAGCACGAATTCATAAACTTTGGAAGGAGAACACATTAAGTTATGGAAATCACAGATGTAAGATTAAGAAAAGTTAACACAGAGACAAGACTTAAAGCAGTAGCCTCTGTAACATTCGATAATGAATTCGTAGTACACGAAATCAAAGTTATCGAAAATCCTGAAGGAGTATTGTTTATTGCTATGCCTAGCAAGAAGATTAAGAGTACAGGAGATCATAAGGATATATGCCATCCTATTAACCAAGATTTTCGTACAAAGATTCAAACTGCTATCTTAGAAGTATACAATAATGCCCCAGAGCCAGACGAAGAAGCTGATGAAGAAGCAGACGAAGAATCAGACGAAGAGAAATAATATAGATTTCTTATAAATTTGATGCAAAATAAAAGAGCCTTTATATTTTGTAAGGCTCTTTTTGTTTCCTTTATAATTCTATTTCCTCAGAATCTTTATTTTTTACGAACTCTTTAGATAAACCAAGTTGATTAGTTCTTGCAAGTTCGCAAGCTGTCATTAGTAAATATTTGTGTGATTTTTTTTGAAGAAGTTTAGATGAATTTATTTTCCCCACATACATCATTTGTTACCTCCATCAAATAGTTTTAATCAAATCTCTTTAATCTACTCAAATTATATACTTACGTTTTTTTATTTACAACACTTTTTTGAAATGTTAAAATATTTTTAAGGAGAAATACTAATGAATATTTTATTTGCTATAATTTTTGGAATAATTGAAGGAATTACAGAATGGCTACCAATAAGCTCAACAGGACATTTAATAATATTTGAGCATTGGATGAAGTTTCAAAATGTATCTCCAGAGTTTTGGAGCATGTTTGAAGTAGTAATACAATTAGGAGCTATTTTAGCAGTTGTTGTTTTATATTTTAAAAATCTATTTCCATTTAAACTTGAAAAAGATGACGATGATGATGAAAAGAAAAAGATTAAACTTGATAAACCAACATTAAATCTATGGGGTAAGATATTAGTAGCATGTATTCCAGCAGCTATAGTAGGAGTACTTTTAGATGATTGGCTTGAAGCTAAATTCTACAATGCCCCTACAATTGCTACAATGCTTATCTTGGTTGGAATTGTATTTATAATTGTAGAATCAATAAAGAAAAAAGATTTTAGAGTAGAGGAAATGGAAGAAATCACATATAAAGATGCTTTGATTATTGGATTATTCCAACTTATCGCAGCAATCTTTCCAGGAACCTCAAGATCTGGAGCTACTATTATTGGAGCTCTTATAATTGGAATTTCTAGAGGCATAGCAGCTGAGTTTACATTTTATTTAGCTGTTCCAGTAATGGTAGGAGCAAGTCTATTAAAGATACTTAAATTTGGAGCTATAGCAGGAAATGAACTAGCATTATTAATAGTAGGTATGTTAGTAGCCTTTGTGATATCACTATTAATTATTAAATTTATTATGAAATATATAAAGAAACATGACTTTAAAGTGTTTGGCTATTATAGAATATTGATTGGAGTAATTATCTTTATTTTAATTGCAACCCATGTTATTTAGACAGAAAGGAGAGAATTATGAGAATTATAAAAGGCTTAAATAAGTTTTTTGGATTACAACCGGAAGAAGTTTCTCATGAAGAGAAAATTGAAAAACAATATAAGAGAAGCGTAAAAGCAGAAGAAATCGATGATCCTGTCAAAGCAACTGCAGACTATGTAACAGAAATGATAAAAGATCCTACTACAGACTCTGAAGAAATACTTGCAGCAGCTATTGATTCAGATACTCCTAATAAAGTATTTGGTGAAGTAGTAAGACAAATTGCAAAAGATCCTTCGATTCCTAATAGCACTATAGCTAAAGCAATAGATTCTAGTAATACTAATGTGTCTGATGAAACAATTATAAAGATACTTGAAGGAATTCCTTTTAAATCTGCTCATGATAGAAGAACATTAATAAAAAATATAGATGATAAAGGTATTAGAGAAGAGCAAATAATTTATGCATTAAGTAAGTTTTATGAAAGTGATTTTTCTAATACTAATGATATGGATGTTGTACAAAGATTAAGTGCTTTATATAGCAACTTGGATTTTGATAATGGTGATATTGATAAATTAGCACAAAGAATTGTAGCAAAACAAATAGCTTCTATGTATCATAGATTTTCAGGAGCTGTAATGCCACAAAGATTTAAACAAGTAGAGCCTACATCACTTGAAAAAATGATGGAAGTGGACATGCCACAATTAGTTCAAGATGAATATCAAAAAGCTTATCCTGATGAAATAGGAAAATTTAAAATTGAACTAGTAAGACAAGCAATCCTTAGAGAGCTTGCAATAGAAATAGCACATGTATATGAGAAAACTAAATTATTTGTAGTTCCAGAATCAGAAGCTATGACCAAATTATCAGATGGAGAAATAGAATATTTTATCAATGAAATATTTGGTAAAGTAAAACTTCCTGAAAAAGATCAAGTTGGAGCAAGAATGGATTTAGAGCAACAAATCAAAGCTCAATATGATGTTGACCAACATGCTCAAAGAGAACTTGATTCAAAACTTAATATGTTATCTAAACATGAGAAAATACAATTATTACATATATTTAATGCAGTAGTTGCATCTAAAAGATTAGGAGATGCAAATAGAATAGTAGCTGAAGATACATTAAATTCTTTAGATGTAATAGCAAAACTTGCATCCACAGGAACTTTAGAAGCTTTAATGCAAGTTCCAGCTCCAGACAGAAGAACAGTGATTGCAGCTATAGGAGAGACAATAGACAAAAGGTTTACTCCAGAAAGAAAAGAAGAAAAGAAAGAAGACAAAAAAATAAAAGATTCTGAAGCAGGAAGTGGAACAGATGAAAAATCTAAACCAAAGCCTGAAACAGAATCTCCAGAACACACTTTATAAGTGTGTTCTTTTTTAGTTTTTTTATTTATTATATTTTGTGTTTCTTATCATTTATTATTGTTTTTTTTTATTGTATTAAATTGTTAAATCAAAATATGTTTATTCTATTCTTATTTAATAATTGAATCTAATGCTACTTTGACCATATCATTTAAAGAATTTTCTCTATCAATAGGAGAGACTTGTTCTTTAAGAGCATGTGAGTCTACAACAGTAAGAAGACATGCTGCTTCTCTTTTGAAGTATTCAGCTAAATAGAATACTACAAAGCTTTCCATATCACATCCGACAATATTTAAGTCTTTTGGTAAACGATTTAAGAATGCTGATAAATCTTCAACATAATAGTCAAATACTTCTGTACAAGCTACGTTAGCTTTAGTAAGCTTAATATTTTTTTCCATAGCAGTTTGTTCTAAGATACTATTAAATTCTTTAGAAGCTTCTGCTATATGACATTCTCTACCAGTTAAAGCATGAGCAAAATTTCCTTCTGTGTAACTTTTCTCAACTAAAAGAGTATCTAATAATTTTAAATCTGGAGAATAAGCTCCACATGAACCAACTCTAATTACTTTTTGAACATCATAAAATTTAAAAAGTTCAAAAAGGTAGATTCCAATACTAGGCATTCCCATTCCATGAGGAAAAACCGTTATTCTATTACCTTTATAATAACCTGTATAGGCAAACATGTTTCTAATACTATTGATTAATTTATAATCTTCTAAATAAGTTTCTGCTATATGTTTTGCACGAAGTGGATCTCCAGCAAGTAAACAAATTGGTGCAATGTCTTCTTTTTTTGCTTCATTATGTGGTGTCATAGATTACCTCCAAAACAATTTATTTTATTTATTAAAAATAATTTTATCATTAAAAAAAATAAGTATCAAATGTCGAATTTTGACTATTAAAAAGTTTGATTTAGAGGGCAAATTTGTGATATTATAAGTCATGTTGAAAGGATTTTTTATGACAATTGAAGGGCATGTAGAATCAATTATATATAAGAATGAGTCTAATGGTTACACTATAGCTGTGCTTTATCCAGAAAGTAGCAATTTAGATAATGTAACATCATTGGAACAACTTCAATTCTTGCAAGAAGGAGAAATCACAATAGTTGGATATCTTCCTTTTATTCATGAAGCGGATTCTATAAGAGTTACTGGAAAAATTGTTAAACATCCTAATTATGGAGAACAATTTAAAGTTGAGTCTTTTGAAAAGATTGTTCCAGAGACAACAGAAAGTTTAGAAAGATATTTAGCAGAAGGATTTATTAAAGGAATAGGACCTGCTACTGCTAAAAAAATAGTAAAAAAATTTGGTGATGAAACAATTGAAGTACTTAGAATGCAGCCCGAAAGACTTGCATCTATAAAAGGCATTACTAAAGAAAAAGCGAAAGAGATAAGTGAAAGCTTTATTGAGAATTATGAGCTTTGGGGCTTAGTAGGATTTTTACAAAAGTTTGGAATTGGACCTCAAAGTGCACAAACTGTATATAAAAGTTTAGGAATAAAAGCAAAAGAATTAATAGAACAAAATCCATATATATTAGAAGATATGGGTGTCAAAGTAGACTTTAATGTAATAGATAAAATGGCTTTGTCAATTGGAATAGAACGCAATAGTCTTCAAAGAATAGATAGTGGAATAATACATAGTCTAAAACTAGCAAATTTAAATGGACATACTTGTGTATTAAAGGAAAATTTAATTACTTATGTAGTAAACATTTTAGGAGTTGCAAATACTGATGTAGAAGATGGAATTAAAGACTTGAGAGCTGAAGAAAAAATATATGTAGAAGAAAGAGACTTAGAACCAGATGGAGGAACGTGGATTTACTTAAGAGACTTCTATAGAGCAGAATTAAATGTTGTAAATCAAATAATGAAACTAAGTCAAGCTGATAACATTAGAAAGCTATTTGATGTAAAGTCAGAATTAAAAAAAGTATCTAAAAAAGAAAATATTGAATTATCTGATAAACAAAAACAAGCAATAAATTTAATAAATGAAAACAATGTAAGTATCATTACAGGAGGACCAGGTACAGGAAAAACTACGATAATAAAAACAATATTAGATATATATAATTCTTATGGAAAAGTAGTATGTCTTTGTGCTCCTACTGGAAGGGCTGCAAAGAGAATGACTGAAGCTACAGGAATGGAAGCACAAACAATTCATAGACTTTTGGAAATTAGAAAAATTTCAGAAGAGCTACCAGAAGTAGATATGGAAGTGGCACCAATTAATGCTGATGTAATTGTAATAGATGAAATGAGTATGGTAGATATCTTTTTAATGAATTTAGTATTAAAAGGAATCTATTTAGGAACAAAATTAATACTTGTAGGAGATAGTGACCAATTACCTTCTGTTGGACCAGGAAATGTACTTAAAGATTTAATTGCATCAGAAAAAGTACCTTATATCACTTTAAATAAGATCTTTAGACAAGCTGCAAAAAGTAAGATTATTGTTAATTCACATAGAGTAAATGATGGAGTTAACTTTATTGGAGAAGTAGAAAAGCCAGATGAATTAGATGATTTTCATTTTATAGAAGAAACAAATAAAAATGAAGCAATTGAAACAGTACTTAATCTATATGATGATGAAACTCAAGTAATAACTCCAACTAAAAAGGGTGATTTAGGAACCAAGAATTTAAATAGACTTATTCAAGAAAAATATAATCCATATGAAATAGATGTAGAAGAAAAGAAGTTTGGAGATGTTACTTTTAGAGTTGGTGATAAAGTAATGCAAACTAAAAATAATTATGATATTGAGTGGCAAAAAGATTCTGAATTAGGGTTAGGTGTCTTTAATGGTGAGATGGGAATAATTACTGAAATAGATGAAGATGATTCTAGATTATGGATTAGATTTGATGATGGAAAAGTAGCACCAATTGAATTTCAAGATTTAGAACAAATAGAGCATTCTTATGCAATTACAATTCATAAGTCACAAGGAAGTGAATTTAATAAAGTAATTTTACCAATAGTAGCTGTTTCACCAATACTTTTAACTCGTAATGTTCTTTATACAGGAATGACAAGAGCAAAAAATGATTTAACTATTGTTGGAACTGAAGATACTATTGAATATATGATAGATAATATAAATACGAAAAAAAGAAATTCAGGATTAGAATATAAATTGAGAGCATATGAATCTTAATAACAATAAAGTATAGATAAATAGTAGTAAGGGCTGAAAGGAATATTTGAGTTTAATACTTAATTTATTTTTTCCACCAAAGTGTGGTTTTTGTGGAAAGATTGAAGAGATTAGTTCTGAAAAATTTATTTGTGATGAATGTTTAAACAAGATAGAAGCATATAGATTAAAAAGCAAAATTGATGAGGAAGTATATTCAATTTATGAATATAAATCTATCATTAGAAATGCAATCTTAGATTATAAATTTAGAGACAAATCATACCTCTATAAAACTTTTAAAACTTGCATACTATTTGACAAAAAAGTTTGTAATTTTATAAATTCTTATGATATAATTTCACCAGTACCTTTGTATTATAGTCGCTTTTTAGAAAGAGGATATAATCAAACGGCGCTTATTTGTAAAGAATTATCTAAATATACTGATATTGCTTATTTGGCAACCCTAGATAAAGTTAAAAACATTAAACCACAACCAACCAAAGATCTAGCACATAGATTAAGTGATGTTATAGGAGTATATAAACTAAAACAGAGTGTTGACATAAGTGACAAGAAAGTGCTTATCTTTGATGATGTTTTAACTACAGGAGCTACCACTAGAGAATGTAAAAAAGAGTTACTAAGAGGTGGAGCAAAAAGTGTAGGAATCTTAACCTTAGCAAGGGGTATTGATAATAAGAAAATAAAAGGAGAATACAATGAGCAAAATTATCGATGAAATAATGGATTATGTTAAATCTAAAAATACCGACTATGCTATTATGATTGATGGAAAATGGGGTAGTGGTAAGACTTATTTCTGGACTAAGGAATTAAAGCCAACTATAGAATCTACATATTATGATCAATATAATATGTATTCAACTATTTATGTTTCATTATATGGTTTAACTAGTGTTGAAGAAATAAATAAAAAAGTATTCTTCGAACTTACTCAAAAGATGGATAAGAATATCAATAGATATATGCAAAATAGAAGAATTAAGAATATGTCAGAATTTACCAAAAGAGGACTTGATATAGCAAATTATTATGGATTACTAGCATCTTCTGAAAAATTCGACTTAGATACAGTCTTTACAGTAAGCAATAGAGTTATTTGTTTTGATGATTTTGAAAGAGCATCAATAGATTATAATAAGCTATTAGGATATATCAATGACTTCGTAGAGCATGATAAATTAAAAGTTATTATTCTTACAAATGAAGATGAATTAATGAAAAAAGTTAATTCAGATGAATATTTAAAACTTAAAGAAAAAGTTGTTGGAAATACATATTCATTTAAACAAAACTATGCTGAAGTTATTAGAAATTTAATTAAGGATTACAAAAAAGATCGTGAAGTTTACGATTTAATGAATTTACAAATTGCTAATATTTCTAAAATAGTTGAAAGAACTGGAACAGATAATGTAAGAATATTAAATCATGCAATTGCTGACTATTATAAAATTTTCAAAATGGTAACTAAGGTATATGAGATTGATGAATCAATATTAGCAAGTATGTTACTATATACAATAGCTTATTCTTATAAAATTAAAAATGAAGATGTAGTTCTATCAAAATTAATAAATGTTAATTCAGCAGCTTTTAAACATTTTAAATTTATTGAACAATATCTAGAAAGCAAGATATTTGATGATAATCAATTCAATAAAGATATGGATGAAATAGCTGAAGATGATGATTTAGAAAATGCTGATGAAAAAAATCAAATGCTTATAATTGAAGAAAAGCCAGGAGTACAAAGAGTAAGAATAGAACCTAAAGCTGCTGCTTCAGATGAAGAAAAAGAAGCAAGTTCAAAAGTAAGCAAAATAGATAATGATTTTGAAGAAGAAAAAATAGAAGAAGATATTGTTGATACAGGAATTGAAGCTGAAATTGATAAAGCACTTTCAGAAGACTTAGATGAAGAGATTCCTAATATAGAAAATGATGAAACAGTAGTTGAGGATAAAACAACAGAAGTTGAAGAAGCTCCTATAAATGATCCTACTGAAGAAATTTTCAAAGTTCCATATGTTGGAGATGATGAAATAGTTGAAGAAGAATTACCTTTATCTGATGAAGAATTTGTAGAAGAATTATTCAAAAACATTCCAATGAAAATGAGTGATTTCTATACAATGTATGAAGATAGAGGAGAAGATATTCCAATATTTAACTACATAAACACTCTTGTTATTGTTCAAAGAATAACATGTATGGGAGATGAAGATTTAACTGCATTTTCTAAACTACTTAAGAATAGAGCAAGACTAAAAATAATTAGTTTAGAGATAGCAAATTTACAAAAAATAGGAAAAGAAGTTGAAAAGAAACTTGGAGAAAAAGAAGCATTTAATAAGACAGGCCTACAAGTTTTAATTAAAGCAATAAATGATATAGTTGAAGAAGAAGCACCTGCTAAAGAAAAGAAAGCTAAAACAAAATCTACAACTAAAAGTTCAACTTCAAAAACAAAAGCAAAGACAAAAACAACCTCTAAAAAATCAACAACTAAAAAAAGAGGTAGTTCCACTAAAGCATAATTGACATGACTATAAAGAAAGGGAATAAAAATATGACTTTTTATACAACAACTCCAATTTATTACCCAAGTGGAAAATATCATATAGGCACAGCTTATACTGAAGTCTTAGCAGATATGATTAATAGATACCATAAGTTAAGAGGAGAGGAGACTTTCTTCTTAACAGGCTCAGATGAGCATGGTCAAAAAATACAAACTAAAGCCTTAGAGAACGACATGAGTCCTAAGGCTTATGTTGACAAAATGGCCGAACAATCTATTTCACTTTGGAAACAAATGGATATTAAATATGACAAATATATTAGAACAACAGATGAATACCATGTAGAAGCTTGTCAAAAGATTTTTGACTACTTCTTAAGCCATGGAGACATATATAAAGGCACTTATGAAGGATGGTATTGTGAGCCTTGTGAATCATATTTCACAGATACTCAAATTGTAGATGGAAAATGTCCTGATTGTGGAAGAGATGTTAAAAAGATGTCAGAAGAAGCATATTTCTTTAAGATGAGTAAATATGTGGATAAACTATTAGAATACTATGATGAGCATCCTGATTTCATCCAACCAGCATATCGTAAGCAAGAAATGATTAATAACTTTATTAAACCAGGACTTGAAGATCTATGTGTTACAAGAACAACATTTGATTGGGGAATACAAGTTAAATCAGATCCAAAACATGTTATATATGTATGGTTAGATGCTCTTATGAACTATATCACAGCTCTAGGATATGAATCAGAAGATACTGCATTATTAGATAAATTCTGGCCAGCAAATGTTCAAATAGTTGGAAAAGATATTGCTAGATTCCATTTGATTTATTGGCCAATATTCTTAATGGCACTTGGATTACCACTTCCAAAAACTATTTTTGTACATAATTGGATTACCATGAAAGATGGTAAGATGAGTAAGTCAAAAGGAAACGTTATCTATCCAGAACAATTAATGGCAAGATATGGTTTAGATGCTACAAAGTATTTCTTAATTAGACAAATTCCAGTTTCATCAGATGGTATTTTTACACCAGAAGGTTTCGTTGAAAGATATAATTTTGATTTAGTAAATGATTTTTCAAATCTTTTAAATAGAACTGTTTCAATGGTTAATAAATACTTTGATGGAAAAGTTCCAGAGGATGTAGGACAAGTAAATGAAGTTGATGCTGATTTAGAAAATACAATGAAACAAGCTATTACAAATTTTGAAGACAAGATATCAAAATTTGAGTTTGCAGATAGCCTTCAAGAAATCTGGAACTTGGTTTCTAGAACTAATAAATATATTGATGAAACATCACCATGGGCTTTAGCTAAATCTGAAGAGGAAGAAGATAAAAAGAAATTAGAGTCTACAATGTACCATTTAGTAGCTTCATTAAAAGAGATAGCTATTCTTATTAGACCACTAATGGAAAACTCTTCAAATGAAACCTTGAGACAATTAGGAATAGATTATAAGCAAATATCTTGGAAATCACTTGAAGATAATTCAGACTTAAAAGATATTAAAGTAGTACCAAAAGGTGAACCAATATTTATGAGAGTTAATGATCAAGAAGAAATAGAGTATATTAAAAACTTAATGAAGAAATAGGAAATAAGAAATAAAAAAAGAAGGAATGAATGTAAATTCCTTCTTTTTTTATTTATCATTAAAACTTTTAAATACTAATTTCTATTTGTTAATTATCAATTAGTTCATTTTCTTTTTTAATGAAACTAATGAGTAACATGCAATTCCTGCAACTGCTATCATTAAACTTCCAACAATTAATCTAGTGTTTTCACCAGTTTGTGGTAAAGGTTTGTCAGGTAATTCTTCTGGTTTATGGTAGTTCTTTACTACAAAACCTTTTTCCATATCACCAGTAATAGTTGCTGTATAATTTGCTGGAACATCAACTTCTTTAATAGTATAGTTGATTTCTTTACCTTCTTTATATTTTGGTAAATCAACTGCAGTATATGTCCAATCAGTATCACCAGAAATAGTGATTACTTTTCCATATTCTTCACCATTTGCATAGATTTGAACTTTAATACTATTTGGACGAATCTTATCTTTGTTATTTGAATCATCCCAAACTTTATCAATCTTGATGCTACGTTTTTCATCTTCATGTTTGTTAGTTATTTTATAACCATCAACAGAAGCTTCATATCCTGTAGGAACTTCAACTTCTTTTACTGTATAGGTTATTTCTTTTCCTGTTGCATCTAATTTAGATAAATCTTTATAAGTATATCTCCAATTGCTTTCTTCATTTAATGTAACTGGGTTTCCAGAAGCTTTATCGTTTGCATATAATTGAACTTGAATGCTTTCTGGTCTTGCACCATCATTATTATTGTTATCATCCCAAATCTTTTCAACTGTAATGTTTACTCTTTGAACAGATAATCTTACTGCAGGGCAATGAGCATCATGTTTTGTTTCTCCAGGAGTATCATTTTCTTTATAATCGATTGTAACATCTTCGTTTGTTGGTAAATCGATATCTAATATACTTTCATCAAAATTTTCTTTTAAACTTAATCTATAAGTTACTGTATATTGTGTTTGAGCTGGAAGTAATCCAAATGTCCATGTAATAGCACGAGTAGTAGGATCTATAGCTGCTGTAATACTACCTTCAAAAACAGGAGAATATTCAGTAGAATCTATGACCTTACCAGTCTCATCTAATTTATTTTCAAAGGCATTAATTATTCGAAAATCAAAGTTATCAACAATATTTTTTGGCATAATATCTGTAATAACAACATCTGTTAAATCAACTGTTGGAACAGGATCAGGTAATATTGAATTATATACTAATTGTTCAATAGTATTAGTTAAAGTAACATCTGTAACAAAATATGTTGCAGATCCAGTTGAAGCACCTGGTTGACCAAATACTAATTGAGCTAATTGTCTATAAGTAAGTGTGTCATATGTATCTGGGTTAGCTGCTGTACAATATGAAGTGTCACTAATATCAACTAGTACTGAGTATACTTTTATTTTTGAATCTTCAAGTTCTTGTATTTTTGCTTTTGTTGCAGCAATTTGTGTTGGTGACATATATTCTGAAGCTGTAACAGCATGCCCTAAACTTGTATTTGGAACACCATCAGTAAATAGTATTACATAATCAGTAGCATTAGTTAGTTTATTGCTAGATGAACTATTTAAGAAGTTCTTAGCAACTTCTAAACCAGCTTCAATATCTGTTTTATTGAAATAACGAGGAGTAGTTGAACCTGATGCTGTATGATTTGAATCTGCTTTAACTTCTTCAAAAGCAGCAGTTATAGCTGATTTACTATTAGTAAATGTGCTAGTAATCATTCTTGCATCTTTATCTGCTTTACCTTGATCAGCAGCATTCCATGCTGTAGCAAAGTCTGCAACTGCAATAGAAACATTTGAACTATTATCTAAAAGTTTAGTTGCTAATTTATTTGCTTCTAAGAACATTGCTTCTTGTCTAGTATAATCTGTTCCATTTATTGTTACCCAGTGAGCATCATCAGTTGCTGTCATACTTCCTGAAGCATCCATTAAAAATACAATGTTTGCATTTTTTGCTTCTGGAGCAGGTGGAACATAATCATTTTCGACT